>Ga0169931_10006760_pt1 | contig 17182 bp, 10 predicted proteins | sample Kivu_15m_20L_FD_129675 | JGI IMG/M metagenome (GOLD analysis project Ga0169931, IMG submission 129675) | Freshwater microbial communities from Lake Kivu, Western Province, Rwanda to study Microbial Dark Matter (Phase II) - Kivu_15m_20L... | ecosystem: Environmental > Aquatic > Freshwater > Lake...
AGAATGTATTCCTGCAGAATGTATTCCTGCAGAATGTATTCCTGCAGAATGTTTCTCTATAACATTATTCCCGCCATTCTGAGGTGGAATTGCCGAATGGTTATGGATGGTAAAATTATTATTATCATTTGATTCAGTTAAAATATTATTTTTATTTAATATATTTAAAATTTGGTCATTAACATTTTTATCTAATACATCAGTTGGTAGATTATTAACAGGCTGTGTATTTAATGGTTGCATTATCATTTGCCCACCTTGTTGTGGTATTAAAATCATAGGTTGATTAGGAATTGAATGCACCATTTGTGGTACGGATTGTTGAAGTTGTGGTTGCGGCGCTACTTGTTGATGTTGTGGCATTACGTTAATAAATTCATTCATATTACCACCGCCATTTTGATTTTCAACTTGATTTAATATACTATTATAATTTTCCTTAATTGTTTTTGGTTCATCATTTTTAAGAGGAATATCTAATAATACCGGCATTGAATATATTTCATTTAAATCTAATTGTTTACCGTTAACAGTCATTAAACCAAGAAATTTATCTAATATAACTCCCATAGGCAATAAACGTCTAATTGCATTTTCAATCGAACAACCTATTTTTTTCATAATTTCAAGATAATTTCTTTTAACCTCATAAGACGGATAATCATCATAAAATAAGAATGGGTCCATCCAAAATTCACGGGCACATTCTATATAAACAAAATGTATAAATTGTCCCATATTTAATTCATTTTTTAAATTTTCAGATGGTTCAAGATTATAAATTAACATATTAATTTTAAAAACTGCTTGAATTAATTGGAATATCCACGGGGTTTTCTTTGTTTGTATTTCAATTCGTGTTAATTCGTTGTTTATCATATTATAATCCCAATTTGGAATTCGTTTTAATAGACTTTGAAATGTTTTTAATATATTTGTTTTTTCGCTACTATTACGCGCATTTGTATAGAGAGATTGGAGACCTTCTAAAATAACTGGAGAAAGTATATTAATTAATTGTGTAGTATATTCATGTTTAAGTTCAATCATAAGACTAGTGTTCATTTATATTAAATGATAGAAAAATAATTAATATTATTTTTCTAAATTTATTTTCGTTTTATGTAATTAAATATTCTTATTTAATTGGTATAAATGGAGCATAATCTTTTGTGTCAAAACCTCTGATATTATATCCACATACTTCGTCTTGTTTATCAGTTACGATTTTATCAAAAAGGCTATCACCAACTGCCTTATCTAAAGTAATTCGTTCGTTTAATTTATTGACAAATTCTTGTTCTTTTTGCACATTCGGCATATCTTGTGTTTTTATAAAATTTAATTCATTTAATTTCTTATAATATTCTTCTTGGGTATATATTGGGTCAAACATTTTATCAAGCTCTTTTTTTGCCTCTACTTTATTTGCTTCATAATTTTCTCTTATAAATGGCGGTTTTGAATAGCATTTGGGTTCTGAGCAAGGTTTAGTTAATTCTATCTTACGACTATCATCTGTATTTATAAGATTTTCAACATTGGTCATTTTTGCAGGCTTTGTAATAGTAGTTGATGAATTAATCTTATTTAAACCATAATGAATAAGAATTGCTACAATTAATATAATAATAACTGCAATTATCATATCTATACTACTCATTAAATTGAATTAGAAAATTGCATTTTCTAATTTATTAATTTGCATATAAATTATTAATTTCTTTTTTTTCTTTTGTAGTTAGTGTTATAAAATCAACCGTTTTATCTATTTTTAAACATAATTCTAAATCTTTGATATCGAAATCTGATTTATAGCTTTTTAATATATCGAGAACAATATGTGGCTTTTTATTGGATATCATATTATTTGTAAGACGACATAGTAATAATATTTCATCAATTGATTTATTACCTAAAATTTTTTCCAAATTATTAATATTCTTCTTATTAATGTTTTTTAGTGATGTCTTATTTAAATCAGCACTAAATTTAACTTCACTTTGTGTTATTTTTCTGGTTGAATTATTTGCAATATAAGATGTATTATAACACGTGTAAAAACCGTGTATATCTTGAAAATACCAATTTTGGTCTGTGTATATACTGGTTTCAATATTATCACCAAGTGAAAGTGATTCACTGATATTAATTACATCTTGTAATTGTTCTTCAATTGTTCTTTTATTTTTAGGTGTAATGATTTTTTTATAATAATTCTCGTGAATCATCAAAGGAATTAATACTTTATCAATTTCATATAATTTAAAAATTTGCTCAAAATTATTATTTTCATTCAATAAAATAGACGATGCCTCAAATAAGCCAATACTCGTATCTTTCATAATAGATTTTTCAATAAATGTAAGTACATCGGGCGTATTAATTGTTTTATAATTGTAGTGATATTCTTGCAATATATTGATCAGTCGTCTAACATCGTGCTGTGCAAATTCAATTAATTTTCCTATGCTATCAGCATCCTTTATTTCAATGTTTTCCCCTTTGCAAATCTTCTGAATAAAACGATTTAATTCATATGAAGATGGACACATATATTTAACTTCCGGGCAATATTTTTTTAAATCAGTCAATAGTTTACTGTGATTCGTATTTGAAATAAAAATCAAAGGGAATTTCTTTTCTTTCATATTCGTTTTAAAAATATTTGAAATATATTTTTTTTCACTGCTAAGTGTAATTGATTCTATTTCATCAAAAACAACAGCTAATTTCATATTAGCCATAGATTTTATTTTAAATTTTGATATAATACTATTTTCAAAATTATAATAGTCATCAAAATCAGATTCATTCCTGAATGCTTTTAAATCATCTGGATGAATTGTTTTTACTATATAATTATATTTTTTAAATAACAGCTCGATTGTAAGAGTTTTACCGATACCGTGACCACCGCTAAGAATAATTGCATTATTATTATGTTGATTAAATTTAACAAGCCACTCTTCCATTTTAGCGATGGATTGTTTATTACCAACAATTTCTGCTAAATTATGCGGTTTCCATTTATTAATCCATAAATTATCATTTGAATTCATTATATATGGTATAAATAAATCTTTAAAAAATATAAATTTCAACATTTTATGGGATATTTTTACCCAACAAAAAAATATATAAAAAAATTTTAGTTTAATTTTTTTTTCTAAAACGTTATATATGTCTCGCAGAAATTCAGTAAGATCAGGTAATGTTGTCGATAAGGAAGTCGCCAACCTTATGAACCTTCAAAATAAGTCCCAATATACCAATGCTTTATTAAGCTTACGTCAACGTTATAACGACGAAGACCTCGTCAAGAAGATTGAAGACGTTTTTGCTGCTCGCCACTCTGCCATTGTTAAGTCTGCTAAGAAATTTTCCGATGCAGTCAAGGCAAAGTATGCTAATCAAAACGTTCCCTTTCACCAACTTCTTATGAAGGCTCGTGCTCACGCCAAGAAGCACCACCTTTCTGAAGAAGAATTTGCTGAATTCCAACGTATTTATGAACAAGAACTTGCCGGTGGTAATTCTGCTGAAGTCCTTGTTCCTGTTACCAACCTTATGAAGGTTCTTGGTAACGTTACTCAAGGTACCGATAGCTACTTTAACGTTGACAGCAATGATATGCGCAATCTTCAAGAAATTCTCAAGCTTCACGATGCCAGCAAGCAACTTCACGCACAAGTTTTACTTCAAGCACTCCAATACACTGATTGTGACCCCCAGGTTAGCACATCTCAATACATTTCCCAATTACAATCCCCAACCGATTATGTTCACCCTGTTGTAACAGCACTTTTCTTCCCCAAGTTTACTACAGTTGATGAACATTTTCTTTACAGTAATATGGCTGGTATTGTTAAGGCTCGTTACAATCGCCAACCCCTCCGCACAAAGACTGATTATGAATTATTCTACAACCTTGTAACTGACCCTAATGATGTTGTATGTGATACCCATTCCCCAGTTGGAGACCTTCTTAATCGCTGCAACCTCCAAACCCAACTTTGGAACTCAGTTTTACACCTTCGCAATGGTCAATGCTTTAACCCCAGCCTTCGTGAATTTATGAGCTCAGTTGATATGTGCCGTCTTAATAAGTTTGATAACCCCGACTTTGTCTATGGTCGTCACGACGGTACTATTATCAAGCGTCTCTTCTCTGCTTTCTCTTTCCGTCCAACTGTTGTATCTACTCTTCCCATCGGTCAAATCTTCTCCTACAACCCATACTTCCAAAATCTTCGCCCTCTTGTCACTTCCATTCCAATGGTCAATGTTCGTCTTCTCCGAACACTCGACCCAAACACCAATCAACCTAAACAAGCTAGTCTTACCGAAACTCTTACTCAAACTCAAAAATTCATTGAAGGCAATTTATATGTTGAACGTGCAACTACCGTAATGTATTCTCGCGAAGTTTTAGTATTTTTCATTGACCGTCGTTCCAGCACTTACACTCTTAACACCACCCCATTCAATGTATTACGTATGCCATCATCTGTTGCTGGGTTTGAAGCTGTTACAACAAACCCAATCACTGTCCCCGGTAATTTATCTTTATCCGATGGTTCCGATTTTGTTCTTAGAAGCGCTGTTGTTGCTGAAACTAAACAAGGCTTAGACCAGTCTAATACCAACTTAACACACGTTGTAGGCTCGTCTGCTCTTGTAGACACACAATATCAACCTGGTCAACCTGCTGGAAATCAATGGGTCAGATACGAACCTCACAATGCAGTAAGAACTGGCGCACCTTTCGCTGCAAACGGTTTACCTGGTCAAGAAGCAACTAAATTAATTCAAACAAATGGTGTCATTCTTATCTACCACAACACCGATTACAAACCTGGTAATTTAACTGTTGCCATGAATTAAATTTATAAAAATATAATATTTAAATAAAAATAATTATGATAATTATTTTTATTTATAAAACATCTCGTGAAATTAAAATGTGTCCGTCGCCATTCGAAAGCCACTTTCGAATGGCGTTGATCACAAATGTGCGCGTCGTAAAAGGCAAGTGCACACTTGCCTTTTAGCGAACAAAACTGGTTGCGATAAATGAAAAGTGCTGGACGCACTTTTCAATTACCGTGGACATTTAATTATAAGCCCAGTGGGCTTATAATTAAATATTCTCATTAGCGACCACAAATAATTATTATAAAACATCTCGTGAATTATCAAAATCAAACATTTTTGCAAATGGCATTAAATTACCCGTTCGTCTATTATCAGGACGTGGTCTTTCCATTGGTATTATACTATTATAATCCCTAATATATCGTAAATATGCAATTAATTCTCTAATAACAACTGGAAGCATTTGGCGTATAACTTCTTTATTTAACATATCAACCTCTTCTTGTGCTGTATATATATTTCTTACATTTTTAAAATATACGTGTCTCATAATAACAGTAACTAAATGTTTTTTTTGATGTTCTATCTTTATTTTTGTACCATATCTTTTTTCTGTTTCAATCATAACATTTTCAATAAGCATTTCATTTATGCGTTTTATATTACTATCACTAAAAAATATTAATGATATATCATTAGGTTGAATATTTAATAAATTACCAACATATTCTAACTCACGGTCAGTGGGTTTATAACTATTATATGATTGCATTATAATTAATATAGATATTTATTCGCAGAATTAAATTTATTCGCAGAATTAAATTTATTCACTGAATTATTTATAAACAATATTTCTCAATTAATGTTTCTTTTGTTAATTTATAATTCTTCTCTGAATTTTGTATAATATTAAATGCTTCAGGATGTTCAAATAATGAATGATTAAATACTTCTTTATGTACAGGTAAATTATTTTCAATCAATAATATATTCTTTTTCTTTCCTGCCGCATCACCAATATAAAGAGCCCATCTATATTCATCATACCGCGATTGATATACAACCATTTTACCTTTAATTAATTTGGGCATAACATTTGTTGATAATGCATCACGTTCTGCTTTAGTAAGAAGAGTTCCAACACGATTATGAATATATTGTGGGAAGCATAATGTTAATACTTTTTTGAAATCTCTAGTTGATTTCATAGTCATTTGAATCTTATTAATAAGTCCAAGTACTTCTTTCTCTGGGGGTAACATACCATAAGTAGTGTGGAACCGATTGCTGAAATCTTCTTCTGTAAATAGTTTAATACAATCGTCAATTATCATTTTTTGAACATTTTCTCTGTCGCCAAATAAATCACCAATTATTTTACGTTCATTTAATTGTCTATGTTCATCATCTACATATCTGCTATCAATTACTAGTACGTGTCCATAATTAGGTACATACATATCGATATCATCAATATTATATATCCAATGACCCATATTTGACATATCAGTAAATAAATCTTTAATAAAAACGTTATTTTCAATACTGAAATATCGAATATATATTTTTTTATCATGCATAACTGCCATAGCATATAATAGTTGAAATAAAACACTTTCCCACGCTTCAGTTGGATGCATACCTGTTGATGTCATATTACTAATTGAACCACCATTAATCTTTTCCATTACAGGGCTTGCCCATTCAATCATATTGGCGGTTGGTGCTTCTGTTAAAAGCATCAAACTAACACCACTATCTGCTGTTGGGTCTTGATTTTTAGTAAATTTACTATATTTAGCATTATCTAATAAATCTTTAATGGTTTGATTAGACTTAATAAGATTTGCAATTTCTTTGGTATTATTTACTGCATTTATAATATAATCATATGTTTGATGTGTTTTTATAATTTCTTCAAGTGCCTTATAATTAATATTGGATACACGGTCTAATTTATATAATATACTTGAAATAAAGTTTGGACTTATTTTTTTGTTTAATATATCTGTTTTAATATAATTATAATATTTCACCTCACGCCATTGGTCAAAATGATTCTCGGATAATTCTAGAGAATTATAATTTAATGCTGCATTATTAAGATTATATAAACGAATATTAAGTGCCATTGAATGTTTTGCTATTTCAATTGTTCTATTATCAGTATTATAGCGAATTGGATATGCACCACTATAGATTAAGAAATTTAATGGTATTTGAGAATATGGATTTTTACCAAGTGAATAGGGATTGAAACGCATTAATCTTATATATTCCATAACTGATTTATTTCCTGCCTGCATTGTCATATCTTCACCATCTTTTTTATCAATTAATCTATGTCTAAACATATGGATAAGGTGATTGCGTTCAGCTACACTCGCCATAGTAAATGCATATGGGTCACCACCAAGTTGGTCTTGATAAATATTATTTAATAAGGTAGTATGAGTGGTTGGATTACCAAGGTTAATATTATATATTTTTTGTAATGGTATCTCATTTGGTTTTAATAATGGTACCGAACCAAAAGGCATATATTGCATATCTGGAACAAATGCAGGTGGATAGGTAACTTGATTATCAATCGAAACCCACGCTGGATTATTATATTTAGGATGGGTATGAGCAACACCCGGCATTCCCATTGTAGTAGGTGGTTGGTATAATTTTTGTTCAGCTATTATTGGATAATCAGTTACGTTTTTTTGTTCTTTTTGTCTATAATATTGCTCATCTGGAGTGGTTGGGCGACTGGGACGTTCATCATAATATTTTCTCTCTGGGGACAAATCACGTGGTTTATTTTCATAAGGTGGTGAATATGGACGCCTTGGGCGTTCATCGTAATTTTTTCTTTCAGGCGAAAAATCACGGTGATACGTTGCTTTAGGTACCATTGGATGTTCTTCTGGTTTACTATCACTCATATTATCACGGTGATATATTGCTTTAGGTACTGCAGGATATTCATCTGTTTTTGGTTTCGTAGTATAGGCTGGTTTACCATCGCGATGGTAAATTGCTTTTGGAACAACGGGAGGGGGAGGTTTTGGCACATAGCTATGGTCCCAACTGGGAGGTCCTTTCTTTGGTGGCGGTCTAATATAATCCGGGTTTTTTATTATTTTTTGTTCTGCGATTACTTCAGGCTCTTTTTCTTTTTTCCCAGCCTCTTCAACAGATGGTTTATTTCCGGTGTCTTTTTTATTTTTCGGTCCAGGAGGTTCTTTTTGTGATTTAGTATTCTGAGGAACCGGTTCTTTTTCCATTCTATATACTCTTCTAGCTTCATTTGTAACTGAAGGGTCGTTCATTATATGTTTTTCTGGAGGACGATAAAAAGTTGCACCACCATCCATTAAAGTGTTATTTGAAGTCTTCTTTGAAGTCTTCTTTGCCTGTTTTTTACCTGTATAATATTCATCATTTGTCATCATATTATATTTATCTTGGGAAATATTTTTTGTAAATTCCTTAAAGTATTTATCTTTTAATAAATCGTGTGCATTATATTTGTAATCTTTTAATATTTTTTTTAATTCATCGTCAATTGTAGTATGTTTAGCAATACAATCAATGAATGTTTTTAAATCAGATTCTTTATTTTTACCACGCCCATTTATGGAACCATTTATGGAACCATTTATGGAACCATACATTGAAGGAATATCGCTATTAATATAATTTGTAATTTTAATATCAAATGGTATGTCTGATTTTTTAATATAAATAAATATACTATTTTCATCTAAAGCGCCGTGTGTAAATCCTTTAAAATGACTCGTGATAGTATCAAGTGTAGTAAGAACTTGATATATTAACATTTTTAAGTCAAAATATTCAGATTCGATAAATTCTTTTAGTGTCATACTCTTAAAAAAACACTCGCGAACGCGAATTGAAAATATATTAGAAATTTTTTTATTATCAATCATATCTTTAAAATATTCATCCAATTGAAATGATTTCAACAGTCCTTCTATATCCTCATACGTCATATCAATATTAACAATCGGTAGAGCAATATGTTTTGTTTTTTTTGATAATATCAGTGGACTTAAAAGATAAGAAAATAATGCATCATTATTATTCATACTATCAAGTGCATCCACATCTTTTATATCATCGTATGGTTTAATATAAAATAATAATGAATAGCTATCAGAATATCGTTTAATAGTTAATGTATTCGTATTCTCGTCAAAATGAATTTTTTTAAATTGTCCTTTTAATAACTCTCTTTTCAGTTCGTCATTTTCTTTATATTTAATTGTATCTAATGATATATCATTTTCATTTATTTTATCCATAACAATATCACCCTTAAATGATTTTGAATAAATAAATTCATATAACATATTCATTCGTGTACTTATATTTATATCGCTATTTATAGTTGTCATTATATAATTAGGTTATATAATTTTTATTAGAAATTTGACAAAGTTTCTATCTCCCAATCAATTTCTATTAAAACCTAATTAAAGTTTATTTATAACAAAATTTTTATAATACAAATCAATTAATTTAATAACATAAGCTTCTAAATGGATAATATGACGAGTGCCTTGACAAATCCTATTTTCAAATTTAGAAGTTTCACAAATTACTGAATAGATAAATTTATTATTATTTATTCTTTTTTTAATTTCAATCATTATAGTTTTAATAACAGTATGAAAATCAATGTTTGTAATAAATAATTGATACATCATATTTCTCGCACTTTCAATCATATCGTATATTCCATTTTTATTATATTGTGTTGTATCCATTATCATATCAACTAACATTTCAATCACTTTATACCACATTTTATCCAATGGTATATTATATGAAACTAATTCTAACATTCCAATTGCTTTATTTATATTATTTTTTGAATATGAAATTATATCCATAATATTATTACCAGTAAGCTTAATCTTTTCTTTCATAGCAATATTCATAATTGTTGATATTATCATAGTATCTGTTGGGGCTGGAATTCGTATCATCATACATCTACTTTTAAGAGGCTCGTGAACTTTTGATAATTGATTGGAAATAAATATAAATTTACACGTATTCGCATATTTTTCCATCGTTCTTCTTAATGAGGCTTGTGCGTAATATGACAAGTTATCGATAAGATTAATAATAACAATTTTATACAATCGCTTATATTTTAATACTTGAATAATTTCGCTCTTGGCATAGTCTTCAATAATCTCCTGAATCAGATATTTATCAAATCCATTATTATTTGGTTCAATCATTATGTGGTGCTGAGATTGTTTAATCATTACTTTTGTTTTACTATTTCCATATCCATTTATAGTGTATTCTGTTTCTTGGAGAATGGTACTCTTTTTAGTGAATATTTTTTCAAGTAAAACATCAATAATAAATTCTTTTCCACATCCTTCGGGTCCATAAAATAGCAAATGAGGTAAATTTGCATATTTCCATTCACCGTGTTCCATTTTGTCAATTATTGTTTTAAATTCATTATTATCTTTATTTACTATCATATCAATATTATCATACACCATATTATGAGTATTTAAACTATATAATAACTTATTTATGACATCATAGGACGGCATTATAGCATCGGTTTTATACTTATCTATTAGTAGCATTATAATGATATTAAATTTAGTGTTTATATTCTATTAGAATCAATTTTTATTGAAAGAATTCCTATTAAAGTTTATTTATAAGAGATTTTAAATCTCCTATAAATAAAAATTGATAGTGGCTTTTGATTTTATTTATAAAATCAAAAGAATTCCTATTAACCTTTATAAAATAGCCAGTCCTGGCTATTTTATAAAAATTGATAATTTATCATCCTAATACATATTTCAATATATTAATGTCGCATAGCAAGTGTATCGGTAATAGCTATATCGGGGTTGCATCTCGTTTTGATGTACCTGAAAAGTTTATTAGTTGGAAGACCGTTTTCCCAGAATATCAACCATTTAATTATAACGACCCATCTTTTACCTCATCTAATCCACCCGTTTGGGCAGATAGTATGGATGTAAAGACGGTTGATTTTACCAAGCGTACTGTGTATGGAACTCTTACCTTTCGTGATGGAGTTCCCATTAATCCAGTTGGGAGAACCGGTGTGACTGGGAGAGGTGTTCTCGGAAAGTGGGGTCCTAATTCTGCTGGTGACCCTCTTTTTACCAAGTGGAAGAGAGATGAGAAGGGAAATATTATGAAAATTAACGGTAAACCAATTCTGATGTTTGTTGCCATTGAACGTGCTGATGGTGGAGATGGTGGAAATGCACGATTTGCTCTTCCGGGTGGAATGGTAGATTATGGTGAATCAATTAGCATGACAATCCTGCGAGAATTTAACGAGGAAGCACTCGGTGGACTACAAACAGAAGAAATTATAAATATTACATCTCAACTAGCGAAAATGATGAAGGAAAATGGAAAAGTGATTTATCGCGGTTATGTTGATGATAGACGTAATACAGATAATGCTTGGATGGTAACAACTTGTATTAATGTTCATGATGAATCAGGACAAGTATTTGACAGATTTCCACTCAAGGGTGGAGACGATGCCAAGCAAGCATTTTGGATGGAATATCATCCATCGCTTGAAAATTTCACACTCTATGCCAGTCATGCTGATTGGGTAAGGACTGCATATGACAATATGGTTAGTGATGAAGTACAAAAGTCATGGTGGGAACGCTTTCTGGAGATGATGAATAATTATATTACATGCCGGTTTGTATAGAAAATCTATCTCACAAATATGTGTTCGGCGCTATTCGAAAAAGGTTTACGAATATTCGCGAACCAGAAGAGAGCCCATATATTTGAAAACGGTTAGACCGTTTTCAAATAGCGATGCTCACATATTTCATAAAAATTGATTATTTTATATAATATCTAATAACATCATATAGTAAGTAAAATGTATGATAAATCAAAAAATACACCCTACAACTATTGTAAAATCCTATTGGCAGGGTGGTTTAAACAGGGGTATTAAAATCAATATAATTAAAGATAAAAAAATTGATATATTAACTAATTATTCAACAACTGGTAATTATAATGCCAAAGAAGCTGAAATACTCCAAAAAAATTCAAGATGAAACATCTGCATTTATTACTATTATTACATCGTATTGTAATAAAATTAATAAGGAATATGCGAAAAATATGAATACACTTATCGAGGATATTGCAATTGGGGAAGATTTGGACCCTGAAATGCTAAAAGAAAAGTATCTTAATAAGAAAAATATCAAGATAGATAGTTCAGAAGATAGTGATATGATTCTTGATAAAATAGAGTTTGAGGGCAAATTCTATTTTGTCGAACCAATTGATGTTGGTGATAGGAAGGTTTATGGCGAGGATAGTAAAATAGTTGGTAAAATGGTGGATAATAAGATTGAACTATTCCCTACTATTTCACAGAACAATTAATATTATTATGCCAATAATATTATTAATTTTAATATTAATTTATCATCAAGATGAGGCACAATTTCTTTAAATTTACTTTTAATAATATCAATATTTGGTTTATTTTCATTAATAATATCAAGTAATCTTTTTGTTGTGTCATAACCGCCAATAAGATAATCTTTCTTATCAACTAAATAAAATTGTGGGAAGGTATCAATCATATCCGTTTTATATTTGACCTTTGTTGTACTATCAACTATGATTATTTTAGATTTAATTTTTTTAATCTTTAATAATTCATCTAATGCTTTAGACCACGGACAGTCTTTTAAAATAATAGTTTTCAACGAATAATTCTTCACTGAATTTTTCATATTATTAATATAAAGAAAAAATCTATTTTCTTCTAATAATAAAAGATATGGGCGATTATTTACCATCCGCCGTAATGCAGTTATATATAAATAACAATGAAAATGAATTTTTTACGGAACAGCCTGAAATAACATTTTTTAAAAAAACATATAATTCACAAGATGTGTTTATTAAAGATGAAATGGTATTAAAAGATGTTCCTGTAAATTGGGATGATTCATATTATTTAAAAATCCCAAGAGATGTCCATATGTTGGGCAAGGTATGGGTAAATATAACTATCCCATATTTTCAAATCATAAAAAAATCAACAAAAAAAGATACTATAATAACAAATAACGCTAATTTTAATGAGACGTTATATGATAACCATAATACATATCTTATTAATTATAATGATGTATGGTATTTAATACCTGATATATTCCTTCGATTACCAAATCTGATGTACACCACGATGCAAATATTTTTTTATGATATTAAAGAATATTTTATTCCTCTAACAGGTGTGAATTTATATAATGATACTATGATAATATTATTTTCTTTCAATGTTAATAATTACTATTCAAGTGATATTATTCCACTTGTTTTAAATATGGCGCCATCATATGATAAAGTAATATTGGATAATATTATGAACGGTAATGAACGTTATAAAAAGAATATGTTAACCCAGAATTCTTTTGATAATTATCTTACAAAAAAAGTAGAAAATATTTTAATAGATAACTATCAAAATATAAAAAAATACGACCAAACAATAGATAGTAATTTTTTTAATATTATGTCAACTGAATTTAATGTTCTTTACAATAATAGAGATATTCCTGATAGCGATATTGCAAAAACTCAACAATATATTGATAATAATATAAATCTTACAGACAGTGACATTGTAATAAAAGAAAATACGATTACAAATAATGCTTTAGTTTTAAAAATGATGATAACAATGATGAATCCAAGTAATATAAATACATATCAGTTCTATAAAAAATATGCCGTTTTTAAAATTGATTCTTTTTATAATTTTAGTTTAACAGATAGTAATTTATTATCTGGTACAATTATTAGTAATTTTCCAATTTATAATGTTGATATTGATAGTTTAAATTTGCCATTTACTCTTAACACAAAAATGACATTCGCAACAGATGATAATAGAACTATTATATTTACTGAACCAAATATATTTACGATTGATGTACCAACAGGAACAACAACTAGTTTAAATAAAATAAATATTATTATAAATACAAACAATAACACATATAATGTTGTTAATACATCAGCTCAATTTAGTGATACAAATAAAAATAATGAGTGGAGTGATAATTTATTAAATTATATGGAACAATTAAATTATAATGAATCATTTAATAATTATCTATTTAGTGATTTTGTGAAAAACTATAATTTGAAGGAAAATATTATTATAAATAATTTTTTAACATTAAATGAAACAAATGAAGATATAACAAATTTATGGATTGAATTAAAAACAATTGAAAATCAATTTAATAAATTAGAAGTTGAGATTTTATTTGATGGTTATGATTTTGTTGGATGGAAAGCTATTATTGATTCTCAATATAAATATATTCTTGATATTGAAACAGACCCACAAGATTTTTCAAATATATATGCAGTAATTATGAATAAATTTATTGATATCATTAAAAATAAGTATTTTAGAGATGAAGGATTTATAAGACTATTTTATAATAAAATTAATTCATTGATTTATATGAAACATATTTCAATTGACTCAAAGCCTTCATTAGTTAATTATAATGGATTATTATTTTATTACAATATTGATATGTTTTATTATATAACTAGAAATAAAATTAGAGAATATTTATTAGAATTATTTAATCTCCAATCGTTTATTGCATTTATTCCTGAATTATTAACACCAGTTGAATTATTGTCTCAGTCAATTAAAGATTATCAATTGGATGTTACAACAAATGTTGATAACACAGAATGTTTTCAAGAATTAAAATTTATTAATAAATATGAATATTTCAGTTTTTATTTTACAGTAACAGGGACATATATTAATATAGATAAATCAGCCTGTAATTATTTATTTTATAAAACTAACTTTGTTGAATTAATAATAACAATAAATGATATTTTATATCCGGTTATATCTTATGAAATAGATGTAGATACGGTTAAAATGAATATAAATGTTGAAATAGACCCAAATATTGCAACTATTTATTTAAGAGAAACAATTAAGCAATCGATACCCTACATTGAAAACACAAATATCGGTGAAGATAATACTTTTTTAAAAGTAAATATATTTGACAAAGAGACAAATTTTGATATGATGAATAGTTATAATGTGGTAAATACTGTTTTCATCAGTAAATATTTCACACCAAGTACAATTACAATTGACCAGGCACCGTATGAAGATATTTATTATAGTAATAAATATTTTTTTATTTATACAATAGATGGCGTATCATCTATTATAAAAGGGGTACAAAATCAGTTTGCAATTACTGGACCCGGTACATTTCAAGAGACTTTACCAACAGATTATAAATCATATGATAAAATTCAATTATGTATGTTTAAATTACCCATTAAAATTGCTAAATTATCAGCAAGTGATTATTATGAGCCTCTTAAATCAACATATCCCTACCTTAAATTAAATAAGAAAAAACCAGATGAAACACCGAATGATATATATAATTATTTATTGTTATATTTTACAAATAATAATACATTTTATTTAGGTGACGCAAACCAGTACAATGCAGATGATACAAAAAATTCAATGATAATATCAGATGATACATCTCCCGATTATATCGAATTTTATATATATTCAACATCACAAATATTTAATAGTAATAATTGTTTAATTATATATGATAATGCAACTTTGCCAAATTTTATTGATTATAGTTCATATAATAGCAGTGAAATTTCTTGTTTAATGGATTATTATTTGCAAAAACCAATGATTGTTAAAATGAAGAGTGATAATGAAAATGCATATATGATGGCAAATATTCCAAAAATGAAAAAAATAAGTATAGGTGATACACAAGAAATTTATATTAATAATAAATTAATTTATACGATTTATGATATTTCAAATAATGGTATACTTAGAAATACGGCAACTAATGTTAATTATTCAACTTTTTACACTATTCCAACTTTAATAGATAGTAAAAATATTAATACAATTATGGATACTATATTAAATATATATGATGAGTTATTTACAGGTATTTATTTAAATATCACAGATATGATTGAAAATTCACAATTAGAATATTACAAGTCATATAGTATGATTATAAATAATATTATGAGTAAAAATTACGGAATAACCACTGATTCTATTTATATGAACAGCCTTTATTTAAACCAGCTTGGTATGATTTCAAATAAATCATCGTATAACATTAATATAAATGATGTAGAATTAATAAATTTCGATGCATACGATATATTAGCTCCCAGTCTATATAATTTTATAAATATTAATAAACAAATTATGAATGTCGATTCAAAGCTAATAACAACCTTAGTAAATAAATATTATGAATTACCGAAAAAATTTATTAATTTACCGTGGTTAAATTATAAACCGTATTTGAAAATTAATCCAATTGTATATCAATATTTAGATAAATATAATAGCTATGCAAAAATTATGATGGATGATATTAAAAAAAATTTATCTTTGTTAAAAGTAACAAATAATGCTAATTTTGAACAATCGTATGGAGAAGAATATATGATGAAAGATAAATATGAGTTATTAGTAAATAATGTAAATAAAAATAAGGTTAGATTATTAAATTTAACAGCGTGGGGTTATACTACAACAGAATCAGACCCTATTTATGCAGTTATTACAAAAGATGGTCACATATTAAATTATGATACTCAATCACCTAGAAATGACGAATACATTAGTAGTGGTTTGGCACAATATAAATATAAACCTATTTATGATGAGACTGATTATAATAATATAAATATGTATAAAATAATTGGTGCGGTCAAAATAAAAGATAATTTATTAGATAATAATGTTGAAATATTACCATATTATATAGTAGTTGATAATAAGGTGGTTATATGCACAGATAAAAATGATATTAGTTATTTTGGGAGATATTATGGTAATTATTATGGTATTAATAGTAATTCAATTGGTTTGACATTAAATGGTGGTATTTCAAACATTACTTTTGATCCATTATCAAGACCATTATATCAGTATTTTATTGTTCTAGATGATATGAGTATGTTTAATACAACTGATAAATATTTATGTAGTATAAATTTTACACTTGGTTATATGATTTTTACATCAACATATCTTATGATACTTGCAAATAATAGTATATTATTTGAAAATAATACGACATTATTTTATACTACAACTACTAAAACAAACTCAGAAATATTTGATATTTTAAAAAATAATACA
>Ga0169931_10006761_pt1 | contig 17182 bp, 12 predicted proteins | sample Kivu_15m_20L_FD_129675 | JGI IMG/M metagenome (GOLD analysis project Ga0169931, IMG submission 129675) | Freshwater microbial communities from Lake Kivu, Western Province, Rwanda to study Microbial Dark Matter (Phase II) - Kivu_15m_20L... | ecosystem: Environmental > Aquatic > Freshwater > Lake...
TGGCCTTTGCCCATTCGGCACGCGCCTCATCAATGGCCGCCTCCATTTCATCCTTGGCATCGCGCGCTTTGCCGGCCATTCGATCGCGCGTCTCCTTGCCGGACCGTGGCGCGAACAGCACACCGATGGCAGCGCCGATGGCAGCACCCGCCAGAAAGCCGAGGACGCCGTAATTGCGTTCGTTGCTCATCGCATTGGTTTTCCCGAAAGGTACGACCACCTCCAATGGCCATCCGTGACGATCGTCAGGCCGATCACCGCAACCACCTCCGCTCCATCACGAAGGTGCCGAAGGGCAGCACGCTCGCAGCCCCCAGCCCGATGATGCGCTCCAGGTTCCACTTCAGCTCGGTGAACAACGGCACTGCGGCCACCCAGTAGGCGATGAACAACACCCCATGCGCCCAGCCCACATATTTCACGGCGAGCGGAAGGCCGGCCAGGTACTTCAGGGGCATGGCGATGAAGAGCAGCACCAGGAAGCTCCAGCCCTCTGCCATGGCGACCCGGCGGAAGCGTTGTGCGATGGGGGAGGTGTTCATGCGGCAAAGTTCGGTTAGCCGGTTCACCGCACCGGCACACGCACAGCGGAGAAGGCCCGCTGCTTGACACTGTAGCTGTGACCCTTGCTGATGATGTGGACCTTCATCCCTTCGATGCTGAAGGGTTCGCCCTCCTCCACGTCGGCATAATCGCTGTAGGTGGTGTCATGCCCATCAAAGATCATAACCTGCCCGCTGCCGATGGTCTCGAGCATGTCCGCGCCAGTGATCACCACGCCGGTATCCTCGCCGAGCCCGATACCGATGGCCGCTGGATTGGCTGCCACAGCTTGTGTGAGGCGGCTGAAGCGTCCCCGTTCCACGAAATGGCTGTCGATGATCACGTCCTGGATGAGTGCGGCACCGGTGGTCATCTTCACTCCACCCTTGATCAGGCCGCTGGCGCTGTGGCCCTGGTAGATCATGGTGCTGCTCATGCACATCGCGCCGGCACTGGTGCCAGCGATCACGAAGCCGGCCTCTTCCTGGTAGCGGCGCTTCATCAGTTCAAGGAAGGCCGTGCCACCGAAGATGGTGGTCAGGCGCAGTTGGTTGCCACCGCTCATCATCACGCCATCCGCCTTGGCAAGACGCTTGATCATGTCGGGCCTTACATCACTGCGTTCGCGGATGTCCAGTACATCAATGTCGGTGACACCCAGCCGGCCGAACGCTGCGATGTAATTCTGTCCCACCTCCTCGGGGATGCTGCTGGCACTGGTGATCACGGCGATGCGCTTGCTGGAGCCACCGACCTCGTCCACCACGCGTTTGAGGATGCCTTCCTCAATGAAACTGTGGGTGTAGATCTTCGTGCTGTGGCCTCCTTCGGGCTCCTGGCCCTTGTCCTCGTTGCCGCCGATGGCGATGAGCTTTCCGTTCGGTGTCATGCTTTGGTATTGGTCCCCCGCCCGCCCCCCGCAGGAAGGTTGTCAGTTATAGGTTGTCTGTTCTCAGGCCTCGAACCGGACAACGATCAACCATGGACAGACAACCACCACTGCGAAAGTAGCCGCCTGTTCCCGGTCCGTGGACTTGATGTGAAGTTTTGATGAACAGGACGCTGTCCCTATCTTCCCCTCGCCGGTTTGCAACCCACAGAATCGGGCACCCCTTCAGCATCAACCACGCGACCGCGCCATAGTCCCTTCGTGCATCATGCGTATCCTCGAGCTCAAGGCCATGCGTGGCCCCAATTATTGGTCGGTCAAGCGGCACAAGCTGATCGTCATGCGTCTCGACATCGGCGGTTTGGAGGAGCGGCCCACCGATAGGATCCCCGGCTTCCTGGAACGCATCCAGGCCCTACTGCCCAGCATGCAGAGCCACCGCTGCAGCGAGGACCATGAAGGCGGTTTCTGGGAACGCGTGAAGCGCGGCACCTGGATGGGCCATGTCATTGAGCACATTGCGCTGGAGATCCAGACCCTCGCGGGAATGGACACCGGTTTCGGGCGTACCAGGAGCACCCGCGAACGTGGCGTATACAACGTGGTGTTCAGCTATGTCGAGGAGCCGGTGGGCATGTATGCCGCCAAGGCCGCCGTACGCATCGCCCAAGCGTTGATCGACGGTACCCCGTACGACCTGGAGGCTGATATCCAGCAGATGCGCGAGATCCGTGAGGAGAGCCGGCTGGGTCCTAGCACCGGAAGCATCGTGGCTGAAGCAGTGGCACGTGGCATTCCATACCTGCGCCTCAACGGACAAAGCCTCGTCCAGCTCGGTCATGGCATCCACCAGAAACGCATCCGCGCCACCATCACCAGCCGCACCAGCAACATCGGCGTGGAGATCGCCTGCGACAAGGAGGAGACCAAGCAACTCCTTGAGAGCTATGAGATCCCCGTGCCCAGGGGGCGCGTGGTGCGCACCGAGGAGGGCCTTAAGGAGGCGCTCGAGGAGGTGGGCTATCCGTGCGTCATCAAACCCATCGGTGGCAACCATGGCCGCGGTGCCACCATCGGCATCAAGACATGGGAGGAAGCGGTGCCCGCGCTCGCCAAAGCGAAGGAGGTGAGCCGCAGTGCCATTGTGGAGCGCTACATCACAGGCCTTGACCACCGACTGCTCGTCATCAACAACCAGTTCGTGGCAGCGGCCAAGCGTTCGCCAGCCTGCGTGGTGGGCGATGGTGTGCGTACCATCGAGCAGCTCGTGGAGGAGGTGAACAGGGATCCCCGCCGAGGCTATGGTCATGAGAACGTTCTCACCCGCATCGATATCGATGACCACACGCTGAAACTGCTGGCCCGGGCCGACCGGACACCCGGAAGCGTGCCGGAGATGGGGGAGGTGGTCTACCTGAAGGCCACCGCCAACCTCAGTACCGGTGGCACGGCGGACGATGTCACCGAGATCGTACACCCGTTCAATGTCTTCCTGGCCGAGCGTATCAGCCGTATCATAGACCTGGACATCTGCGGCATCGATGTAATGACCGACGACATCAGCAAGCCCCTGTCAGAGACCGGAGGCGCCGTGCTGGAGGTCAATGCCGCGCCGGGGTTCCGCATGCACCTGGACCCTACCGGCGGCCTGGGGCGCAACGTGGCGGAACCCGTTGTGGACATGCTCTTCCCGCCGGGCGCGCCGAGCCGCATACCCATCATCGCCATCACCGGCACGAACGGGAAGACCACCACGACGCGCCTTACCGCGCACCTCATGCGCAGCGTGGGATACAAGGTGGGTATGACCTGCAGCGACGGCGTGTACATCCTCAACCGCTTGCTGATGAAGGGCGATTGCACCGGTCCGGCCAGCGCGCAGTTCGTGCTGAAGGAACCCGTGGTGGACATGGCGGTGCTGGAGACGGCGCGCGGAGGCCTGGTGCGCAGTGGTCTTGGCTTCGAGCATTGTGATGTGGCCATCGTGACCAACGTGGCTGCCGATCACCTCGGACTCAAGGACATCCACACCCTGGAGGACCTGGCGCATGTGAAGAGCACCGTTCCGCGCAGTGTGCGGCAGGATGGATATGCCATCCTCAACGCCGACGATGAGCTGGTGATGGCCATGCGCAAGCAGACACAGAGCAAGATCGCGCTGTTCAGCCTTGACGAGAACAACCGCCTGGTCCGGCAGCACTGCAAGCTCGGCGGCCTGGCGGCCATCTACGAGAACGGCTTCATTACCATCAGCAAGGGTGAGTGGAAGCTCCGCATCGAGAAGGCCGTGAACGTGCCCCTGACCTACGGAGGCAAGGCTGTGTTCAACATCCAGAACATCCTTCCAGCCGTGCTGGCCGCCTACGTGCGTGGTGTCAAGATCGAGGACCTGCGCCAAGGCCTGCTCACCTTCGTGCCCAGTGCGGCGCAGACCCCCGGCCGCATGAACCTGTTCCAGTTCAAGAACTTCCAGGTGATGGTGGACTACGCCCACAACCCTCACGGTTTCGAGGCCCTGGGCAAGTTCCTCAGCAAGGTGCCGGACAGCCCGAAGATCGGCGTCATTGCCGGAGTGGGCGACCGCCGCGACGAGGATACGGTGAACCTCGGCCGCCTGAGTGCGCAGATGTTCGACGAGATCATCATCCGCCAGGACCGCAACCTGCGCGGCAAGAGCGATGACGAGATCATCGCCCTCATGGTGAAGGGCATCCAGGAAGTGGATCCCAACAAGCGCTTCACCATCATCAAGAAGGAGGAGGAGGCCATCCGCCACGCCATCGGCAACGCACCCACCGGCAGCTTCGTCACCCTCTGCAGCGATGTGGTGCCCGATGCGCTCGCCCTGGTGCTGCGGTTGAAGGAACAGGACGAGCAGGTGCCCTTCAGCAAGGACGATATCCCCAACCGGAACAAGGAGTTGGTGGGTTGAATTGCCTCTTGAAAGGAAGCCCCGAAAGGTGCCCCTGGGGGGCACAGCCAGATGTTAGGCCGGTATTTTCCGCAAATGCGATCCCCTCCATGTCCAGGCCCTTGACACAGGTGATGGGTTTACCATAATTTACGCCTCCAATTAAGGCTGATGGGGCTTCGTTCTACGCTTTTGTGCGCCTTGGTGATGCCGGCGTTCTGTGCCGCTCAGTCGGTCGCTCCCACTGGTGTCGTTTCTGCAGGTGGCCATACTACCGGTGCCAATGTTCAGCTCGGCTGGAGCCTCGGTCAGGTCGTGGGTGCTTCCTTCTCTGGATCAGGCCACCTCACAGCCGGTGTGCAGCAACCGGACGGCTCGGGGCTTCCGATACAGTTGCGTGTCCTGTTGGAAGGGCCATGGCGAAGTGCGGCGGGCTTGATGGTGGACAGCCTTCGTGCCCTGTCCCTGTTGCCGCTGAATGAACCCTACACGTCCATGGGATTCACGGTGAACGGACCCACCACCACCTCGCAGGAGGTGTTCAATGTTTCAGGAGCAGATGCTGTGACCGATTGGGTCCTCGTGGAATTGCGCTCTTCGAACGATCCGGCCGAGGTGCTGGAGACGCGCGCAGGACTGGTGCAGCGTGATGGTGATGTGGTGGGCGTGGATGGCGTTTCCGCGCTGTGTTTCAACCGCGCATCAGGTGATTACCACGTGGCCGTACTGCACCGCAACCACCTCGGCGCAATGGCGGCACAACCGGTTCGCGTGGGGTTCCAGCCTGCCGTGGTCGACTTAAGTTCCGCTGGGACCACCACCTATGGGACGGACGCTCGGAAGGCTGCGAACGGTCGCATGTTCCTGTGGGCGGGTAACGTGGCGTTCGATGACCAGCTGAAGTACACCGGCGGAAATAATGATCGGGACCCCATCCTGTCAGCCATCGGTGGTATCGTTCCTACCAGCACTGTTAGTGGATACCGGTTGGAGGATGTGAACCTCGATGGCGTGGTCAAGTATTCCGGAAGCAACAACGATCGCGACCCGATCCTGAGCAATATCGGTGGTGTGGTTCCAACCAACGTGCTGCAGGAGCAACTCCCTTGAATTTTTACCAGATGCGTCACGTTACATCCCTCCTGGCAGTGATCATCCCGCTGCTGCTCCTCGCCCAGGCCCCGCAGGCCTTCGATTTCCAGGGCATCGCACGCACAGCGGATGGTCAGGTCATTGCCACACAGGCCATCACCCTTCGCCTGAGCATCCGCAGCGGCACTGTCTCCGGCACCGTTTCCTACCAGGAGACGCATGCCATCACCACCAATGCATTCGGACTTTTCACGGTGCAGGTGGGGCAGGGTACCCCCACGGAAGGTGGTTTCACTGCCATCGGATGGGGCGCTGGGGCGCATTTCCTTCAGGTGGAACTGGATGCTGCTGGCGGCGGGAACTTCACCGACATGGGTACGCAGCAGCTACGCAGCGTCCCTTACGCCATGCATGCACTCAACGGTATACCGGGCGGAGGCTCCTCCGGGCAGCTGCTGACCAATTGCAACGGTGTGGCCACCTGGACCACGGACGGACAATGTCCCGGTGATATCTCCGGCCTTGAATGCAACAATGCGGTCCATTCGGGTGCATTGTACGCTGGGTTCCCCGCTGGTACGGTCAGCAGTACGGTCCCTTACACCGGTGGTAACGGAGGCCCTTACGAAGGACAGTCCTTCAGCTCGACGGGTGTGACAGGGCTGACCGCTACGCTTGCATCAGGCAACTACGCACCCTATTGCACAGGCAGCGGTACGTTGGTGTTCACCATTTCCGGGACGCCCAGTGGGGTAGGTACGGCGAGTTTCGCGCTTACCGTGGGCGGGCAGAGTTGCACCATTGAACGTACCGTAACTGCCGGTATCCAAGGTGCTACAGCGAGCTGCGGTGCCAGCAACGTCCATAACCCGGACCTGGTGTATGGCCAGATGACCGACCAGCAGGGTAACACCTACCGAACCATCGTCATCGGTACGCAGGAGTGGATGGCAGAGAACCTCCAGACCAATAATTACAGGAACGGTGATGCCATACCTTTCCGACCCAATGATGGTGATTGGCAATATGGCACCGGAGGCGCGTTCTCCTATCCACAGTTTAATGGTGCCAACCAATGTCCGTATGGCAAGCTCTACAACTGGGACGCTGTTACCGATCCGCGCAACGTTTGCCCCACCGGCTGGCATGTGCCCACGATCGGGGACTGGGGAGTGCTGGTAGACCACCTCGGCGGCTCCGCTGTTGCAGGGGGCAAGATGAAGACGACGGGCGAGCAGTATTGGAATTCACCGAACTACCAGGCGACCAATGCAAGCGGTTTTTCCGGTCTTGCGGCCGGTGTACGCCAGCAGAGCGGAAGTTATTTTGCATTTCGAATATATGCTGAATGGTGGAGTGCATCAGAGGTTAATTCCAGTGAGGCGTACGGCATAGGTATTACAACGTATGCCCCGTGGAGTGGTGATGTGCCTGATGTCTATTCCGGCGGCCCAAAGAGACAAGGTCGTTCAGTTCGTTGTGTGCGTGATTGAACGATCTACAATGATGAACGCTTTTTGAATAATGCGTCCACTTGCCACCCTCCTCGCAGCCATGATGGCGCTGTCGCTCTGCGCGCAGGCCCCGCAGTCATTCGATTTTCAAGGGGTTGCACGCAATGCCAGCGGGGAGGTGCTGGCTTCGGCCGCCATCAACCTGCGCATCAGCATCCATAGTGGCAGCGTGTCCGGTCCCGTGGCCTTGCAAGAGACGCATGCGGCAACCACCAGTCCCTTCGGTCTCTTCACGGTTTCCGTAGGAGAGGGTTCCCCGCTCCAGGGGGATGTTGCGGACATTGAATGGGGCGTCACGGCCTATTTCCTGCAAATTGAGATGGATGCTCCGGGTGGTGCTGGTTTCATCGACATGGGTACCCAGCAATTGCTGGGTGTTCCTTATGCCTTGCACGCTTCCAACGGGATGACCGCAGGCGGCAGCCATGGTCAGGTCCTTACCAACTGCGATGGTGTGCCCACCTGGACCACGGGCGGTCAGTGTCCGGGCCTCATCACCGGGCTTTATTGCACGGGGGCGACCAGCAGCGGCGTGCTCATGACGGGGTCACCGGCGAGCGGAGTGAGCACTACAGTCCCCTACACGGGAGGCAACGGGGCTCCGCACGCCGGCCAGACGGTTGCCTCCACCGGAGTTACCGGACTTGTGGCAACCCTTGTCGCGGGCAGTTTCGCCACGGGCAATGGAACCCTGCTGTACACGATCACAGGCACTCCGATCGGCGCTGGCACCGCCAGTTTTGCGTTGAACATCGGTGGACAGAACTGTACCCTGGAACGCACGGTGATGGGTGTGGTCACAAGCCTTGCGTGCAATGGCGCTACGACCACCGGAACGCTTGCGGCAGGAACGGTGGCCAGCGGGGTCAGCAGCACAGTCCCCTACTCCGGGGGGAACGGAGGGCCCTATTCCGGCCAATCGTTCAGTTCCTCAGGTGTAACGGGGCTCTCGGCTGTCCTGGCGGGGGGTAGCTTCGCCGCAGGTGGCGGTGCGCTCGTGTTCACCATCACAGGCACCCCAAGCGGACCTGGATCGGCCTCGTTCGCGCTGACTATCGGAGGCCAGAGTTGTACGCTTGTCCTTTCGGTCGGTGTGCAGGGCCCCACCGCAAGCTGCGGCGCCAACAACGTGCACAACCCGAACTTGGTGTACGGCGTTATGACCGACCAACAGGGGAACACCTACCGGACCATCGTCATCGGCACCCGGGAGTGGATGGCGGAGAACCTACGTACCAGCACCTTCCGGAACGGACAGGCCATTCCCAATGTGCAGGATGCCTCCCAATGGTCCGTGCTTGCCGATTACGATGCAGCGTGGGCACATTACGGCAACAACAGCGGCTATGATTGTCCCCAGGGCAAGCTTTATAATTGGTATGCCGTCTCCGATCCCCGCAGCGTATGTCCTGCAGGCTGGCACGTACCCTCGGATGCGGAGTGGACAGCACTGGGCAACCTCCTGGGGGGGGCATCCGTTGCGGGCAACAAGATGAAGAGCACAGGCACCCAGTATTGGGGGTACCCGAATCCCGGTTCCACCAACGCAAGTGGATTCTCAGGCCTTCCGGGAGGCCTCCGCTATTTCGATGGTACGTTCTACTCGTTCGGTGACAATGGCAGCTGGTGGACCTCCACGGAGGCGGATCCGGACTTCGCATGGTACCGATCGCTGAACAATGGCCTTGCCGATCTCTATCAAGGCAGCTGGAGCAAGCGTTTCGGGTATTCCGTTCGGTGTGTGCGGGATTAACGGCGGGCGGATCTCTTAGCCCGTGGTTCACGAGAAAGGTCCCGGCACCGTTCCCGCGCCGCTGTCCATCCAATTACTTCCGCAGTCTTCGGGCCAGGTGGATGAGCAGCACGGCACCCACCACGGCGGCCAATAGGTTGCCTACGAGGTTGGTGGTGCGCAGGCCCAGCAGCCCGAAGACCAGGTCACCCACGAACCCGCCCAACAGGCCCAGCAGGATGTTGATGAGCAGGCCGTAGCCGCCGCCCTTCATGAGACGGCCAGCAAGCCAGCCCGCGATGCCACCGATCAAAAGGCTCCACAATAGGTTCATGATACCAAGATAAGGGCCGATAACGAAGAAGGCCCCGGGTTCGCCGGGGCCTCCTGGACATGTGATCGGCGACTTACTTGTTGTCCTTGCCACCCACCAGGCGCTTTTCCTGAATGCGGGCGCTCTTTCCACGCAGGTCACGCAGGTAGTAGATGCGGGCACGGTTCACCACACCCACCTTGTTCAGTTCGATCCTGTCGATGAAGGGCGAAGCGACGGGGAAGATGCGCTCCACGCCGACGTTGTTGGAGATCTTGCGCACGGTGAAGGTGGCGGTGCTACCGCTCCCTTTCCGCTGGATCACCACTCCCTGGTACTGCTGGATGCGCTCCTTGTTCCCTTCCTTGATCTTGTAATGTACCGTGACGGTATCGCCGGCCTTGAATGTGGGCAGGGCGGTGAGCGGGGCGTACTCCTTCTCGAGTTGCTTGATGCGGTCCATGACCTTGGTTGTTAGCGGGGTGCCCAGCGGCCCTCGACATGGTCGGGGGCATACGGTCCCGGATTCGGGCCGCAATGTTACGGAATTTTCCGATACAGCACCTTGTAGGTGTTCATTGCATTGGCCGATGCCACCCTCAATCGCCTGGTCCAAGGAGGTCGGGCCGGCGGCTGCGCGTGCGCTCCAGCGCTTGTTCATGGCGCCACGCGTCGATGCGCGCCTGGTGCCCGCTCAGCAGCACATCAGGCACCCTCCACCCCTGGTAGTCCGCCGGACGGGTATAGTCCGGTGGGGCCACCAGGCCGTCCTGGAAACTGTCGCTCAGGGCGGAACGTTCGTCCCCGATCACGCCCGGTATCAGGCGGATGATGGCGTCGGTGAGCACGGCCGCAGCCAACTCACCCCCTGTCAAAACGTAATTGCCGATGCTAACCTCGCGGTCGATGAGGTGCTCACGCACGCGTTCATCGACGCCTTTGTAATGGCCGCAAAGGAGGATGAGGTTGCCTTTGGTGCTCAAGTGATTGGCGAGGGGCTGATCGAGCAACTGGCCATCCGGGCTCAGGTAGATCACCTCGTCATAGGATCGCTCGCTCTTCAACTGGGTGATGGCCCGGTGGATCGGCTCCACCAACATCACCAGGCCTGCACCGCCACCGAACGGGTAGTCGTCCAGCTTTCGATGCTTGTCCGTGCTCCATTGGCGAAGATCGTGCACCACCACCTCGGCCACACCCCTGGCCTGCGCACGCTGCAGGATGCTCTCACCGAACCAACTGTCCAATAGACGGGGTACGGCGGAAAGGATGTCGATGCGCATGGGACGCAAAGGTCTGCGATCTTCCGTGGTGATGGATGCGGGTACCATCGGTGCACATTACAAGAGATCCCGGGGGGCGATGGATGGTTCCTGTCGCGTGTCTCAACCATTAGAATATCAGATGGTTGTTGCGTTCATGGGGCAGGAGGGTCCGATGCCGTTCCCCGTGAACTCCATACCTTCGGCATGCAAGTTGCCATAACCCCTGTGCATAACGCGACCAACATGAAGAAGTCGATCCTGATCGTACTCGGCCTGTTCCACGCCGGCTTGGGCATGGCCCAGAAAGGTGTTTACGAGGACCTGCTGGTGATGTACGTTGACGAGAAGTACGAGAAGTGCATTTACAAGGCGGAGGGGTACACGGAGGGTGACGCCACCAAGAAGGATCCGTTGCCCTATCTCTACATCAGTATGTGCTATTTCGAGATGTCGAAGCAGGAGAAGTTCAATGTGGATTACCCCAAGGCATCCCGTGATGCGTTGAAATGGGCCGAGAAGTATCGGAAGAAGGACAAGGACAAGGAGTTCTTCGCCAACTACGAGGATTATTGGGCGGACCTGAACACCATGGTGCAGGAATCCGGCGAGAACCTGCTGGATGATCCCAAGGGGCTGAGCAAGGCGCGGCAGATGTTCGAGAGCATGACCGGCTATTATCCGGAGAACCCCGGAGGCTGGATGATGCTCGCCCTGGCACAGTACAAGTCGAACCTCGCCAAGGAAGGTGACCTGAGCGTTGCCGCGTTCGACAAGGCCGTGGCAGCGGCAGGTGACATCGGCACGTTGCCCAAGGACCAGAAGAAGCTGCTGAAAAATGCATTGATCCGCTACGCGGACCACCTGGTAAGCAAAGGCCAGCGTGATCGTGCGAAGAAATACGCCGCCATCGGCAAGGACCACTTCATGGAGGAATCCGATTTCAAGGGCATGTGGGACTCGCTCTGACCAGGACGCCACCATGGTGCGAAGGCCTCATCCGATGCGGGTGAGGCCTTCGCCGTTCACGCAGGCATCTACCGTTCCTCCTGCACCTCCTGCGCGCGCTTCCCCGGCAGGAAGCGTACCACCAGCACCGGCAGCAACAGCAGGTCCGCCAACACGGCCAGCGCGAGGGTGAGGCTCACGAGCAGGCCCATGTAGAACACGCTGGCGAAGTCGGACATGATCAGGGCGATGAAGCCCGAACAGAGCATGATGCTGGTGATGATCACTGCCTTGCCCGTACTGATCACAGAGCGCTTCATGGCATAGGGTAGGGTGCGTCCCTTCTTCAGTTCGATACGAAGCTTGCCGAGTAAGTGGATGGTGTCGTCCACGGCGATGCCGAACGCGATGGTGAAGATGATGGCGGTGCTCACCTTGATGTCGATGCCGGAAAGTGCCATGATGCCACCGATGAAGAGCAGCGGGAACACGTTCGGCACCATCGCGATGAGCGTCATGCGCCAATTCCCGAACACCCAGGCCATGATGCCGCCGATGAGGACGAACGCCACGGCAAGGCCACCGATGAGCTGGCCGCTCAGTTTCTCATTGTTGAGGTCGATGAGATAAGCCATCCCGGTCTGCTTGAACACTGCCGGGCTCTTGAGCGTGACAAGGAGTCCCTGCAGGTCGCGATCACGCTGCCGATGGATGTAGCCGCCCTCGTCGCGCATCCGGCCGCTGATCCGGGCCACATGCCCGTTGTCCGAAGCGATCCCCCCGAGGAGCGTGGCACCTCCGAGGCTCATGGCACGCTTCACAAGGCGCCGCAATTCTGTCGTGTCCTCGGGCAGTACATGCGATGCGGGATCCCCAGCGTTCATGGCCTGGTTGGCGCTGCGGACGACCGCTGCAGGCGACAGGATGGCCCGGATGCCATGTTCCTCGTGCAACCAGTCCTCCAACCGCTCCATGTCGCGCAGTACGTCCAGGTCCCACACGGATGCGGTGCTGTCCGACAACCGAACCTCCATCTCGAACGGGCGTACACCGCCGAAGTGGTCCTCGAACCAATAGTAGTCCTGTTTCTGCGGGTCATCCTCGGGCCAGTCCTCCAACAGGAAGTTGTCCACCTTGAGCTGCGTGATGAGGCCGAGGCTCGCCACACCGAAGGCCAGGAATACCAGCGGTATGGCACGGCGGTGGCGCAGCGTCCATTGGAAGAGCCTGTGCAACGGGCGGTACCACGTGCTGGCCTGTATGCTGGTGGCGGCCGATACGGGCGTGGCGGCGAGCAGGAGGATCGCCGGGAGCAGCGTGAATGCGAGCATGAACGCCAGCATCACCCCGATGGCCGTGTACAGCCCGAAGTCGCGTATGGGCGGTATGCTGCTCGTGGTGAGGGTGGCGAACCCAATGGCCGTGGTGATGGAGGTCAGGAAGGTGGCAAGCCCCACTTCGTGGTAGGTGACCGCGAGCGCGCGCTCCTTGCTCAGGCCGGCACGCAGCCCATCGATGTAGCGTTCAACGATGTGCACCACGTCGCTCATGCCCACCACGAAGAGGATGGTGGGAAGCAGCATGGTGAGCACGCTGAGCGGCTTGTCCAGCAGCGCCAGCCCTCCCACCTGCCAAAGCACGGTGAGCCCCACCACGCCCACGGGTACAAGTACGCCCCAGGCGGTGCGGAAGCCGATGTAGAGGAAGATCGAGAGCAGCGCTATGGAGATGCAGGTGAAGAGTACCAGCTCCCGCTGCATTTTCTGGATGTACCAATACTGCCCATGGATGCGTCCGCCCAGCCGCACATCCCGCAGTCCGCTCCTGGCCACGGCCTGTTCCACTGCAGCAAGAACGGCATCGCTGCGCTCCTTGCTCAGCCCCGGCTCGGTCTGCGCCACCATGAGCAACGCCCTGCCGTCAGCTGCGAAGAAGCCTTCACGGATGCGGTCATCCCCCCAGATGCGCGCAGAGTCTGCCGCGAGGGTGCTATCCGCCTCCAGGCGAAGCCATGGCACCTCGAACACGCCCACGGGTGTGACGCGGGGATCCTTGAGGCGCGTGGGAGACAGCACCGTACGAATGTCCGTGGTGCCGGCGAGCGTGCCTGCCAGGCTGTCCACGCGGCGAAGCAGGTCCAGCTGGAAAACGCCACCCTCATCGGCCACGCCGATCAGCAGGAAATCGTTGTCGTAGCCGAACTCCGCGCGGTATGTGAGGTAGCGGTCAAGCTCCGGGTCATCGGTGGGGAAGAACCGCTCGAAATCATGGTCCAGCCGCACATTGCGCAGGGGGAGGGCGAGCAGCACGGTCACCAGACCGATGAGCAGCAGTGTCAGGCGTGCGTTGCGCGGGGTGAGCAGCGCTTCGATGCGGTCGATCAGGTCGTTCATCAACAGGGGTTGGTCGAAGCCGGGCGCCAAAGGTGGTCAGGAAGCGGTGAAGGCACCGGTACCTTCGTGCGGTGATGGAACGTGGTGCAACGCGCGCCGCCGGTTTTCTGGCGGGTCTGCTGGTGGTGGTTGCGGTGGTGGCCGGACCGTTGGACAAGGCCTTCGAGGCGCTCCGTGTCTACGACTACTTCAAGGCGCGTGCCCTGTTCACCAAGCAGATCGGCAGGCATCCGGTCGCTGCGTGGTATGGGCTTAGCATCATAAGCGGCCGTGCCGATAATCCCTTCCACCAACTGGACACCGCGTTGGTCCAGGTGGTGCGGGCACAGACGGCCTATGCCCTCGCCGATGAGCGGCAGCGCCGCGGTTTGGCGGAGCATGGCATCACCGAACAGGCCATCGCCGACCAACTGCTCTTCGTACAGCGCACGGCCTGGGATCGCGTGCGGCAGCAGAACACGTTGGAAGCCTATGAGCGATACCTGTCCCTGCATGTGAGCGGCCCGTTCGTTGGTGAAGCCATCCTTGTACGTAACCACCTCGCCTTCCAGCAGGCACGCGAGGCCAATACGGCTGCCGCATACGCGGAATACATGGTGCGCTTCCCGGACAGCCGCGATAGCCACGAGGCGCGCAGCCGGTATGAAGAGGCATTGTTCCGGGAACGCACGGCATCGGGTTCCGTCTCCGACCTGGTGGCCTTCATCGCTGAACATCCTGGCAGCCCCTATGTGCGCGATGCCGAGGACAAGGTGTTCCGGGCCGCCACGCCTGGGAGAACAGCGGAGGAGTACCGGGGGTTCATTCAGACCCATCCCGGCAACCACCGCGTGGGTGACGCATGGCGGGCGCTGTATGCGATCGCCACCCGCGAACTCAGCGTGGAGGCCATCTCGCGCTTCCTGCAGGAGAACCCGGACTACCCTTACGTGGAGGAACTGGTGGACGACTATCGCATGGCAAGCCTCGCGTTGCTGCCGTTCACGCGCGATGGCCTCTGGGGCTTCATCGATACCACCGGTACCGAACGGATCAAGGCGGTCTACGAGTGGGTGGATCCCTTCGTGGGAGCACAGGCGCTGGTGGGGCTCGGCGGTCGCGTGGGTACGGTGAACCGCATGGGCCGTGTGGTGGTCCCGGTCGAGTTCGATGAGGTGATGGAAGCGGTGGAAGGCACCGCCACCGTTGAGCGGGCAGGCCGCGTGGGTGCTGTGGATGGCAATGGCGACGTGGTGGTGCCCATGGAGTTCGGCGAGGTGGGCGAGTTCTCCGGTGGACTGGCGTATGCATCCAAGGACGGTCGCTATGGCTACGTCGATGCCCGTGGGCACCCGGTGATACCCTTCCAATTTGAACTGGCGGGCACGTTCCGCAAGGGCCTGGCCGTGGTGGAACTGGATGGAGCACAGGGTGTGATCGACCGTAGCGGTGCCTGGGTGGTGCCCCCGCAGTACCAGTGGGTGGAAGGTTTCGCCACGGGGCTGTCGCGTGTCCGTTCAGCAAGGGGTATGGGATCGATCGGTCCCTTCGGAGACGTGCTTGTGCCCGACACCTGCGATCATGTGGGGACCATGAACAACGGCCGTTCGCTGGTCTCGAAGAACGGTCGCGTTGGTTATGTTGACGGCGTTGGCAGGGTGGTTGTGCCCATGCTGTACGAGGCGGTGGATGGCGTGCAGGTCTGGGGTAATTTCGCGGGAGGGCTGGCCAAGGTGCGCAGGGATGGCCGGTTCGGTATGATCGACACCACCGGCAGGGTGGTCATTCCCCTGCAGTATCAGGATATCGGTACGGCCACCGGACCGTTGATCCCCTTCCGCCGAAAAGCCAAATGGGGTTTCCTGGACCATGCCGGTGCAGTGGTGGTGGAGCCGCGTTACGATCAGGCATGGGACATGACGGATGGCCATGCCAAGGTGAAGCTGGGTGAGCTTTTCGGACTGGTGAACGAGCAGGGCAGGGAGGTTCTTGCGCCGCGATACGGGAATGCGGTCCCGTTGTCCACGGCACGCTTCCTCGTGGACTCACCGTCGGGACAGGGTGTCGTCAACGCGGAGGGCGAACTCATACTGCCAGCCACCTACGCCAACGTTGCCCTGGCCTGTCCGGGCGTGCTGAAGGCGTTCCGTGATGACCGTATGGGCTACTACCGGTTGAAGGACGGCGGTCTGCTTTGGATCCAGGACTGACCGGTCAGCGCACGAGGGTCACATGGCCGCGCATCTGACGTGCCACCACTCCCGTATCAGCCCGTTTCCGGTAGGCCACCTGGTAAGTGTAAACGCCCTGCAGAGCAGGCTGCCCGGCATACGTGCCGTCCCACTCCAGGAGCATATCGCCGCTGGTGAAGATCAGCTCACCCCACCGGTTGAAGATGCTCAGTTGCAGGTCTGCCACCGCGTCACTGATGACAACACGGAAGACATCGTTATAACCATCGCCATTGGGCGTGAAGGCGTTGGGGACGTAGACCTCCGGAGAACACTCCCCTTCCCCGATGAGGATGCTTCGTTCAGCGGTGGCACAGAGGGTGGTAACGGTCAACGCATACACCCCCGTTGCAGGTACCAGGAGCGATGGGCCGTCATGGCCTGTGCTCCAGGAGTAGCTGGCGAAGGGTACTTCGGCATCCAGGCGCAACTCCTCACCGGGGCAGTAGGTGCTGTCCGTCCAGGCGGGTAGCACGATGGTATCCGGCAGGAAGTCCACCGTAGTGGATGCCGATGCGGAACAGCCTTCCAACGACAGCGTAGCGCTGTAGCTTCCGGGTTCCGTGACAGGCAGTGCATCGGACGTGCTTCCATCCGTCCACATCACCAATGCACCATTGGTCGTCACTTCGAGCGTGACCGTATCGCCCTGGCAGGCAAGCGAGGAGGAAGGCAGCACAGGGGGCACCAACGGCACATAGCCCACCAGCACACTGTCGCGCACAATGCAACCTGCGTTGCTCGCCTGCAGCCAGTAGACCCCCGGGCTGTTCACCGTGATGCTGCTGGCAATGGCCCCGGTACTCCAAAGCAGGTCCGCTGTTGTTTGTACGGCAAGCGTGGTCGACGCCCCGGGGCAAAGCCGCTGGTCGGGTCCGAGGTCTATGGCAGCCACGCTGAAGAACTCCACCGATACGGTATCAACGCTGGTGCATCCGTTCCGGGTGGCAATGACGCTGTAGGTTCCGCTTTCGGAGATAACCCGCTGTGGCGATGTGGTCCCGTCATTCCAACTGAACGTGGCACCTGGTTGTGCAAGATCGAAGGAAAGTTGCTGGCCCTCGCAGAGCGTGGTGTCGGGCCCAAGGTCCACCTCCGGACCGAGCAACACGACCACATCGATCGTATCGCTGTTGGTGCAACCGTTGAGGGTTGCTGCGAGCGCATAGGTGCCACTGCTGTTCACGATGATGGCATCAGCAGTGCTGCCGGTGTTCCAGAGGTAGGTTGCACCGGGGGTGGGGGACTGAAGCGTCAGCTCCTCGCCGGGACAGATCGACGGATCATCCCCGAGGTTCACAGCAGGCACTGGGTTGAAGGCCACGGTGATGGCATCCTCCACCGCACACCCTTGGACCGTGGCGACCAGCGTGAA
>Ga0169931_10006762_pt1 | contig 17181 bp, 14 predicted proteins | sample Kivu_15m_20L_FD_129675 | JGI IMG/M metagenome (GOLD analysis project Ga0169931, IMG submission 129675) | Freshwater microbial communities from Lake Kivu, Western Province, Rwanda to study Microbial Dark Matter (Phase II) - Kivu_15m_20L... | ecosystem: Environmental > Aquatic > Freshwater > Lake...
CTCGCTAGTACTAGGATTTCTACTTACGTGTCCCGTTTTTTTGGTTTTCGCTATTTGCAATTGCAAAATGGTTTTTGGGGGGTCCGCTGCGCTATTAAAGCATAATTTGCAAACGACAATAACACCGAGAGACATTTTAGCCGCCGTACATTTACCGTACAGTCATCAATCAAAGGTTTTCCTAATCAGCAACTTTTATCATATTGTCATTAAGATAATTGTACAAATGTCAAGCTCCGAAAATGAATCTCTCGAAGATCAAATCGATGCACTAGCTGCTAAAATCACAAAACAGGCATCCCTTGTTCGGCAGTTGAAGAAACAAGCATCATCCGATGCGTCATCAATCGCATCAGCTGTTGAAGAATTGCAGAAACTTAAGATATCTGCGGAGGAACTTCAAAAAATGCATGAGAGAAATTTACCTTCATTCAATCGTAAGGTTTTTGATTCGCTCGTTTTACGTAAAATGTTCGTAGTCCCGAGTTTTGAAATCCACGGCGGTGTGAAAGGTCTATTCGATCTTGGTCCACCTTCTTGTGCACTCAAGGTAAGATAGGATCACTACTAATTTATAATATTTAATCCGGTGATATTTCGATGATCATATATCAATGAATTCCAACTGTTCAACCCATATAGGCCAACGTTATTGACGTATGGAGGAAACACTTTGTACTGAATGAAAATATGCTCGAAATGGAGTGCACTTGCTTAACTCCAGAATCTGTTTTGAAAACATCTGGGCATGTGGATAGATTCACTGATCTGATGGTGAAAGATCCTGAAACGCTGGAATGTTTTCGTGCGGATAAATTACTTGAAGACGCCATAGACTCATTGCTGGATTCGTCTCCTGAAATGACAACACAAGAGCGCGAGGATCATTTACGAATACAGAGACAGGCGGATGCATTTTCACCAGAAGAAATCGACTCGCTTCTTATTCGTTATGGATGCAAAGGGCCTAGTGGCCAACCCTATTCAAAGTCTTTTCCCTTCAATTTAATGTTCAAAACCAGCATCGGCCCTGAAGGAACATCTGTGGGTTATTTACGTCCTGAAACAGCCCAGGGTCTCTTCGTTAATTTCCGCCGTCTCTTGGATTTTAACAATCAGAAAATGCCGTTTGCTGCTGCTCAGATTGGCCTTGGATTTCGTAATGAGATCTCCCCCCGTGCAGGTTTACTACGAGTGCGAGAATTTTGTATGGGAGAAATAGAACACTTTGTCAACCCCAAGGACAAATCTCACCAATCCTTTCATACAGTTGCATCAAAAGAGTTAGTTTTATTTGGTCGTGATGATCAACTAGGATCTGGAAAAACCAAAACTCTCACTATTGGGGATGCTGTTTCTACTGGACTTGTAAACAACCAGACATTAGGCTATTTTATGGCAAGAACACAGCTTTTCATGGAAAAAATCGGAATGGATCCAAAGCGACTTCGCTTCCGCCAGCATTTGTTAACTGAGATGGCTCACTATGCCTGTGATTGTTGGGATTTGGAAATTCAGAGTTCCTACGGTTGGGTGGAGTGTGTAGGTCATGCGGATCGTGCATGCTATGATTTGGATGTTCATTCAAAGGCAACGAAGACTCCCATGTTTGCAACGTTGCGATTAGAGGAACCGGTTGATTTGGAAATCGCAAAATTAAAATTTGATCGTAAACTTCTTGGCCAAGTTTTTACGTCCAACCAAAGAGTAGTGTCGGGAGCGCTCGAAGCTCTCGCAGAAAATTGGGACGACTTTGAACCGATTGCGAAAGCACTTGACGCAGAGGGTAAGGTTACGGTAGATGGATTTGAAATAACCAAAGATATGGTATCCTGGACTAAGGCCTCAAAGAAAGTTCATGAAATTAAATTTCTTCCTTCGGTTATTGAACCTTCGTTCGGTATCGGACGTGTTTTGTATTCCCTTTTGGAACACTCCTTTTATCAACGGGATGGTGATGAAGAGCGCTGCGTGATGAAATTTAATCCTCAAGTGGCACCCAACAAATGCGCTATATTTCCCCTTCTGTCAAATGCAGAACAAAACGCTATCGTTGATAAGATTACTGCTCATTTGATGGAAAGTGATATATCAACTCGAGTTGATAAATCTTCTGCATCCCTTGGTCGACGATACGCCCGCAGCGATGAAGTGGGTGTTCCATTTGGTGTCACAGTAGACTTTCAAACGCTTTCAGATGGTACAGTTACATTGAGAGAGCGCGATTCCATGGTGCAAGTACGGATGCCATCAGCAGATGTTAGAAATGTTATTTTTGATATCGTTCACAACCGCTTGACCTGGGAAGATGTAAAAGTACTCTACCCTGTCGTTCAGGTCGATGAGGAAGGATCATCAAGTGAAGTTCCGAGCACGAAAGGATCTCCCACTGTTGTGGAGGGGAAATTCTCGCGACCTGCTGAACCGATACTTTCGTAAATACGTTCAAAGTAATCTATAAATAATTTTTAAAGAAACTTATTTCAATGGAGACTTTGTTAGTTATAATTGACCGCAGTTTTTGATCGTCACTGGTTTACGAGTTCGTCCCGAGGGCGACCCTACAGCTTCTAGCTTATCAACAACGTTCATTCCCTCAACAACATTCCCGAATACAACGTGCTTGCCATCCTAATTGTGGTCGTTGTGAATGTATGAAAGAAGAGAAGGTTGAGTATGATGCAAGAGTCAAAGATTCAAGAAATATTTGAACGAACTCACGAGCCACGAGCAAGGAACGGTACACAAGAAGAATTGCGAACCATTTGTATTGGGACCTGATTCAATAAGATGGTAAATATTTTCAACGCATTGAACAGGAAGTAAGAAATCACGGAACCACTTCGAAAAGAACTCAACTAAGAAAATTCTATAAAGAATTTACCTGCATTAGCCATTGATAAAACTCCCTTCGAAGTATGTTTGAGAGAAAAGTTTTCGTCAGCAAACTTATTTCCTTTTTGTTTTACAGGGTATGAATGTGCGTTGAGATTAGGAAAATTCCAAAATATTGATTCTAAGAATCATTCTCCTTTTAACAAATCTCACCATAGATAGATTTTCCACCTGTACCATTACCTAAACGAAAAGAAAGGTTTTAATGAAAAAAGAAACGAACGTTGCTTACAGTAATAATAATATTGTCATCGACGCATACCGTTGGTGAAGTCCCCCCCTTGACACATGAAACCAGGAATAATCCTGTGAAAGGAACATCCTTTATATCCAAATCCAGCTTCTCCTGTACAGAGTTGACGGAAATTCTCCACTGTCTTGGGAGCGATATCTTTACGTAATTCCATGACAATACGTCCTGCATCCTCGCCACCAATATCCATATCAAAAAATACTCGTGGATTTGCCATATCGACGATGGTTGAACTAGTAAATGCACGAGGTAATAAGGTTCGACTAACAACGCCAGCATGACGGGTCAATGGTGTGAATGCCGATGAGGAAGCAAAGAGAGCCGATACGATCATGGTTGTTGCTTTCATAGTAGGGCGAATTTGAAGCTTTGGAGAAGAGAAATTCTACTTTTACGTCACAGACCTATCGTCGTTTTCGATTGAATGAATCCCAGTCGAAATATACGTAGTAAATAAATGGGATGTGATGATTGCTGATCTCTTGCTGATGGCTGGCTGATGGATGACATACAATCGCTGGATCGCTGCATGATGGACGCGGATGCGATGATGACACCTCAAGATTTTTTCCTTGTTTATCTCCAGCACGACTCGGAAAGTAAACCATCTTCTGTACTGTAGTTACTGTAGTTGGTAGTTGGTAGAATTGGTACGCTAGCCTACGTACATAGGGAATCGGTATATGTAGCACGATAGCACGTATGTAGCACGTCCTGATAGCAGGAAAACTTCATGTTTATCTCACTGCCGTTTTTACCCTCTTTGACTTGAAAACAAGGACCTCAACTAAGATGAGTCAAGGGAAGATTTCCAATGCTGGAGTAGCATTCTTTTCGTCACTTTGTGCATCTACGTTTGGTCTCGGCTGCTGGCAAACAAAAAGGTTAAGTTTTGTGTATCTATTCATTCAGCGTGTCGGTTATATTTTTTTAATGTAAAAACGTAACACCCGCATCTTATGGTTGGACCAATACGTTTGTTCACAGATACTTTGAAAAAGTTGATTTGATACGAAAGAGAGAAGAAGAATTATCGTTAGAACCGACCTTGTATCATCATAATACTAAGGAGGATCAACCTTTTCGAAGACTTTTACTCGAAGGAACTTTTGTACATGAAAATGAAATCTATATAGGTCCACGTTCACTCGGGGCATCATCATCATCGTCATCCAGCGGACCGAATAAAGGACATGGTGGATTATCGACTAATCCACAAGGTTATTATGTAATGACTCCTTTCGTTCTCAAAGATAATGAAACGGTATTAATCAATCGAGGATGGATCCCAAGACAATGTCTCCAACAAGATCATAACAATCCAATTTCATTCCATCGACCTACTGGTATTGTACAGATTATGGGTGTTGTATCCAAAGCAGAAGGTACGGTTTTTCAATCACCAATGTTTGAAGGTATCAACATATCCCATACTATACATTTATGTTTTCTTATTCATTAGAACCTAGATTTTTTAAACCTCCTTCGGTAGTTGATCATAGAAATCCTAAGATATTATTATGGACAGATTTAGATGCCATTAGAGAAAAGGCGAAAATAGAGTCGTCATCAGTACCTATACTTACTGCTATAAACACAGAAAACGAAAATAGTAATAGTAGTAGTACTCAGTATCCTATTCAACCCTTGATCGAAAATGTTGGTGAGTTTAAGGTAACACCACCGATACATGCTGGTTATGCTGTGACATGGCTAGGTTTATCCGGAGCTGGTGTTTACATGACACGAAAATTAATAACAAAAGGGAGATAAAAATTGTGTTTTATTTTTTTTTTTGTTTTGTTCTTGTCCGATACTGTATTTATTCAATTATAAATCTTGTTTCATAACCACATCTCTAAAGTTGATCAAGGTATGTTGAATCATATTGCTTTCAATAGCAGATTTAATTCTATTACCAGAATTATTGAATAATCTGGATAGGATTTTCGGTGTGATAAATATCAACGTCAAACTCATTTCTGTTTTATGATTCTTTGATTCATTATTGGTATGATGATGTTGATTCAATTCAACAAATCGTACCACTCCTCTATTTTTTAAACCAGATATACTTTCCCATTCAATGATGTGTGGACGTACTAATTTTGTGCTACGAGATATCCAGCTAAAAGTGAAACCTTTCCAACCCAAGGTCCATTTCGTTGTTGGAAGAGAGGCATTATCATCTCCTTGAATATATTGAACAGATTTTAACCAATGAGACCAAGTGGGTTGCCTTGATAAGTCAGAGAAAGCATCAAAAGCGGTATGTGCAGAAAATGGTAATTCTATAGTAGATGTCACTACAATTTCTTCTTTGTTATTCAATTCTGGATTATGATAAATGTGATTCATGGTTGTCGTTGTGACCTTGGATTCCTCTATAATATCTATATCTATCTTTTGTTGCTTTAATGCAAGCTTTCTAGGAAGGAAAGGCTTCGAGGAAAAAGAACAGTATAGTGTCTCGTGTATTTGTTTATGATTATATAACTGCTTGTTTCCTCGTATTGAAAATGCAACCATTGGAGTCGCAAAGGTTGAAATGATAACGATCCAACTTTCCCATGATGGATACATTCTGAATCAAGCACTTCACTTAGAACTGAACTCTCGGAAACAGCATCGACTATGGACAAGTGTGATGCAAGTACATAATATAAGATGTAACGTCGTCTTTTGACATCGGTTGTTAAAAGTCGTATAATGAATCAAAGTCAAGGGAATTGGGAATACGGCCCAAATGACGTGTGAACAAAGTTAACGCACGAGTAAGACTTCTCCATTAACGAAACTTCGCAGTTTTATCAGTTTTATGCAGTTTTCGCATTGTTTCGCTCGTTGCTCTCCAACAGTTTACAGTATAGCACGATTAACCAGCTGGCCACTCGGTGCAATCATGGAAGCAATCTTTCCATATCTTTATCAAAACGATATCGCTGGGAATTAGGGCTGAATGTTCATTCGTCGTCCTCCAGACTGTCCCATGCGAGTGAGAAGAACCAGAGATATGCCTCGCTATAGGGACTTTAAAAAATATGGACTCTTGGCATTCATTATTCTCTTTTCTCTTGTTGCACTTATCAACATTATAAACCGAGCGAACCAATTAAAAACAATACGATTAAGAAAAGGCTATGAAAATACAGCATGGATAACACAAACCACACAACCCTTTGTACGATTTCACCATTCTATGCTTATGTAGTGTCATCCCATCTATATAAATTTACTTTTCGTTATGCTTATACTTTTACAAAAATAAATGCAGGATACTCTTAAAGCGAGCCAACTTCGTAATTTAATCATCGTTGCATGTCATTCCATGACCTTATCAGGACATTTAAAAGACGCAGATGCAGATGAACGTGATTGGTATTTAGAAGATTATCAAAGAGGACGAGGGCTTCCACGTGCCATCTATTTACATATTAAAGCAGGTATAGAGCATGCTGCCATGGATGCAGATGCATTACTTGTTTTTAGTGGAGGGCAAACACGAAAATTAGCTCCGTATGATGAGGGTAGCTCTTATTTTCAAGTTGCGGATGCTATGAACATGTTTGATGTTACAGGGTTCAATGAGAATCAACGACAACATGCTGGATTTAATACTGTCCGATCACGTACGACTACAGAAATCTTTGCTACGGATAGTTTCCAGAATTTGTACGAATATTCTTACTTTTCACTCTGAACTGTTCACTTGCATTTGCTGATAGATAACAGTATTTGGTCTAACATACATATCTATTCTTCTTTTGTATACATGAAAGATTATTTTCAATCTGTCGTTTCAAGTAAGTTCTTGATTTGCAAATACCAAAAATTCGTTTTATTTTGTTTGAGCATTCTGAACTTGGAACGAAATAAAATACATCGATTTTATCCTCAGGGAGGTTGTTGGGAGATATCCTGAGAATATTTCCATGGTGAGTTTTTCGTTTAAAGGAGAACGATTTAGTAATATGCATGCTCGAGCGGTTCGTTGGCCGATGGAGCATTTTCATTACATTGGAATAGACCCTGAAGAAAGCACGGGCTTCAATGTACATGAGGCTGAAAAGGGAGAATTAGAAAACGCTGCTAGTCCTTTTCGAACCGATCCTTATGGCTGTAATTCCAATAAATTGACACAGAAACGCAAACTAAGAAATCCATTGAAAAGGACACCACCCTATGAACTGTCATGTCCAGACTTGAAAAATCTCCTAACATGGTGTGAGCAAGATATTATTCCAAAACACATGGTACCATGGTTAACGAATTAATAGTTGTTTTCTGCAATAACAGAGAGAATATTTTAGAAATCGCACGGGAGTTCTCGATGTTAAACGATTTATTAGTGTCCTAAGGTATTTTAATATGAACGACGTTGATATTGTGGTCGTCCGTATGACTTTCCTTCTGATCTCCTCTGACCATCGTCAGATCTCCTCTGACCATCATTTGATCGCCTATGAGCGTCGTTTGCATTATAGTAAGTCGCTTTCCGTTTGCGATCTTTACTTTCATCGGCCTTTTCCCATCGTGATCCGAGATTCGGGCCATCGACTTTGTTCCCGTTACCTGCAGGATCAAGACTTGCAGCGTCCTGGTTACCTTGTCGATTTGTTTCATTGGTATCTACCTTACTATGATCAAGTTCCCCAGAGTTCGAGTAATCAGCTTCCCCGTTTTGAGACAGACAGTGTGATTTGGGTTTGGTTCCGTCCTTCGGTTCAACGGTAATATCCACGTTGATATTTATAATAGACGATTGAGCGGTATTTTCTGAACTCTTAGATACATTCGCGACATTCACTTCATCGGGATTATTAGGCTTTGATGCAGTTATCAAGCCATCTGTGTCTTGAGGCTCTGTGAGACCGTTTAGCGACTGAAGAGATAAGACAAGGTGAATGGTTAATGAAGAATAACTGAATGACATCAACAGTTCAATAGCTATATATACATACATGATTACCAGAGCCGCTCATGTCCTTGGGTTCAGTTACTACCTCCATCGTATCGAAATCTGTATCTTGGTGCTTCTGTATAAATGTATGTTTACCATCTTGGCCAGTAGCAGGCTTTTCTTCCTTCCATAATCCTTTATCTCGAGCCTGCAGCAACTGTGACTTATATCCTTGAGCCATCGCTTTTAAATCCTGCATGGCGAAGTCAGTAGCCTGGAAACGCAAGAGAGCTTTAATCAATTTTCGACCTGTCCTTGCGTTAGTGGGGAACACATGAACTAATCTAGAGAGTACAATTAGAGCAGCTCGACAAAACATATATTCAACAGCGTTTAAGGCTCCAAGTAGAACTAAGGTTACAGAATCATGCCAACGTTTGTATATTTCAACGAAGTCATTGTGACTTATTTGCTTCGGTTCAATATCCGCTGGCCAAAGCGACCCGATCTACCATAGAAGGTTAACGAGGAGAACGCTGTGAGACTAGGATAAGAGCATTATAATATTGGTCATGATAATAAACCTACCTTTCCCTGGAGAGACGATTCATACAGTTTTGCATCAAAACGATACTCATTTATACTAGTCCATGAATCTTGGAAAAAGATTGCGAAATTGCTCGCCTCGTCTTCAGTAAGGCCGTAAATTATACGTTCCAAAGACTCTATCAAAGACTCATAAAAGAACAATAAATAGAAGTTAGGAGTCTCGATGTCGTGGAGGAGAGATGAAAATTTCGAGCAAAATATAGCGTTGTCGGGGCTTAGACGGCATCGCGGAGAAATACATTCAGATATATACGACCGCATGGCCTTGCAGGCATGGGCACCTTGATCAGTATCAGCAAAGAGATTGCGTTTATCTTGAAGCAGAAACCCGTGGATCTTCTCATAATGCACCTTTTGACGTATCATGTCAACCGTTAACTTGTCTACACTTTTCTTTAACCGCATTAAATCCTGTTCATGGGTCTTAGTAAACAGCGATGCATCTCTTAAATCTCTCCCCGTAACACCAGCAGCTGCCGCTGCTTGATTCATGGCTGAAATAGTAGCCTGGGCTTCTTTCCCACCCTTTTGTAACTTCGTCAAGCGATCTATTTCTCTATTTAGGCGATTCAATTCAAGCGTATATCGTTCTTCGGGATATGTAATATCATATATGGATAGCACAAAAAAAACATGATATAGTGTAGGCGTCATTACATCATTGTAATAATCAGATACCATACTCTCGATCATCGCTAGATTCGATGAACACAAAAGGCTTGTCGCACAAGTTGCTGATAATGCCACACGGAAAATCGGTCGGTGCAATGTCCATATTTCAACCGGTTCAAGACCATACAAAAGAAATAAATCGCGTGGACTGGGAAGAGACATGGCATATTTCGCCACCAAAGAATCATCATAATTCAATTCCTCCTCAAAACTTTCGGTGATGAATGTAAGTAGAAGAAAAATTGTCCTCTGGCACATATCAAGAGCATTCCCGATTAATTTAATTTTCGACATTTTGACATTGAAAAGTTTGTACCGAATCTGAGAGAGTAGTATGAGAAATATCGTGCCAAAATTGTTCGTTGATTGAAGAGCAGACCGTAACTTTGACGAGGAACCGAGATCAAATTTTTCGATAACACCGAAATCAGATGTTTCTCTGCGTAATTCAAGAGAGCCGCATCGTCCTTCCAGTTGCAATTGAGACAGCGATGCAATCGAAGAACAATCTGCGAAACCATATCCACCAGCTGTCTTCAGAAGAGATTGCAGGACGCATAACTCCACAACCGAGCCCTCACTTATTTTCTTCACCATATGAGAAAGGAGACCGCGAACCTCGACGTGAGGAAATTTACGATAAAAAGCTCCAATAAAAGTCGCAAGAGAGGAGAGCCACTGAGCAGTCGATATCCCATCATCTATTATTAACACCAATGTATATAGTGTCAGTTATGAACCAGATCAATCTGAAAGGCGGATGGATAGAGATACATTTACAAGTACACACCTTTTGTTTTTGTCCTACTGAGCTTTGCATCCCCACCGCCAAGAAAAGTCAACAGACAATATCCCAATACGTCGAGGCTATAAGATGTGAGAAAATCAAAAGTGTCCACCATCAACGAAATTAAATTGTCATAGCTCTCAATCTGGTTCAATATAGCTGTGAATACAACTAAAGGATTTGTATTTGCTACCTTCGCGATTTGCTTGCCCATCTCACGAACATTTTCCATGGATACCCTCCTTAGTCTGTAGCGCACCTCTCGACCCGATTCAACTTCGGATTCAATCTGAAGAAGAGGTTTCGTTACACTGCCATGTTTATTCGTCAGAGCTTCTTTCTCTAGACCAGAAGATCTGATCGAGCCGTAGAGAGTGTACCTTATTGGAAATGAAGATATTGCCGAAAGAACTGACCAAAGCTCAGTAGATAACGCAGTATTAAAAGGGAAAAGGCAGATGGAGGGTACCACAAATGATTCAAACAAATAATTGGTTTCTTGATCAAACGCAGTTTCAGTTGAGGTATCGTGTGTCAAAAAAGAATGAGTAAGACGAAGTATTTTTGAGTATAGACGAGGGCAGTGGGCAATACTACCAGTATTGATAATACATCGAAGAGGGCGATATAAAGCTCTTGCCATATCCAGAAGTGTTGATTGTCTTCCCAACGTATTTCTCTTGGACAATGAGCTTAATGGAAGTTGATTTTGATTGCTGCCGTTATCATGTTTTGATTCATCGTTGTCATTAAGTAGCGTACGATGAATTTGCACCATTTCAGTTGTACTTGCAATTCTTTCAGCATACAAATCACTTAGCATTCCGTCAATATAGCCGCAAAGGCTTGTTCCCATCGGAGAGTAAATACCACAACATGCTTCCAATGTTGCATCTATCGTTTTCCTTGGGATATCATCTTCGTTGGTACATAATTCAAGCAAGGAACAGATATCATCCCACGGAAGATTAGCTTGTAAGCAAGCTTGGAGTATTTCTAAAAATTGATGATTCCTTCCAAGAGCCCATGATATACCAGAATCGTTATCATCGTCCACACCTGGATGATGTGTGGATATAATCTTTTTTAAAGGTTCTTCCTTTGTACTTATTTCGGGTACTTCAACCTTAGTTGATGATTCCACCGATGAGGAGTTAAGAGAAATGATACCAATTTTCCGGATTCGAGTGATATCATCCTTTCTCTTCTTATCGTATGAATTATGTAAAGCACAAGGATCCATGGATAAACGTGGTACTAAGTAATAAAGTACTTGAATGCCATGAGATTCCAGTAGAGCACAAGTAATATAGAGACTTTGAGGTACAGTATTGGGTGTGGTATCCATATTCATTGTATCTTTCCCTTTGAATCCATCGATTTTCTCCAGAGATGAATTTGAAGTGACAGTAGTCAATTTATTTCCTCCCGTTTTTTGAATATCCAAGGACCCCTGTAAAGTTGTTGATGTTGAAGAAGTAACCCTAGTCGTATCCGATGATGCTGCTGATGAAGAAGTATATGACCATAGTTTAAAACGAAGGAGATGAGCCACATTGATACAAGGATACATTCGGATAATGTCCATTAATAAATGTATAGCGATAACCCTGTTCGGGGAATCATCTAATTGCTCAGCCCATGAAGTACTTTCCGATTCTTCTACATGTAATGATAGAATATGAGATTCTAAAATATCCAGTGTCAAGTCTAAAACTCGGATAGGTGCTAATTGAAATGTCCCAATCATTTCCAAGATTGTTTCATGTAATATCTTCTTCATGATTGTACTACTACTACTATTCACTATCAAATGATAATCTTCATGGTTAGTATTTGTCCAATCGGGTAAAGGATGTAATAAAGCAAAAGGAAGACCCATCAGTAGATGAAGTAATTTGGCATATCCCTCACTTTCATCTTGTATCATCAAACTAGAGTGAGTTTGTTTAAAGTGTATATTGGTAATATATTTTGAAAATTGTTTTGTAAAGAAATCGCGTGAAATACGATTACTCCGTGATACAAGAGATGTAGAATCTGTTAGAATTCCAACCGATGCAAGATGAATAGGTTCCATTCCAGCTAAAAGTAAGCTCCATGGAATAATAGTATGACTGTTGCTACTACTCGTATCAAGAAACGTTGAAGTGGATGATGATGATGATGAGGATACGTTTGTAGTTGTATCTAAACCCATGATAATTCCATGGACTATGGAACAAAATGAATGATACGATTGGAAAGAATGTGCTTGCATAGGAGATGGAATGGTAGAGGAGGATGTAGTAGTGTCTCCATCCAGAGTCATATCCATCGTCGTGGATGGACCTGTTTCCCGATACAGTTGTGTAGCAACGAACCATAGAGTATCAATTAAGATTCGTTCTGGTGAATTCGCATGTGTTGGTGGTACCATACGTTTTGAGTTGTATACCCTTTCTCGGAATGATTTTAGACTTTGAACAAAAAAGTGAATCGTTTGTTCTATTCGGTGTTTGGATACGATTGAAGTATTTTCATTAGTTGATTCATCCATCTTACTCGTTGTTGATCCATAAGTAAGCCATTTCAAGGTAATGTAACGCCACCGAGTTTCTATTTCTTGATTATGATTCATGGGGAAAAGATAGTGATTCGAAATGGTGTTGGTACTATCGGGATGGTCCAAAAGGAAGTGAGAAAGAAGTTCTTCAGCGTCTGCAATAGATGGTAATTCACTTTCACCCAGTGATGGATAACCAAGAGCTATGAGACATTTCTCTGTAGGGAATCCTTGTGAGTTCATCCTCTGTGATGACATTTCTTGGTTTTACTGTTGATATTTATTAAAATTACATTACAGATTACGACAGGTGACAGATGGAAATGAGATGATGAGTTATAAAAACAGCGTCAACACAGCACAGAGTAGACGTACTTACGTAGTGTAAGGTAAAATACCTCCGGGTCACTACAGTATCCTCTCTACTAGAGAGCTACTAGCTACTGTAGGCTACATACCCTTGCTCCAGCAGATTACACAGTATTCATAGAACATAGAACATACCGAGTACAGAAAGAGACATGTATTCTGATATCCTGATGAATATAGAGCAATCCATGGCAGTTACCCCACACTAAGAATGCCTTCCAATGCTGCTATGATTCGTCTCTTTTCCATGCTCCATATGTATCCTCGTCTGTTTCCCCATTTATCAAACGCTTTTCACAATACACTTACATTACCTATGAAAAATTCATTCAATCATCAAAGGTTGGGATGGAGTAAGAAAACATCATCCTTTTCTTCCTCATCACAAGACGAAACAACAAACATTGAACCTTTGGAGGTTTCCATTCAGTCATGTACGAATGATCAAGAAATTTCAAGGGTCTTAGCATCCTACTTGATTCAACAATGTAAAGTGAAATTGACGTTAGCTATCGCGGGGGGTGGATCCTCATCTATATCAGCACTTTCGTCCATTTCAGGTTCATCCAAAGTTTTAATGGAAGGAAATCTTCTTTATCATCGATCCAGTTTCGCTCATTATATATCCTCATCCTTAAAGAATCATGCACTTTATCTTCCAGAGATTATTCTTTGTCAAGGAGACTTGTCTTCTTCTTCGAAATTCCATTTCGCATCTTCTCAAGCCTCGTTTCTTTTGGCTTATTCAGCACTATATCAATGTCTATCAATCATAGCATCTTCTTCGAATCATTCCTTGGGATCATTAAAACAACTGAATAATGAGTGTATTGGTGTAGGATGTTCTTCTGCATTAATTCATAGGAAACAAAATCATGATGATGGGAATAGAAGATCTTCAGGACATATACAAACAGGAGAAGGAGAAGTCAAAAGTCACGCTCATATTTCTACGTGGGGAGCTGATGGAAGATTGTTTCATTATGACATTACTCTATCCAATCAACAGGATGGAGAGACATTCAGAAGAAATCGTGTCGATGAAGAGCAGGTTATTGGAAATTTAATACTATGGGCTATCCTACATCATAATAAACTTGAAGTAGAAGATGTAGTGCATCGAAACAGGGAGAGTTATATCGAAAGAAATTACGTTTTGAGAAGGATCCTGAACAAGCCTGGTGATAACATTTCTATGAGATATTTTCATCAACATGAAGAAGATTCATCACAGAAAGATGTTATTCATACTGTAAAATACCGGATGACACAATCTCAAAACGAATGGAAGAAAAAGGTTGAATATACAGCGCATCGGATTCATACTAAAAAAATTGATGTAGCCCTTTTAGTTCCTTCGTGGCTACAACAAGGATTATTATCTCATACACCAGACGAAGGCTTGAAATCTCACCGTCATGAATCTATATGCAGTGAAAAACAATTTTCACATTTTTCTATACTAGGACATACTGTCCTACCACAACATATCATTATTTTCCCAGGAAGTTTTAATCCTATTCATGCAGGACATGTTGCATTAGCACATGCTGCTATGGATACGATTCAAACGAAAATACAACAAATAGACTCACGAGATCGATATAATGCATCAGCATCCATTAAGGATAGTAAGTCATTGATGGAAAGAGTCTGGAATGCAACTATTCCACGATCTAGCATCCAACCATCCTTTTCCATCTTACTTGAAATATCTCTTATAAATCCTGACAAACCACCGATAGAGTCGACCGAAGTCGTGAAACGACTAGAATCCTTCATTACATACTTGAAAGAAGAGTCTGAATCTATATGTGATGATGTGAATTCAATGTCAAACTCAACAACTAAGCTATCGACCTTGGATTGGGGTGTATTGCTATCGAGTTCACCACTCTTTTCTGAGAAAGTTCAACTTTTAAAACAGTATTTACCACAAGAAACTATAAAGTCACATATGCACTTGATCTTTGTGATTGGTGCTGATACTATGATACGCATTATTAATCCTAAATATTACAATAATAGTTTTGAGAACATGTTGGAGGCAGTACGAGATATGGCTAAGGTTGGGGTACATTTCGTTGTTGGTGGCCGTTTGGAACAAAATCCAAAAATGAATGTGGATCGGAGGTATATTACTTGTGAAGATGAATTGATGACGTTACCAAAAGATATACAAGAACTTTTCACGTTACTTCCACAGTTTCGGGTTGATATAAGCAGCTCCGAGCTCCGAGCTAGAAAAACATGATAAAGATTAGAATGAATCAAAAATTATTCGTGATTATTGTTAGAAAATATCTATCGTTGCTTAACGTTTTAATACAATATATATCTGATAATGTCCATCTTTGTACTATTACCATCTAGAAGAGAATCGACAAATATGAAAAATAAAGTGATAATAGATTTTAACGATTAACGAATGCAAAAATCAATTTCAAAACTATTTTTGAAAAAAACATGTCTTCATTTTTTCTATTTTTTATCTGCCGTATCTATTAGATTTTTTTAATATTGACGATGGTAAATTAATCATTGGTTACGTAAAACCATGAATACCAAAACGCTTAGCTTCTTTCTTAAACAAGTTGGAGAAAAGCCATCCTAATTAGAGTATCTGTTTACAAGATATTTCTTGCCACAGCGGAGATTTTCGCCCTATATGAAGTATCAAATAGTGTAAAAAATGATAAGTTATTTTAATCGAATTTTACAATCCTATGTTTATGACAAGAAAATTTCTTTTATGAAATATTATTTGTATCAGCAGCAGGATTCGTAGCATCACATATCACATCCAAGATCCTGAAACAGAAGAACATCTTGAGTTAGTGACTACAGTAATACTGGTGGAGATGTTATGGTTGCTGGATTATCCAAGACAATAGGGTTATGATGCATAGTCGATTCTGTTGCTAGCGTTTTCGCATTAGGAGATGCATTTATATTTAAGACGGTCCTTGTTTCGACAACTGAATTAGAGGAGATGGTACTGTTGTTGTTGGATTAACCAAGACAAAAGGGTTCTGATACTTAGTCATTTCTGCTGTTGGAGTCGTTGCGTTCGGAGATGAGTTAGTAACCTTATGTCTCTTGTTTTGAAATGGTGAGATGTAGAGAAGTATCTACAAGTTTATCAAGTTTATCACCTATGATAATCTAATCATCGAGTTTCTTCATGATTCATCTTGATTTGAATCTAATTTTGGAGAAATCTTTCCCAAATCGTTTTTCCGTGGGATCAACAAAAATCTTACGTTGCTCATATAAGATGTGGCAGATGTGCCATCAGATGATGTTTCCTCGACATGACCTCCAGACAGGGTAATTCTGCAGCGACGACAAATTTTCTCAAAGCTGATTGAGTCATTGTTGCGCTCTACAATAAGAAACAACGAAAAAACGGAATGGCGGTTACTATTGTACTTAACATAACAGGAGGATGCGAGAGGGGGGGAAGCCCAGTATGTGATGTACTCCGACTTCTTTTTGGACCCCTTCTTACAATGTATCAATATTTGATGGCGCGAAAAGAAAATGTTGGCTTACTAAAGAATGAACCTCGTATCAGATAAGGCTTTATGGAGCGTCGGTTTGTTTCATGCTCTTACATGCCTCTGGATGGAAGGAAATCTGAAGAGAGAACACAATGAAAGACACGACCTGTTTCTGTTTAATGTCATTCGATCCAAGCACTTCAACGACACATGGCTACCAAGCAAGACATCGGAAGTGCTTCAAAAATTTGTATAGGAAAGGTGTAAGAACCGAGTTACCTCGAAGAGTTTGCGGCGAGGGGCGACCAAAGTGATGTCGGTTGCTACTCTGCTCGAACAAAAATTTATCCTGGTGCGATCTGGACATGCCAGTCTAGACAACGACCATCGTTATACGGTCCATTCAAGTGCTTCAAGTCTACCAGGGGTAAAATTCTATCAGGATGGGACAATCCACATGGAGAAACCGTTGTCTGGAATACTATCCCAAGAGCAGGTGGATTTTTTCATTAACAAACGTTTCGACACGAGCATCGAGCTCTTCATGAAAAGAAGCCCCCTATATGCGTTGCTTCTGATTGCATATGCAAGTCTTCTACGATATTCCGAAGAGGACAATCGCGACTTAGGCCTTCCTTGAAGGTTCTA
>Ga0169931_10006765_pt1 | contig 17177 bp, 14 predicted proteins | sample Kivu_15m_20L_FD_129675 | JGI IMG/M metagenome (GOLD analysis project Ga0169931, IMG submission 129675) | Freshwater microbial communities from Lake Kivu, Western Province, Rwanda to study Microbial Dark Matter (Phase II) - Kivu_15m_20L... | ecosystem: Environmental > Aquatic > Freshwater > Lake...
CTCGGATGTCGGCATCACGCACCTCAGTATGAATCAACATGCCCTTTTGCCGCCATTGGCGTGCATATGCATCGAGCATGACAGGCAAATCCAGCCATCCCGCTCCGGACACGCAGCCAGTTCCATGAGGAGCTATTACATTATTGGGGTCGAGAACTTTTTCTTGAAGATAATTATTTGTGATGCGGGTTTTTTCCCATTTGGCTTTCTCAGCAGCATCAGCATGGATGCGGATGATATCCATGGAGTGGAGGAAATGAACGTCAACGGCCTGTTCCATTTCGGTGTAAAGAAGCATGGCTATGGGTAAAAAAGTGTCTACTTCCCATGTTTTTCCCATGGTCTTGAATCCCACGGGGTTCCACATGCCAGCTGCGATTTTGCTTGCTGAGGATTGGTGTCCATTGTCTATGATGGCAATGGACTTTCCATTTTTTTCGAGCAAATGGCCCAAAACGGTGCCGGCCAAACCTTGCCCAATTATCAGAAAATCGACTTCCTTCACTTGATGACGCCCAACTCGCGGCCCACTTTTGTAAATGCCGCTATGGCTTTGTCCAGATGGGCCCTTGTGTGAGCGGCTGACAGTTGCACTCGGATACGCGCTTTATCTCGGGGCACTACGGGGAAGAAAAATCCAATTACATAAATTCCTTCTTGCAAAAGCTTGTCTGCCATCACTTGCGAAAGCTTGGCATCGTAGAGCATCACCGGCACAATGGCCGAGTTGCCTTTGACTATATCAAAACCTGCTTCGGTCATGCCTTTTTTGAAGTACAAAGTGTTTTCTTCCAATTGGTCGCGCAATTCTGTGGTTTCGCTCAAGAGGTCGAGAACTGCTATTGAAGCCGCCACGATGGATGGCGCCAAAGAGTTAGAAAACAAATACGGACGTGAGCGTTGGCGCAGCATTTCGATGATTTCGCTTCGGCCCGTGGTGTAGCCTCCCATGGCTCCTCCCAATGCTTTGCCCAAGGTGCCTGTGATGATATCTACTCTGCCCGTCACACCGCACATTTCCAAGGCACCGCGGCCTGTTTTGCCCAAGAATCCGGCAGCATGGCACTCGTCTACCATCACCATAGCATCATATAGGTCAGCCAAGTCGCACACACCTTTGAGGTCAGCCACAATGCCGTCCATCGAGAAAACTCCATCAGTGACAATCAATTTGAATCGGTGACCTGCTGCTTGAGCGGCTTTAAGTTGCTCTTCGAGGTCGGCCATATTGTTGTTTTTGTATCTGTATCGAGCGGCTTTGCAAAGTCGAACACCATCGATGATAGAGGCGTGGTTAAGCTCATCACTGATGATGCAGTCCAACTCGCTGAGCAGTGGCTCAAATACTCCGCCATTGGCATCAAAACAAGCGGCATAGAGAATGGTGTCTTCAGTTCCTGAGAAGCGCGCTATCTTTTCTTCCAGCTCCTTGTGGATGTCTTGTGTGCCGCAGATGAATCGGACGCTGGACATGCCATAACCATGGGTTTCCAGCGCGCGCGCAGCGGCAGCTTTCACTTTTGGATGCGATGACAATCCCAAGTAATTGTTGGCGCAAAAGTTCAGCACGATTTGCCCGCTTTCGAGCGTTATTTCTGCTCCCTGCTCCGAGGTGATGATGCGCTCGCGCTTGTAGAGGCCTGCTTCTTTGATGGCTTCCAGTTCTGCGGCTAAATATTGTTTGATGGCTCCGTACATGGTTTCCGGTTTTTTGAAATTGATTTAATCTTTACAGAATGCCTTGATCAATGGGGGTTTTTATGCAATCCATTGCTCCACATCAGTCAGTTCCAATGCGGCTATCTCTAGCTTCTTTTTCTTGCGCAGCCCGTTGAGTTTTTCTCTCAACGCTGATGGCTTTTGAGCGCGGAGGTCTTCCATGGTATGGATGCCGGCTTCAGGCAGCACATCGGCCCAGGACTTGGGTATGCCTGCTTTTTCAAATGCGGCCGGGTCGGGTCCTGTTTCCCACACTTCAGGTCGCATTTGAGGGAAAAACAGCACTTCCTGTATGGTCGTGTTGTCTGTCATGAGCATCATCAATCGGTCCACCCCGATGCCCATGCCTGAGGTGGGCGGCATGCCGAATTCCAGTGCGCGCAAAAAGTCTTGGTCAATGAACATGGCTTCGTCATCGCCTTTTTCGCTCAGGCGCATCTGCTCTTCAAATCGTTCGCGTTGGTCTATTGGGTCGTTGAGCTCCGAATAGGCGTTGGCAATTTCTTTTCCATTGACCATCAGCTCAAATCGCTCGGTGAGTTCGGGGTTGTGGCGGTGTTTTTTGCACAATGGCGACATCTCAATCGGATAGTCTGTGATGAACGTGGGTTGGATGTAATTGCCCTCGCATTTTTCGCCAAAAATTTCGTCAATCAACTTGCCTTTGCCCATCGAATCATCGGTGGCAATGCCCAGGGCTTGGCAGGTTTGGCGCAATTGAGCTTCGTCCATTTGGCTGATGTCATATCCTGTGTACTCTTTGATGGCATCAGCCATGCTGATACGCTTGAATGGTCTTTTAAAGTCTATTTCTTTGCCCCCGACTTGCACCCGGGTGGTCCCATGCACGGCCAGACAAACGCGCTCTATCATCTCTTCTGTGAAGTTCATCATCCAGTGATAGTCCTTGTAGGCCACATAGATTTCCATCACGGTGAATTCAGGGTTGTGCGTGCGGTCCATTCCTTCATTTCTGAAGTTCCTGGAAAATTCATATACGCCCTCAAAACCTCCTACTATGAGCCTTTTGAGGTATAACTCATTGGCTATACGCAAATAGAGAGGCACATCGAGTGCATTGTGATGGGTGATGAACGGGCGCGCGGCTGCACCACCGGGTATGGGTTGGAGCACCGGTGTGTCTACTTCCAAATAGCCTTTATCGTTGAAAAACTGACGCATGGCGTTCATCACTTTGGTGCGTTTCACGAATGTGTCTTTCACTTTTTCGTTCACCACTAGGTCTATATATCGCATGCGATATCGCAATTCGGGGTCGGCAAAGGCATCGTGAACATGACCGTCTTGGTCGGTTTTGACAGCGGGTAGCGGCCGCAGTGCTTTGCTTAGCAGGCTCAATTCTTTGACCAGCACACTGGGCTCACCGGTTTGGGTGGTGAAAGTGGTACCTCGAATTCCGATAAAATCGCCCAAGTCCAAGAGCTTCTTAAAAAACGTGTTGTACAATTCTTTGTCCTCGCCCGGGCACAATTCATCACGGTTGATGTAAATCTGAAAGTTCCCGGTACTGTCTTTCAATTCGGCAAAAGAAGCCTTACCCATGATGCGGGTGCTCATAAGTCGGCCTGCCATCACTACATCTATATCGTTGCGAAATTCCGAAGTGAGCTTATCGGCTCGGTGGGTCACCTCAAACTCGGCAGCCGGATAGGGCTCTATGCCCAAGGCCCTGATTTGGCTAAGTTTTTCTCTTCTTATTTTTTCTTGTTCCGAGAGGTAGAGCGACATAATACAACGATTTGAAATGGAGGCGCGAAAATAGCAATTCGGCCTTGGGCATCGGACTTCCGTTCATTTGACCGAAAAGCTACCTTTGCGCACATGGAAAATGCGATGCGCGACTTGGTGCGCGATTTTTATAGGCAGGTGAATATCGCGGAAAACACCCCGTTTTATTTCCCTTCAAATTTTGATGTTTCGCACATCAACAAGGTGTTGGCATGTGGCCTGGGCGGCTCGGGAATCGGGGCCAAATTGTTGGCTTCCATGGTATCAGCCGACCTCAAAATGCCTTTTGAAGTGTGTCATGATTATGACATCCCTTCATATACCGATGCGCGCACCTTGGTTATTATTTCCAGCTATTCGGGCAATACCGAAGAAACCCTCGAAGCCATGCACAAAGCCCACCAATCGGGCGCTTCCTTGGTGTGTATCACCTCGGGCGGTGCGGTGGCCGACTATGCCCGAACCCACGATTTGGCCCTGGCGCTGATGCCTGCGGGTTTTCCTCCGCGTTCGCAAATGGGCATTTCTGTCAGTTTGCAAGTCATTATGCTGAGCCAATTGGGACTCATCGGGGCGGGTCATTTGGCCGGTTTGCGCGCGGGAGCCGATTTTATTCGGGACCATGCAGGTGCCATTCAGGAGCAAGCGGCCCGACTGGCTGCTTTTTTCCACGGCCTTGTGCCGCTTCTTTATGCCGATGCCCATCGCGAACCGGTGCTCATTCGATGGCAGCAACAATTAAATGAGAATTCCAAAGTCCTTTGCCACCACCATGTTTTTCCGGAAATGAACCACAACGAACTGGTGGGATGGGAAGGTGCTGACAGCCGTTTTGCCGCCCTGTTGATGCGCACCGCGCAAGACCACCCGCGCACTTCCTATCGCATGGACATTTGCTCTCCACTTTTCAAGAAAAAATGTGACCGTGTCCAAGAAGTCGTTTTCTCCCACGCGGATGCTTGGGTCAATGCGTGGCACATGATTCATCTGGGTGATTGGATTTCGGTTTTGCTGGCCGATTTGAACCAAGTGGATGCCACGGAAATCAAAACCATCATCTACCTGAAAGACCAACTGAGCCGACTGAAGTGAGAAAAGTCATCTTTCGAGATTTGGGTCGGATCGACTACAAATCCGCCTGGGACCTGCAAGAGTCCATTTTCCAATCCACGGTTGATCGCAAATTGGCCAATCGCAGTTTGCCCGCGGAAGCCCAAATGGTTACTGAAAACCACCTTTTATTTGTTGAGCACCCGCATGTCTTCACATTGGGTAAAAGCGGCAAACCCGAGCATCTGTTGGTAGATGAGAAAGGTCTGATGGCTGCTAGAGCTACCTATTATCGCATCAATCGCGGTGGTGATATCACTTACCATGGGCCCGGTCAAATAGTCGGCTACCCGATTTGGGACTTGGATCATTTTTTCTCAGACATCCACAAGTATTTGCGCTTGCTGGAAGAGGCCGTGATTTTGACTTTGGCCGACTATGGCATCACTGCGGGTCGCTATCCGGGTTATACCGGTGTGTGGCTTGATCCGGAAAATCCTTTCAAAGCGCGGAAAATCTGTGCTATGGGTGTCAAATGCAGCCGATGGGTCACCATGCATGGCTTTGCCTTCAATGTCAACACGGACCTGAGCTATTTCAGCCACATCATTCCCTGCGGCATAGACGATCGCGCAGTCACATCGCTTCAAAAGGAGCTGGGCCGCGAGATTCCGATGGATGAAGTCAAAGACAAGTTGAAAGCCCGTTTGGCAGAGGTTTTCGAATTTTCTTACGCATAAAAAAAGCCGAGACCACAGGGGTATCGGCTTTGAGTTCCGTTTTTGCGGATTATCAGAAAGTCGCCTTGATGGCGCGTTTTTTCTTCTCGTGTTTCTTGCCGTTTTGCTTGCAAAATTTCTCCACATTGATTTTGGCATCGGCATCGCCTTGGGCGGCAGCCATCTCGAAGTATTCGCATGCGCCTGCTTTGTCTCCGGCTGCCAAGTTGGTCTCGGCATTGGCATAATAGACCTCATCAAAGAAGTTGATATTCTCATTTAGCAAGTCATTGAATATCTGCAACGCGGCATCATACTGTCCCATGGATGTGCGGATATTGCCGATGTTGAGCAATGCGCGGTAGTTGGTGGGCTCCAAGTCCAAGGCGATGGTATAGCTGCCTATAGCTTCTTCGTATTTCTTTTGCTCGGCCAGCACCGCACCCTCCAGGTAATAGGCTTCCATGTAGTCCTCATTGAGCGACATGGTATTTTCCAAATAGTCAATTGCGCCTTTATAATTGAATGTGTAATAGTCAATAACGGCCAGATAATAGAAAGCCTTGGGACTTTCGGGTTCAAACTTCAGATATCGGTAGATGTCCAAAATGGCTTCTTGGAAATCTTCCAAACTCACACGGCATATGGCGCGGTTGAGTTACAACTCGGGATCGTTTACTTTTTTGGAGGCTGCATTGTAATCCGCGAGGGCCTGTTGGAAATTGCCCAGTTTGTGGTGGGCATTGGCACGCATCATATAGTACTCACCGGCTTTGTTTTGATTCAAAGCCAAGTTCATGTTGTGCACCACGGCTTGATAGCTCTCTTTGCCATAAAGAATCTGAGCTGAGAGATAAAAATCCATGTGGTGAACCAAGGTGCTGTCTTGGGCCGAAATGCCGGTGAAACTGAGCACAGCAAGCGAAAGGGAGAGTAAAGTGGACTTCATGATGCAGAAGATTTTCGAATTTTTTTGGGGGCAACGAAGTTAAACCTTTTGGGTTGCGTTTTTTTTTCAACCTTTCGATGCCCTACAAACACTGAGAAATTGAAAACTTTGAAGAGGATTTTCATCGCTATTGCCGTCATAGCCATTGGAGTTTGGGCCTGGCTTGCGTTGTCAGGCAACATGCATTTGGTCAGGGCAGTTCGTTTCACCTATCTCTCCGGTCAAAAAGGCCCATCGATTGATGAGTTTGACCGCTTTTCGAAAATAACCATGGACAGTGGCCAATCTCACCCTTGGCCCAATGCCCGAGACCACAACCAATGGCAACCCGATCCCGAGGCATTCAAAGCCCTGTCTGCTTTTCAGTCCGTGGCCTTTGCGGTTTTCCATTGCGATAGTGTCCTGTTCGAGCATTATTGGGAAGGCTATGACCCGGGACGCAGGTCCAATTCATTCTCCATGGCCAAATCCATCGTCAGTCTGGCCATCGGGGTGTGTATGGACCAAGGTTTGATTACATCCTTGGACGACCCGGTTGATATGTATTTAGATCGCTATCAAGGTTCGGGACTCACCATTCGCCACTTGCTGCAAATGCGCAGCAACATCAATTTTGATGAAAAATACGGCAATCCATTTGGCACCGTGGCCCGCGCTTACTATGGCGATGACCAAATGGCCGTGTTGGACCGATATGCTATCGAAGGGACGCCCGGCACCACTTGGGAATACCTCAGCGGCAACACCATGCTGCTGGCCTTGATAGTGCAAAAAGCGTCCGGAATGAGCGTGGCCCGATTTGTCGATACCCACATTTGGGCGCACATCGAACCCGAGCAGCCGTCCTTTTGGAACACAGATGAACTTGGGGCAGAAAAGGCGTTTTGCTGTTTCATCAGCACTGCCCGCGACTTTGCGCGATTTGGCAAATTGGTGATGCAGCGCGGCTATTGGGATGGAAAACCGGTGGTTTCAGAAGCCTACATCCGCGAAATGCTCACGCCCGTCCTCACACCGGATGAAGAGGGTAATGTGGTTGACTATTACGGAATGCAATGGTGGTTGGGCAAATATCACGACCAAGATTTCTTCTACATGCGCGGCATGCTTGGACAATATGTAATCTGCTTTCCCGAAGAAGACCTCATCATAGTTCGGCTGGGACACAAGCGATCTGACCAAAAAATCAACAACATCCCCAAAGACATGTACGCAGTAATGGATGCGGGTTGGTCAATTTATCAGCAAAGACCATGAGAAAAGATATTGATATACCCAAGGCCGAAAACGTTGGCATTGCAGTGGCGGAAGAGAGAATAGGCCCCGATGGCCCTGAGTACGGTGTATACATCATCAATATGAACGACTTCACCTTAGAGAACGTCTTGGTGTCTTCATCCGGTGTGGGTGAGGCCAATGGCCAACAGGTCAAAACCACTCAATTGCGGCATTTCCTCAATGATGTTGCACCACGCACTTCCTCCAAAATAGAGACTATCATGCCCGAAGTGTTCTGCCTCAACAATGGATATTTCCTGACCTATTATGTGGGTCTCACTTTGTTTGAAAAGAAATACACCTTCTTGGAAGGCACCATTCAAAAAACCAATTATGTCAACGTTCCCGGTCTCAATTTGCCGGGCGTACTTATAGTTTAATTCTGCTATGCTCAAAGGACTGGATATCGAAAAAGTGTTGTTCTTGGACATCGAAACGGTGGCCCAAAAACCTGATTTTGCCCAATTGGAAGAAACTGACCAACTGCTGTGGGCAGAGAAATCGCGGTTTACATGCGAGCGCGAAGGAATCACCCCTGCCAAAGCCTATGAAAAGGCCGGCATCTTGGCTGAATTTGGTCGCATCATTTGCATTTCGGTGGGCTTTATTTCCCAATCCAAAGGCGAAAGGGTCTATCGGACCACTTCATTCTTTGGACATGACGAGGCCCAATTGCTGCGTGAATTTGCCAATTTGATTCACAACAAATTCTCCTTTCCGGGGGCGCTGCTGTGCGGGCACAATGCTAAGGAATTTGACTTTCCATACATAGCCCGCAGAATGCTTATCAACCGCATTGCCATTCCGGATATGCTCAATATGGCGGGCAAAAAGCCTTGGGAAGTGGCCCATTTGGATACATTGGAATTATGGAAATTTGGAGATTTCAAACATTTCACTTCGCTCAAACTGCTGGCCCGCGTGTTCGGCATTCCCACCCCCAAAGATGACATTGACGGAAGCCAAGTGGGCCACACTTACTGGGTAGAAGATGACTTGGACAAAATCGAGCGCTATTGTCAGAAAGACACTTTGACTGTGGCGCGCTTGATGCTGGCCTATTTGGGCCAACCCACCATCGAAGATTACCAAGTGTTAGTGGTCTGAAAAAGCCAAAGCCCGCAGATGTTCTTGGAACATTGCGGGCTTTTGACCAATTCAAAAAAAAGCAATCGTTGGTATCAGAAAGGGACCAATTGGATGCCCACTGTCAAAGGGTACAATTCGGGGCCTTTGTTGTTGGCAAACATGGGGGTGAGTGCATAGTTGGCAAATAAAACCACATTGCGATATCCGGCTCTTACGGCTGCATCCAAGGCAAATGGATTGACGTGGAAGTCTGTTTTGTTGCGAATTCGGAAATCTACATCATTGTCGCTGTATTCCTGCTTCCTGACGGTTGAGAAAATCCATGAGCCAATGACGCCTGCTGACACGTGAATCGTCTTTTTGGGATTGAGGCTGGTGTTGAACTCCAGCATCAGCGGCACACGGAGGGCAGTGGTGCGCAGTTTGTTTTTGGTGCGTTTGATGGTATCAACCACTCCGAAAATTGAATCTCGGTTGACCTGAACGTCCACATCATTTGCCAGTCCAAAGTTGTTCCAAGTGATGCCGGCACCGGTGTAGATGCCCACATAGTCTTTGTAGAGGCGCAGCTTTTGTTCCCATGGATTGATGCTCCAGTGCATTGAGCGGGCGTGGTCTTGGCGCAGCCACTCTTCATCACCTTCCAATCCGATGCTTTTAGAGGTATTGGTCAGCATGTTGATACCGAAATCAATACCTGCCCAGTGGGTCAGTTTGTTTTTTCTTTCGTTGTCGTCTTCTTTGATTTGTTTTTCGGTTTTCACCTCCACACTGTCTTGTCCGGACTTGCTGAAGACTTGCACGTCCAATGCGCCAACCCTCACTACGGTGGTGTCAACTTTTTTCTCTTGGGCAAAAAGGGTAGCTGCGAAGAGAATCATCGAGGTGGTTGCTAATGTTTTCATGGCTCTGTTTGTTTTGAAATTCAGTCGTAGGACGCCCTCGGTTCGGGTTCGTTACAGACGGGTGAATTTTTTCCGTTCAAATATTTTTTTTGCCGCCTATATATACAGAGGTATGAATTTCAACCTCTTGTGTAACCTTCGTTGTGTAAGGGCGTCCCAAAAGGGAAACAATCCAAAATCAATTGCCATGAAAAGCGCACTCATTTTCTTCTTCACTTTGCTTTTGTCCGGTTCAGTATTCGCTCACAATCCCGGCAACAGCGATCCATCAAAATCTGACAGGCTGAAGAGCCAACTCAACCGTCACGTGGTATTTCCTACTTCGGCTCCCGTCTATGGCGAAGTAGATGTGGTTTTGCAAGTTAATCCACTGGGCGAAGTTGAAGTGTTGCAATCTCGCTCGCTCAATGAGCAACTCTCTGACTATGTAGCCAAGAAACTCGAAAAAGTCCGACTGACGAAGGACGACATAAGCTTAGGACAGGTCATACGGTACAGGTTTGTCTTTAAGAAGCAGGACTGAACAACTGCTCAAACAGAAAGGGCTGCCAACGGGCGGCCCTTTTTGTTTTACGGACATTTTAATGACGTGCTCAAGATTCCTTTTGCAAAATGCTCTGGAGGTACTCCATGGCGCGATGCACGGTGGTCACCGGGGCAAAGGCGAGCCTCAAGGTGTCGTCTTTTTGATAGAGTTTGCAGCTGCGGCCATGGTCTTTGACATAATTGAGCACTTTGGCAAATGTGGGACTGTCATAGAATGGTGCATCGGGCCGGGCGATGAAGGTGCAGATGAGTTTTTCGGATTTCAGGATGAGTTTTTCCATCCCCAACACTCTGGCTGCGGTGCGCAAACGAATGGTGTCCAGCAGTTCCAGCACCGGTTGGGGCATAGGCCCGAATCTATCTTTCAGTATTTCGCCAAAAAGTTGAAGTTCTTCATCGGTGTTCAGCTCGTCCAACTCGCGATAGAGACTGATGCGCTCCGTGATATCACTCACATAATCATCGGGCAACATTACGTGGAGGTCGGTTTCCAGTTGGGTCTCGGTGGCGTAGGTGCGGGCGGGGTCGGCTTCTTTTTCAAAAAGGTCGCGGAAGTCGTTTTCTTTCAACTCGCGCACGGCTTCGTTGAGGATTTTGTGGTAGGTCTCAAATCCGATTTCGTTGATAAAACCGCTTTGCTCGCCACCCAGCAAGTCGCCTGGACCGCGGATGTCCAGATCGCGCATGGCTATTTGCATGCCCGAGCCCAAGTCTGAAAATTGCTCGATGGCTTGGAGGCGTTTGCGCGTGTCGGTCGGCAATACTCCCAATGGCGGTGCCAGCAGGAAGCAGAACGCCTTTTTGTTGCTTCGTCCCACACGGCCGCGTATCTGGTGCAAATCTGACAGTCCAAAGGTGTGTGCCTCGTTAATGATCATGGTGTTGGCATTGGGGATGTCTATTCCCGATTCAATGATGGTGGTACTGACCAACACATCTGTGGTGCCTTCCATAAAATCGTTGATGACTTCTTCCAATTTGGTTCCTTCCATCTGACCGTGGCCGATGCCAATGCGCACATCCGGGCAAAGGCGCTGAATCATGCCGGCCACTTCGCGGATGTTGCTCACGCGGTTGTGAATGAAGAATACCTGACCTCCGCGTTGCACCTCATAACTGATGGCATCGCGGATGATTTCCTCGTTGAATGAGCGAATTTCGGTTTGGACCGGATAGCGATTGGGCGGTGGTGTGGCGATGATGCTGAGGTCTCGGGCGCTCATGAGTGAAAACTGGAGTGTCCGGGGAATAGGCGTAGCGGTCATGGTGAGGGTATCCACATTAGCCTTCATGGTCTTCAGTTTGTCTTTTACGGCCACTCCGAATTTTTGCTCTTCATCAATTATCAGTAGGCCCAGGTCTTTGAATTTGACCCTGCTACCTACCAAGGCATGAGTGCCCACCAGAATGTCTATTTTTCCTTTTTCCAAATCCTCGAAGGTCTCGCTGAGTTTTTTACCGGTTTTGAATCGGTTGACATAGCTCACCGTGCAAGGGAAATCTTTCAAACGTTCTTTGAAATTGCGGTAGTGTTGAAGCGAGAGGATGGTGGTAGGGACCAACACGGCCACTTGTTTTCCATCGGCCACTGCTTTGAAAGCCGCGCGTATGGCAACTTCTGTCTTGCCAAATCCCACATCGCCACAAATGAGGCGATCCATGGGCGCGGTGGCCTCCATGTCGCGCTTCACATCTTGGGTAGCTTTCAGTTGGTCAGGGGTGTCTTCGTACATGAAGGAGGCCTCGAGCTCTGTTTGGAGGTAGGAGTCGGGGCTGAAAGCATGGCCTTTGGCGGTTTTGCGCTTTGCATAGAGCTTGATAAGGTCGAAGGCGATTTCCTTGACGCGCTTTTTAGTCTTGTTCTTCAGGGCTTGCCAAGCGGGCGAGCCCAGCTTGCTGATGCTCGGTTCGGTGCCTTCTTTGCCTGTGTATTTGCTGATGCGGTGGAGGCTGTGGACGGACACATACAGGATGTCTCCTCCTTTGTACAGCAGTCGGATGGCCTCTTGTTTTTTTCCGTTGACGTCTATTTTTTCCAAACCCGAAAATTGTCCGATGCCGTGGTCAATGTGCACTACGAAGTCGCCCGGTTGCAGGCTTGTGAGTTCCTTGAAGGTCAAGGCATCTTTGTTTTTGCGAAATCCTTCGTTCAGCCTGAATTTGTGATAACGCTCGAAGATTTGGTGGTCTGTGTAGAGGGCGAGTTTGAGGCTGCGGTCCACGAATCCTTGACTGAGTTCGATGGTGAGAGGGGTGAAGTTGACTTCGTGGTCTTTGTCTTCGAATATTTGGTAGAGACGCTCAATCTGCTTGGGATTGTTGGACGAGATGAGGGCGATGTATCCGGCTTTTTTGAGTGCGCGGAGGTCTGCGGAGAGGAGGTCGAAGTTTTTGCTGAATCGCGGCTGGGCGCCTGTGTCGGCTTGGATGGTTTCGGATTTGGGGAGGAGTGGCTTGGGCCCTGTTTGGATGCATTTGAAATCGGCCAGCATGGTGGTGGCTTGGGCTCCGGTGATGTACATCTCGGCAGGTGAGAGGTGGCTGAGCATGTCGCTCAGTTTTTCATACTGCTTGCGGGCTTTTTCCACCTCGCGGTCCATGAGGTCTGAGAGGAGCTCGGGGTGGTGGACCCACAGGATGGTGTCGGTGGGAATGAAGCTGAAAAAGGGTTCGCGGCTTTCGCGCATGAGGCGCTCGTCCATGGCAGGGACGATGGTGGCGCGGGTCATCATGCTTATCGAAAGCTGGGTTACGGGGTCGAATTTGCGGATGCTTTCTACTTCGTCTCCGAAAAACTCGATACGATAGGGGTGGTCGAAGGAGAAGGAAAAAACATCCACGATGCCCCCCCGAATGGCGTATTGGCCGGGTTCATAGACGTAGTCCACTTTTTCGAAATTGAACTCGTGGAATGCTTCGTCCAGAAAATCCATGTCGAAGCGGTTGCCGATGGTGAGGTCGAAGGTGTTTTTGGAGAGGGTGCCGCGGGTGACCACGCGCTCGGCCAGGGCTTCGGGGTGGGTGATGATGGCGAGGCGGGCGGGGCGGGCGGCTATCTCGCTGAGGACTTCGGCCCGCATGGATATGTTGACGTTTTGGGTTTGTTCTTCTTGATAGGCTACGCGGTGTGACGATGGGTAAAAAAGCAGCTTGCGGCCGGTGTCCAAGTTTTCCAGGTCATTGAGGAAATAGGCGGCTTCTTCTTTGTCGGGCAGAATGAAGAGAAAGGGCGCGGGATGCTCGGCCATAAGGGCAGCTGCGGCCAGGGCACTGCCCGAACCGGTGAGTCCGCTGATGTGGATGGGTGCTGCTGCGTTGAGCCTCAGCGAAGCAGACAAGACAGTGGGGTGGGCGCTGAATTGGGCTTTGAGGGAGGACAGTCCTATGACCTTGGGTGTGGTTTCTTGCAATTCTTCCATACTGAGCTATACCAAAAAGGGCCGAGAGCGATTTTGTTCGCTCCGGCCGGTGGGGCAAATGTAGTGGGGGGCGGGGGTGGTGATTGTTAATTGAAGATTGCTGATTGCCGATTGATGATTCTACAATTGCAGCATCATCTCAATGAACAATCACCCGGGCAAAAAGAAGTGTGCATTGGGTCGCAAGCGTGTTGAAAATCATCACTTTTGACTTACCAATCTATTTATAAACCAATCAAAATTTCGGTCTTATGAACATCAAAAGCATTGCTGTTACAACAATTGTGGGTTCTGTGGTTTACTTCCTCTTGGGGTGGGTTTTCTACGGAATGATTTTCACGGATATCTATCCGCAGTCTGAGGCGGGGCCTAACTTGCTGTTTATCTATTTGGGCGGTTTGGTCTATTCTAAACTTGTCTCCATAGCCATCACATGGTGGGCCAACGCGACTTCAATAGGCTCGGGGCTCCAAATCGGGGCCATCATCGGGGTGCTGGTGGGTGTGTCGATGAATTTTTTCATGTTTTCGGCCCAACCCGAGTGCAATTGGAACCAATTCATCACGGATTCGGCTATCACCACGGTGATGTCGGCCTTGGTGGGTGCGGTGATTGCCATGCTGCACGGCAAACTCTCCAAGTAAGGGGAGTCTCTATTTTTTAAAAGGAAAAATCCAAAAACCGATGGGCGCGAACCGCCTGTCGGTTTTTTTGTTTGGAGCCCAAATGTGCTCAAATGCCCGAAACGTCATTTGCATGCCGCATTACATTTGCCCGCGCTCGAAAAACCAAAAGCATAGCATGATTACCCCTGAAGCAGTTCTCAATGCCCTTTCCAATGTGTTGGAGCCTGATTTGAAAAAAGACATCGTCACGCTCAAATTGGTGGACAACGTCCGCGTGGAGGGCAAGCGGATTTCCTTTGATGTGCAAGTGAGCAATCCGGCTATGCACAGCCGCAAGCGCATGGCCGATGCCTGTGCCTTTGCAATAGAGCGCGTGTTGGGTGCGGATTGGGAAACGGAGGCCAACGTGATTGCACTAAAGCACGAGAACGTGACTGCAGACACCCGCAGGGTGCTGCCCGGAGTAAAACACATCATCGCAGTGGCATCGGGCAAAGGAGGCGTGGGCAAAAGCACGGTGTCGGCTAATCTCGCGGTCGGATTGGCGCGCAGGGGCTTCAAGGTGGGTCTCATAGATGCGGACATTTATGGACCTTCAATGCCGACTATGTTTGATGTGACCCACGAAAAACCCGCCATCAAAGAACTGGATGGCAAGAGTTACATCTTGCCGGTGGAGAATTATGGGGTCAAGCTGTTGAGCATCGGTTTTTTTGCAGATATCAATCAAGCCATTGTCTGGCGCGGCCCCATGGCCACCAAAGCGCTCAACCAGCTGTTCACCGATGCATGGTGGGGCGATTTGGACTATATGATTCTGGATTTGCCTCCCGGCACCGGAGACATCCATCTCACATTGGTCACGCTGGTGGGCCTCACGGGAGCAATCATTGTGACCACTCCGCAGGAGGTGGCGCTGGCCGATGCGCGTAAAGGAATCGGCATGTTCAAATTGCCATCCGTCAATGTGCCCGTGCTGGGAGTAGTGGAAAACATGGCGTGGTTTACCCCGGCCGAGTTGCCGGGAAATAGATACCACCTCTTTGGCCGTGATGGCGGCAAATTGCTGGCCGAGCAGTCGGGTGTACCGCTGTTGGGCCAATTGCCCATCATCCAGTCAGTGCGCGAAGCGGGTGACATTGGCCGGCCGGCCATCATGCAGCAGGGCACCGAAGCAGAGCACCATCTGAATGCCCTCATCGACCGGTTTTTGGAGGTTATGGCAGATAGAAATCAATAACCTCAAGGCCTGCCTCATCAACCATTCCGCCTATTTGTCACCGAGTCCATCTATCTTCACCCCCATGAAGCACATTGCCATCATATTATTCTTCTTGATGTTCTCCGCCTCAGTGTGTGCGCAGCGGTTTTTGTGGGACGGCCGCTTTGGCGGTGATGACGAAGATGTAGCCACAGGTATCAGCTTGGATGCGAGCGAAAACGTTTGGGTGTCGGGTTATTTTGCTGATACGGTGTATTTCAATTTACCCTCCGGACCCGATTCTCTCATGAGCGCAGGAGGTGATGAAGGTTTTCTGATGAAACGTTCATCTGCCGGCACGCTCCAATGGGTGGGTGCTTTCAGCGGCCCGGGTGAGGTGAGGTTGTGGAGTGTGAAAGCCGATGGCAATCATGTGGTGGTGGCGGGTACATTCACTGAAACTATGGATGCCGACCCGGGCATGGGTCAAATGCTTCTGACGTCAGCCGGCAATCGCGATATTTTCATAGCCAAACTCACTTTGGAAGGACAATTAGAATGGGTTCGTCAATTGGTCGCAGATGAATGGGATATCGTTAAAAAAATAGTTTTGGACACGAATGAAAATATCCTGCTGGTGGGTTCATTTGAAGGTGCATTGGACTTTGACCCGGGCGATGGAGTAGCCCCGCTGACTGCAACCGGAAGCACTGATGCTTTTGTCTTGAAACTTGACACGAGCGGCAATTTCGTATGGGTCAAACAATTTGCTTCTGATGATTCTGCGTCCGGGCAAGCTTTGGTTACTGATGCCTCGGGAAATGTCATAGTAACAGGACATTTTTCGGGAACCATTGATTTGGACCCCGGCTCGGATACCGAGCCTGCTGTTTCTGACAGCGGGTTGGAGATTTTTTTAGTCAAATTGGATGACTCGGGTCAATTGATTTGGGCCAAAGTCTTTGACGGTCAAAATGATGACATGGTCAATGATGTGAATCTCGCTGCGGATGGGAGCATCTATGCCACGGGACGATTCGCGTCCAATTTGATTTTCGATGCATCCAATCCTGCATTCGATTTACAATCGCAGGGCAGCACGGAGGCTTGGTTGGCGCATATGGATGCAGATGGCCAGTTGCTTTGGACCAAACGCATCGGGGGGGCGGGCTCGGATCACGGCAACGCTGTGGTGGCTGACAGTCAAGGGGGCTGTTTCGTAGCCGGATTTTTCTCCCAAACCATGAGCATCGGCAACGTTAGTGACGGAATTACCCTAACGGCCCAAGGAAGTAATGATGCATTTGTACTGCGCTTTGACCCCGAAGGCAATCTAATGTGGAAAAGGCGCGCGGGTGCCAATGACGATGATTTCGCCTCGGCCATAACGTGCGATGCCGCAGACAATGTGTTGGTTACGGGCGTTTTCGAAGGCACGGTGCGGTTCAACCCGGGCAACTGGGACCATACACGCGTTTCGGCAGGTGAAGGCGATGTTTTTATCTGGAATATGGGCCAATGCCAGCCGGCCTCCGGAAGCGCAAGTCATATCAGTTGTGGCGAAGTGCTCAATATCAACGGGGAGTCTTTCACCGAGACAGGCAATTATGAGCAGTGGATTTTTACACCGCAAGGCTGCGATTCCTTGGTGTTTCTTGATTTGGCATTCTATCCGCTCAATTTGACCATCATGTTGGAGAAGGGGGTTTTTTCGGCTGCACCGGGGTCTGATGCATATCAATGGGTGGATTGCACCAATGGGTTCGTTGATATTCCCGATGCCACGGACCAATCGTTCACACCTGCGGTTCCGGGTGCTTATGCCGTCACGGTGTTCAACGGCCCCTGCAGTGAGACCACCGAGTGTATTACCTTGCTTCAAACTGCTGAAATGCAGGAAAAAATGGCCGGAATTGTCCTTTTTCCC
>Ga0169931_10006766_pt1 | contig 17176 bp, 12 predicted proteins | sample Kivu_15m_20L_FD_129675 | JGI IMG/M metagenome (GOLD analysis project Ga0169931, IMG submission 129675) | Freshwater microbial communities from Lake Kivu, Western Province, Rwanda to study Microbial Dark Matter (Phase II) - Kivu_15m_20L... | ecosystem: Environmental > Aquatic > Freshwater > Lake...
AGTCCACGTCGTTCCATTATTCGATCCTGCAACAACAAAATCAACAGGTCTTCTAGTATTGGCGTGATATAAGAAATAACTTGTCAAATTGATTGCATTAGGGAGTTGCAATTGCACCCACTCTCCGCCATAGGATACACCACTAACTGTTGTTGTGACTCCGCCAGTATAGTTTGGATTATAAAGTTGACTAGAAATGGTCCAACTTGTTGAAGTTGTCGAGCTATCGAAAATATTGCCCACGGACTCTGAAATGTTAAAGTTAGAGCTAGCTGACGCAATGTACTCACCACATCCAATTTCATTTCCAGGAACAATTGTTTTAGCAAATAAATACCACTCGCCTACTGCAAATGCACCACCAGCTGTATTTTGAGCAACGTTGCCAATAATTCTATAAAAAGAGTAAGCTGTTGTGGCATTTACTGCAAACGAACGTCCTTCGCTCTGGTTGTCTATGTCCGTAATGTTTGTCTCTGTGTCAAGAGTGGTCCAGGTTGTTCCGTCATTCGATCCAACAACTTTCCAAGTTTTAGCAAGTTGATTGTACCCTTGTCGTTGACGAAGTGTATATGAACCGAGGAAAATGGGAGTAGGAAGCTGAATTTGAAGCCACTCACCCGTATAAGCAGAGCCGTCAACCGTTGTTGAAACAGCTCCAGTGTATGCTCCAGTAGAAGTGTTGTATCGATCGGTATTACTTGAGTGCCATGCATTTTCTCCATGTGATCTATCGAATCCTTTCCAAGGGGAAAAGTTGTTACTTACGTGTTCTGAACTAGCACTTGCTATGTACAATCCATTTCCGTAACTTTGACCAGATACAGCATTGGATGTAGATGTCATAGCTACACTTGGGTATTGTGAGTAAAGTGGCGCAATGGGGTATTTGGTGCCTAAAGGCGTAGAACCAATTGTGTTTGACATTGCGTTAAGTTCCCATTTAGCGATAGTAACAGCATTACCGCCAGTATTAACTTCACGTGTGACAAGACGGAAATAAGTAAATGCTTGGGGTGTACGGTTTACTGTAAATGTTTGTGGCGACAAGTACCAATTTGTGATACCAGTTTCATCATCAACAAGTGTCCAAGAAGTTCCGTCATTACTTCCTAAAACAACAAAACTTTTGGGAGATCTCCTGGCGTAATCTGGAAGATTGTCTTGACGAGGAAGGATGCTGTAACTTTTTAAGACAATCGGTTGAGACAAACGTGTTTGAAGCCACTCGCCTGAGTATGTTGTTCCACTAGCAGTAGTAGTAAACGAGCCAGTATATGCACCATTTGCATCATTATAAGCAGCTGAACTATGCCAAATTGTAGTAGACAAGTTATCAAACGCGTTTCCTCCCATCCAACCTAGATCTAAAGATGACAATATTGAACTCGAACTTGCAGTGTAAGGATCACCGAGGGTATCTTTGATAGCATTATAATTTTGCAAATTCTCAGCTTGTGTAATAGCGCGATCGTAAATGAAAATTGGCCCAAAATAGACATTCATACCTTCCATGTTGTTAGACGCTCCAAACAATGTAATGTCATCAGTAGCCGCAGTATCAGCAATTACTGTAATATTTTGCCATGCGCCTGTAGTTTCATATTGAGCAGCACCAATTGATTGGGCACTACCACCATTTTTGTATAGTGTCCCGCTGTCCCAATTTGAACCAGGTCCTGCTTGATAAATGAATCCACCGGCTCCACCATTTCTCATATCAAGAAGGAAACGTCCTGCTGCAGGAAGACTTACTAAATAAAACCACAAGGACACCGTAGTAATGTTTGTAATACTTGATAACTGCAATGTTCTTGTATTTTGCGTCCAATCAGTGTTTGTATTAACAAGTCTAATAGTACCATCCACATCAGATGCTGTGAGAGTTCCAGTTAGTGTCCCTGTAACATTTCCGACTAAAGACGCCAATGCACTACCCACACCAGGATAACATGCCAAATTGCTTGGGTCAAAATATGCCACGAGACCGGACTGCACGATACTGTTGTTATACATTTGACCATTGGGAAAAGACACCAATGTATTACTAGGAATTAAAGATGAAAGCGTATTAGTGAAGGGTACATAACTTAATTCAAGACACCGAATATAAGCATTCATTGTTGCGCCACCTGTTCTTGCACCAATACCCCAATAACCACCACTTGAACTGAGGTAACTTGCATGATTGGGATCAGAATAAGTTAGAACATTTGCCCCAGACACATTAATTGTCCATGTATTCACAGTATTTCTGTTGTAAGAAATAATAACTTTAGTCCATTTAGCACTTGTTCTCCAGTCTTGAATGCGAGTGGTGGCTCTTGCCGTATCACCGGTGAATACATGGACTCCTCGGCCAGCGCCGTCAGGCCATATACCGAATCCAATGTTTACGCCGCTTTGTGTAAAGTATTCAGTGGTAGAAAGGGCTGTTGCACCCGCATAAAACCAAAGCGCATCGGCATTGGCACTTGTCATTAAAATTTCAAACGAACACACAAAAGATTCATAGTCTTGAATTCTTTCAAAGTAGCTTATGTGGTTACCAAGATTATTTCCTCCATTGAGTAATTGAAGTTGTACAAAGGGGTCAGCCAATGATTGTTGAGGTGTATATGATCCAGAAACTTGTGTGACTGTCATTCTAGAATACCAATTGGTGCGATTGACAAGATATTGACTAGAGTCTTTTAGTGTGACCAAGTCAGTAGTGTCTTGTTCTAAATCTACTGCTCCTCCTAAACGAGCAGCATCCACTGAATTCAAAAGGTAATCGTATACACGAATGTCATGAAGATATCCATCAAAACTGGTAGCATCAGCGTTCTCAGGGCTAGCTCCCAATATCAATCGCGTAACGTAAAGTTGCGGATTTTCCATCACGGCCGTCACTGTGCTCGTTCCAGGAATGAGAGCGCCATTAACATAACATGTAAATACATTATTAGAAGCATACACGATTACAACGTGGTGCCATGTGTTCAAAGCACACACAATGGTTGATGTATATGCAGTGGATTGACCTATTCTCAAGTCAGTTCCAGAGTTTAGCAAAATGAATATGGGACCACCTACACGGGACAAGTTGGTCAGCCCACCAATGCGCTGGCCCGCAGAACTCCCTGTCTTGAACCAAAAGCTTATTGTAAAAGGCGGCGCTGGCATGTCTTGAATGTCAATGTACGATTCATAGCTCCTGGGGAAGTACATGGAATTTGCTTGACGATTGTCTCGACTTTGAACACTACCAACACGCTTGACGATATTATTGGAATAATTAGGCATGGTTTTAGGAATGTTTGTAAAGGTAGACATGATTAAATGATTCGCAATGCTGCTCATTTGTGTGTCTGAAAGATAGCTATCATAAATATAAAGCCCTCCTAGATGGCCTTGAAAGTACGGATCGGCCCAGTTGGATCGGCCAATAAAGCTCAGAGATGTTGTGCGGTCAGTAATTGCAGCACCAAATGTGGTACTCACTAAAAGCACCCCGTTCTTGTATATTTCAGCCAAACGAGTAGATGCGTTGTATCTACATGCATAAACAGCCCATTCGTCTTGCACAATAGGATTTGAAGAAGTTCCTAGCTCGTACCCTGTGGTATTATTGTAAGCGACAAATACCAAATTGGCAGATGTACCATAACGTGCGAGTAGAATATTGTTATTGCCACTCCCATTTCCAAAATCAAAAATTCGCTCATAATTATCACCCGATGTAAATTTTATCAAACAAACTGCTGTAAACCCACCATTGGAGTTTACATTTAGCGGTACACTTCCAGCATTCAAATGTTGACCCGCACTTCTTACAAAACTCACATATGGAGATTCGGGTCTATACCCTCCGTTATTGTTGTAAACAGGAGCACTTGCAGTATTTATCCCATTCCAAGCACCTATTGCACTTCCACTCGTTTCTGCTGCAAGATGTTGCCCATCTAGTGCAATACGGAGGGTGCTATTTATTGGTATAGGATTTGTATCTTTTGGTACGTTAATAATTTGCAATTTGGGTTGCGTGTGAATTTTTCCAATCTTTCTTGTACTTGGTTGGAAATAAGCAAGAGCGTCATTGCTCTGCAGGTCACAACTAAATGCTATGATTTCGTTAATAGTACCACCATAAATATGAAGCCCTGTTGCTTGTTTTCCAACAATGAATACTTGACTTCCCATGCTTTGCACAGACGGGGTATTCAAAGCACTTGTATAAAACGTCCCATTGTCACATAATGTCATAGTGCCTTGCTTGTTTATCGAAACTATTCGTTTGCTTACATTTGCTGCTATAAAATTTAAAACTGCATCATTTTCTTGTGTATAATACCTAAAAGCGGAGTTCCATAAAAACAACCCATTTGATGCATAATTGTATGCAACTCCTGGTGATTGATCCATTAAAACTTGAACGTTTGTTACGCTAGTTGGCTTGAAATCAACAATGTATGTGCTTGTTTGAGTTCCTTTGTTTGCATATAAATCCCAAGAAGCAATTTGCACATTATCTTGGCCAGAACCACCACTATCGGTATTTCCTACTTGCCTGACAACTATACGGTAATACATATACGTATTGGTAGCACGTAACACAACAAATGTTTGAGCTGCATTAGACCAATTGTTGATATTGGTTTCTTCATGAACAAGGTCCCAAGTGCTACCATTCACACTGCCTAAGATTACAAAACTACGTGGTGCTCTTGTTGTTGAAAAATTAGTTCTACCAGTTAGTGTAAAATATCTTAGAATAATTGCAAAAGGCAATTGCACTTGTAACCATTCTCCAGAATAAGATACCCCATTAGCAGTTGTACTTAAAGCACCAGTGTACACCCCAGTTGATGCATTGTAGGATGTACCGTCACTGTGCCAAAAAGTGGAGGCATCCCTATCAAATGCTTTAAAAGGTTCGAATCCTCCAGGCAGTGGGTGCGAAGGGAAAGTTGTACTTGCACTTACAGTTGCTGTAGACGAAGCATTTTGCGTAAGAGCAGCATCTGGAAATTGTAAAAATGTATTGTTTCCACTAAATGGAACACCCCGGCTTTCAAGGTTCCAATTAAAGATAGCGGCGTAGCCTTGATTGCTTGTAGTTTGCCCTACACTTCGAACGACAATTCGATAATAATTAAAGCTGGATGCAGGAGCCTTGGCGAGAACAAACAACTTAGGAACCTGTGTGGCTGCCCATGTGTTAACATTGGTTTCCTCATGTACCAAAGACCAAGCTGTACCATTGTTGCTGCCAAGAACAACAAAGCTACGTGGGGAGAAATTAGTTTCATATTCAGCTCTAGGGACGATGGTAAACCCAGAAAGATAGATGGGATTTGGAAGTTGAATTTGAAGCCACTCGCCTGGATACGTAGTACTTCCAACAGTTGTTGTTGTTGTTCCAATGTATTGGCCCGTAGCTGAATTAAAAACACCTGAACCACTACCTGCACCTGAAATCCATCCTGTGGTTTGAGTCTCATCAAAAGCTTTCCATGATTCAAACCCACTAGAAGTACTACTTGCACTCGTAATGTATGTGCCATTCTCATAAGCAGCTCCAGAAATAATAGTTGTATTTCCTGTTAATTTAGCGGGGGGATGACTGCGGACACCGACCTCGGAATCTAAGTAATTAGTGGTGCCATTATATGTTATTTGTGGAAGATTAGTGGTGGCATTGAATGAAATGGTGGGTTGCCAATCATTGTTTGCACGTTGAGAGATATTCCTTGCCCATCCACTTTGGTCATACATTTTAGTAACATAACCTGTGGCTCCACCGAGCCAACTTAGTAAAGTTGTACCAGCACCAAAGGGTCTTGTGGTCAAGTTTCCTTCGATGTCTCCATAAAAATCTAATGTGGCATTGTCAGTACTTCTTCTTACATTAATCATGGGGCCTGTATATTCTGCTCGAAGATGTCGTGTGGAGTAAGCTCCGTGGCATTGGCCTTGAGTGTAAGATGACAGTTTGTTTACAAAACATTCTTCATCAAAATTGTTCAACTTGTCTTTTGCATAAGCTAAACTAATATCTGTGCTTTTGACTAATGCTGATGCCATCTAATGTAATATATAATTACATTAGAAAATTATTTCAAAGAATGCAAGAAAATTCCTCTAAAAACTGGTCTTTGTGTCGTTGTATGGTGTCGTTGTATTGTGTCGTTGTATTGTGTCGTGTCGTTGTATTATTGTGTCGTTGTATTGTGTTGTGTCTTTGTACTGTGTCTTTGTATTGTGTCGTGTTCTGTATTTATTTCATAAATGTGTATTCTATTATCTTTTTTATGCTCGTTTTATCAGATTTTATTGTTATGTATTGTAAATCAAGTTCCTCCAATAATTGTTTCAACTCTTTGTCTATATTACACGATTGCTCCTCATTATGAATTCTTCCGGCAACTTCAAATGGAAATTCTGCATTTCTTTCTAAAAAAATGTAAATGTTTTCAAATTCTGCCATTTTCTCCAATATCATTTTCTCCGTCTTTTCAACATTGCTTACATTTGTTAAATGCGCCCTATTATAATAAAGTCCTAATAGTAATGGAGAGTCAATTACTGCGTACTCAACCTTTCCATCAATTGCCTTTAACATTCTGTATTGCTCCATGCTCACGTGATATTGACAATTTAATTCCTCAAATTCTTCTTTCCATACCAATGTTTTAGCATATTCTTGTACCAACTCTGATGATTTGTGCATCATCTTTAATTCTGCAAATGTCAATGCAGATATTAAACTCTTCCCGCTTGATGGCCCACCTACAAAATTAATCACCTTTGTTTTCATATTATTTTCTATAGAAAATATGTGTTTTTAAGTCAATTTATCTTGGGACGCGATTTTGCGTTCACGAATCCCGTCCCGTGTTTATTTTACAATATACTTGACAATTTCCTTTAACAAATATTCGCGAACCAATGTTGTGTCCATAAACATCATCACCAACTCTTCCATCTTTCCACATACAGAAAAATCTAAATTGTAATCTTTTTTCTTTTCCTCCATAGCACTTGCCCCTGACTCTACCTCCTTTCTTGTCAATAACTTGTATATCACAAAACCTGGTATCTGCCCATGATTCTCACTTATTCCTATTCTCCCATACAAATTGCCAACACGACGTCGCTTCCCTCCATACATCGGTAATGCATAAAATATCGTGTCTTTGCTGTGAAATATCTTGTATGCACTCTCCAATGTTATATAAATCGTGGGCGTATACAATTTTACTACTATTCTATCCGTCGGTTTACCCCCCCTTCCTCCATTGTCACCTCCCTTCCATATACTAAATATATTCGAATCGCCTGAACTTAACATCTCCTTTAATTCGCTCTTTAATATACATTGCCCCTTTCCAAATTTGCCACTCAATTCATTGTACACTTTAAATGATACCACATCACTCGACCCCTCCTCAAATGCCTCCAATGTTATCGGATTCATACAACTCGAACAATTCTTCTTCATCCAATCCCCATCACATACAGGATCACTCTCCGTTATATACTCCTCGTCTAAACTCTTTTTTGTCACCTTTAATGAAATATAACTATCGCTGTCCTCCTCGTTACCTATGTCTTCTGATAATTCGTCAGATAATTCATCGTTAGATGTACTTAAATCTACATACTCACTCGGCAAATAAACATCGTTCCTATAAGAAATTGACTGTGGTGACCCTTGCATGCGCTGGCTTGATAATAATCGGGTCGGTGGTCTTTCTTGTGTCAGTTGTCTTTCTTGTGTCAGTTGTCTTTCTTGTATCAGTTGTCTTTCTTGGGTCGGTGGTCTTGGTAAAACAGAACTTGGTAAAATTGAACTTGGTCTTTGTTGAGCAACTGAATTTGGTCTTCTTATTGAACTATTTGCAGTTCGCGTCATTATGTTTAATGGAGGTAATACAGGATCTTCAATTGATCGCTCTTGCTCCCGTTGCCTTCTTTGACTCCTCAGCTCAGTTAGCCTCCGAGCATCCCGCCTTCTTGCTAACTCTAATCTTAGTCTATTCCTTATCTCGGGTCTCGTATCCGGATTGTTAATGTCTCTTAATAACTCCTCGTCCGTTCTCATATCTTGTTATATTTAGCATATATTTTTTTTACTTGCTATTTCATTACTTAATTATTTCATTACTTGTTATTTTATTACTTTATTATTTCATTTAACATTAAATCAATCGTGGTCCTCACACAAAATACTCTATGTAGTACTATCCCCGTCAACACGGTCATTAAAAGCACTTGCCAATATGAAAAATTAGTATTTGTATTAACCCAAATCAAGTATGCTAAAACAAATGTCAATGCCACGTCTATGAATGCTAAATCAAAAATCATTCTGTGCGCATGTACTCCCTCTCTCGGCTTGCCAAAAATATCAGAATATTGACACAACATCATTTCGCTTTACTAAATACAATAATAATAATTGTCTCTAATTTTATTTAATTGTTCTATTATACAAAGTTGTCTACATTGTATAAATGAATTGCTTATTGTGGTTTGCTGAAATATTTGAACGCGATTTTGCGTTTATTTGCTTGTTATCTTCTTCCATGTCTCCATCACATTCCTCGCTAAATAGCGCAAAATAGACATTATGTATCCATATGAACTTTTCTCCCTTGTCAATAATAAATACAAAATCTTGTCGTCGTTGTTCCTCTGCTTTTTATATAAATTCCCCAACTCCTCCGTCACATCAGGTATGCTTCCATCCTCTAAACCAAGTATCATCTTGTCGTCTAAAAATAACTCTTCCATGTCCTTTTGAATTATTATAATCTTCAACTCCTTCATCACATCACCTATCGTCTTGTCCATATGCAACACCAACTCTATTCCATAACTACGCGCTCGACCATCCTTTGTTGAAAGCATTTGCGTCAAGTCCTTGTCTACAGAATCAATTACTATTGGTACTAGTCCTAAACCTTGATTCCTCACCTTGTTACTAAAACGTACTCTGTCATTCTTTATCGTAGACTTTCTATAGTTTACAAACTCCCGCCCTATTATACTGCTTCTTAACATTTCCATTTTGATGTTTCTTATATACCCATTTTAATTTTTTTTTCTGCTTTTGACTCACATCTTTAACCAAGAAATTTATCAACTACGTTACTTTGTTACTTTGTTACTTTGTTACTTCGTTACTTCGTTACTTCGTTACTTTGTTACTTCGTTACTTTGTTACTTCGTTACTTCGTTACTTTGTTACTTTGTTACTTTGTTACTTCGTTACTTCCAAAACACTTCTTACTGCCGGCCGCCTTAAAATCAACTTTACCCAATTGTATACATTCGGTCTCGACTTGAAAACATCCTTATACCCATACTTTAATAGCAAATAAATTGTAGGTACATGAGCAATGTCGGCAATACTGTAATCATCTCCAGCAATGTAATCCTGGCTCTCTAATCTTTGCTCATACACATCAATTACACTTTCTAGCTCTTTCAAACTGCGTTCAATAACCGCCTTGTCGGGCTCGCCATCTTCGGCTCTTTTCCAAGCTCGCTCATACAATATCTTTGATGCCGGCACATTGAAATTCTGAGACTCGGCCTCCAACCATATGTCAACATTCACACCTCCGTGTAAATCCTCAATGTCGCGATTCAATTTTGAAATGTATCTCAAGATAGAACGACTCTCAAACAAAGGACGATCACCATACACCACATACGGCACCTTGCCAAATGGTTGCAACTCTAAAAACTCTTTGCTTTTCTGCTCCCCGGCAGTGATGTCAACCTCGTTGAATGAATACTTCAACTCTAGCTCCTCCAATAAAATCATCACCCTCTGCGTACACGTAGATCGTGCATAACCATATACTTCTAATTGAACCATTGTGATTTATAATTAACTTTAATTAATTATTAATTTCCTTTAAAAAAATCATGCTCATACAACGCACATTACTTTCTCCTTTTACCAAATTGATTCGTGTTTAAAGCTATCTTCAAATTAATACTTTTTTCCGTCTTTTCAGCGGCATCCTTCATCTTTTTTATATATGCACATGGCGTCAACCCCTTGTGCTTGAAAATGAATTTGGCAAACTTTATCGGACTCTTCATAAACATCTCAAAATCACTCTGACATTCGTCCAACTTGCATTTTACCTTTTTCGGCTTGTTCTCTCTTTGCATTCTTATTATTACTACATAAATAAAATTATCATATATTTCACCCTCAATTATTACACTTTGAGTAAACATCCTTCTTTTATTTAAATTTCTAGTCTCTTCCAACCAATTGTTAAAATTGCTCTTTACTTGTCTCAAAAATACAAATGTTCATTCAGTTTTTTGAAAATTTGCTCATTTAGTTGTTATATTATTATAGTTTTTAGATAATTTTTATAAAAAAGGTTAAAAACATGGTCGAAATACTAAAATACTAAAGAAAATACTAAAAAATACTGTAAAATGGAGTAAATACTGAAAATACTGTAAAACACAGGAGTTTCAATAAAATTTCAATCGGAATTCAAAATTATAAAAAGTGTATATAAATGGATCTTACAATCGTGTCTCGACACTCCCGCTTTTCTTGTTTTTTGTTTGCAGCTGTTTTATGGTTTGAAAATTGAGGTTACATCAGTTACTTTTACGGTTACTTCAAAGTTATTTATCAACAACTTTTGTATAAAACGTATATCAATTGTATTTACTATACAAAAAAACGTATATCGAGGAATGGAGTCAAAAGCTGTAATTCATGCTGAAAACAGTGTTTTTCATGGAGTACTATACGTTTTATACGTTTTTTTTGTTAATATTTCATGTTTTAAAAATTTAGTATTTTTTGAATTTTTTATTTCGAAAGTTTCAAAAAAAAACGTATAAAACGTATAGTACTCCATAAAAAGAGTATTAAAAACACAAAATACACGTTTTGACTCCATTCCTCGATATACGTTTTTTCGTATAGTACTATACGTTTTATACGTTTTTTTGATTCAGATTGTAGAAAACGATGAAAAAATAATTGAAAAACACGTTTGTTTGATTTTTCTTTTTTACTCTAACTCTTCGTCAATGGGCATTAGCTTCCAACCACTCCAGCCTCTACCAAATCCAGGCTTAGGATTCTCTTTAGCTTTGAACACTTTGTCTTCAAAATATTTTTTAACATCTGATTTTTTAATGCCACTCAACGTTCCTTTATTGTCCATGCACCATTCCTGGTATGCTGTCCATAAAGCACTCCAAAGTACACATTCTCCTGTCTTTTTTTCAAGTCTTAATTCCACAAATTGTTGATTTGTGTCATTTTCTTGCCTATACTCGTTGGTTTTGACTTGAACTTCGGTTGGTTCACGCACATCTTTGAAGTAATACTCTAACATGATATTCATGAACGTTTGCCTCCATGACACGTCCTCCCTCATTCTTGATGGAAGTGTTCTATCAATTTTAAACTCGTTCGTATCTTTCGGTTCGTCTACAAATCTTGATGGGAAATCAACCACTCTGATACGTCTCCACAACGCAGTGTCCTCGCCCTTGATCTCCGGAAGGTCATTACAAGCTAAAAACAACTTTGCCTCCATAACAAAGCTCACCGACTCTTGATACAACCCACGAGCAACGATTTCTTCGCTCCCTGTCAATTCCTTCAAAAGGCCAATGTTGATTTTTTCACCATCTTCTGGTTCGCTCAAAAATGCAAATCGCTTGTACATTAGCTTTATTTTTTCAGTGTTGGCTTCATTCGCATTATTGCGTTTACGTGTGAGCAAAGTGACTTCCACCTTTTCTCCCAATTCGCCAAGGGTCAATTTCATCAAATTAAGCAGTTGACTTTTACCATTTGCTCCGTCTCCAATAAACATTAAAAAATTGGTATTCGGAATGTCTCCATTTAAACACTCACTCATCTTTTTGAGCACGTAGTCTCTTACACCTTCGTTTGGCAAAATCTTTTGTATAAAGTCATAAACTTCAGGATTCTTGACATTACTATTGTATTCATAGTTGCATATGAGGTTGACGTAATCCTCTTTTGTAGTTTTACGGTACCCATTTGTCAATAGGTCATACACGCCATTTGAAAAAGGCACTAAATGTTTTTTGCAGTTCAAGTTTTGAATGAATGATTCGTCATTGTAATACATCTTGGCACCCTTTATAATTTCGTCTTCAAACCCTGTTTTATGCAATTTATTGATCAAGCTCTTAATATTTTTAATGATGTTTCCATTAGAGTTTTCTCCAGCCTTTTTAGCCTCGTAATGACTTTGAATCCTCGAAAACTGATTTGACAATTTTAAAATGCGCTTCCTGAATTCCAACGATTCCTTGTCGTGTTTCCATATGGATCCATTGAAAAAATACCATTCGCCATTTGTATACTTGAAATCCACCTCCAACTTGCTCATTAATTGACTCACTAATACGACTTTGTGACCATCCAAAATTTGATTGTACAACTTGGTCATTTCCTTGTTCCTAAAAATGCTGTTGTCCAACTGAATGTCACAACTAAACTCTTCTTCGCTGTTATAGTAATTACTAATGTTGATGTTTACTGTTCCATTGTTGACTAATTGATTGTAGTTCATCCAAAAGCTATTCAAGTTCTTGTACCTATCGTCCACGGGAATCAACTGATTCTTGGGATAAATTGTGTTGCATACACTGCATTTTAAACAATACCCTGTATTTGTAATGTGATGTTCAAGTTTGCAATGTGAGCACTTTCCATTTAATGCAATCATGCTTGTGTTGCTGGCATTGCCTCGAAACACCATGGCATTCCTATCAAATTGGATATCGTCAAGATTTTCATCAAAATTCTGGGTTATGTAATCCTTACATTCTGTAATGGCGCGTTCAATGAGCTCCTGTTCTTGTTTATTAACTTTTAGACACTTTAATATAATTTCATTGAGCTCCTTGGGAAAGTTGACTATCTTGATCTCTTCGTGCTTAAAGTCCTTGCAATCGGTGTCGTGGCACTTTTGCTTTGAGCTGTAAGCATCAATGACAATGTACTGATTATTAGACTTGTGTTCTCTTTCAACATTATAGCAAAATGTGTCAGTAAGGGCAACAATGATGCAATTGAGATTTTTATCAATAATGATTTCCCGAATGTCTTCAGATTTGTACTTGTAGTTTTTTCTAACAAAGCTCTTGATGATTGTTTTGTCTTTATCGCTCAAAGGAAGCCTTTCGTGGGTCTCCGTACACACATGCGTATGCTCTTCTTGGCAAACCTCAATTTCGTCATTCGTTGGTGGTAATTGTTCATTAAAAGTCTCCAATTTGCAAGAGTCGTTTGGGCAATAAGATACAAAGGTGTCAATGATGTCAAAGGTGTCACTTAATGACTCGTGCTTCACAAGGGGTCTTGACTCCCCGTCTTTAGTGCTAAGATAAGTCCTAAACAAACCTTCCCTATAAACAGATGTGTCAATGATTTTTTTCTCTACCAAGTCCGGGAACAATGATGTTATCAATTTTTTGAGCTCCTTGACGTTTTTGTAATACACTTTTGTATATTCATTTGCCGACACATTCATTCTACAAATGACATGATAGGAATACTTGTTTTGGGCATGTGATTGCAACACTATGTTTTTCATAATGTAACCTTTATCTACGTGGTAAACTGTTATTTTGTCAATGATAATTTGAAGTATGTCTTCATGCATCTCAAATTCTTCTTGTGACGGATACATCTCAATGTCCAAAAACAAATTTACAGATACGTCCGATGGAATGTACTCATAAAATGTAGGACTTTCACTTGAATTGATTAATTCACCGAATTGTTCGAAATTTTTTAATAAAAAATACTTTTTAATGCTTTCATTGCAAAGTATTTGATCTTCCTTTATGTACTTTAAAGCGGTCGCTTTTCGAGCAAAAACTTTCATTCTTTATTTAGTATTTACTATTGTTTTTTTAAACTTGAAATTTACATATTCACTACAATTTGTACAATATTTTCATACTCGTCAACATATACATGAACCTCGGTACCTTTTTGTTGAGCTTGAGTTTGTTTAATTGTATGTACTTGCAAAGTACATTTGTTCAACATGTCTTCAGTGACATTTTCAAAGCATTTTACTATAAAGTAATGTTCATTGGATTCATAAAACACTGGCATCACAAATTAACTTAATAACAATAATATTTGAATTTAGTCTTCAATTATTTTTTGTTGAGTTAATGATAATGGAGACTCTACCTGTTGAAATCATTCTTCAGACAATTTTGAAATTAAGTGACAAGGAAATTGCCTTTTTCTGTTCCACTAATGATTATATTCGACAAGTTTGCAAAGACAATGAAGATTACATTTACAAACACCTTGTACAACAATCGTTTAAACAATTAGCGTCTTGGAAAGATGTTTATGCCCTTTTGCAATTAAAACCAAAAAACGTATCTTTAAAACAACTTATTGATAATTTTGTTGAATTTGGCTCCAGTTATTTTGATCAAATAGAATTCTACCACAAACTTGGTAGCATTAACATAAATTACTCGCCCGAATTGATTGGAACAACGCCTCTTATTTACCTTTTGGAATCACAAGCTGATAAAAACTCTGTCGACATCAAGGCCACCATGAATTTCATTGATTTGGGTGCAGATTTGAATGCCACAAATGATCATCAAGAAACTATTACAGATATCCTTGATGATATGAAAATGAGCTCTACTCACAACTTTCCGGGTATTCTTAACCTCTTGGACTTTATTAATGAACGCAAAAACGCGTCCGGGATGTAATTACAAGTCAAACGTTTTATCAACATCTCCGGCTTTCCCAACAGACAATTGACTATTTTGCCCTGTATAATTGTTAATGTCTAGACGTGCATTGATTTCTTTCAACACATTTCTCAACTTGACCACGCCATTTCTAAATACAACTTTGCCGTCGCTTTTTTTCTCCATGTTTCCTTTTATAAATTCCATTAAACAAAACGAAAAAGCTCCTTGAAATTGCTTTTGTATAAGCGCATCAGCTGATGTTTCCACATCTAAACAACCAGAAAATAAAAATACGCTCCCTTGTGTATCATTCCCTTTTTCAACATTCATCGCGTATTGATTTGTCCAATCACCAGGCGCATATGGCATGCCTTTTTTAATTTGCCCCTTTGTAAAAGTGCACATTGACCTGTAATTATATTTTAAATCAACCATTGTTCCTGAATGGCAACAATCTGTAAATACCCACATTGTCGCGCCGCTTGGAACTTTCGTTACCATGTTGCTGCGCAAGTAATCATCAGTAATAACACCAGCTTGAAGGTAATCAAGGGGGATAATGACTTCATCCTTTTTATCTGCTTCATCCCCATTAGTATCGTTTATAGAACTACCATGGCCGCTGTAATAAAAAACAAGCGTGTCCCCTGCTTGACAATTGCTTACTAACCAGCTTATGTTTTCCTCTATGCTTTTCCTTGTTGGCTTTATATTGTCCTCTTCAGTTAATACACGTATGTTGCTTGTCTGGTAACCGCAATTTTCCGTTAAAATCTTGTTCATATTCCTAATGTCATTGATGCATCCATTGAGTTTCACGGGAGAATTTTTATAATTTATACCTATTAATACAGCCTTTTTAACCATTTGATGTGCTGTGTTGTGTTGTATGTTGTATCTTTACATAAAATTTTTTCTGTAAAAATATCTTGGAAATAAATGTAAAGTGTTTACTTTTTCATAGAAGAATGCTTTTTAGCGGACCGACGCTTAGCAGGAGACTTCTTTTTGGAAGACCGCTTTTTAGCGGACCGACGCTTAGGGGACCGCTTCTTTTTGGAAGACCGCTTCTTCTTTGAAGATCGCTTCTTTGGTGACTTCTTTTTGTAAGACCGTTTTTTAGCGGACCGACGCTTAGCAGGAGACTTCTTCTTTGAAGACCGCTTCTTGGCAGACCGACGCTTAGCAGGAGACTTCTTCTTTGAAGACCGCTTCTTGGCAGACCGACGCTTAGCAGGAGACTTCTTCTTTGAAGACCGCTTCTTGGCGGACCGACGCTTAGCAGGAGACTTCTTGGCAGACCGACGCTTAGCAGGAGACTTCTTCTTTGAAGATCGCTTCTTTGGTGACTTCTTTTTGTAAGATGAAGCAGAAGAGTGAGTTGGAGAATTGTGCTTCTTGACTGATCGCTTTTTCGCGGACCGTCTTTTAGGAGAACGTTTCTTTGGGGATTTTGCACCTCCGAACAAGTTTGATACAAAATTTTCAATCATTTTACTTTTTATATACTTACGCAATAATTTTTTTTTTTATAATTGCATATAAATTTTACTTTCTATTTTTCCAATAATCTGAACCATACGATACAAGAATTTCTTTGTTGGGCTTTATATTTCTACTTGCCACTACATATACGTTCCCCTTGCTCATTTTAAAATAGCTATTGTTTGCTTGCTTCCCATCATTTATATTCCTCATTAATGTAGAACGTATGTCTAGGCCATCCCAACACATTGTGTCCTTTTCGTCTTTGACTAGAGAGTCCTCACAAAAAACATAATCCCAACACTTGTCATCCTTACATCTTTTCTCCAATGTATTCAACTTTACGGAATTCCAAGAATTATTGTATTTCCCTATGATGTCTCCCTTTTTGAAACCATATGGTCCAACAAATAATCCGTTGCCCGCATTTGGAATAGTTGACTCGGAAATGTATAAATTATGGATCAAGATAGTGTGCAGTTCGCAATAGGTAGGATACAATCCAAGCTTGTTTCTACATCGCTTTCCTGTGGGTAAATTAATGTACGTACACCTTGTTTTCCTGTCGTCTTTTGTCACCGCCACCTTTGTATAATTTGACCTTTTTGGTGACGGGCTTTTGGGTCGCTTAGACGTTTTGAAGTTGGGAGATCGATAGTCAAGTATCGGACTTTTGAATATTTTCGACATACTAACTCTTTTATTGCTTTTATATAAATCAATAAAAAGTAATCAATTAAAAACGCCACTATCTATTTTAACAAGTTAATTTAAAGTGGTTTACTTAATACCGATGAACTCAGGACCTGACATTTATTGACACCCACCTAAGTGGGATTGGTTTTATGCCAATTTGTGTAATGTCAAGTCGTAGCAAACTATATCTAGTTTGGCGTCATCTGACATCTTGAAATTTTTCTAGACCAAG
>Ga0169931_10006767_pt1 | contig 17176 bp, 16 predicted proteins | sample Kivu_15m_20L_FD_129675 | JGI IMG/M metagenome (GOLD analysis project Ga0169931, IMG submission 129675) | Freshwater microbial communities from Lake Kivu, Western Province, Rwanda to study Microbial Dark Matter (Phase II) - Kivu_15m_20L... | ecosystem: Environmental > Aquatic > Freshwater > Lake...
AGGTAGAAGAGATTTATTTTACACCAATAGAAAGTACAAAGGCATCAGTGGATTCCCAAAAAGAAGTGAAAGTGAATTTGACACTTTTGGAGTGGGCCATAGCTCTACTTCCATTAGCGCTGCTGTGGGCATGGCGGTGGCCTCTAAGTTGAAGAAAGAGAATAATCGACATGTAGTGGCTGTTATTGGAGATGGAGCCATGACGGCGGGTCTGGCATTTGAGGGATTGAATCATGGTGGAATTACAGATTCCAATATTTTGGTTGTTTTAAATGACAACTGCATGAGTATCGATCCCAATGTTGGAGCCTTGAAGGAGTACCTGACAGATATTACCACCAGCCACACTTATAATAAAGTAAAGGATGATGTTTGGCAATTGTTGGGTAAGGTCAGCAAGTTTGGACCGAACGCTCAAGCCGTGGCTCATAAAATATCTGAGGCCCTCAAGGGTTCATTGATCAAGGAGAGCAATTTATTTGAGTCTTTAAAATGGAGATATTTTGGTCCTATTGATGGTCATGATGTCGATCATTTGGTGAGGGTAATGAGAGACTTACGGGATATTCCAGGACCTAAAATTTTACATTGTGTTACCAAAAAGGGAAAGGGATATGAGCCCGCTGAAAAAGGTTCACCCACTACTTGGCATGCTCCAGGTATTTTCAACAAGGATACAGGTGAAATCGTGAAAGTAGTTCCCAAGGCACCGCAGCCACCATTGTATCAAGATGTTTTTGGGCATACGATTATTGAGCTTGCCGAAAAAAATGAGAAGATTGTGGGTGTAACGCCCGCAATGCCTTCAGGAAGTTCATTGAAATTTATGATGGAGGCCATGCCCCATAGAGCTTTTGATGTGGGTATTGCAGAGCAACATGCGGTGACTTTTAGCGCGGGAATGGCTACGCAAGGATTGATTCCGTTTTGTAACATTTACAGTTCTTTTATGCAGCGCGCTTTTGATCAAGTGCTGCATGATGTGGCTTTACAGAAATTAAATGTGGTGTTTTGTTTAGATCGTGGAGGATTGGTCGGGGCAGATGGTCCCACGCATCACGGGGCTTATGATATCGCTTATATGCGATGTATCCCTCACATGGTGGTGTCCTCCCCGATGAATGAGAGTGAGTTGAGAAACTTGATGTATTCTGCTCAGGCAAATCCTCAGGGTGCCTACACCATCCGATATCCGAGAGGTAATGGGGTATTGATTGACTGGAAAACACCGATGGAGGAGATTAAAGTGGGAACTGGAAGACGTTTGGTCAATGGAAGTGATATTGCCTTTTTAACATTGGGCCCCATAGGAAATTACACCACGAAGGCAGTGCAATTATTATCAGAACAAGGTGTTGATGCCGCCCATTATGACATGCGTTTTGCCAAGCCTTTGGATGAAGTGATGTTGCATGAAGTATTTGGAAAATTCAAATATGTCATCACGGTGGAAGATGGATGTGTGCAAGGAGGAATGGGTTCAGCAGTGTTGGAATTCATGGCGGATTATGGTTACCAATGCAAAGTAAAACGACTTGGAATTCCCGACGCTTACATAGAACATGGCACGCAGGATGAGTTGTACAAGGAATGTGGATTTGATACTGCCGCTATGGTGAATGAGGCATTAGAGATGTTGGGTCAGGCGGTGCAGACTCAAACAGCATGAGTGATGTCATCATTAATAAAGTAGCCAATAGCGGACTCGTCACCATAGATTTAGAGGAGTGGGTCAAAGACGTTCCATTTGAATGTTTCGATTTAACCCCTTTGCTCTGGCAAGGGATGGCTTTGAGAGAGGCCGACTTGAGAGAGTTTCTAAAGCAAACGACTGTTGATTTTTATAACAACCAATGGGTGTATGTGCTCATGCCGCCTGACGTCATCATTCCTCAGTGGGCCCATTTGTTAATAGGGGCGCATTTTGGTCATCATGCAAAGGGTATCTTTGTAGGAAATTTGGACAGCGCAAAAGAGCAATGGTTACTTCAAAAGATTCAAGCATTGGATGTAGTGGACTATGAAGGGGCTCGGGTGATTATCAAGGGATGCACAAGTCCGTTTGTTACCCGACAAATACAAATGAGTTTTATGTTGAAAGTGTTGCCTGTAGTGAAGTCATTGATGTTTGGCGAGCCGTGTTCTACGGTGCCCCTTTTTAAAAGATGAATGTTCATGTTAACTTCATTTGACATTGACAAAAGAGAATTATATTTGAAAAAACTAAGAAAATGAAAAAAATTAAATTAGCATTGGTGGCGATGACATTGGTAATGTTGTGGTCATGCGGAAAGTATGAAGAAGGACCCGCTTTTTCCTTGAGATCAAAGAAGAGTAGAATTGCGGGTACATGGGTGTATGACAAAGTTTTACAGGATGGTGTAGATGTCACTGCGCAGTCTACAAGTGGTAATACTTACGAGCTTACCATGGAAAAAGATGGTACCTACAAGACTGTATTTTCGTATACTTTTTTGGGTCAAACTATCAGTGGCGAAGATTCTGGAACTTGGGAATTTGGTGACAATGAGACTATTGATGTCAAAAGTACCACTAGCAATACAACCACTACCTCCACCATTACCAGGTTAACCAATAGTGAGTATTGGACGAAGAGCACTGGGTCCAACGGAGTAGTAACAGAGGTGCATTTCAAGTCAAAGTAATATTTGTTTATTCATATTGAACCCGCTTCGGCGGGTTTTTTTATGCGCTTAATATTGGAATGTAATGTTATCTGGAACTTGGAATTTGATTGGGCATCATACTGTAATGTGAAATATACGGGCCTTATAGGTTTCTTGTTAGAAAGGGCGGTGAGACGCAAGTTTGCATTATGAAAAATCCAATTGCCTTTTTCCCGTTCACCGAGTATCGCTTATCCCTTAGCTTGTCCAATACCCATTCTTTAGGTGGGAGTTTGCGGGTCTATCAAGATTTTATTGATCATGTGAATTTTCGATTATGTGAAGATTTTTTGGTGTTGGCCTATGTGGTTTTGCCCAACCAATGTCACTTTATAGTGCAATCTCGTTCCATGCACCCAGAGGAAACCGTTAGGGAGTTTTCTTGTTCTTTGAGGCGATCGATCTACCAAACGTTTGAGTACTTTCATGCAAAAGAGCATCCCATTGAGCCTATCGTTTTACCTATTCCACAGGAGGGTATCGATCGGGTGCGTATTTTAAAGTCGAGTATTGAGCATTTCCATTCTCTTCCTGCTCGGTTGGGCTTGATACAAGAAAATGAAACTTGGCCATTTTCGAGTTGTACTTGGATACAAAATGGGAAGGTGATTCATCCCTTGTCAAAGTGGTTACATGATTTTTTGTGCTGAAGTAGGGGCTCATTTTTTCAAGTTGATGTATCTTTATGCGAGCATGGTTAAACTCAACATCTATCAAAGTAAGCAGCGCTGGAAGTGGGTGTTGGTGGTATTGGCGGCATTGGTGGTGTTTTTAACTTTGGCCTACACACAAATCATCATCGATAGAATCAAGGCCGATGAAAAAAATAAGGCGGAACTATGGGCACAGACCATTGTGCGCAGCGCCAAGTCAACCCAGTACATAGATTCTTTGCTGACTCTTTTGCGCTTGGAAGAAGAGGCCAAAGGCAGATTAATGGGTAAAGCACTCTCGGTGATTTCCAATGGTGATCCCCATTTGGATTACACTTTTCCGGTAGAGTATTTAAAGGACAACTCCACAATACCGATTCTGTTGTACGATAAGAATGGTCAGTTTCAGCAGGGAAGAAATTTGCCCAAAGGCCGGGAACAGGATTTTCATTATGCTGACTCACTGAAAAATGAAATCATTAAAAAGTATCAGCCTATCAGTATTCCTGAGTTGGGTATGAAATTGTATTTTGACGATAGTCAACTCTACAAGCAAACAGAAAAAACCTTAAACGAACTGAACCGTGCTTTCATTGATGATAAGGTTGTATCATCCACATCTGTTCCTATTGTAATCATGAATGATAGGACACAAGAGATCATCAGTTATGCGCGCTTATCTGCAGAAGAGGTGGCCAATGCAGAACGCTTGGAATCCATAAAATCAGCCAATCCTGCTATTCGAATTGAAAAGCCAGATGGGGTACCCGTAAGTATTTATTATGAGGATTCATTGGTATTGCAACAACTGAGATATTTCCCCATTGGACAGCTTTTATTGGTGACTGTGTTTTTATTCATCAGTTATTTGATTTTTTCCACTTATCGAAAGGCGGAGCAAAATCAAGTGTGGGTAGGCATGGCCAAGGAAACGGCGCATCAATTGGGAACTCCATTGAGCTCATTGATGGGATGGGGCGCACTCCTAGAAACCCAGAATGTTTCGCCTTCTTATATTGAGGAATTGAATAAAGATGTACAACGATTGCAAATCATTACCGAGCGATTTTCAAAAATTGGATCGGAGGCGGAATTGAAAAACGTAGACATTAGAAAGACCATCGAAGAATCTTTGGATTACGTGAAAAGGAGAATATCCTCAAAAATTCAAGTGACATTGCAACTTCCGTCAAGAACGACTACTGTAGGTATCAATGAAGCTTTGTTTGGTTGGGTGATAGAAAATTTAGTTCGAAATGCCGCCGATGCCATGGGGGAGAACGGTTCGATTGAGGTACTCGTAGGAAGCGAACTCAATAAAGTGGTGATTGAAGTCAAAGATTCAGGGAAAGGAATTCCTAAGAATAAATGGAAGACTGTTTTTAAGCCGGGTTACACCACCAAATCTCGCGGTTGGGGATTGGGCTTGTCCTTGGTGAAAAGAATCGTTGAGGAGTATCACAAGGGAAGCATTTTTGTAAAACAATCGGAGTTGGGAAAGGGTACTATCTTCAGAATTGAGTTGAAGTCAAAGGAGGGATAACTGCATGATGTAGTCATTCATTTCAAAGCCGCCTCCAATCGAAATATCCACCGACTCTATGATGCTAAATCCATTGGCGATATAGAAGGCCAAACTTTTATTGTTCCGATTGACATTCAAAATGATGCTTGTTTGATGATGGGCAAGGCAATGCTCCTTAACAAAATCCAACATTTTTTTTCCGAAACCTTTTTGATGCTCTTGTTTTTTAAGATACAATTTGTGCAGCTTGGCATTTCTATCATTTCTTTTTTCAAAGGCGGCAAAACCGATGGGGATTTGATTGTCATAAAGGACAATGAATTGATGTCCATCTTCCCATTGTTTTTCCAATGAAGGTAAACTATACATTTCCATCAGCATGTACTGGATTTGTTCATCGCTGATCATATAGTCATATACTTGAGGCCAAATCTCATGGGCCAATGCTTGGATCAATGGAAGTTGTTCTTTATTACAAAATTGAATTTTAACCATGGATGGTCTCTTTTTTTCCGTATTTCTCCATCAGCGAAGCTTCAAAGGATAAAAAATCTTGCCATCGCTGATCAACATTGATTTTTCCGGCATATTTTCTTGCAAAGCCTAAGAAGGTGGTGTAATGCTCCGCTTCGCTGATCATGAGTTCATGATAGAATTGTCTTAACTCTGCATCCGCTATTTCTTGAGAAAGTAATCTGAATCGTTCACAACTTCTTGCCTCAATCATTGCCGCAAAGAGCATTCTATCTACAAATTGTTGTTCTTTGCTACCTCCACCGCTTCTAATGTAATCGGCTAAATCTAAAACGTATTCATCTTTTCTCTCTCTTCCAAGCGAAAGACCTCTTTTGAGCAGCTCTTGGTGCACTCTTCCAAAATGTTCCATTTCTTCTCTTGAAATTCGAACCATTTCTGCGACAACATCAGAATATTCTGGAAATCGGATGATACAAGAGATGGCATTGGAAGCAGCTTTTTGCTCGCAATAGGCATGGTCCGTCAGAATTTCTTGGATATTCATTTCCACGATATTCACCCATCTGGGATCAGTGGGCAATTTTAGACCGAGCATAACTTTTTCAGACATGGTGCAAAATTATCATTTTTAGTCAAAAAAAAAGACCGACGAATCGGTCTTTTTCTCTTGAAAATAAATTTCTTAGTGAGCAACCACAAAACGCTGTTGGAATTGATTTCCATTGTTCTCAACGTTCATGAAGTATACACCATTTGGAAGTTGAGTAACATCCATAGTGAAAGTTTTGCTCGTGATTTGGTTAACCTGATCACGATTGACCATACTTCCAGTGGCATCGAAAATGCTGATAGTAGCACTTCCAGAAACTGCTTGATTGAACTGAACATTGATGTTTTCATTGGCAGGGCTTGGATAAACAACCACCTCTTTTTCTCTGTTCACCATATCATTGATGTTGGTTTGAGATTGGCCGTTCACGGTCAAGTTCAAAGCATCCAACAAGAAGTTGGTTCCACCATTTTGATACGAAGCGAAAGCAAAATAGTGAACACCACCATTGGCATATTGAGAAATATCAACGCTCACAGGAGTGTATAGTGGATATGCAGCAGTATCTGCACCTGTCACGCTGAAAATTGGATTGCCATCGATGCTCATGATAAAAGTGTCATCGGTAGAACCATCTCCACCTACGTTACCAAATTGAAATTCAATGGTAGCGGAGGTTCCAGCTGGAATGGTCATTTGTTGAGCCATTAGAGTTTCTTCGAGGTCGCCTGCTGTTGTTCCACCCCAATAGTACCATTCGCCATCGTAGGCTAAAGTTTGTCCACCGAGACATCCGGCATCGCACAAAGGAGTGCCATATACCGCGGAGAACTCAGTCCAATAAGCGCCAGGACCTGACTCAAAACTAGGATCAACCAACTGAGCGGAAGCCAAACCAATGCTACCGCAAGCCAAAATAGAAAGTAAAGTTTTTTTCATATAATTATTGTTTGGTTCAAATATATCAAAGAGATTTCGATGATGGTCAGAAATGTTTTATAAATATCAATCGTTCATTTCTGATAAAAAGTGCTGTACCTTCGTTGATATGATGAGCAGAAAGAAAAAGAAGTCCTCTGGCGGTTTTAAGACGCGTCTAGCAGAGGAGGTGTGGAAGGTGCTGGAAGCCAAGCCCACTCAGGGTTTAAATTATAAGCAAATTGGCGCAGCATTGGGAATCAAGGATTCAGGAGATCGCGTTTTATTGATGGAAATATTGCATCAAGGAGTTGCGGATGGAAGGTTGAAGGAGGCGGAAAGAGGGAAGTTTATTTTGAAGGAGGTCAAATCAGCTTCTTTAACAGGTGTAATTGATGTCAGTAAATTTGGAAAGGCTTACGTTGCTGTACCTGGAATAGAAGATGATTTGGTATTAGAGAAGGGCAGTTTCGGAACGGCCTTATCCGGGGATACCGTAGAAATTAAGGTGCAGAATTTGGGTCGCAGAGCGCGTGCGCAGTTTGTAAGAATTGTCGAGCGATTTCGATCGCAATATGTGGGTGTTTTTCATAACAAAGGAGGATATGGAGAAGTCATTCCAGTGACCAAAAATCTTGGGGTGATTTTCATTGTCAAAGGTCCTAATAAAGGCAAGGCAAAGGAAGGGGACAAGGTGTCAGTAAAGATTACTGAATGGACTGACCCCAAGCGCATGCCCTTGGCAGAGGTGGTGCAAGTCTTTGGACAGCAGGGAGTGCATGATGTGGAAATGCATGCGATTATGGCGGAATTTGAATTGCCTTATGATTTTCCTGATGAAGTGATTCACTTTGCTCATGAAATTTCAGACGGATTTGACGCAGATGAAATAGCCAAACGGAGAGATTTTAGGTCGATCACCACATTTACCATTGATCCTTTTGATGCCAAAGATTTTGATGATGCCTTGTCATTTCAAAAATTGGAAAATGGAAATGTAGAGGTTGGGGTACACATTGCGGATGTGTCTTTTTATGTTCAGCCGGATTCCATTGTGGATAAAGAGGCGCAGAGAAGGGCAACGAGTGTTTATTTGGTCGATCGTACCATACCCATGCTGCCTGAAAGGTTGTCCAATGAGCTGTGCTCTTTGCGACCCAATGAAGATAAAATGACCTTTTCAGCTGTATTCGAAATGGGCGCTGAGGGAAAGATTCATCATGAGTGGTTTGGCAGGACCCTCATTCATTCTGATCGAAGATTCACCTATGAAGAGGCGCAGGCCATTATAGAAGGAGAGGACGGCGATTTTAAAAATGAAATTTTGGCCTTGAATGGCCTTGCGAGAAAATTGCGCAAGAAAAGATTTGATGAAGGAAGCATTGATTTCAGTAGTGAGGAAGTAAAATTCAAATTGGATGAAAAGGGAAAGCCGGAGGGGGTGTACATCAAGGTAATGAAAGAGTCCAATCAGCTCATAGAGGAGTTTATGTTGCTCGCCAATCAGCGGGTAGCGAAGTTTGTTGGAAAAAATGCGCAAGGTCAATCCAGACCTTGTGTGTATCGTGTCCATGATTTACCAAGCCCTGAGAAGATTCAAACTTTGCGCAATTTCCTTAAACACCTGGGATATAAGTTGCCAAAGGCAACAGACAGTGTGGGTGGAAAGGTGATCAAAGAATTATTAGCAAGAGTAGAAGGGCAGCCAGAGGAAAGTATGGTGCAGATTATGGCGATACGATCCATGGCCAAGGCGGAGTATTCAACGAAGAATATTGGTCATTATGGATTGGCTTTCTCTGATTACTCGCATTTTACCTCGCCAATTAGAAGATATCCTGATGTGTTGATTCATCGATTGTTGCAGCGGTATTTGGATGGCGAGGGTCCTGCCAATGAAGCGATGTTAGATTTGCATTGCAAGCATGATTCTATCATGGAGAAAAGGGCGGCTGAAGCAGAAAGAGCGAGTATCAAATACAAGCAAGTGGAATATCTATTGATGCACAAAGGTCAAATTTTGGAAGGGATGATATCGGGCTTTACTTCCAACGGTCTTTTTGTGGAAATCAAAGGAAATAAGTGCGAGGGCTTTGTCCCCATTGACTCCTTGGATTATGGTAATTTTCATTTTGAAAAACAATCCTATATCATGGTGAATAATCGTGGAGAGGAAATTCATTTGGGAGACGAGGTGATGGTGAAGGTGAAGTCAGGGAATTTGTTGGAAAGACAGATTATTTTTGAAGTGGTTCAGTAACAATGAAAGAGTCTCAATTGTCGGTGGTGATTATTACTTTCAATGAGGAAAGAAACATCCAACGATGCATAGAATCTGCATTGAAAGTCACTAATGATATTGTCATTTGGGATTCCTTCTCAACGGACAAGACAAAGGAGATTTGCGCCCGATATCCGGTTCAATTTTTTCAGCATTCATGGGAGGGATATTCCATCTCCAAGAACAAGGCCAATGGAAAGGCGCGTTATGATTGGATTTTGTCATTGGATGCTGATGAGGCTTTGAGTGATGATTTGGTCCAATCGGTGAGGTCATTGATGGCGAGTGGGCTTGCCCCTGCGGGCTTTGCTCGTCTCACCAATTATTGTGGGAGTTGGATTAAGTATTGCGGTTGGTATCCTGATCAAAAATGGAGAATTTTTAATAGACAAGCAGTGGAGTGGAGAGGTTTGATTCATGAGTCACTTTGCTGGAAATCTAATGAAGACAGTGCTGAGGTAATCATTCTCAAAGGAGATTGTTACCACTATAGTTATTATTCAAAAGAAGATCACTTCCGTCAAGCCGATAAGTTTGTGCGCATGATGGCGGAAGAAAAAGCGAGTCAGGGAAAGACGACTTTTTGGTGGATGCGTTTTTTATCTCCTATTTCTAAATTCGTCCAGATGTATATTTTGAAGTTGGGTGTTTTGGACGGATGGGCAGGTTGGCAAGTGTGCGTAAGGTCGGCTTGGGCTGCTTACAAAAAGTATCAGTATTGGTATGATTTTCAGAATCAAAATCATTCAGTTCAATGAGGATTTTAATAGTGAGGACAGATAGTATTGGTGATGTGATGTTGACATTGCCAATGGCCTATTACATCAAACAATGCTATCCTGCTTCCACTGTTTTGTTTTTGGGAAAATCTTACACCAAGGATATCATAGAGCGATGTTTATGGGTGGATGAGTTTGTCAATGCGGATAATGCTTTCTTGTTGGAGGATCAAGTGCGATGCTTGAAACAATTGCAACTCGACTTGGTCATTTTTGCGCTGCCTGATGCTCGCTGGATGAAAGCAGCTTATGGAGCAGGAATACCCAAAAGAATTGGAACAGGTCACCGATTTTCATCATGGAGATGGGCCAATGTGCGACCGATGTTTAGCCGAAAGCATTCGACATTGCATGAAGCGCAGCTGAATTTGAAGTTGTTATCAAGTATTGGATTCCAAGTGATGCCGACATTGGCCGATTTGAATGAGATACCTTTGTTGCGTTTTAATACAACTCAAAAGAAAAAAAGAATCATTGTGCATCCTTTTTCTCAGGGAAGTGCGCTCAATTGGACATTGGATCAATATGATGAATTGGTGGGAGAATTGAAAGCGTTGAATTATGAAATCGTGATATCGGGTACCGCCAAAGATCAGCTTTCATTGTCTGAATACCAAGGTAAATATTTGCATGAAGTGGAATCTGTATGTGGAAAATTCACATTGGATCAATTCATGGATTACATCGCGGAGAGCACTATTTTGCTTGCTTGTAGCACGGGACCGCTGCATATTGCGGCAAGCGCAGGTATTCACGCTGTTGGATTGTATGTTGATCGAATTCCAATTCATCCGGGTCGATGGTCACCCATTGGACACTTCGTTCATATTTTGAAAGAGGAAGATGTTGGCCAAACACGAATTGATATTAACCCAGTTTCGGTCGCCACTTTTCTGAGGTCCATAATGGAGCTCCCAGCCACCAGGCACTGAAGAAAGCGGCAAATGTCACCCCTGCTTGTGTTTCCAGCGTGTCTTCAGAAAGAAAGGAAAGAAGGAGAATGAGCGCGAAAATGAGCGCAATCAGGGAATAGCGTTTGGCCGTTTTGACGAGTGTGAATATCATGTAAGGAATTAAAAGCCAAGCTAGCAATCCAAAGGTGACTAAAAAGGTAAGGTATTGATTGTGTGTTCGAAGTTGATAGGTACTTTCTAGTCCATCATTTTGTTTCTGGTATTGTTGATTAAATGCCCATTGAACATCACCTGTCCCAACTCCGAAGCACCAATGGTCTTGAATGATATGAAACGCATTTTTCCAATAGATGAATCTTTGAAACAATGAATGACCGTTGGGCGGATAACCCAATTGCATTATTTGGAATTCAAAAAAGATTCGATCGAGTCGTCGCGATATGCCATTCATTCCGGGATATTGAACATTGGGAATGCCCAATTCAATATTCTGTATGTCCCTTTCACATAATGAACTGATGCCGATGCTGTCTTTTGTAACCCCTTTTGATGTGAGGTATCGAATTAAAGTTTGTTGAATCGCAGCTCCCGATTGATCTATTTGGTTGAACTCTATATTACTCCTTTTATTCCATTCTTCTTGAAGTTCAATCCAGCAAATATTGCGAAAAACGAAATGGCCATTTTCCAATTGTTGGTTATTTAAATTGTGATCATAGGAATTACCGTTCAAGGTGAATGGGGGCAAGGAAGCGTGGATATCATCTTTGACGGTGGAATAGACTTGATATTCATGGATGATGAGTGCAATAATACTGAGCGACAAAACAGACAGAGAAGGCCATAGAAGCCATCTTTGGCTTTTGCTAAGTCGGAGTTTTGAATACCTGAATAGAAACAAGGTGGCACCGAGTGCAACCGCAATGCATCCGGTAAATGATTCTATGAGGATCAGGAAATAAATGAAGAAGACGGAAAAAAGTGCACTGAATATTTGTTGTATTATTCGATTTTTTTTTCTAGACCAAATCATGCACATCGAAAGCGCAACAAAAAGTCCCATTCTAATGTGCGATGTAAAAACACAATATTCTCTGACGTCGGGATTTTGAATTTTATTTTTGAAAAGCTCATTGAGTTGTGGAATCCAATGGTGATAAAGAGCAATGCTGGTAAGCGTAGAGAGCAATACTCCCAAAATAAAAATGTTCTCTAATCTCAATCGAATGGGTTTTCCAATATGCACCAGATAGGAGCTTAGCGTTAAAGGAATGAGCAGTAAAGGAAGTTTGATTCGAATATCGTTGAATGCAAATTTGAAATCGCTTGTCCACAAAAGACCCAAAAGGGTGATCAAAAAAATCAGTGGAAAAATCCGAGCTCCAGGATACGTAACCATCACCCAAGGTTTGATTTTTTTCCTTAAGCATTCTATTGACCATTGAAGAAAAAGGCCTATGCTTCCCACAGACATGAGAAAGGGAGAGAGCGATAATCCTAACAAAATCATACTGATCCATAACTGAACCATTACGATTGATTTTGTTGGATGGGAATTCATGAATTATGGATTGAGTATTGCCTGATAATTGTTTTTAAAAATTTCCTCAGCTTTAATCAATAGAGGGTCATTTTTAATCAATTGCTTGTAGTAATATCGTTCATTTTTTAATCTTCGAACCGTCTCTAATTCTATCACAAATGTCAATTCCTTTTTCCACTTTTCTAATTCACTTTCCTCTATTTGGGTGAGCTTGTTTTCAAGAGGGGTAAAGTCTTCAGATGTCAATAATTTTTTTTCTAATGCCGCCTTTTTGATTTGCAGTAGAGATTTATACTCATCGGGTTCTAATTGCACAGGGTTATTTTTACAGTGTTGGATAAACTGATTCCATTGATCTTTTTTCAAAGTAAAATTACCTAAAGTGTCAATGGCTATGTTGGCCTGCCCTGGATTGCCCACTGATTGAGTGACAAAATCGAAGATGATGAATTTTTTACCTAGCTCTTTGATAAAAGCAGATTGAGAGTTGTCTTCAAAAGCAACGTCAGGTTGAATGCCTCTTCCATCGATTACTTTTCTTCCTTTTTGAGTTTGAAATACTCTTAGTGCGGAGTCTGCCAGTGCATTGACTTTGCCAGTTTCAGTATCGCGGTGTGAATAATCTAAGCGCTGCACGCAACGTCCGCTGGGAATATAGTATTTAGCAACGGTAAGCTTCATTTTAGCATTGTAAGCTAAGTCCACGGTTTGTTGCACCAACCCCTTTCCAAAAGATTCTTTTCCGATCACCACGGCTCTGTCTAAATCTTGCAAGGCGCCAGATACAATTTCACTGGCAGAAGCAGATTTTTCATCGATCAAGACCACCAACGGAATAGCAGTGTCCAATGGATCCATGGCGGCGGCATATTGATTTTTCCACTCTTCTATCCTTCCTCTGGTTTCTACAATGGCGGATCCTTTGGGTACAAAAAGGTTGACAATGTTGACAGCCTCTCGAAGAAGTCCACCCCCATTCCCTCTCAAATCGAGAATGAGCTGTTGTATGTTCTGAGATTTTAGGGAGGTAAGAGCATCTCGAACTTCTCCAGACGCGGTTTGGGTAAATCCTTCTAGTTTAATATATCCTGTCTGCGTGTTAGGAATTACACCAAAGTAGGGAACGTCCTTATTTTTCACGGATTCTCTCGTAACAGTGATCGTTTCTCGTTTACCAGAAATGGCTCTTAACAATTCTAGTTTTACCGAAGTGCCTGGTTGGCCTTTGATCAATCGTCCAGATTCATCATCTGTCAGATTTGCGATGGATTGTCCCTCAATGGATACAATCATATCACCAATATTGAGTCCCGCTTTATCCGCTCCAAAACCCTTGTAAACATCGGTTATAAGTATTTTATCTTCTCTTCTGAGAGTGTTAATTCCAATGCCACCATATTGACCCGTCTGCATGAAGGTGGCTTCTTCGATTCTTGATTCTGGGTAATAAACGGTATAAGGATCTAGCTTATTGAGCATGGCGTCAATGGCGGCTTTGATCAAACTGCCAGGAGCAGGTTCATCTACATATGACTCTTGTAATGTGCGGTAAACATCGGTGAAAATTTCGATATTTTTGGTAACCTCAAAAAGTGTATCGGTCTGCGTGGCTGCGATAGAAATGATGCTGAGCGCAGCAATCAATGCAATTTTTAGTCTGTTGGATAGTGATTTGGACATAAGAGTTATGCTGTTTCTACAATTTTGGCTTCCCAAGACGATAAGAGTTCTGCGATTTTAGATTGAACATAATCGTAATTGGGTAATTTTTTTCCGGTGTACATGATGCCAGCATTCCAAGATTGCTGTTTTTCTATTGCCGTTTTTTGTACGGACAATTTTTGCGTTCTATAAGCTTCCCGCATCCATCTTTTTATTTGGTTTCTATCATGAGCCAAGCCATAGTTTTTTTTGCTTACAATGAACATCATTCTGATGGCTTTTTCATTTGGATGCATGGACTTTTGATATAACAAGATAAACGAAGTGGCTTTGATGGATTCACCATTTTGGAATAAAGCTTCAATGGGCTTTTTGTTTTTTAGACGCTCGTTTTTACCCAAAGTGAATATTGGCGTGCGTCGGATCTCCATTTATTTTTTGGATTTAGTTTCTTTTTTGATTTTGTTTTTGGTGATCTCCACCGCTTTTTGCAGTTCCTTGTCTTCTGAGAAAATCACTTTTTGAACAACATTATTGGAATACAAGTAGCGACCAATATTGGCTTTTAGTCGATTCTTTACCTCTTCTTTTCCCGCATTCCACTCTCTTTGCTGAAGAGGAATTTCAGCTTTTTTGAGATCTTTGAAAACTTGCTGCAATAGACTTTCAGGGACTTTAAATTTCTCTACAAAGTCGTCTTCGTTTTTATATTTTGCCAACACTTTTTTATTGTTTTCAATGAATTCAAAACTCGCATCACGGATGATGGAGGTAGTGGCTATTTTCGTTAATAAAATGGTGTTGGAGGTGTCAAGTGGAATAAAAATATCAGGGGTAATTCCGCCAGAGGCATACACGGTTTTTCCTCCTGGGGTGGTAAATTTCAGACTATCATTTTTGGCGATGCTGTCTTTGTGGAACAGCTCTCCGGACACATATCTATGCGCAAAATCATCGCTGTATTCTGTGCTATCACTATAGGGTTTTTGAATGCATCTACCGGTAGGAGTGTAGTATCGGGCTATCGTCAATCGGAATGCACTTCTGTCGGGTAATTCAATTTCGTGTTGTACGAGTCCCTTACCAAAAGTTCTTCTTCCCACTGTGGTGCTCTTGTCCCAGTCCTGTAATGCGCCAGCCAGAATTTCACTGGCGGAAGCAGAGTTCTGATCCACTAAAACGGTTACTTCCATGTTTCTAAATTCTCCGTCTTGGGTGGTGATGTAATTTTTTTGTGGAAAATGCATTCCTTTGGTAAACAACACCAATTTGTCTTTCGGTAAAAATGATTCAGCAATCAAGAAAGATTGTTCTAGCAAACCTCCTCCGTTCCCTCTCAAATCGAGCACCACAGATTGGCAATCCTCCGCAATGAGCTGTCTCATGGCGGTTTGAAATTCTTCAAAGGTGGTGTGTGCAAAGCTTTCTATTTTTAAATACCCCACACTTGGAGCGATTTTATACGAGGCCGTTACGCTTTCTATGGGAATATTGCCTCGTTGTAAAGTAATATTCAATGGCGCGCTTTCGCTTTTTCTCAAAACGGTTAATTTGACTTCACTGCCCGCCTTTCCTTTGATCAATTTTTGAACTTTATCACTATTGATTTTTTGCCCTGCAATGGGCTTTCCATCCACCTCAATAATTTTATCGCCCATTTGCAATCCGCCTTTTTGTGCTGGACTGTTGTTCATGGTTTTGACAACGCGCAATGTGTCTCTGAGTACCATGAATTCCATTCCAATTCCCTGGTATTCGCCCTTCATTTTCTCTTTGGTAACCGCAAGCTCATCAGGATTGATGTAATAGGAGTGAGGATCTAGATGGGAGAGTATGGATTCAATGGCATCATCGATGAGTCGTTTTTTGTCCACGCTATCCACATACGTTTCCTCTATGTAGTCAATCAGAGTGACGAGTTTGTTGGGGTTTTCTTCTGCTCCCGTTTTGATGGTGAGGAGATTGGTATCTGCGAGATAGGTTCCAATGAGAATACCAACAATCAAAGTTGCTCCAAAATACAATGGCTGAGCATTGGAAGCACGGGGCCTCCTTCTGGCAGGTTTGGGTTTGTTCTCCCCTTGAATTTCTATAATTTCTTTTTCTTCCATGGGATCAAGGGTTGGGGATTCTTACAACTTCAAGTCCAGCTGATTTTAAAAACTCAATAGCTGTGGGATCTTTGTATTCATCTACGTACACCATTCTTTTAATTCCGGATTGTAAAATAAGTTTGCAGCAATCTTTACAGGGAGACATGGTGATGTACAACGTAGAATCTTTGGCGTTATTGGTGGATTTGGCAATTTTAGTGATGGCGTTGGCTTCTGCATGAAGCACATACCAATGGGTTTCACCCTCATCCGTTTCACACACATTGGGGAATCCACTTGGAGTTCCATTGTAGCCATCGGAAATGAGCATACCATCCTTAACGAGTAGGGCCCCGACTTTTTTTCTCTCACAATGGGATAATTTAGCCCATTCTAGCGCCATTTTTAAATATGCTCGGTCATATCGCTCTTGTTTTGCCTCGTTCATCCGTTATTTGCAGTAAGTTACAAAAATAGGACGCAAGCGGTATATTAGCATCATAAATTTTTAATTCGGTTTTTACATGAAAATCTACACAAAAACAGGCGATGACGGTACAACTGGAATTCTTGGTTCTGCTCGACTAGATAAGTTTGATGCGCGCATTGAGGCCTATGGTAATGTGGATGAATTGAATTCCCATGTGGGGATGTTGAGAGATCTTTGGAAGCCGTTGGATGAGACGTTGGAATTTCAGCTTTGGGTGCAAGATAGATTGTTTGTTTTGGGTAGTTGGCTGGCGGTGGAGCCAGGTCTGGAGGCCAAAATGAATATGCCTAGAATTGAAAATGCGGATATTGAAAAGTTAGAATCGGCGATCGATGGGCTCGAATTAAATTTACCTCCAATCCAACATTTCACCTTGCCGGGAGGGAGTGTTGCCATCAGCCAAGCCCACATCATCCGGTGCGTTTGTCGCAGGGCGGAACGCTCTTTATGGAATTTGCACCACCAATCTCCCATTCAATCAGAATTGATGGTTTTTCTGAATCGCCTCTCTGATTATTATTTCACTCTATCTCGCCACATCTCCAAGGAACAGGGGGTTCAAGAGCAATTTTGGAAGCCCTAAATTTGCTTTTTTAAAAAAAAT
>Ga0169931_10006770_pt1 | contig 17172 bp, 13 predicted proteins | sample Kivu_15m_20L_FD_129675 | JGI IMG/M metagenome (GOLD analysis project Ga0169931, IMG submission 129675) | Freshwater microbial communities from Lake Kivu, Western Province, Rwanda to study Microbial Dark Matter (Phase II) - Kivu_15m_20L... | ecosystem: Environmental > Aquatic > Freshwater > Lake...
AACGCCGCCGGCGTCGACCTCAACCGCGAATGGGCCGCGCCCTCCGCGGCGCGCAGCCCGGAGATCCTCCATGTCCGCCACCGCATGGAGAAGACCGGCGTAGACCTGTTCCTCGACATCCATGGCGACGAGGCGACGCCGCACAACTTCCTGATCGGCTCGATGGGCGTGCCGAACCAGACCGAGGCGATGACTCGGCTCTTCCGCGACTATCTCGCCGCGCTGGTCGCCGCGACGCCGGAGCACCACGCGCATAACGGCAACTGGTCGCGCGACGCCGGCAGCATCAACCTCGCGATCGGCTCGTCCTGGGTCGCGAACCGCTTCCGCTGCCTCGCGATCACGGTGGAGATGCCCTTCGCCGACGAGGACGACGCGCCCGATGCCGTGCATGGCTGGTCGCCGCGACGCAGCCACCATCTCGGCCGCGCCCATCTCGACGCGGTTCGCGCGGTGGCGCCGCGCCTGCGCTGAGCGGGCGGCCGCTCAGCCGCCGTCGCCGACGACCGAGAAGGGCGCCCAGAAGATCGGGTGCGCGTAGGAGAACATGGTGCGCCCGCCCTCGACGAAGCCCGGGCCATCGATCAGCGCCAGCATCGCCTGCTGGGCTGCCTTCGCCCGCGCGAGGCCCGGATCCGCCGCCTGCCGCGCGAAGAGGTCCGTCGTCAGGGCCCGCGCGCTCGTCGTCTCGACCGGCCAGTTCGTCACCAGCAGCGCGCGCGTCCCGGCGTAGAAGAAGGCGCGGCCCAGGCCCGACACCGCCTCCGCCCCCGCGCCGTCGCCCGTCGCCGTGTTGCACGCGCTCAGCACCACCCAGTCCGCGTTCAGGCGCAGCCCCAGCACCTCGTCCATCGTGAGGAGGCCGTCGCCGTCGATGCCCGCCACCGCGGGCGCGGTCAGCGCGAGCGCAGGCTGCGTCAACCCGTTCAGGTCGCCAGGAACCAGGCCATGCGTCGCGAACATCACCACCTTGCGGTCGGCGAAGCCAGCCCCCTTCACGCGCGCCTCGCTCGCCTGCACCCCCAGGAACACGTCGGCGGACGGATCGGCCTTCAGTGCCACCGCGATGCTCCGAACCTCGTCCGCCGTGTCCGGAAGCCGGGGCAGGCTCGCCAGTTCCGCGCTCGCCGAGGACTGTGTCTGCGGGGCGTTGCGCCGCACCAGCGGAATGCCTCGCGTCTGGAGCCCGCGCGTCGCCAGCTGCGCCACCTGCACGCTGCCCGTCGCCGCCTGCTCCGCGCTGAAATACGGGTCGCCGAAGCCTATGAACGGCTTGCGCGACGCCTCGCCGGGCGGAAGTCGGCGCAGCGCGCCCAGCGACGCGACCGACGGGAGCTGCGTCACCGCCTTCTCGCGCGCGAGGAACGGGACCTGCGCGTAGCCCGAGAACAGCGCGCGGCCCGCCACGTCCGTCGGGGTCGCGGCGGGGCGCGTCACCAGCAGCGAGAACGGCACCTGCCCAAGCGCCTTGTCCGGCACCACCAGGGGGCTGTCCGCCCCGGCCAGCCCCTGCCGGACCGGCGCGAGGAACTGCTCGTGCAGGCGATGCGCGAGCGCCACGTCGAAGGCCGGGATGTCGCCCAGCGTAGCCGCGTTCGGGTCCAGCGCGCGGCGCAGCTGCGCCACCGAACGCGCGATGTCGCGGTCGCCGGCCGCGACCGCCGCGAAGGCCACCGGACCGCTCCTCGGCACCGCCCAGACGAAGCTCTTCGCGTTGCCCACGTAGACGCTCACCAGCGCCTCGCCCGCGCGCAGCTGCGACTGCACCTCCGCCACCGTCGCGGGCCGCGGGTCGATCAGGCTCGCGTAGTCCGGGAAGCGGCGCTCGATCTCCTCGCGCAGCGAGGCACGCGCGCGGCGAAGCGTATCGATGCTCGTGCGCAGCGACGCCGTCGCCGCCGGATCCTGCTGGTTCGCGGGCGACGACAGGATGTTCGACAGCAGCCCGAACTGCGCCGCGATCTGCTTGCGCGCGTCCTGCTCCTGCCGGACCAGCGTCGCGAGGTTCGGGTCGCGGATCCCGGAGCGCGCCGCGCTCTCCGCCAGCGCGCGCTGGACGCCCTGCGCGCGGGCCGCGTCCGCCACGCGGAACGCCTCGGCCGCCGGGTCGAAGCCGCCGCCCGTTGCCGCGGGCAGCGTGCTCAGGAGGTCGATGTAGCTCTCGAGCACGAAGCGCTGCACGCGCTCGCGCAGCGCGCTGCCGTCCTCGTCCTCGCTCTGCCGCGACGCCTGCAGCAGGATGGAGACCGACGCGCGGAAGCCGGCGAGCGCGTCCTCCCGCCGTCCCGCCGCCGCCTGGGCCGCCGCCAGGATCCCGCGCGCCTGGGCCGTCTCGTAGTGACGCTCCCCGAAATTTCGCGTGCGCACGGCCGCGAGCCGCTCGGCGCTCGCCATGATCGACGAAGCCTGGCCTGACGCGATGCGCGAGACGAGGACGCTGGGCTGGCTCTCGACGCGAAGATAGCGCTCGTCCGGGTCGTCGGCGAATACGGCCAGGGCTCGCTCGATCGCGGCATCCGCCGACACCGGATCGCCGGCCTCGCGCGCCGCGACGGCGGCGAGGAGATTGCCCCTGGCCACGAAGCGCGACCCCTTCGAGATGCCGTAGCGCTCGTAGGTCGCGAGGGCGACATCGGCAAGCTGCCGCGCCTCGGCGAAGCGACGCTGCTCCAGCATGTTGCGGGAGAGGTTCAGCGAAAGCGCGGCTACGCGAAGGCTGTCGCGCCCGAAGACCCGCAGCGCAGCGACGAGGGCCCGCCTGTACTCGGCCTCGGCCTCCACCAGCCTCCCCTGCATCTGCAGCACGGTTCCGAGCTGCGCCTGGCTGACGAGGATCTGGCTGTCCTGGAGGTCGTCGCTCATGTCGGGCACGACGGCCTTGATTGCCTGCTTGTTTGCCGCGTTCCACTGCTCGTTCTGGAGCGCGGCGCGCGCGGCGCGCTCGGCGTCGGCGTAGCGCCCTTCCGCCATCCGGACCTCGGCCTCCGCGCGGAGGATCAGTGCCTCCTGCGTGCGACGAAGCGTCTGGTAATGGGCGAAGCGCTGGTAGCCCGGGTCGGCGAGCGCGCGCCGCGCCGCAGCGAGGCCCCGCTCGGCAGCCGGCAGATCCCCCGCCTGTGCGTTGCGGCTCGCGAGCGCCGCTTCGCCCGCCGAAATGCTCCCCATGCGCCCGCTGGCGCGCACGACCTGAAGGCGCTTGGTGGCGGCGGCATGGGCGTTCCTGACATTGCCCACGAAGGACTCGGCTGCCATCAATTCCTGGAAGGCTCGCTCGGTGCCGAGACGGTTCGCCTCGCCGATCCGCGCGGTCTCCCGCAAGTCCTGGAGCTGCCCGTCCAGCAGGCCGAGCTCGCCGCGTGCCTGCCCGCGCTTCAGGTGGAAGTCGTAGAGCGCGGCAGCCGAGGCGTTCGCGGGGGGCCGCGCGTCGCTCGCGGCCCGCAGCGTGGCGACGCGCGCCGGGTCCGGGCTCGCCTGGTCGAGCAGCGCCGTGATGTCGCTGATCGTGCGGGGCGGCGGCACGAAGGCCGCCTGCCCCTGGAACCCGGCCTGGACGCGCCGCGCCTCGTCGAGGGACATCGCCGGCCGCTCGTCCTGGCACCCGCCCAGCGCCAGCATGACCACGGCCACGAACAAGAAACGCTGCATGATGCCCTCCATCTCGTAGCGCCGGGTCGCCGCGGCAGGAGCAGGCAGGGGACAAGTCGGCGCGCGGTGCCCCTCAGCCCGGCAGGCGGTCCAGATACTGCTTCACGAAATCGCAGCCGACATCGGCGATGTAGGCGTCGGTCAGGCGCTTCGTGACCGGGCCCGGCAACTTGCCGTCGCCGATCTCCTGGCCGTTGAACCTCCGCACCGGGCAGATGCACAGGCTCGTCGATGTCAGGAACATCTCGTCGGCGTTCGCGGCGTCGAAGACGTCGATGTCGCGCTCCTCGAAGGGAACGCCGCACTTCGCGGCCATGTCGATCGTCATCTGCCGGCTGACGCCCGGCAGCACGTAGCGCTCGCTCGGCGTCGACAGCCGGCCGTCGCGCACGATGAAGACGTTCGAGCCCATGCCCTCGGCGAGGTTGCCGTTGGCGTCGAGCAGCACGGCCCAGCCCTCGGGGTCGTGCGCCTTCACCTGCTGCTCCGCGACGATCATGTTGAGGTAGTTGTGGCTCTTGGCGCGCGGGCTCAGCATGTCCGGCGCGATGCGCCGCGCCGCGGGCGTCCAGACGTCGATGCCGTCGCGGTAGAGGCGCGCGCGGCCCTTGAGCGGCAGCGGCGTGCACTCCACCACCACCTGCGGGCCGGTGTCCTCCCAGCCCTCGTCGCCGATCGCGTCGACGCCGCGGCTGACGCGCTGGCCGATCCACCAGTCGCCCGCCGCGTGGCGAAGGTGCTCGTTGCGCGCGACGATCTCCTCGGAGATGTCGATCATCTCCTGCGGCGACATGCCGGGGTCGATGCGCAGGTACTTCATCGAGCGGTAGAAGCGGTCGATGTGCTCCTTCAGGCGGAAGGCGCGGCCATCGAAGGTGCGCGTCATGTCGAAGGCGCCGTCGCCGTACTTCCAGCTGCGGTCGCGGAACGGGATCAGCACCTGGCTCTCGGGGACGTACTTGCCGTTGAACCACGCGATGCGCTGGTTGGCGAGCTGGGACATGTCTTCTCCTCGTCGTCGATCGGGCTTGCGCGGGGCGGCGGCGTCAGCGGACCACGTAGCCGTAGCGCAGGTTGCTTGGCTCCGCGCCGTCGCGCAGGTAGCGCTCCTTGAGCGCGGCGAAGGCGTCGTCGCGCCACGCGGCCTTGCGGACGTCGTAGCGGTACATCCTGGCCGAGTTCTCGCCGAAGATCGCGCGCTTCACCGGGCCGTCCGCGGGCCCGAGCGGCGTAAAGCCGTGGCGGCGCTGCATGTCCTCCGGGATCTCGAGCCGCCGCAGCGCCTCGATCTGCCATTGCGGCGAGCCGGTCCAAACGGCGTCGGTGCCCCAGACGACATGGTCGGCGCCCAGCCCCTTCACCAGCATGCCCATCAGCGCGGCGCAGAGCCGCGGCTCGACCACCGTGGTCTGCGCGAAGATCTGGCCGAGGTCGCCATAGACGTTCGAGACACCCCATTTCGCGGGGATCTCGGCGAGGTCGGAGGTCCACTCCACGCGGCCCGTGCGCTCGAACTGGTCGAGCGCCTTCGCCGCGTTGCCGGCGCCGGTCCAGCGGAAGGCCGAGTGGTAGATCACGAAGCGGATCTGCGGCCAGTCGCGCGCCGCGCGGCCGACGTCGTCGACCTTCGCGTAGTCGGTCAGGCGCGGGAAGCGCTCCGCCGTCTCCGGCGGGTAGAGGCCCTTGTGGACGCAGACGATGTCGACGCCCGCCTTAAGCAGCTTCTCGTAGAACGGGTAGACGAGCTTCTCGTCGTCCATGCGCCACGGCGTGCGCGCGAGGTGCTTGTTGGTATTGTCGCCGACCGTGTAGCCCTTGGCGGAATCCGGCTTGTCCTCGGCGAGGCAGCGCTCGGCCTCCTCCAGCCAGCCGTCGTGGCCGGGCGCGAAGATCATGTGGCTGAGGCAGCGGCGGCTGCCCGCGGCCTGGTTCACCCGCGCGCGCGCGTCGCGCTTCATCTCGTTGGTCAGGAACCAGTCGCGCCTGTCCTCGGACGGCGAGCCGCTGATCAGCGCCACCTTGGTGTCGCTGTCGAGGAAGACCTCCTTGAACCAGTTCGCGTACTTGAGGTCGTCGAGCGTCTGGGGCTTGCCGACGAGCGCCGGGTTCCAGCCCGCCCTGCCCACCGCCTCGCGCGCGCGCACGAAGCCCTCGAGCCGCGTGTCGTCGCGCAGGAAATGCGTGTGCACGTCCATGACGAACTGGTCGCGAAGTTGCGCGAGGCGCTCCTCGGCCGCGCCGGGGACCGCGGCTTCGGCGCGGTCGACGCCGTAGAGCGGGCCATAGACCTCGTTCATGGCGACGAAGGCCGCGGCCATGCCGGCGGCGCTGCGGAAGAAGCCGCGCCGCGACAGGCCGCGCGGCGCGCCGTGCTGGTCGGCGAGCGCGTCCAGCCGCGCCTCCACCCTGCGCTGCCGCTCCGTCTGCGGGCTCGGCATGAACTCGTCGCTGGAGACGACCTGCACCGGAAGCGGCGTCGGCGCCGACGCGTCCTCCGCCGGGGAAAGCGTCGACATCTCGCGATCGGACAGCATCTTCATGGCACGCACTCCTCGGTGGCCCGCGCCGGCGAGCATGGCGGCGCCACCGGCCGCCGGCAACAGGCTTCAGCCCATCATCCAGCCGCCGGCGACGTCCACGACCTGCCCGGTGACGAAGCGCGCGTCCGGCCCGGACAGGAAGCAGGCCATGGCCGCGACGTCCTCCGGCGCGCCCAGCCGGCCGAGCGGCGTGTCGCGGCGGATCGTCTCGTTGACCTCGGGCGCCGCCCCGCGCATCAGCGGCGTGTCGATGCGCCCCGGCGCGATGGCGTTGACGGTGATGCCATGCGGCCCGAGCTCGCCCGCGAGATGCCGGGTGAAGCCGACCAGGCCGGCCTTGGTGGTGGCGTAGTGGACGCCGGTGAGCGGGAAGTCGCCGAACCACGCCTTCGCCGCGACCGAGGACTGGTTGACGATCGCGCCGCGGCCGGTGCCCTTCATCCCGGGCACGAGGCGTCGCGCGAAGTTGAACGCGCCGTCGAGGTTCACGGCCAGGACGCGCCGCCACTCCGCCGCGTCCATCGCGTCGATGTCGGCGCGGCGGCCGCCATGCTTTGGCGAGATGCCGGCATTGTTGACGAGGACGTCGACCGGCCCGAGCGCGCGCTCGGCGGCCGCGCATGCGGCGTCCACCGACGCGGGGTCGGACACGTCGCAGGCGATGCCGGGGCCGCCGACCTCCGCGCCGGCGCGGGCGGCGAGATCCGGGTCGAGGTCAATGGCGACGACGCGCGCCCCGCGCGCGGCGAGCATGCGCGCGATGCCGAGGCCGATGCCGCGGCCCGCGCCCGTGACGAGCGCGACCAGCCCGGCATGGGTCGGGTGGTGGATCACTTCGTCTCGATCTCCACGAACACGAACTCGGTCGGGTTCGGGTTGGAGACGTCGTGCTCGACGCCCGCCTTGCGCGTGTAGCTCGCGCCGGCGACGAGGTCGGCGAAGCGCTCGCCCTGCGCGTCGCGCAGGTGGAGCCTGCCGGTGGTCATCGGCACGACGACGTAGTCGTATTCGTGCCTGTGCCAGCCGGTCGACGCGCCAGGCGCGAAGCGCCACTCGATGACGCGCACGCGGTCGTTGTCGATCTGCAGGGTCGGGACGGCGGCGATCGTCATCGGTCAGTACCCCTTCGCCTTGAGCTGGAGCAGGCATCGCTCGAAGCCCGCGAGGTCGGTATAGCGCGCCGCCAGCGGCACGTCGCCGACCTCGACCTCGAAGCCGGAGGAGATGACCCCGCCGTCGAGCATGAGGTTGTCCGCCATGCCCATGCCCTCGATCATCATGCCGTCGGGATCCTCGTGCACCCCGCTGTCGCGCAGGCGAAGCCGCGACGCGCCGCCGACGGACTCCGCGGTGCGCGCGAAGATGTCGCCCGCGACGTTGGTGTAGCCGAGCACCGGCTTGCCCTGCGCGCGCATGTAGCCCATCTCGAACGCGGTCCCGACATCCATCGACGGGCCGCGATAGGGCGTCATCTGCGCGACGCAGATGTCGCAGGAATCCATCAGCGCGACGTCGGAATGGTAGATGCGCATCGCCTTCTGCCGCGGCGTCAGGTTCGTGAAGTCGAGCACGGCGTCGAAGGGGAAGGCGCCCGCGAAGCCGTGCCGGCGGCAGAGCTCCTTCTTGCGCGCGGCCGCCGCCATCGCGTCCGGCAGGAAGACGTCGGGACCCGCGAGGTAGATGCGACGGACCATCATCTCTTCTCCTTCAGGTAGGGCTGGCCGAGCGCGCGCGGCGCCACCGCGCGGCCCACGAAGCCGGCGAGCAGCAGCACGGTGAGGACGTAGGGAAGCGCCTGGATCGCCTGGATCGGCACCACGCCCACCCAGGGCAGCGCGACGCCCTGGAGCCTGATCTGCAGCGCGTCGGTGAAGGCGAAGAGCAGGCAGGCGAAGAGCGCCGGCCAGACGCGCCACTTGCCGAAGATCAGCGCCGCCAGCGCCAGGAACCCCTTGCCTGCCGTCATGTCCTGCTGGAAGCCGGCGCCGTGGGCGATCGACAGATAGGTGCCGGCGATGCCGCAGAGCAGGCCGGTCGCCGCCAGCGCCGCGTAGCGCAGTCCGTCGACGCCGATCCCGGCCGTGTCGACGGCGCCGGGATTCTGCCCGACCGCGCGCAGGCGCAGGCCGAACCGCGTGCGGCCGACGACGAAGGCGGCCACCGGCACCAGCGCGAAGGCGACATAGACAAGCAGATTGTGGCCGCCGATGACGTCGGCGTAGATCGGCCCGAGGACCGGGACGTCGCGCAATGCGTCGGCGAAGGGGGCCTCGATCGGCCGGAACCTCGCGCCCTGGCCGAGCAGCGGCGTCCGCCCGCCCTGGCGGAACCAGGCATTGGCGAGCACCGCGGTCAATCCCAGCGCGACGACGTTGATCGCCATGCCCGAGACCATCTGGTTGCCCGCGTGGGTGATGGACGCGAAGCCATGGACCATCGACAGGGCGACGGCCACCCCGATCCCGGCACCCAGGGCGAGCCACGCCGATCCGGTCACCGCGGCGGTGGCGGCGGCGGCGAAGGCGGCGCCGAGCATCTTGCCCTCGAGCGCGATGTTGACGACGCCCGCGCGCTCAGAGAACAGCCCGGCGAGCGCCGCGAGGACGAGCGGCGCGGCGACCCGCAGCGTGGCGGCCGACATCGAGGCGAGGATGTCGATCGCCTCGCTCACGGCTCGCCTGCCGGCGCGCGCCGCGCAGCGAAGAGACGTTCCGCGGGGCGCCGGAACAACCGCTCGAGCGCGCCGCAGAACAGGATCACGAGCCCCTGGATCGCGACCACCATGTCGCGGGTGAGGTCCGGCATCTCGAACGCGAGTTCCGCGCCGCCTTGGTAGAGCGCGCCGAACAGCAGCGCCGCGAGACAGATCCCGACGGGATGGTTGCGCCCCATCAGCGCGACCGCGATGCCGACGAAGCCTGCGCCGCCGACGAAGTTGAGCAACAGGCGATGCTGGACCCCCAGGACCTCGTTCGCCGCGACGAGGCCGGCGAGCGCGCCGGACACCAGCATCGCGACGATGACGACGCGTCCCGTGTCGATGCCCGCGTAGAGCGCCGCGGCTTCGCTGTGGCCGGTCGCGCGCAGGGCATAGCCCCAGCGCGTCCGCCAGAGGAACGCCCACACCGCGACCGCCGCCGCGATCGCCAGCAGGAAGGACAGGTTCAGCGGCGATCGCGGCATCGGCACGCCGAGCGCGCCGAGCACCGCCTGCGCGCTCGGGATCCAGGCCTGCTCGGCGAAATGGCGCGTCTCCGGCGATTGCTGCCCCGGCTTGATCAGGACGTTGACGAGCAGCCAGGTGATCGCGGCGGCGGCGATGAAGTTGAACATGATCGTCGTGATGACGACGTGGCTGCCGCGGCGCGCCTGCAGCCATCCCGGGATCGCCGCCCAGGCCGCGCCGCCGGCGGCGGCGGCGAGGATGGCGAGCGGGACGATCGCCGGCCCCGGCAGGAAATCGAGCCCCAGGCAGACCAGCGCCGCGGCCAGGCCGCCGACATAGGCCTGGCCCTCGCCGCCGATGTTGAACAGCCCGGCATGGAAGGCGACCGCGACCGCGAGCCCGGTAAAGACGAAGTTGGTCGCGTAGTAGAGCGTGTAGCCGATCGCCTCGGGATAGCCGACCGCTCCCTCGACGAGCAGCGCCAGGGCGCGCAGCGGGTTCTCGCCCACGGCCAGCACGACGAGGCCGGAGACGAGGAAGGCGGCGCAGAGATTGGCGGCGGGCAGCAGCACCCAGTCGACGACCCGCGGCAGGCGCCCGGCGCTCATGCCGCGGCGGCGTCCGCGCCCGCCATCAGGAGCCCGATCCGCCGCTCGTCGGCCTCTGCCGCCGCGAGCTCGCCCGCGATCCGGCCCGCGAACATCACGAGGATGCGATCGGACAGGGCCAGGATCTCGTCCAGCTCGACCGAGACCATCAGGATCGCCGCGCCGGCATCGCACAACTCGACCAGCCTTCGATGGATGTACTCGATCGCGCCGATGTCGACGCCGCGGGTCGGCTGGCCGACCAGCAGCAGGTCGGGCGCCCTGTCCATCTCGCGTGCCAGCACGATCTTCTGCTGGTTGCCCCCGGAAAACAGCGCGGTCGTCAGGCGCGGCGCGCGCGGCCGGATGTCGAACTGCCCCATCAGCCGGTCGCAGTCGCCGAGCACGGCGCCGCGCCGCAGCAACGCCCCGCGGTTGTAGCGGGGCTCGCCATGATGGCCCAGGATCGCGCTTTCGCTGGCGTCGAAGGCCGTGACCAGGCCCTGGCGATGGCGATCCTCGGGCACGTGGCCGAGGCCGAGGGCGCGCAGCCCCTCGGCGGTGCGCTCCGGCGAATCCGTGATGTCGCGGCCCTTGAAGAGGATCCGCCCGCCGGCGAGCGGCGCGCTGCCCGCGAGCGCGTCCAGCAGTTCGGACTGTCCGTTGCCGGCCACGCCCGCGATGCCGACGATCTCGCCGCGGCGGACCGCGAAGGACACGCCGCGCACCCGCTCGTGCCCGGCCCGGTCGCGCACGCGCAGGTCCCGGACCTCGAGCACCGCCTCGCCGGGCGGACGCGGCGCCTTGTCGACGCGCAAGACCACCTTGCGGCCGACCATGGCCTCGGCGAGCGCTTCGCGCGTCGCGGCGCGCGTCGGCATCGTCGCCACGATCTCGCCGCGGCGCATCACCGAGACGCTGTCGGTCACGTCGAGGATCTCGCGCAGCTTGTGCGTGATCAGGACGACCGTCTTGCCCTCGCGCTTCAACGCGCGGAGGATTCGGAACAGCTTTTCCGCTTCCTGCGGCGTGAGCACCGCGGTCGGTTCGTCGAGGATGAGGATATCGGCGCCGCGATAGAGCGCCTTGAGGATCTCGACCCGCTGCTGCAGCCCGACCGGCAGATCGGCGACCACCGCATCGGGATCGATCTCGAGCCCGTAGTCGGCGCCCAGCCGCGCCAGCGCCGCGCGCGCCGCGGCCAGTCCTGGGCCGAGCCGCCAGCCGCCCTCGACGCCGAGCACGACGTTCTCGAGCACGGTCATGTCCTCGACCAGCATGAAATGCTGGTGGATCATGCCGATCCCGGCGGCGATCGCGTCCTGCGGGGCGGCGATGTCGACGGTCCGGCCGCCGATGCGGATCTCGCCGGAATCCGCCCGGTAATAGCCGTAGAGGATGCTCATCAGGGTCGACTTGCCGGCGCCGTTCTCGCCGACGATCCCGTGGATCGTGCCCGCGGGCACGACCAGCGAGATCGCCTTGTTGGCGTGGACGGCGCCGAAGCGCTTGTCGATCCCGACGAGTTCGATCGCCGGCGGCGCCGCGGTCACTGCACGGGGCAGGAATTCGCCGCCCGGTAATCGACGACGGCGATGCGTCCCGCGACGATCTCGTCGCGCGCCTTGCCCACCGCAGCCTCCATCTCGGCGGAGACAAGGCGACGGTTGTGCTCGTCGATCGCGACGCCCACCCCCTCCTCCTTCAGCCCCAGATTGCGGACGCCCGGGCGCCAGCTGTTGTCGCGCGCCGCCTTGAAGGCCTCGTAGACCGCGACGTCGACGCGCTTGATCATCGAGGTGAGGACGCTGCCGGGATGCAGGTGGTTCTGGTTCGAGTCGACGCCGATCGACAGCTTGCCCTGGTCCTTCGCGGCCTGGAGCACGCCGAGCCCCGTGCCGCCCGCGGCGGCGTAGACGACGTCGACGCCGCGGTCGAACTGCGCGCGCGCGAGCTCGCCGCCGCGCGTCGGATCGCGCCACGCCGCCGGCGTCGTGCCGGTCATGTTCTGGATGATCTCGACCCGCGGATTGACGAAGCGCGCGCCCTGGGCGTAGCCGCATCCGAAGGCGCGGATGAGCGGGATGTCCATGCCGCCGACGAAGCCGACCTTTCCGGTCTTCGAGGCCGACGCCGCCATCATTCCGGCGAGGAACGAGCCCTCCTGTTCCTTGAACACGAAGCTCTGCACGTTCGGCAGGTCGACCACCGCGTCGATGATGTTGAACTTCACGTTGCGAAATTCCTCGGCGGCGCCCTTCACCGGCACCGCCTGCGCGAAGCCGACGGCGACGATCAACGTCGCGCCGCGGCGCGCGAGGTTGCGCAGGGCCTGGTCGCGCTGGGCCTCGGCCGTGACCTCGAATTCGCGGTAGGCGATGCCGGTCTCGCGCTTGAAGCGCTCCGCGCCGTTGAAGGCGGCCTCGTTGAACGACTTGTCGAACTTGCCGCCCATGTCGAACACGATGGCCGGCGCGAAATCCTGCGCCCCGGCCGAGGCGGCGAAAAGGGCGACGGCCGCGGTAGCGGCCAGCGTGATGAGATTCTTCATGCTTGTGCCTCCTGGCAGGCGGAGCGCGCGCCCCGTCATGGATGCCCGAGGCTACATTTCCACCGCATCGTCTCCAAGCCCGGGCTCCGCGGCCGCCGCGGACGCCCCGGCGAGGCTGGCGGCGCGGTCCGTGCCGAGCGCGGGCGCGGGCGCGGAACGACGCGCCGGCGACGTCAGGGCCGGCGCTCAGCGGGCGCGCGACCTCGCCCGGCCCAGCGCGGCGAGCGCGAGCGCCGCGCCGAACAGCGCGAGCGAGGCCGGCTCGGGCACCTGGCCCGGCGGGTCCTCGCCCGGATTCGGGAAGCCCGGCTCGCTCAGCGACGTTCCGTACTGGAACCAGACCCGGGAGACATTGCCGTTGGCGGACGGGTCGAAGCCGGCCGGCAGCCCGGACAGGGTAAAGACGACCTCGTTGCGGATCAGCGCATGCGCGCCCGTGACCGCCGCGTTCCCGGTGGCTGGATTGTCGCTCGCGGACGCGAGGCTGTACTGCATGCCATCCACGCCCACGGGGCCCTGCAGGTTGCCGCCCGGGAAGTTGGCGGCGCCGAAAAGGCCGAAGCCGGAACTGCTGATGCCGGAATTCGCGGAGTACGGCGCGGCGATGCCATAGGCATAGGCCCATTCGCCGCCGACGACCCCGCCCGGGTCGGTACCCCCGAAGAGGACGTTCGAGGATGGCGGCACTATGGCGGAAACCGGAACGAGGACCGGGTTCCCGGCGAGCGTGAAGAACACTGCAGCAAGCAACTGGTCTGGAACGAGGATATCGGGGCCAATGTTCCTAAGGCTTATGGTGAGGTTCGTCCCGGAGGCGTCGAATGTAGCGGTGGCGACGCGCAGGCCGTCCGTCCCGAGGAACGTCCTCGGGGCGGCCTGGGAGCCCGCCGAGACGGCGGCGATACAGAGGGCCATCGTGGCGACGACCCGGCTTTTCCTGTCCATGGCTCTCTCCTTCCGGTGCGAGGCGGCGCGCCCCGTGGCGGATGGAACGCAAGCGGCGAGCCAAGTCCGGCGGCACCGAATCTCGCTGCATCGACAGGCCGATGGACTGCGTTCCTCGCGCCAGTGCCGAGGACATGGAAGCCCGGCTTTCCACGCCGGGCGGGGCGTGGCCGCTAGGAGCGGCGCGCCGCGGACAGGGCGACGGCCAGGCGAGCGGCGAGCGCGGCGTTGTTGCGGATGATCGCGCGGTTGACGGCGAGGCTCCGCCCGGCCGTCGCGGCGACGACGCGGCGCAGCAGGAACGGCGTGACGTCCTTGGCGCCGACCCGCTCGACCGCCGCCTCGGCGAGGGCCGCCTCGATCGGGCCGGAGAGTTCGGCCGCCGGGATCTCCTGGTCCGCCGGCAGCGGGTTCGCCACCAGCATGCCGCCGCCCAGGCCCAGCGCCTCGCGGGCAAGGACGAGGCGCGCGACCTCCTCCGGCGCGTCGAGCCGCAGCGGCGCGCGCAGCCCGCTCGCACGGCTCCAGAAGGCGGGGAACTCGTCCGTCCCGAAGCCGACCACGGGGACGCCCCTCGTCTCCAGGGCCTCGAGGGTCTTCGGCAGGTCGAGGATCGCCTTGGCGCCCGCCGACACCACGACGACGGGGCTGCGCGCGAGTTCGTCGAGGTCGGCGGAGACGTCGAAGCTCGTCTCCGCGCCGCGATGGACGCCGCCGATGCCGCCGGTCGCGAAGACATGGATGCCCGCGAGCGCCGCGCAGATCATCGTCGCGGCGACGGTCGTCGCGCCCGCCCTCCCGGTGGCCACGGCGAAGGCGAGGTCGGCGCGGCTGAGCTTCATCACCTCGCGCGCCGTCGCGAGCCGCTCGAGCGTCGCGTCGTCGAGGCCGACGCGGATCCGGCCGTCGAGCACCGCGATGGTCGCCGGAACGGCGCCGCCGGCGCGCACGACCTGCTCGACCTCGCGCGCGGTGGCCAGGTTCTCGGGATGCGGCATGCCATGGGTGACGATGGTGGATTCGAGGGCGACCACGGGCCGGCCGGAAGCCAGCGCGGCCGAGACCTCGGGGGCGAGCTCGACGAGTCCCCTCGCCCGGGGATCCGCCGCCTGACCGCGGCCGGCGCCGCTCACGCGAGGCCGAGCTCCGCCAGGATGCGCGCGCGATCCGCGTCGAGCGCGGGCGCGGGGCGCCGCGTCGGTGGATCGTCGACGCCGGAGAGCTTCACGGGATTGCCCGCCATGCGCAGCTCGCCCACATCGGGATCGTCCACCGAGACGACCATGTTGCGCGCACGGACCTGCGGGTCCGCCAGCGCCTGCGCGACGTCGTTGATGGGCCCGCAGGGCACGCCCGCCGCGTCGATGGCCTCGAGCCAGTGCGCGGTGCCGTGCGCGGCGAGCGCCTGCTCGATCTCCGCCTTCAGCGCCGCGGCGTGGCGCGTGCGCAGCTCGTTCGACGCGAAGAGAGGGTTGGCGGCGAGGTCGGGACGACCGAGCGCGTCTGCAAGGCGCCGGAACAGGCCATCGTTCCCGGCCGCGACGATCATCCAGCCATCGGAGGTGCGGAAGGCCTCGAAGGGCGTGATCGACGGATGGCGCGCGCCAAGCGGGCCCGGCACCTGCCCGGTCGAGAAGTAGCGCGCGATCGCGTTCTCGAGGATCGCGACCTGGCAGTCGAGCATCGCCACGTCGACCTTGCGGCCGAGGCCGGTGCGCGCGCGCTCGACCAGCGCCGCGTTGATGCCGATCGCCGTGAAAAGGCCCGCCGTGATGTCGCCGACCGAGGTGCCCACGCGCGTCGGCGGGCTGCCCGGATGGCCGGTGAGGCTCATGATGCCGCCCATGCCCTGCACGACCATGTCGTAGGCGGCGCGCGTGCGGTATGGCCCGGAATGGCCGAAGCCCGAGGCCGCGGCATAGACGAGGCGCGGGAAGCGCGGGTGCAGCGCCTCCCAGCCATAGCCGAGCTTCTCCATCGTGCCGCCGCGGTAGTTTTCCACCAGCACGTCGCCGATCGACAGCAGCCGCTCGAAGACCGCGCGGTCGGCGGGCGACTTGAGGTCGAGCGCGATCGATTCCTTGCCGCGGTTGATCGACATGAAATAGGCCGACTTGCCGTTCATGAAGGGCCCGATGTGCCGGGAATCGTCGCCCGTGCCCGGCGGCTCGACCTTGATCACGCGCGCGCCGAGGTCCGACAGGACCATCGTACAGTAGGGCCCGGCGAGGACGCGGGTCAGGTCGAGGACGATCGTGCCCGCGAGCGGGCCTGCGCTCATGTCACGACCCGCGCGACCGGGTCAGCGCGTCGCGCGGCCGGGGCGCGGGTCGACGGGGACCTTCGCCCCGCGGCCCTCGTCCGCCTCGGTCGGCATCTCGAGCTGGAGGAACGTGACGAGCTCGCCCATCGCGGCCAGGAGCCGGTACGCGGAGAAGGCGCGGCTGCTCTCGGCGCTGACAAGGCGGCCCTGCGACACGAAGAGCTCGTTCTCGGCGTTGAGCACGTCGATCAGGCTGCGCTGGCCCTGGTTGAAGAACTGGTCGGTGTAGGCGTCGCGCACCCGGCGGCTCTTGTCCACGGCGCCGGTCAGCGGCGGGATGCGCTCGCTGGCTGTCTGGTACTGGACCCAGGAGCGCCGCGCCTCCTCCTCGGTGCTGCGCGCCGTCGCGTGGCGCTGCGCCATCGCCTGGGACATGCGGCCAAGCGCGACGCGGCGCTGCGCCTCGTCCGACCCGCCGCGATAGAGGTTCCAGCGCATGACCACGAGGGCCGAAGCATCGTTGCTGTCGCCGCGCGTGCCATCGATGTTGCGGTCGCGGGTCGCGCCCAGCTCCAGGTTCAGCTTCGGGTAGGCCGCGGCGTCGGCGACGCCGATCTCGTTCTCGGCGACGGCGATGTCGGCCTCGGTGACCTTGAGCGAGCGGTTGCCGGCGCGGCTGCGCTCGATAGCGGCGTCGAGAGTCCTGATGTCGCGCATGGCGGCCTGCGGGAACTCGGCGGCGACGAGTTCCCCGGCGCGCCTGTTGACGATGATCAGGTACCGTTTCTCGGCGTCCTCTAGCGCGCCCTGCGTCTCGACCAGCGTCGCCTGCGCGTTGTCGAGCCGCGCGCGCGCCTGCTCCTGGTCGGCGGCAGGGGCGGCGCCGCGGCCGACGCGCTGCGAGATGCGGCCGACGATCTGCCTGTGGATCTCGAGGTTCTGCTCCGCGAGGCGCACCAGGCGACGCTGGCGCAGGACGTCGATATGCGCCTCCACCGCGTCGAGGGCGACGACCTCGGACGTCTCGCCGACGCGGCGCGCGGCGGACTGGCCGCGCGCCTTCTGGCGCTCGACCTCGCTGTCGGTCTCCCAGCCGTCGAAGAGGCGCTGGGTCACGAAGGCGCCCGTCTCGCGGCGCGGCAGGTTCGCGGAGCCTCCGCGCGCGCGGGTCGTGCCGTTGTCGGACCATTCCGGGCCGCCGCTGGCGCGCAGATCGAGTTGCGGCAGGTACTGGCCGCGCGCGCGCGCCAGTTCCTGCTCGACCGCCTGGCGATTGAAGGCGACGACGTCGACACGCGGGTTGCTGCGCACGGCCTCCTGCGCGCTGTCCCTGAGCGTCTGGGCGCCCGCCGCGCCAGCGGCCGCGAGCGACACGGCGACGGAGAGGGCAAGGAGCGTCTTGTCGAGCTTGGCCAAGAAGTCGACCTCGGTTTTTTTGCGAGGTTCCGAATCCCGCAGACCCAATCCGGACCTTA
>Ga0169931_10006771_pt1 | contig 17171 bp, 9 predicted proteins | sample Kivu_15m_20L_FD_129675 | JGI IMG/M metagenome (GOLD analysis project Ga0169931, IMG submission 129675) | Freshwater microbial communities from Lake Kivu, Western Province, Rwanda to study Microbial Dark Matter (Phase II) - Kivu_15m_20L... | ecosystem: Environmental > Aquatic > Freshwater > Lake ...
GACCTTAGGATAGATTTGAAATAGCGATTCGCGATAGAAGTTGACCTAGTCGTAGTTGGTATAGGTCTGATAATAGACATTGGGATCAGTGAATCTATATGAAGATGGGTGTACCCTTTGGATATTATGAGTCCTTTGAAATCCTGAGAAGGAATAATACCCACGCCATGTATCCTGAGGACGTCTCCCCACTTAATGGTCTATTGCTAATCGGACATCTTTAAGATATCTTTGATCTTAATAAAATATAATCAATCCGTCAGTGAATATATATCAGCCTTTTAACCTTTCATCTAAGTAATCATTAAATCACTAATTTTCATTTTAAATCTACATTCTCGTATATCTAATAAGAATTATTTTTTATCGGTGAAAATCAATAATCTTTCTATTTTTTTGTATATCAACGAATTTCGATTTATCTTTGTTTGTATCAAAGCTTTTTGTTTATGATGAAATATTATTTTTTATCTCCTTATAAGTGATAGCTAGCTGTTTATTATTAAACAATAAATTTTAGCTATAAGATGATGCTAAAGAACAAATAGAATTTGCAAAGCTAGCAAAAAGGAGACCGCTTTATACCATACAAAATCAGGTCGTGTGCCTTCCAGGTCGAAAACAATCGCCCCGACCGCAAAAATGGAGGGTCCAACTATTAGCAGCTGCTAGAGAAGGGCATCCTTGACTAAATCGACAACCTGGCTAATCACAAAATCATGTCGTTTAGCTAGAAGGCACCTTAGGGATGCATCAAGATCAAGGAGAAGACCAACACTGCCAAAGGCTTCCCCCTCCTGGGATCATACAACTAAAAAAAATCAAGGAAAATCAGCAAAAAACCCTATAAAATATTAGAGGCACCCAACTTACAAGATGATTTCTATCTGAATTTGGTTGATTGGTCCGATAACAATCAAATCGCAGTCGCCCTAGATTCATCACTTTTCCTATGGTCCGGCTGCTCCTCTGACATTACTCAACTCTATCAGACTAACACGACTAACGACTACATCTGCTCAGTATCATTCTGTGACGACAATCGAATCGCAGTGGGTAACAGCACTGGACATATCAAGGTTTTCGATATAGCTAAGCGCAAAAAAGTGGGAAACTTCGAGGGACACTATGGAAGAGTGGGAAGTCTGGATTGGTCTCAGGGACTTTTGGCTAGTGGCTCAAGGGACGGCACTGTGGCATGCTGGGATATGCGCTGTGGGCTGATAAACAGATACAAGGCACATTCTCAATAAATATGTGGCCTTAAGTGGAGCCCTTAAGCTAATTACATCGCTTCAGGTGGAAACGATAACAAGCTAGTCATCCATAGTCAAAAAGGAGATCAATAGCTGATTAAGTTTCATTAACATAAAGCAGCCGTCAAGGCCATAGGTTGGTGTCCTAGTAATCCTGGCGTACTTGCCTCAGGTGGAGGAACTGCGGATCGTCATATACGCTTCTTTTCAACTCAGACTCTCACCCAAAATCACAGCATCGATACAGGTAGTATTGTATTTACTCAGGATCACAGATTTGTAATCTAGTTTTTTCAAAAATTTCCAATGAAATGATCAGTACACACGGATACAGCTTGAATCAAATCAATTTGTGGAGCACTAGCTGCAACTGGTAGGAAAAATCGGTCAGCAAAGTAGCTACACTTACTGGACATACTTATAGAGTACTTTATTTGGCCATGAGTCCAACAGGCGAGTCCATTCTGACTGGCGCAGGGGACGAGACTCTGCGTTTTTGGAATGTCTTTGACAGCTCCAAATGTAAGCATAATGAGACGTTGTCTTTTCAAAACGATCTTAGGTGAACGAAAAATGATATTCCTATAGAGTTTTTAAAAACATAAAAGTTAAAAGAGTACTGAGAGTCTTCTTGAGCTAATATTTGTTGAGTATTGAAATAGGAAATAAATGAATATTATTTTGATTTAATAAAATATTAATATTTTGATCCACAATGGGCCGAGTTAGAACTAAGACTGTTAAGAGAGCTGCTAAGGTTTTGCTCTAAAGGCATTATCTCAAGCTCACCAACGACTTCCACATTAACAAAAAGATTCTCTCAGAAGTCGCCAAGGTTCCCACCAAGAGTCTCAGAAACAAAATCGCAGGATTCGCTACCCATCTTGTCAAACGTATCCAGCGTGGTCCAGTCAAAGGCATATCACTTAAGGTCCAGGAAGAAGAAAGAGAGAGAAGACTCGACTGGAGACCAACCCAATCAGAAATCAACATTGACAAGGTACAGTCTGTCTCATTTAGGTTGAAGTCGACAACGAAACCTTCTAAATGATCAAAAAAAGACTCGGAGACGATTTCGCCAGCAAGCTTAGCGACAACCTTCAAGTCAAGGTCACTGAAGTCGCCAAGAAGGATGCCAGAGGTGGCAAGAGAAAGCCTAGAGAAAACAGAGGAGAAAAAGGAGACAAACCCGAAAGAAAACCCAAGGGAGAGCAAACCGAAGCAAAAGCTGAAGAAAAGCCTCAAGAAGAAGGCGCTAAGCCCCAGCAGGAAGCTCCCAAGCGCGAGGGCCGCAGAAGAGGTAACAGAGAGGGTCAATAGTGATGTTCTTTTAACATATAGACAACACTTCTATTCATTCATTCTAAACATCAGTAACCTCTACATGCTACAATAATTGTATTTTGCATTATCTATGCAAGCACTGGCTTCTCATCTTAAAAGGAAAAATCTTAAAATGCTCTAAGAAGAACTCGCTTTGCCCAAAATACCGTAGAAAGTAAGAGCACGTACGCCTAGAACTACGGCCTATACCCGCAAAAGCAGACCAGCGATTAAATATGTCTCAGAAACTACTTTAAGCCCGCAATAAGAACATATTCAAGATCAACTTAGGATGCTTTTGCAAAGACCATAAAGCAAACGCCAATCAACAAAAATATGCAATTACTCTTGTATCCAGACAGAAACTAAAAGATAAAAGAAAATATTGCCATCTATTGATAACGCAGAGGACAGTAAATTTCAAGAAAGAAAGATTAATCATAAGTCAGCTAAACACTATAGTCAAAGCTATTTAAGCTCGAAACTCACTCTAGATTCTATTTTCAAGGATCAACACGATTTCGTTGAAAATTATTTTGCAGAAATAAATAGGCATGGCAGAAGGTGAATGACTTAAAAATTTACTGATATTCTTATTTTTTGTGCACTATCAATTAAATTGAACTGCATTTAAAAAATAATAAATGGATATGATTGTATAATGTATATTTGATTATTGTATAAAGCTGGTACATAAGTATGATGAAATCATTGAACTTCAGCCAGGAAAGGATGCTAAAGGGTCTGCTAGGCTGACATGCGCTCTTAAGGTTTTTTCCGCACCAGCAACTCGATAAAAGAAACGGCATTTTTGGACAGTCCTGGGGGAAATTCAATCGATTGAGTCTCAACCTACATAAAAAAAAAAATACATTCATAATTTTTTTCATGGTCTACTTGCGACTTATGTGATAAAAAGGTGCCTTGCCTACTAACAACTCATATGTTAATACTCCTAAGCACCACAGATCCACAGCCATATCGTACTAGGCTCCTTAAAGAATCTATGGAGCCGCGTAATCGAATGTGCCACAATAAGTAGTCCTTCGCTCGTTACATATCGCAGCCCATCCAAAATCACACAGTTTGCCTACTCTGTACGAAATAACAACATTCTCAGGCTTAATGTCTCTATGTGCTATTCCTTGCTAGTGAAGGTATTTGATTGCTTTGGCCACATAAGCAATACGCACTGCTGTATCCTGCTCGTTGAACGTTTTTTCTTTTTTAAGCTCACCGAAGAGCGTGCCTTCCTACATATACTCGAGAACTAAATAAATGTACTCTTAATCGTCAAAACAGCCGTAAATCTTGAGGATGTTTTGATGCTCACAGAAGCTTTGAATTTTGACTTCAAGCAGAAACTGATCGATCATATAGTGCTCTTTTATCATAGATTTTTTGATTTTTTTCAGGGCAAAAAGAGATGAGGTCGCCTTATGAACTGCTTGGTAAACTGTCCCGAATTTTCCTTACCCAAGGTTTTTACCAAGATGAAAATCATTGATTGATATTTTATCGCTTTTTTTGAAGGAAGTAGAAAGTGAACTTCTTGTTGGAGTTTTTATCTATCGGATGCTTTTCGAAGTGATAAGCGTTTCCTTGGGAGGTATCGAAATATCGGCCTTTGAGATGATTGGGGAGGTCGTTTACTTTTTAGTGAAATACTAGCTCTTTTGAGGTGTGGTTTCAGGGGCCTGATAAGTGAAGGGTCGAGGTGACTCATAAGGTTTGGTCGTCTTAGCAACAAAGTTATTAAAAGTGCTGTTATCTTCGTTTTTTACATCAAAAGATTGCTTTCTAGAGTCAGTTTTAGATTTGTAAGATTATTTATCGTAAGTAGTCAGATAATTATTGCTTGTTTAGGCTCTTGTAGATTTACGATACTAGGGTAAAGCCACTTAGGCTTTGAAGGCAGATATCTTTTCTTATCTACTTAGGTATGATTACTTGTTGTCAGTAACTCCCTTGGGACTGACTTTATATGTCATACTAGACAGTTGCTTAAGCTCATTAACGAGTTTTTCATTTTTTTCCTGTCTTTCGATTTTCTCCATTATAGAGTCGTAGGTAATTCCAGAGCTCCCCTCACCGATTTTTTTCTGTTTCAAGTGATCAAATCTATTCTTCATGAAGCTATCGGCTGGAGTTGGATTAGGTCTACTGGTCTTGTTTTAAGACTTGAAAGGGTCACTATCAGTTATTTTGGTGCTGCTAGTCGAAGCAAGCAGGCTATGATCTTGTTTAAAGGATTGAAACCGATTGCTCTATTGATTTTTATCATCGAGTTCCGACCATGTGGCCGACCCAATAGTAGCCCTTAGACTGCTTAATTTCTTTTTAAGAGACGGGTCGTCGAAAACTGTGAGGAAGTTGGAATTAGTTTTAGATGCGGATGATTGCTCACCCCCCAACTGAGAGATAGATTTGGTATTAATAGGGCTACGAGTGTCGCGGTAAGTGGGAGTCTTAGGACGAGGCTGGACAGTGCTGGGGATGTTGAGATAGTTTACAGAAGAAGTAGGAGCGTAATTTCGCATTTAAAGGTAAATAAAAATATAAAGTAAACATTCCAGACCCAGTAAAATAGTTTAGCCTGGCACTAAATTGCCAAATTTGACGATCATTGACAAAAAATAATTATATGTATGACTCAGATAGGATAGATGATATTGTTTAATCACTTTGCAGCGTATATAATATTAGATGAATCGTTTTTCAAAATAGGAGCAAGAAAAATTTTACAAAGGCCTCGAGGACATAAATCTAGATTCCTAGAGCGACATGGAAGACAGCTTTTACTAGAGATAGAAAACACGAATGCAGACGTAGTTAGCCGCCATGAGAAAGCTCAAGTAAACTCATCATGATGCCATCCTGCAATAGCTCAAGAACAACAATCGGCAGGAAGATGAGCTTATCACATAGTACGAATAATAGATCACTGAGCTGCAGAAAATAACAAAAAACTAAGTTATGAACGTTATCGATAATGAGATCATCAGCGACATCAAAGCCAAAATTGCACAAAACAATAATAATAGTGTTCTAACGCTAGCAGACGAACAGTACAATCTGTCCGTGTTGCAACAAAGCATAATTCAAACCTAAATTCAACCTGAAAATAAAAGTTTCGTTAAGAAAAAACCTGTAAATGAAGGTCTAAAAAAGTAAGAATAAGCTATTCGAGTCAAAATGGAGAGCATAAGTCGAGAAAGGTAACTTTTGAACATGTAAAGAGAGGACAAATCTTCAATGAAATACTAAATGGAATGTCTTTCGCATCTTTTTCGTTAAAGATTCGTAAATCCTATGTTTCCCCATAGACCTCAGCAAGATTGCAAAATAAAGCTTGTTCAAAGCTCAGTCAAGAATACTTTCACTAATTTGGTTCCTCAATCAGTCAACGATCAAACAGTCTTACCTAAAAATGATCCTAAAATAGCCATGAAACAGTTAAAAATGCATAAGAAAAAGGCATTAAAGCCTATATCTACAGTTGAGGTAAAAATAAAACCAAAAAAAATTATATAGGAAGTCGATTAATTTGAAGAAATAGCAGATAATAAAAAAATAAAACAGACTCAAAAGACAAATTTATAGACTATTTTTAGTTAATACATCGATTCGATCACACCATGCATTAACAAAGCTGACACTATTAATCAAACATACACTCCTAGATTTCTAGGATGGTTAGAAGATAGTCAAAAAAATATAAACGTTGACTATGAAAATAGTGAAAACGACAAAAACAACAAATAAAAGAAGCTTGATCAAGTTGCTTCGTTTGAAAAGGCAGGAGCTCTTAAATAGCTTAAAATAACTTTTGAAGGTCTAACACATCTTAATGGAATTTAAAAATTTTCGAATCTTTAATAAGTAGCTTTGCAGTTTAATGCAATTAAATTGATAGAACCAATAAAAAGTTGTTCTAAATTAATCCAATTAAACCTTTCCTACAATAAGCTGCGATCAGTTTCAAGTGTTTCAGGGCTTCCATGGCTGAGACTACTTAATATTTAGCATAATTCGATATAATCTTTAATAATTTAATGTCCGTCGCTGTAGATTGTTTGGGCTGGACATAATGCTATCGAATAACTTTCAGTCAATCAGTCGAAATATCTGAGAATATTGCTTCTAAACAACAATAAAATTAATTAGCTACCTACTTTATCTCTATATAATCTTTAGGAAATCAATCTTTCCTACAATCAGATTAGAATCCTACAAAATTTGTAGGCGCTAATTCTTTTGAAAAAGTTTAATTTGTCTCACAATCGAATCGAGAAGTTACCCTCAAAGATTGTTTATTTATATCTAAATTAACTGCATTTATCTCACAACTATCTACCCAGTCTTACCTGTTTGTTTCTTCCTTGCCTTTAAAGACTCTATCTGAACAACAATCGACTTACAGGCCGCACTAACGCTTAAATTTACCTACCGAATTTAAAGTAACTTAACGTAGACTAGAATAGACTGTAAGGCTTTTCACTTGTATGGGAACTACTACGCTATAGCCGAGGCTTAGAATTTCTACGTTACAGTAACAACGAGTATTTTCTATCCTTGCGTTAAAAAATCAGATAAATCTACTAATCTATGCTGTTTAAGTTTATGGCCAACCTTAAAATAATCAACTAAAGCGGACAAGACATAGGCCTTAAAAAATATTATCAATAAAACTACAGTGTTTATTTTAACTAAGATGGATTTTTCGGTTAAAGTCCTGCAAGCATACAGCTAATCTAAAACAGAATGAAATTTATATTACAATAGTTCAGACTGAGTTCTCTACTTTAAACTGAGAAAAATTCATTTCTTAAACAGCAACAGTACATAGCATATCAGTATTTAGCAAAGATAAGTCAGCTTAAACAAATTTTAAGCGATAAAAATACATTATACAGCATCACAAATGTTCAACCATCGCTTTTCTATCATCACGATCAACACGAAATCAACAAAAGAAACCTTTCTCACATGCTCAGAGGAGCCCTTTTACAAGTGCAATATCGAAAAAAACTTAGACTTCAGTACTTTTTAAAAAATAGAGATAAAATAAGCTAAAGTCTTTTCTTTCTTAAAATGCTGCACTAGGAATCTTAGATCAAAAAAGCTATCAATAAATTTGCGTATCTTCTTAAAGGAATGAACTAGTAATCAGCCGCGATTAAAATTCAAAAAGTCTGGAGAGGTTACGTTAGAAGAAAATTATATTTAAAACTGATAGGTAGATCTAAACCTAAACTACAAGACGATGATTCTGATTTTTAAGACGTAGACATTGATTTTTTCGATCAAACCTTAGAAAAACACTAGTTTAAAATATAAGAGATCTAAGGCTTAGATTTATAAGATATCATAATTAGACCAGAAGTATTCCAGATGCTACAGGCTCGTCTAACTGCAGAAAACAACAATAAACCCAAACCTCAAAACGATAAAAATGAAGAAAAAGGTGTTAAGGGACCAATGGTGGACAATTTTATGAAAAACTAGTCTCAAGTTAGCAATAGAAAGTCAAATCAGATCACTCAATAATAACAATTAATGAAAGAATGGCGAATCAAAGATCCAAGACTGCTAAAAGCATTACAATATAAGCAGAACAAAAGACTTTAGGCTAGACGTAAGTAGTAATAAAAAAACATGACAGCTGCTTAGCGCTTATAGCGATTTAGACGTGGAGGAAAATGATCAATAGTATTTTTTTAGTCATTTGTTTTAATTTTTTAGTAAAGTTATAGTTTATGTATTTTGAATATTTTTTGATATGTATAATGCTGATTCTGAGTATATAATTGATGATTTCACAGATATTTTTCCTATCATCAAGAGGTGATTCCATCATCAACCGTGATTTTCGCAGCGATCTCATCAAAAACACGCCCGAACTATTCTATCGCAAGGTTAAATTGTCCAAGGGAGACGTAGAGCCTATCTTCAACATTTAAGGCATCAATTTTGCATACCTCAAGAAGTCTTCAGTATACGTGGTGGCCACCACTCGCTTCAACATATCTCCCGCTTACATTCTTTAACTTCTCAACCGAATTGTAGTCATAATCAAGGACTTTACCGGAGTCATCAACGAAGAAACCATACGTAAAAATTTTGTCTTAGTCTATTAGATTTTAGACGAAATAATCGATTTTGGACACCCTCAGCTCACAAATACCTCACATATCAAACCACTTATCGCCAGTTAAGTGTCGGAAAATAAAAAAGAAAGCATTTTAGATATCAAAAAGATAAGCAATCTGTCAATCTTCAGCTCGAACACTGTAAATTCTTCAGCTTCGAGTGTTTCAGTCAGCAAAAATACTCAAAATTAGATTTTTGTAGACATTTATGAGAAGATTAACATGCTTTTCAATTCTTCAGGGTACGTAATCAACTCGGCTATCGATGGCTGTATTCAGATGAAAAGTTATTTAATAGGCAATCCTGCACTTAAATTGATGCTAAATGAAGATTTGACCTTAGCTGAGACAGGTTCACTTGGGTCAGTGGTGCTTGATGACTGCAACTTCCATGAAAGTGTTCAACATAATGAATTTTTGACGAATAAAGCACTCAAAATAGACCCTCCTGAAGGATAGTTTATTGTAATGAACTACCGAGTCACTGCTGATTTTGCAGCACCCTTTAAAGTCTTTACCTTTTTCGACATCGAAAGCCCATATAAACTTGTACTCAAAATCAATGTAATCATTCAATCACTCAGCTAAAGGCGAACTACAATAAAGACATCGTCGCTTCTTTTATCAATGTCAAGTTTAACGTCCCTAAAAAAGTTACAAATATTAACTGCGAGATAGTCAAAAACCAAGGTAATCAGAAAGCTGACTACGACTAAGCAGGAGGTTTCGTGGAGTGGGTGATACGCAAGATGCCTGGTGATCAATAATATACGCTTATGACAAAAATAACTTTGCCTCAAGCAACTACTAATCAAGCAATTAAGTAAACAGGACCTATAAACCTGAATTTCTAAATACCCAATTTCAGTCTTTCAGGGCTTCAGATAAAATCTTTAAGAATACTACAAGGTGGTTAATCTCCTAACAAATGGGTACGCTATATAACGAAAAGCACGTCTTATGTTTGCCGGATGTGATGATAAATATGTCTTAGTTTCTAAAATTATTATCTTATAATTACTATCTTATGTTGTTTAATCTCAAATCACTGAAAAATGCGTTTCGAAATGTTAAAAAATATATCAAGAAACTAATTAAAACTGTGTAGTATGTATAAAAGCTAATTCTATTTAAATGTTAGGGAAGTTGTTTCGTTTAATAATTTTGTTAATAATCTTCTATTCTATGATCGTTCGAACGCAGTAAGAATGGACAGCCTACGCCAAAATTCACAAACGCTCATATTTTTACTACTAGGACAAAGTGTTGGATTTGACTAGTTTTATGAGATAGCACCCTGGAGGCGAAAAAGCATTGATTCCTTATGTCAATAAAGACATCACTGAAATTTTGTTCAAAGTGTATCCTCACTCTAAAGAATCTACTCTAAAAACTCTCGAAAAGTACAAAATAGGCAATATCAAAAACCAAGAGCAACGCAAAAGAACTCTTTCGCCTATACCACAACAAGACAAAAGTGCTCAGAAATAAAAGAAAAAAGTATGCTTTGATAAAGACGTACTTGATGCTCCCGAACCGACACTTAAAGCTAAAGATAATAAAAAATCAAAGAAAAGCTCATAGAGTTTATCGAAAAGTATTTTTATGTGTAATATAGAAAGTAAGAAAAGCAAATAAAAAAAGTACGATGTATCGATAAAACTGCTGTAGTCTGAAGAATAGTCGAAAATAACATAAATTTCAAATCAAAAATAAAATATTGTATAGACTCCTAGAAATAAGTAAAAAGTTGTGTAGACTCCAAAAAAAATGATAGAATCTTCCAAAATCAAGACATCGGACACTTCTAATAATTAAAAAGAGCATAGCTCAAAGAAAACGATGATAAAAACTAAGAAGAGTGCTACTATTTAACAAGATTTTAATGTAGAAATAGACATTAGCTAATTTGATTAAGAAAAACCGATTTTCAGAGTACCTGTGCTACAAATAAAAAACATGTCGTGTCTCGGCAGAATCAACTGAAGATTAATTGTATAGTTTTATATATTATCTGCATCTTACACTTGCAAATATGATCAAAGATCAATATAATATGGTTTATCTAGTCATGTTCGTTAGATTATATTTCAAATGGGAGGCAACAATGGCCGTGTGCTAAAAATCAACAACCTTTAAGAGCAAATGAACCAATGTGAACTGCTTGCCAACAAAAGTAGAATCTTTTTTAAGTAGACAGTCCTATATACGGGTAGCTTCAGTATGTGCGCTTCAACGAAATGAACTTCAATATTGCCGAAAGCAACACCAACGAAGTGCCTCACCCTATGTCTATCCATTATCTCGTTCAGCCCAGCACTCTTATCTTCCCAGACTTCGTCCTTCTTGAAGACATCTCTCCCGCAGATGTCACTTAATTACTGGAAATCATTCATGCCATTTGCGAAATGGCAGTTCAAGGAGAACCAATCGGTTTCGGATACAATAGAATCGCTTTTAACAAACGTTGGGGAGTTGCTGGCTAGCTTACTCCATCATGGTCCTATGACCAAGTCTTCTATGACGGAAATATTCAAGGAGTCTACTTTTCTCCTCAACAAATGATAGCTTTTTCTCAAGGAAAACGCAATCCTCGTTATGACATCGGCAAGGCTGACGTATTCACTTTTGGAGTGATGCTGGTCTAAATAATATTTTGCTAAAGTTTAGCCGGAATGTATGACTACTAAAATTTTTAAATCAGATTGAACCCTCTTCTGGAAAAATTGCAAAATATCCGTTAATAGTGGGGAGAAGATGTGGCCAACATGTTTATAAGTATGTTGGAAATCGAAGAAGAAGATAGAGTTGACTTTAATTAACTGCTTGCTATGGTCAAAGACATACTTTATCCTTCGAAAAATGTGAGTATCAACATGCTCAAGTCAGGCAGCAGTCAAAGAAACCAGCTAGAATTCTCCAGAGGCAACCGCACTCCAGGTCGTCAAGCCCCACCCAATCCTTATCCAGTTCAGACCCCCAAAAACGACAAAGGCAAGTATCGTAATGACGTTTCGCCTTTCAGAGGACGTTTCGGTGGAGCAGTGAAAACAGACAGAAACAAAAAGACGCCCGAAAGAAATCAGCCAAATCGCTCACCCATGAGACGCAATCTTCAGATAAACACTCGAGGCGATCGTTAGACCTTTGGCAATCGTATGCCAGTCGACATGGGACGAGGCATAAGTCCAAGTGGACGAACTTTTTACTGATGGCGGCATTTGATGATTTGAATGAACACTATGAATAATTTTTATTCATAACAACCAATCGTAGTTAGCTTTATAAAATGAAGTTATCTCAAAACATACTCATCACTATCTTCTTCATCCTCGGGCTCTTCATTCTTGGCAGTCTTTTTAATCAATTTCTAAACAGTAAGCCCGAAGCTCATATCGGATGCTACCTCCACGATCAACAACTTAACAAAACTGCTATTCTTCAGTCCCGAATCGCCAACATCAAATAACAGCATAGACTAGCTCTCTCAGTTGCCTATCTTTATCCCTCACTAGTTGCAAATTAAACTAATTTTTAGCATACCTCGGTTCAAGTTGCCAAGTCATTTGAGGGTTACCTCCAAAAATTGACACAACGACAAAACTTTAACAAAGAAAATTTTCACATTTTAACTGCCGTCCACAAGGCCGAACAGTAGTATCTAACATGCAAGATGAGTATATAACAAGATTATAAGGAAAATGATTGTCTTAACAACTGGTAGCAATATGAAGGTTGTTTTGTAAGACTTTAGGGCATCAGAGCTACTCTACAGTAAAAAGTTAGACAAGGTTAGCTCATAAAAATCAAGATTCAAGATTGGATAAAATTACCTTAAGGAGGTCAAACTGATTTGTAGTTAGCTAGGCGCATCTACAACTAAAGTATGGAAAACAACACTAGATTCACTTAGAGACTTCAAAAGCAGCTGGACACTTAGGAAGGCAAATACAATCAAACTCGCCGAGATAAACAATAAGCTAGCTCTAGACGACAAATCGTTTACAAAAGCTATATCGAATGCTCCAGCAGTAAATATAATCCTATCAAGATCGTAAAGAGTTCACCGCTTGCCAAGAGATATCTAACGAAGTCAGTAATATCAATAAAGATACTCTTATATACCTAAAGGCTATGATTGATTCAAAGCAGTAGTTGCTGGCCAACCTCAGAAACTTTTTAAAGCAGCAAAGCAACAGTAAATAAATGGAACAAATGCACGAGGTCTACAAACAACAACTTTAGGAATATCGTCTGATGCACAGGGAGTTTATCAACTATAATCTTTAGAATGTCAAGGCATGCGGTTGCTCAGAATAACAGGAGAGAAATTATCGGACTTAACTTTAATAACTGACTAAAGATTAATAAATATATAGGATAAACTTATAAAGACTCAGTACTGCAGTTGATTCTCTGAACTAACAAATAAAAAGAGCTGAAGAATAAAAGTAAGCCATTTTCCAAACCTATAAATAAATTCTAAGATCTGCCGAAAATGTGCCCGTCATTCAGGGCAGTCAACTGGCCAGACTAAATCGAGATCTCGAACAAGTAAGTACTGAAATAGTAGCTTTGAAAGGAAAATACTATGATCTTTTTTCAAACTGTGACACTATCAAACAGTATATGGCGGCTAGAATCAGAGGAATCGATGCTGTTGCTAACTGTCTAGCCAAAAAAGAATATTTTTAAAAACTAAGAGGACAAACTAAGGCCTATCTTCATCCTGATAGCGAATCTAGCCGAGTAATTTAGAGCAGAACACAGCTGGTTAAGTATCTTTCAGCTTTTGAAATATGATCGCTCAATATTTTATCACATTGAATTTCAATCAATGATCTTGGTTTAAAAATTAAAGATATTTATGTGTTTTTTGCAGAAATTGTTTTATTTAGCTCTACTGATAAAGTTTTTACCTGTAGATATAAATTTATTGTAACTTCAAGAATGTTCTAAGGACAGAGACTAGCATACGTTGTACCTGGCTATACAGGGTAGCTTCTAATCTGATTCAGACATATTCCCAAAAAAGTATACGAGGACTTCCAAGCGATCGACAAGCAGGAAGCCACATCTAAAATTCCAGGATATGCTGGATATGTAAACGCGATCAAACCATAAAATTTGTACGGAAACACATTCGGAAAAACAACTCTTGACGTCAACAGTAACCAGTACGTTCAAGGTCAAGATTTTTAGCCTAGAGTAAAGTATGTATCGTCCACCACTGTCAATCTCTTGCCTCCTTCATAGCGTCTTCAACGCACTGCTGCTGATATCGTAGGCGTACCTAACACCAAGATCTCAGTGAAAGAGGTAATAAAATTTTGATTCAGCCTCAAATCACCCATTCAGGACCATAGACAGACCAGTTCACTTTAACTAAAAATGCATAATTCAGAAAAACTCTTACTAAAAAAGATGAAAAATGGGTTGACCGCAAAGTGGTCGAAAAGTAGGGCAAAGAATATGTCTAATTGGGAAATCCTCTTCCCGGTTACACTGGTTTCGGCAAGCGAGTACTGGCTAACAACATATTTGGAAGAACCTATGCTTAGTGCTTGAAGGAGTCAAAAAGAGACGATGCACGACTGAACCATGATCGCAACAAAAACTTCCAGACTCAGCTGCATTCGGACGTTCCTCTGAAGTTCTGAGTGATCAACTTCAATATCATATAAACTTATATTATACATGGAGCATGAGCTTAATGAGTTGGCGTAAATACACTCACCCCGAAACATCGTTGAACTCACCCACTAGCTGATAGGCACCTAAAGCACTAATGGACAGCATTTTTAGTTTCAGGAAGATCAAAATCCTTTCAGCTTCTACAATTAAGATAACAAACGCTAGTCGAGTTAGTCTGAGTAAGAACCCGAAAACAGTCAAAAACGACATCAGCGCCCTCGCCCCAGTCCTCCATAGCAACCCCAATCCGAAAAACTACCATCAGTACCAGTGGGAGATAATCTTGCATAAACTGCTCCTTTCAAACTATAAAGCCCTTCAGAAAAATAGTAACCGATGTCGCAATAATCAAACAAGGCAGTAATGGGTCAGCAGTCGCCTATCAAACTGAGTTCTTTTAAAGAAAGTCCTTTTGATTTCTAAAAATTCTCTAAAACTCCGGAGCCTAACAAAAACGCTGCCCAGATTATATCAGCTGAAAGAAAGTATTAATAGGATTTGCAAAATGATTTAAGCTAGCTTAAAAACAGTTTTAAAGGTCAGAAAAAATCATCGAAAGTATTCGATGCAAAAAAATCTTAAAAAGTAAATGTTAATAAAACGTTTGTAGCTCCTCGACTCAAGAACACCGAGAGCAAATAAATGGAAGCAGAGTAGATGCGAATGTTGATAAAAATGGCGTTTTAAAAGAAAAAAGCAAATTATTAAATGCTCAAAGCTTGGGATCGAAATCGAGCAGAAAAAATGGCTTTAAACTGCAAGCTCCTAGACTAACTGCTTAACGAGGTAGATATAAGAATAAAGGCTTCTCTTTAAAACTTTTAGCTCTATCAAACATTTTTCCGAGAAAAAGTGCATCAATAGTAAAAATATATAAGTTCCCCAGTCATAAATACTCGTTATGCACTTCAAAATAATTCTCTTAGCAAAAATGTATACATTAATTGCAGTGTAATTTTAAACTCTCTTTATGATGAAAATGTGGCTCGTTGCAAACGCATCACTGATTTCATATATTTGATCCATCAGAACATTCTCAAGTAGCTTACTGAAAAACATCTAGAAAGCAGTCAAAGAGATTTGCTTAAAGTTAGATAAAAAATATCGACACTAAAATCTTCGCTAAAAAAATACAATCAATAGACATAAGAAAAAGGAGATTAACTGGCAGTTTTATTCAATGACCAAGCTAACCATATTACCAATCAAAATGAACGCGATTTCTATCGAACTCAGCTATCTTTTCTGAGAAAAGCTTTCATGCAAATATAAGTTCAAAAAAAGTTAGGAGAATACTGTCTATAATACTACCAGACAGCTATAAACTAGTAAATAAAGCGAAGCAAAGTCATTCATTAAGCCATGATCACTTATTCTCAGGGCCTGAAGCAAGCATATGGTGTTGGAGTCGATGCCACTGAGCTTTAACAAATGAGTAAAAACTAAGAACTTAACCTTATTAATGAATTTTATTCACTCGAATAGATGTTTGATTAACGAACTTTAGAGCTTTTCAAAGCAAAAAATGGGATCAAAGAAGAACTGACGTTTCAACTATTTAACGACTACATTTCTAAGTATAAATCTAATAACAAAGATTTCATTACGATCCTTTTGACTCAAGAATCATCCTACTCAAAGAGTTCACAGTACGCTACGTCACTGTGTCGAAGGGCAAGGAAATTAAAGAGTAGTCATGCTATCTAGTTATTACAGTTGACAATTTTCTTCATATGTCATTCAACTGTCAACGGAATCTATACAACAAACCAGATATGACGATCAAAATAAACGGTAAATTGTTATAGATAAAATCATTGAAATAATAAATGCTTTAGATATCTAAAAAAGAAGAAAGACGTTACTCGATGATGAGTTACTTCTGGGACAATAAGGTTTAAAAAACATATCGAATAAAGTTTTCAAAGAAAGATAATAAAGAAGAGTTTATGGATTATATTAAAAAATTAATGGTAGAACTTGCGTGATTTCTACTATACTTTTGTCATATAATTTTATCTATCATGCCAGTATCTTTTCAAAGTCGGCTTCTTAAAGCTTAGTCTTGGATACCACAAAGCGTGCCAGCTAGTCTAGAATTTAGTGAAACTTTATATCTTATTTGCTTTTAGTAAGAGCCTTACTATTTCCCATATGTTGACGTAACTCTCCTTTGCAGTTCATTAGCTGATCTAGGTCCCTCAGAAAAAGTTTAAGCTCACTGATGTCGCATGTCTTTTTGTCCTTTCCAATACTCTTGATGAATATTTTGTACAAAGACTCGAAACGGGAAATAAAATAGCGATTCATATTCTAGACCTTTGAATAAACTGTAAGAAGCTTGCAAAGATGACTGTTTGCGTGAAGATTTTGATTATGTCTCATAAGGTATTGTCCCAAAAAAATGCATGGATTGAATCTACTTCTGACTTCTGGGTCGATTTGATCAGTGTTGTTCATCAATTCCTAGAGTTCCTTTGATAAAGCTACCATTCCATCTGTTAGTGTGGGTAACAATTTTTAAACCAGGTACAGATCTTTGTAGTATTTTTTGTTGGCAACGGTTACTGTTTCGCGTTTAAGATTATCGAAGGGCACTTGAAAATCAATTTGCTTGAAATCGTTAACAAATCTTTAAGCCTCTCTTTGCTATTCAGATTCCATAAAATTACAACTTCGCTTTAAATATTATATACTAACTATCTATACTAGTCATTAGTCTTTTAATTTGAAAAATAAATATTTA
>Ga0169931_10006772_pt1 | contig 17170 bp, 10 predicted proteins | sample Kivu_15m_20L_FD_129675 | JGI IMG/M metagenome (GOLD analysis project Ga0169931, IMG submission 129675) | Freshwater microbial communities from Lake Kivu, Western Province, Rwanda to study Microbial Dark Matter (Phase II) - Kivu_15m_20L... | ecosystem: Environmental > Aquatic > Freshwater > Lake...
ACTTGCTGGGAATGAGTCTCGGTGAGGTGGATCCAGAAGGGTGGGAATAACCCCACCTCAACTGGATCTCATTCGGTGGGACGCAACACCAGAATTATCTTTCGCAAAAAATCACGGTGCCGCAGAGATTGGCAACCTCCCTGGCTACCAATCTCTGCGGCACCGCTTCTCATCCGCAGGCTGTCGACGCTGCGATCGACGATCGAGTTGCTGACAACCTGCCGAGATCTGTCCGTCAGATCAAGCTGCAGGGCTGGTTCAGAAACCCCTCAGTTGCACCGACGTCAGACCGACGAGTCGACCTTCTGCGTTGATTGCGTATGCCCAGAGCTTCTGCGTACCGTAGAGGTACCAGCGTGAGGGCACCTCAAGTTTTCCGGCTGAACCAGGACCAGCAGCCAGGATGCGCACCCGCGCAAAACTCTCATACGAGTTGCCCCAGAACAGGTAGACCTGAGTTGCGCCAGCTGGAATACCCTGCAGAACGATCTTCTGCGGGAAGCCAGGACGCTGGCCGTCAACCAAACCTTCGAAACCAAAGCTGACTCGCTCAGGTGTCGGTGTCGGCGCAGGCATCTGCTCAGACGGTGCAACAGGCGTCGACGGGGGTGACACAGGTGGCGCTGTACGAGCTGGATAACGCTCCTTCGCGAGTTTTACCAGGCGTTCGCTGTCAATGATTCCGCCTGACGCAACGTCAGATTCGGAGATCTCTGCATCAGACAAAACTGCACGACTCATCAGTTCAGCGGCCGATGCAGCAGGAATCCGCCCAGAGAGCGGCAAGTCCTTGCGGACCGCTGCAAGTGCCAGAGCGTAGGCACCGGCTGCGACTGGCGAAGCCATCGACGTACCGCTGAGACGCGCGTAGCTGTCGTCCGTGTACGTCGACAGAACTCGCGAGCCAGGAGCCGCGATGTCCACCAGGTTTCCGCGATTCGAAAATCCAGTGAGCGATCCCGTCTCTCCGCTGGCAGCAACCGAGATGACATTCGCGTAGCTCGATGGGAATCCGTAAACGAATCCACCGTCCTGCTGCGACCCATGCACGATGCTGGAATTGCCGGCAGCTGCGAACACCACGATGTCGCGACTTGCTGCATACTCGTAGACCGATCGCGTCAATTCACGGCGTGAACCAACGATCGAAACTGAGCCGAGCGAAAGGTTGATGATGTCGGCACCTTGATCGGCAGCCCATTTCACGCCGCGCTCGATCTCGACCGACGATCCTCTGCCGTTGTCGCCAAGCACTCGCACAGGAATGATCTTGACGTTGACACAGGACGCAACGCCGACGGCGCCTTCGCGATTGTTGGCCGTTGCAGCGATCAGGCCGGCAACGTGCGTGCCGTGGCCCGTACCGTCACGGAATCCCGAATCTGGCGGCAGGGTGGCACCACTTCCGACGAAGTTCGCGCCAACAATCTCACCGCGCTCATCACGCAACATGGCGTCGCGAAGATCCGGGTGATCGATGTCGATCCCCGTGTCGATCACGGCAACCTTGATGACTTTCTGATTCTCACGGTCAATCAAGCTGCAGGCCGCGTCCCGACGGATGTACGGGAGAAAGGTCGCCTGTGACTTGAGGCGATCGTTCTCGGTCACCGGACCAACCGATGCGATCGATTCTGCTTCGACGGTCACAACGTTTTCGCCTGCACCAAGTGCCGCGACGATTTGCGCTGTGCCGCCCGGACTGAAATCACAGCCCGAGAACTTGACGTTCCAGGTGTTGGCCAGTTCTTCGGTGAGAACTCCGCCGCCAGATTGCCAGTTGACACGCTCCGGGGCATTCGCAGCACATCCCAGACTTTGCGCAACATTGGTGGAGTTCGTGGCGAGTGCTTGCTCCGTCAGATCAGCAGTTGCCTGAACGACAAAACTGCCTTCCACGTATTCGGTGGGAACCGACCGCTCGGACTTGCGCTCCGTCCGGTCGAGACCGCAACCAAATACAAGAAGGGACGCGCCAACAACGCCGGACAGAGCAACTCTGTTCCGAGCCTTGCGACCACGTATGCTTCGATTGCTTGATTCGCCTGAAAATAGCGGCGACTTCGGACCCATGGGTCCGAGGATTATTGACTTCATCTTTTTCAACTCCCGCAACAACAGCTAGGTGTTCAACTTCCAGTTACTCAACGACAACGACAACAAAGGGGTCCCAACCGGACGCCGGCCTGGCGAAGCTTCACAGAGAAGCCGCACGACCCCACCACAATCGCGATTTTAAAGCATTTTAAGCAAAATGCAATTATTTTATGCTTTTCAATACAATTGTTAATTTTTTCAACACCAGGAAAGACTCAATGGCCACCGGCTTTGACAGCTCACCATTGTGCCAAGTACCATTAAAGAAAGATTAGATTTCAACTACTTATCTCTCAGTCTGGAGTTCGCCGATGCAATGGCCACTGCGCGCCATGCTAGTTACGGGGGTCACCTGTCTCGTCGGTGCCGCAGCGCTTCCGCGCCTTGAAGCAATTCTCGTGCATGAAGCCGGGACCCGCAGCCGAATCGAAAGCCAATGGAATGAAACCCTCGGGATGACCAGATTTCAGCTGGCCAGCCTCGTGACGGAAACGATGAATGACCGTTCCCTCATACAGAACTTCAGCTGGGGCTATTCCAACTCTGTCGTCCAGTCGCTTACGGCTCGGCTGCGCATGGGCGAGCTGGAGCAGATCGAAGTTTTTGATGCTGACTGCAAGTCACTCGCTCGCGTCCACCTGCGTGCTTCGCTTCCCCTTAACTGTCCAGGCAAAGCCTCGGAATCGGACATTCGCAGCGCCGCCCTGAATTGGGCCGCGACCGGAGATCAGCAACAGATTCCGGTGCTGACTGTCGAACGGCGACTGACTGACCCCGGTCGCGGCGCAACCTGGATCGTGGGCGCGGTCCCGCTCGACGATCAGTGGCTGGTTGTGCGTCCGGCACTGGCGCACATGATGCGTCGCCATAGCCTGCGCATCAATACGGCCGCACCGAGTTCTGAAGACGCTGCGAAGTCGACTTCGGGCTCGCGATGGACGCTGGCTCGCGAGGGCGGGTACAAGACGAATCAGCCGCGGATTGAATTACAAACATCGGAAATTGGCCTTGCCTGGCTTGGCCTCGGCTCGACGTCGAGACAATCCGGCCTCGAAGCCATCCGCCTGCTGCTGACGCTCGGCGCGCTTTTGTCCTTCTTCGCGGTGATCACGCGGCAATGGCGCACCCGACAAACCGATGTCGATGAGCGCCGCGCGTTTGATTCCTGGTGCGGGGGACTTGCTGATCCGCAGCGCGAAAATGCCGACGAGAAGAATGCAGGCGCATCTGACGACGTACAGATCAACACCTGGAAACAATCGATTCTCAGCGCCATCCGAGTCCGTGACGAGCAGATCCGAAATCTCAAGACGCAACGCCGGCAGATCGATCGAAGTCTCGAGGAAAAGGACAAACAGATCGCAGGTTGGGTTGACCATGTGGCGGATCTCGCAACGCTCGACTCCCTGTCGGAGCAGATGCAGCGCACCACAAGACCGTTTCTGGATCGTGCAACCGAGATGCGAGATCGCCTCGAGCAACTCGACGCCACGATTGCCGAAAGCATCCACCGTCAGACCAACGAAGTTGCCGGCGTCCTCACGCGCTGGCAGCAAGGAATCGCAGAGCGCGGAATGAGAAAATTCCTGCGCTCCATGTCGGAGACCCAGGGTCGCACCGCGGACCGCTCGGTTCTCGATGATGATATTGACCTGATGGCCACTGCCTCGGGCCTTGCCATCGACGGCGCGCTGCACGCAAAGCTAAGCATTCGCTCACTCGAGACCGACATGGCGTTCGTTGCGAAAATGGTTGGCGGCTGGCACGCGCTCGCGACTCGCGACACCTCACGTGATGGCACGACAGATCCCGAGGAAACCGTTCAGCACGCCGTCGCGATGCTGCGCATGAATACCCATCTGCCGTCGATCAATTCCATCTGGCGAGTCACCTCGCCAGAAGCCGCATTGATGCCACGCCTCCCGACGGTCATCTTCGCATCGGCGATTTATCACTGCTGGCTTGCGGCTCTTGAACAAGCTGGCTGCGAAACGATCGCGCGCGCACGAGCTTCGACAGCGTCTCCGAAGGACGCAGACATAAGTGTCATCACAAGATTTCGCGAGAATGGGGCAAGGCGCATTCTGGTGATCACGACGACGAGTGACAAGGACTCAACAGTCTCCACTGACTCAGAACGTCAGCGTGACGCGCGTCGACGACGCGCCGAGTTCCATCTTGGAATCGCGCGCGCCATGCTTCGTGGATTCAACATTGAATTGGGCGTGATGCCGGTCCTGAGTGGAGCAGCACCGATCAGTATCGGGTGGCTCAGCTCCACGGTGTCAGCAGCTTCCCGGCCAGAAGAACTGGTTCGTCCGGCGGAAAGCGAAACCAGCGCCCTGCCGATCAAACTTAGCGGAGCTTCGCTGGCGCCATTGGACACTGATTCTTCCAGAACCGTGTGATGCCTGCCGGACGCTGATCCGTCGGTCGCGCTGGATCGTCGCCAAACTCAGCAGACGCGCGTGACGCAAGCGTCTGGATTTCAGCCCACGTTCCACCCTGCGGGGTCGGCGGACGCACTCCGGCAGCAACTCGGAACCCGTGCGCGCGGATGTCGCGGTCCAGGTTGAATGCCCGGTAGCAGAAACTGTGGTGCGGATCGTTGTAATCACCGATGGCGATATAGCGGTAGCTACCGTCCGACTCGCGCCAGCCGTGCTGGTAGAGGCGATCACACTCCTCTATACCAACATCGAATGGCATGCCGGCATCTGCGCCACGTTGCGCCGCCCAGCGTCCAAAGGACAGGTGGACCTCAACCGCAGACTTCGGATCGAGACCAATCTGTGGGAGCCACTCGCCCGACAACTCGTCAGCTTCCTGCTCGAACGTGAAGTGACCGAGACGCTGTTCAAAAGCCTCACGGAGGGCGACGTCGCTGTCGGCCTCTGCGGCCGTGATCGACCGGGACATCGCAAGATAACCAGCGGACGCGTCACGAACTCCGGCCGGCGCTGTATTCGGAAGAAGACCGATCGTGGTTCGACCGAGATCGAGCACCGTCGACTTGATGTCCTCAGAACTCGTGAGCCACGCTGGCCAAACCGGCATCGCGATCAAAGTCGCCAGCTGTTCCCACGTGCGCGAACCAGCGGCGGAGCCGACCGGAATCGTCGCGAGACAAGCCGATGCTGCCGTTTCAAACTCAGCATAGCGCGTGCGTCCGCGCGCACTGAGCTCGCGGAATGGGAAGAAGTTGGTATCGCTCACATAGGTACGATCGCCAACAAGCGTGCTGAACGTCTGACATGCGTCAGAGCAGTCACCCGTGGCACAGACCGTCGCGCCAAGTGAACCGAGCGCGAGATAGACTTTCGAGCTGAACCGCTGCCCAGCAACGGTCTTGAACACTCCAGAGGTCTGGACGACTGCGCTGGCCTGGAGAACCCGAGCACCGAGACTGTCGAGTGACGAGTCACGCTCGGGGCGCGTCGAGGGATTGCGCTCGCTCAGGCGGTAAAAGTATCCGAAGAAATCGTCTGGAGCGGTGATGTGTGCGCGGTAGTAGTGACCGAGTTCGTGCGCAACCACACCAGCAAACTCTGCCTCGCCCATCTCCGGGATGATCCCCGTGTAGACGTTGATCCAATCGCCCGTGCGCATGAATGCGATCGACCGCGTTGAAGCGATGCCGTCGAGATCTCCTCCGACATCGCAGGCAGCATTCGACCGAAGTTCTTCACGACCGGCAACGCGTCGCATTTCGAGTTTGCAGGCACTGCGTGAATTCGCGTTGAAGGAACGAACAAAGCCAGCCAGCAGTGCGCGGGACTGCGCTTCATCCGTCTCGGCGCGGCAACGATACTGCTCGGACGGCCACTCTGAGAATGAACCCGTTGAGACATCCAGAAATGCGACAGCAGCTTCACCGGAACCAGACGCATTCGCCCATGAACCACGCAGGGTCACACAGACTGGCACCGGAGCCACGAACGCATTGACGCTGGGGTTGATGATGACGCGAGCCTGCGGTCTCGGTGCCGCGGCCATGACATCCGGGTACCGCTGACGAAGATTGCGGTCGAACTGATCGATCCAGAACTGCGTTCTCTGCGTTACGGCATTGCTTGCCGGCAGGAAGTTGTTTTCAAGGCCCAGAAGAGGCGACATGTACTCCCGGTACTCAGCGTCCGAGACTTCAGTCCAGTTGAATGCGGCCGTATCACGAATCGGTTCGTCGGCGTTGTGCGACAAATCGGATGTCGAAGACTGATTCGCACCACAGCCGTGCACGATCAGCGTCGCTGCGAGGAGGCTCGCGAACATCGTCGACTTGACTTGTCTTCCACTTTGAACTGCGCAACGCTTCATGCGTTTCCGACTCCAGAAATCATCTGCAAAAACGACGGGCGTCCTGCGAAAAACGCAAACCAGGCGCACATCTTTGACTGACCGGCCAGTTATGGTCCTACCCCGTCAAAAAAGCAATCGAAATCTTTAGGAAAACTTCCTCTTCTTGCCGCTTGACCAACCCTACGGCTGCGGCCGCCTCGCCGGATGGCAAGGATCCCGCCATCACCGCGCCCAGACGGACCGGACTTCCCATCCACAACCGGCTATACTTCAGGAAAATTCCCGATTATTCGGTTTCTTCGAATGCCGCTTCAGCGCGCAAAGGATGGCCTGTGACCAAACGTCGCGAGATTTTCGGTTGGGCGATGTTCGACGTCGCCAACTCCGCCTACACGACCATCATCGTCACGGTACTATTCAACAGCGTCTTTTCGGAGGTTATCGTCGGACCGGACCCGCTCGCTCCCGGTGCCGCCGCAGGAAGCGACCCGAGTTATTCCTGGGGAAATCTCCTGTGGTCGATCGTGATCGCGACTTCGGCACTGCTGGCGGCCATTTTGTCGCCGCTATTCGGTGCGCTCACTGATGTCACCCACTCGCGAAAACGATTTCTCGCCTTCAGCGTCGCGCTTTGCTCGGGTGCAACCTGCATGCTCTGGTTTGCGGGACCAGGTGACATTCTCCTCGCGTCAGCGCTGGTCGTGATTGCCGGACTTGGATTCTCGCTTTCTGAAAACTTCATCGCCTCGTTTCTTCCGCATCTTTCGACGCCGGAGAACATCGGCAAGATCAGCGGACTTGGCTGGGGACTCGGCTATTTCGGTGGGCTTGGATCGATTGTTCTCGTGCAGGCAGTGACCGGCTCAACGGCAAGTCCGGAGCACATGGAACAACTCCGATGGGTTGGTCCCCTCACTGGAATTTTCTTTGTCCTGTTTGCCATTCCGACGTTTCTTCTCGTGTCTGAACCAGCACGCGCACTCGGTGAAGAACGCGCACTGAAATCGGCGATTCGCAAATCGTACTCGGAAGTGGCGCATACACTGCGTGATCTCTCCCGGTACAAGGATCTGACCAGATTTCTCACGTCCTTGTTCTTTTTCTCCGGCGGGCTATCCATCGTGATCAGTTTTGCTGCCTTGTTCGGCAAGCAGGTCTACGGCATTGAAGGACAGTGGCGCACGATATTCTTTGTGACCCTTCAACTCACGGCCGCCGGCGGTGCCTTCCTGTTTGGCTGGCTGCAATCGCGCATTGGCGCAATGCCCGCCGTGAACATCACGCTCTTCATTTGGATCGGAACGATTCTGGCGATCTACTTTCTTGAGCCGCTGGCTGCGCTGCTTGGAGTGGCGGACCTGCGCACGATGTTCATCATCGTCGGAAATTTTGCGGGACTTTGCCTCGGAGCAACCCAGGCATCGTCTCGCGCCATGGTCGGCCTTCTGTCACCACCGGAGCGGTCGGGAGAATTCTTCGGCTTCTGGGGGCTTTCAGGAAAACTTGCGAGCATCCTCGCCATTCTGACCTTTGGATTTTTGCAGCGCATGTTCGACTTGAAGACGGCGATGTTGCTCTGCGCAAGCTTTTTCGTAGTCGGCCTCGTGCTGAACTTCACAGTCGACGAAAAACGCGGGCGCGCAGTTGTCGCCAAGGGGTGACGTGCGGCTCAATCCCGGTTCGCGGTCACGGTGAGCCGAATATTTGCGTCGCATACCAGGTGCCGCGCGCATCGCGACTCACGCCAACGCCAATGGCTGAGAAATTTCCCAACATGTTTCGGCGGTGACCGGGACTGTTCCACCACATGTCGGTGAAGCGCTTCGCCACGGCATTGGGGTCGCTTGAGAATCCACCGAACATGGCGACGTTCTCTGCGCTGAGACGAGCCGTACCCATGCTGCCGAATTCGGCGATGTAGTCCCGCTGTCGCTGGGACGGAAATCCTTCGTGACCAATCGAGCCGCGTCGCCCCTGGGCCGCAGACCAGATTCGCGAGACGTAGGATATCTTCGGCGCGTGCGTCTGCGCGGGCCGTGACGACTGCGCCCGATAGATGTTCGTCAATCGCACAATCTCGAGCTCGATCTGGCAGATCTCTGGCTCAGCCTTGTAACAGGGCTCACTCTCAGGACGAGGCGGTGGTGGAATCATCGGCGGCATCGGCGTTGGGATGGGCGTCGGAGTCGTCCCGCCACCCGGCTGCCCGGCGACGATGCGAACCGCACGCTGTTTGCGCTCGCCAGTCGCCAGACCGTAGTGCAGTTGGATCTCCATGCCCTCGCGAAGTCCGATTGCATCCGTCGGACCGTAAACTCTCGTCCCATCACCGGTCACTCGACTCAGGGCAAGCATGACGGTCTGCTGCGAACCCATCTGGCACTCGGCGACTGATCCGACACAAAAGCCAGCTGCCGCCTCCGGTGCAAATTCAGCGACAGTGCTGGGAGCCACGCCGACATACAGCGTCGCCGTGGCAACGTCGAGTGCGCGCGGCGGACCCGAAACGATCTGCAACGCCAATCCGGATACGTGACCCGCAGTCGCGCCACCAGCGGCGAAGGACGACGTTTCACCTTCAAGAACGGGCCTCGGTGCACAGGAATACAGTGCAGATCCAAGGAGTATCGCAAGGCTGCGCTTGAGCAAGGTGTCCATGGTGACCAAGGGACGACTCCGTCGGATCTCTAAGTTGACGCTGTGCCGGGCAGAAATCTGCGCTTTCGACCAAAAAGCCTTCAAGAACCGCACCATCGCGCGAGTCAAAGAATTCCAGTCGGTTACGTGGTCTACAGGTGTCGAGGCCCTGGACAGGCCTGATTTTTCAGTCGTTTGGCCAACTCAGCGTTTTGCCGGCCTCCCGGGAGCGGGGCCAGGACGGACCGTTCCTTGCTTCGAATCCGGGAAGGCACGTGAAGCCCTGAAGGTTGAGTTCCCGTTTGAACTCGTTGTGGAGGAAAACACCATGCGCCAGCCTGCAATCAATGGACTTCTGATTCTCGTCACTGTGGTTCCAGCCATTGCCGGGTGTTTCTCTCCGCCAGTCGCGCAAACGTCGTACTCCCTCGCAGACGCCGTTGCGGAACCAGATCCGGAAGCCGACGCGCTCAGAGCAAGTCGCAGTGCGGCTGGTGTTCTCGATCTGACGGATCGCGCCAATCACGTACCCGCAACACAACTCACTCTGCACGAAACTGGTCTTTACGCGCAGCCGGACACTCTCCAGCTGGCGCCCGGCATTCACACATATATTCCGCGCTACCCGCTGTGGAGCGACGGACTGAAGAAGATGCGCTACGTGCAACTGCCGGCCGGAACGAAGATCGACACGGACCTCATCGGCACGATGGATCGCTGGGAGTTTCCGGTTGGCACGAAATTCTGGAAGGAGTTTGCGATCGGTGGCTCTGGACGTGAAGCGTCTCGCCGGGTCGAGACGCGCTTTACGGAAAAGCTTGTAGGTGGCAAGTGGGCTTACGCCACGTATCTGTGGAACGAAACTGGGTCTGCAGCGACGCGATTCGACGACCGCGGACACCGCAACTATGTCGAGATCGCGCCAGGGGTGACGCACGACATTCCATCGTTCAACAATTGCGGATTCTGTCACATGAAGGGAACCGACCCAGTGCTTGGCTTCTCCGCCCTGCAGCTGTCGGGAATCACCAGTGCCGAACGGACCGAAGAAAGTCTCCACGCAGAGGCATTCGCACCCGGCATGCTCGACATCGAAGCTCTCGCCGCTGCCGAGTTGCTTACCAAAAAGCCTGAGCGCGCTCCCGAGATCGCGGCCCGTTCGTCCACGGAGCGAAAGGTGCTCGGTTACTTTTACGGAAACTGCTCGAGCTGCCACAACAGCATGGGGCGCGCCAACGAGTACTCGGTCGACTTCTTCGTCAGCGTGAACACCACGGCTGCTGAAGACCACAAGATCTTCAAGGCGATCGGCAAGCCATCGAAGGACGAGCGCTTCACGATGCCTGGGCTTGAAGCTGGCACGCCAGGCTTTGCCATCACACCCGGCAACCCGGACGCCAGCGTATTGCTGTACCGCATGAAGTTGCGTGGAGATCGCTTCCAGATGCCAAAGGTCGGATCAAAGGTCCGTGATGATGCCGCGATCGAGGCAATCTCGAGCTGGATGCAAAGCCTCGAGACGCCAGCCGTGCGACCCTGACGCCACACGACGGCACCCGCGTTTATGGAGGATTCAGCAGTCAATGCCGGCGCCGCCGGCAAACCTCAGTGCGCGGTTTCGGCGAGAAGAGCTTCAACCGAGACTGGACAAATCGGGGTCACGAGATCCCGAATCGCAAGCGCCAGCTTGCGGATTTCAAGTTGGGCACCTTCGTGATCGCGCAGCTTGATGAAGTTGGCCACAGCTTCCAGCGACGCCGTCCACGTCAGCGTATTCATGAACGAGACGGGCAGCACCATGCGCGCCTGTTCGCGGCAAACACCAAGATCGAGAAGTTCACGATAGGCCTTGAAGCTGGCTGAAACGGCAGCATCGTAAACAGCACGCGCTTTTGCTGGATCGTCTACCAGTTGGTCTGGAAGGGATGCCTGCTTGTTTGACTTGTGCTGCTTGCGGAACGCTTCGACACGGTGAAATTCATCCCCGAAATCGACGTAGCGTCCCGAGATCTCGTTCCACACGGTTGCCGCCTCGCGAAATTCTCCCGAGGTGAACGCGCAACCCACCTGATGTTTGTAGAGCTGGCGGCAGACGACTTCTGAGGTGTGGATCAGAAACGTGAACTGCATGTGCCGAAACGGGCTCATGTGCCGATGCCGCGCCAGGTAACGAATGAGCTTTTCGTCTGCTGCATCGATCGTGGTTTTGCGTTTGCCAAAGGATACGCGGGCCGCGTTCACAACGGCCAGGTCTCCGGCGCCCATGAAATCGACGAGTTGAACAAAACCGTCGTCCACGTCCACCCGACGCAGGTGCGTCGCTGCGCTCTCGGCAGCCAGATCGGTGCGAACCGCGTCAGCCACAACAGACGCCTGGTTGACTGTGCCAGTCGCGGATTTAGTGGGATCATTGGAAGAAACGGTCGACATGAAAACCCCGCCGATTGAATGCAGCCATGTGAACCGTCATGCGACGTTCGCGCAATGGTTCGCAGCGCCAAAGGATATCCTGACCGTCACCATACGGACATCGCCGGGCGAGATCAACCGGATCAGTTTCGTAAGTCGTCGGGTCGTGGGACCGCTGTGCACAAGGGCAAATCAGCCACTTGCAGCGGGTCCGAACGAGGCACGAAGCGTCAGCGCAAGTGAATGTGCAGAAGCTGCACAGCAGCCGCGGTCACGCCGCTGATGCGGGATGCCTGGCCGAGGGTCATTGGTCGATGCCGCGAGAGCTTCTCCGTGACCTCGCGACTGAGACCGGACAACATCCGGAAGTCGAGATCGTCGGGAATACGAACGCCATCAAGATCCTGTTGCTGCGCGAGCGCGCGCATCTCACGGGCGATGTAGCCCTCGTACTTGATCTCGATGCCAACACGCCGCCGTACCGCACGCGGCAATTCGGCCAGCGCCGGAAAGAGCGCGGCCACGTCTTCCACATCAATCTCTGGGCGTCTCAGGAGCTGGTCGAGGCGCGTGCCGATATTGTCGGCGCGATCGTGCCAGGACTCCGGGATGGCGACATCGCCAAAGCTGGCATTGCGCACCAGTTCGAGACCTGAGCGCAACTGACGCTGGCGCTCAAGAAACCGCGCGTAGCGCGTTGCATCAATCAAACCGACATCGCGGCCCAGGTCCGTGAGACGCGAATCCGCATTGTCTTCCCGAAGAAAGAGCCGATGCTCGGCACGCGAGGTGAACATTCGGTAGGGCTCACTGGTCCCTTTCGTCACGAGATCATCGATCATGACGCCGATGTAGGCCCTGGAGCGCGGAATGATCAAGGCCTCGCGGCCTGCTGCAGCAAGGGCCGCATTGATTCCGGCCATGAGTCCCTGCGCTGCAGCTTCTTCGTAGCCGGTCGTGCCGTTGATCTGCCCGGCGAGATAGAGACCCCGCAGGCGCACCGTTTCAAGCGTCGGACGAAGTTCCGTCGGGTCAACGAAGTCGTACTCGATCGCGTATCCCGGACGAATGATCTCAGCCCGCTCAAGACCGGGGACCGTGCGGACAAACTCGATCTGGCAGGAGAGCGGCAGCGATGTCGAAAGCCCGTTCGGATAGACCTCGCAGGTGTCATAGCCCTGCGGTTCGAGGAACACCTGGTGTGACGTGCGGTCGGCAAACTTCACGACTTTATCTTCGATCGACGGACAATAGCGCGGGCCGATGCCCTTGATCACGCCAGAGTACAGCGGCGAAAGCCCGATATGACGCTGAATCACGGCGTGTGTTTCGGGCGTCGTATGGGTCAGGTGACATGGAATGAGCGTCTGCCTGATCTCATCCGTGTCGAAACTGAAGGGAATGATGTCGGTATCCGAGTGCTGCGGTTCGGTTCGACTCCAGTCAATCGTCCGCCCGTCGAGACGCGGTGTGGTGCCTGTCTTCAGGCGGCCGACACGGAAACCAAATGCCCGAATGCAGGCCGCGAGTGACAACGACGGTGCCTCACCCGCGCGACCCGCGCTGATCTGTTCCGACCCAACGTGAATGAGCCCGTTCAGAAACGTCCCGGTCGTGATGATGACGCGGTCCGCGTAGAAGCGACCAAACAGTTTCGTCTCGACACCGCGCACCGTGGCTCGGTCAGATCCTGGCTCGCCCTCGATGATGAGACCTTCGACGGCGTCCTGCCGAATCGCGAGCCCGGGCGTGTTCTCGAGAACGTGCTTCATGTAGCGCCGATAGAGATCCATATCGGCTTGCGCGCGCGACGACCAGATCGCGGGACCCTTCTTGCGATTGAGGATCCGGAACTGAATACCGGTGGCGTCAATGGCGCGCCCCATCTCCCCGCCCAGCGCGTCGATTTCCTTGACGAGATGGCCCTTGGCCGTGCCACCGATCGCAGGATTGCAGCTCATGGCAGCAATGCGCTCGACACTGAAGGTCACGAGAAGTGTGCGGGCTCCGGACCTGGCCGCTGCAAGTGCGGCTTCACACCCGGCATGGCCGCCACCGGCCACAATGACATCGAAGTTCTGATCGCCCGTCGGGGGGCGTCGCGACACAGAATTCACGGCAGCTTCGGTAGTGTTTTCGGACGCGGTCATCGCGAGGTTTCCAGGTTCCGGGATAAGACAGGCACACGAGCGGCGAGCTTATACCGTCACCAGCCGGAGCCGTCCACTCGAGGCAGGGGTCTGTGCCAACAAGGGTGCTGATTGGCACCTAAAGGGCGCCCAGCCGGACCGCCCCGACTCCCACCAGAACCGAACGCGTGGTGATCGTCGTGCGAACCTTGCCCTGTTCAAGGCATTGTGCGGCATCAGCGCTGCACCGCGTCACCTGAGTTGCGCGCCCATCGAAGCCGACGAGCATCGCCACGCCAGCATCGAATTGGTATTCCGCGAGGACGGCAACACCTGAATGTTGCCCGGTTTCTACCAATTGCTCATCGGTGGCTGGACGCAGAACGCGCCCTCGAACGCTGACCCACCAGGGGAGTTTCTGCCAGGCATAGACAAGGCTCAGCCCGACGAAATCGAGCTGGGAAGACGACAGCGGCGGCGCAACTTCGGCGTCGAGCCGACCATCCCAATCAACCGCCAAAAGGGGCAATTGCGTCATGAGAACCTGACCCGCAATGGTCAGACTATGCCGGCGCGGCCTGAAGCTCTGCAAAACATCAAAACCTACGGAGAAGTCGAGATCATAGCGCGCCCGGTCGAACGGCAGACGCGACCTGCCGGTCTGCGTGACGATATCGATGTCGGCAGCATGCTCGTGATAGTGGGCCGCCGCGTCGATCACAAGCCCGCCGCGTGGATTGGACCAGAGTCCAGCGGTGGCACCAATGCCTGACGCCGATGAATCGAGCTGGGATTCGAGCTTGCGGGTGGCGAAGTCTTCCTCGATCAGGCGCGCACCAACGTAAACCAGATGAAGGCGGGTGAAATCGCCGGAACTCTGCGCAGGTGCGTCCCCTTCGGCGGGTGTCCCGGTGGCCTCTGCGGGCGGTGTCGCTGGGGGTGTTTCTGCTTCGGGTGTGGTCTCAGCGGCAGCAGCAGTATCCGTACCCGCCGGAGAACCTGCCGCCGCGGCCGTTGCCGCCCCTTCTGCGCCACCAGCCGGAGCTTCGGCCCCGGAGGGAACTTGAGCTGGCGGGGGAATCTCAGCAACAGCGGGAGGACCGCTGCGCTGGCCGAGAAGCTTCAGACCAAAGATCAGATGTCTTTCCCGGCCCGAGCGCTCGCCCTTGACGACGCGTTCACTCGCTGCAATCGGCTCAACCTCCACGCTCTGGGCCTGCGCCCCGCGCGTCACAATCTGCTCAACACCGGTGGTTGTGCTGGTCACGGTGCGCCCGTTCTGGAGACGCGAAATCACGCGGTAGCGCGAAATCCCCTCCCCCTCTGCCGCCGGCCATTGCAGGCGGGCCGGAGGATCTCCAGGTCGCGCGACCCCGAGCGCCGCAAAGCTCCCGGACTGTGGCGACGAGACTTCGGCGCCACCGGTCGCCGGACGCAAAAGGCGCCAGTGATAAACACCCTCATGTGGCAGCGCGGCGGTCACACCAGAGCCACTCGCCTCGGCGGTGTACACGATGTCAGAAAATCCGGGATCACGCGCAATCTCGAGCGTGATGCCGCGCGAGCCTCGTGAAAGGCTCTCCCAACGCAGCGGCACCGTCACGACGTCGTCGGTCGATCCGGGGCCTGGCCCAGCAGCGGGCGGCGCACCCCAACCAGCCGTGCTCACGCCCAGACTGAAGAGCCACAGGATGGTCGCGGCGACGGCGCCTCGGCGCATGGAACTCAGGTTTGCGAGGGGTCCGGAAGATCGCTTCAAAAATGCCTCCAACTTGAATTTTTACAAATGGTTGGATATGGTTGCGACCGGTTTTTCGAACACCAACCGGCGACATTTGGCCACGGGTTCCAAACCCTGGAACCCAGTTGGGTCACCTGCGTTTTGGAAAGCTCAAGCCGCATCGACCCCGGCACGTGTTTGCTGGACGACTCGATTCTACTTCAACGTTGAAAGGTGTAGCGATGGGGATTTTTGATACAGCGAGCACCATGGGTCATGAAGAAGTCGTCTTCTGTCACGACAAGTCCACTGGTCTCAAGGCCATCATCGCCATCCACGACACGACGCTCGGACCAGCGCTCGGCGGGACCCGCATGTGGGACTACGCCGATGAAGAGGCAGCCATCACGGACGTGCTGCGTCTGTCGCGCGGAATGACCTACAAGGCCGCCGTCGCCGGACTGAATCTTGGCGGCGGCAAGGCCGTCATCATCGGACCACGATCGCTCAAGAGTGAGGCCCTGTTCCGTACCTTCGGCCGCTTCGTGAACGGTCTGGGTGGTCGCTACATCACAGCTGAAGACGTGAACATCAACGTTCGCGACATGGAATATGTCGCTGCTGAGACGCGCTACGTGACTGGCATCTCCTCAAAACCGGGTGGATCGGGTGATCCCTCGCCGGTCACGGCGTACGGTGTCTACTGTGGAATCAAGGCGGCCGTTCGCCAGCGTCTCGGCAAGGATTCGCTTGCCGGTCTGAAGATCGCAGTCCAGGGCGTCGGCGCAGTCGGCATCCATTTGTGCGAGCTCCTCAAGGAGAGCGGCGCAAAACTTTTCGTTGCCGACATTGATCCCGGGAAAGTGGGCACCGCCGTCAGCCGATTCGGGGCCACGGCGCTGCAGGACAACGAAGTCTATACGAGCGCGTACGATGTGTTTGCGCCCTGCGCCCTCGGCGCGATCCTGAACGACGAAACGATTCCGACGCTGAAGGCAACCATTGTCGCCGGCGGCGCCAACAACCAGCTGCGTGATGAAGCACGGCACGGAAAAATGCTGCGCGAAAAGAACATCCTCTACGCACCGGACTACGTCATCAACGCTGGTGGTCTGATCAACGTCTACAACGAACTCGTCGGCTACAATCCGGATGCCGTTCGCCGTCAGGCGGCCACGATCCATGACACACTGCTCGATGTCTTTGCCGAAGCCGATCGACGCAACATTTCGACACACCAGGCGTCGGATGTGATCGCGGAACGACGAATTTCGTCGGTTCGTGCAGCATCCGCCCTGCGCAACAGCTACGAAAACCAGCCCTGGGTTCGTCGCTGAGCGCAGATCGCGGGCTGCTGAAATCGGGCCGAGCGCAAGGCGGCAAGGATCGAGGACCAGAGTTTACTTCGGGTAAATGAGGACCGCAGCTACGCAGCCAACACCGCGATCACATGATCGCGGGCTGCTGAAATCGGGCCAAGCGCAAGGCGGCAAGGTGCGAGGACCAGAGTTTACTTCGGGTAAATGAGGACCGCAGCGACGCAGCCAACACAGCGATCACATGATCGCGGGCTGCTGAAATCGGGCCGAGCGCAAGGCGGCAAGGAGCGAGGACCAGAGTTTACTTCGGGTAAATGAGGACCGCAGCGACGCAGCCAACACCGCGATCACATGATCGCGGGCTGCTGAAATCGGGCCGAGCGCAAGGCGGCAAGGAGCGAGGACCAGAGTTTACTTCGGGTAAATGCGGACCGCAGCGACGCAGCCAACAAGGCGATCACATGATCGCGGGCTGCTGAAATCGGGCCGAGCGCAAGGCGGCAAGGAGCGAGGACCAGAGTTTACTTCGGGTAAATGAGGACCGCAGCGACGCAGCCAAC
>Ga0169931_10006773_pt1 | contig 17168 bp, 17 predicted proteins | sample Kivu_15m_20L_FD_129675 | JGI IMG/M metagenome (GOLD analysis project Ga0169931, IMG submission 129675) | Freshwater microbial communities from Lake Kivu, Western Province, Rwanda to study Microbial Dark Matter (Phase II) - Kivu_15m_20L... | ecosystem: Environmental > Aquatic > Freshwater > Lake...
GAGGGAATTTCTTGAATTAATTGCTTATAATCACCAAAATATTTATCCGCTTCTTTTTTATTTAAAGTCAGCTCCCCAAGCAAATCCAGAGTATATAACTGACTTTTTAAGCTAAGTCTTTTTATGCTTTGTTTAGCTTGCTGGATATTTGATCCACAAATAAAAGTTTTTGCTAATTCTTTTACAGAAAAATTTATAACCCAATCCAGAAACTCCCTAATAATCGGGGTTTTAGCCGCCAAAAAACTTGGTGCATATAAAAATGATTTACCCTCTTGAAGGTATTGTAAAAAAATATCAAGTCTTTGATCTTTTGTTTTTAGGCTAGGAAGCACATCCACGAACCTAAATAACTGAGTTTGAAGTTTTTTATTTTGGATGGATATTTTTAAAACTTGATTTTTAAGCCACGCAAACTTAAACAAATTAGTTTTTTTACTTCGTTTTTTTATATAACGAAATAGCTCTTTTCCGACTTGCTGATCTGAATAGTTATTCATAACCATACATTAACTTTCTACCCAATATTATAAGTGTTTAAGCAAGAAAAAAATGGCTATATAAAGCCATTTTCAGGCAGGTTTAAAATAACAAAAAAATGGGAATAATGTATTTATTAGTGCGTTTGTAGGTAGGCTAGGGTGATAATTAAATATTTTACATCGGAAGCTTTGAGCGGCCGTTTATATTTGCGTTTGATGGCTATATTTTTTATAGCTAATTGTTTTTCGGTACAAGCCATTACTGTTACTACTATTGGTGGTAATTCTCAAGCTGGTTTAAATACAGGCTTACAGGCTTTTTCATCCATGAACTCGCCTCGAGGACTAGCTTTTGATGACGATGACAATATTTATGTTAGTGATTATGAAAATCATATTTTAAAAATTGACTCTATTGGCAATCTTAGTATTTATGCAGGTTCTGGGGACGCTAGTTTTAAAGATGCAAGTGCTTATAATGCACAATTTAACCAACCACAGGCTCTTGCTTACTACAAAAATAATCTTTATATCGCAGATACTTATAACCACTGCATTCGAAAACTCAATCTTAGAAACCGCTTGGTAACTACAATAGCAGGTCAACCAGGGATACCTGGTTTTGTGGACGGATATCCTGATCAAGCAAAATTTAATATGCCATCAGGTATCGCTGTCGATGCTGAAGGGAATTTATTTATTTCTGATACTCTAAATCGCAGAGTTAGAAAAATCGATAACAGCGGAAAAGTATCGACTATAGCTGGAAGCGGCAAAAACGGCTTTTTTGATGGACCAGCTCTAAATGCAGAATTTAGAAAGCCTCTGGGGATAGCTATTAACGCCCAAGGAGAAATTTTTATATCCGATCGCGACAACTGCAGAATCAGAAAACTCTACCAAAAAAATGGAATCCCAGTCATTGAAACAGTTATAGGAACAGGAATGGTCGGTGACAAAAGTGGATTTGCGGTACTTGCTCAGCTAAATATGCCTGAGGATATAAGTTTTGATCATCAAGGTAATTTATATATTTCAGATACTGGCAATCACAAAATCAAAAAATATAATCCTATAAAATCAGAAGTACTAGAAATAGCAGGATTAGGGAAAGCTGGTTACGCTGACAATAAAAGCTCAGAATCCGGTTTTAATGCACCTTCTGGCTTAAGATTCAATTCAGCTGGTGAACTTATTATTGCCGATACAAAAAATAATTGTGTAAGAAAAATTAGCTTTGGAAATTTAAAAAATAATTTTGAAGTAAACACTATCGCTGGTAAGAATACATCCGGCTCAAGAGACGGCTCACTAGGACTCGCTGAATTAAACAAACCAAGCTCTATAGCTAAAGATTCGATCGGCAATTTTTATATCGCTGATACCGAAAATCACCTAATTAGAAAACTTGATAGAAACGGGAATTTAACAAGGTTTGCGGGATCTGTTCAGGGCTATGAAGATGGCGATGCTACTAAAGCGAAGTTTTCATTTCCAGAAGATATAATCATCGACTCGCAGGATAATCTTTTTGTTGCTGATTCTGGTAACCATAGAATCAGAAAAATTTCTAAGACCGGCTCCGTTAGCTCATTTGCTGGTGATGGCTTGCAAGACAATGACGATGGTGGTTTTAAAAACGCCAGCTTTAATTACCCAAAAGCTTTAGCGATCGACGCTCATGACAATATCCTAGTCGCTGATAGCGCCAATAATTCAGTAAGATTATTAATCAAACAAAGCTCTCATGTTTTTACTCTAGCTGGTAACAACAAAGCGGGCTTTATTGACGGACCTGCTCTATCAGCGAGTTTTAATACGCCTGGTGATCTAGTAATAAATCCTCAGGGAGAAATTTTTGTGGCAGACACAAACAATCACGCCATTAGAAAAATTTCAAACAATGGTGGCAATTGGTTAGTGTCTACCATAAGTGGTTTTTTTGGATCTGGTAATCAAGATGGATCCCTAAATCAAGCTAGCTTTAATCATCCTGTTTCTTTAGATTTTGACACTGACGGTAGGCTTTATATTTCAGACAAAGATAATAATAAAATTCGCATGATAGACTTCACTTCATCCCAAACAAGCTCTGTAAGCGGGATTGGAGTACCTGGCTTCCTTGACTCCAGCTTAGAGAGCTCGAGTTTTAATCATCAAGAAAAAATATTTTTTGACCGAGATAAACTTCTGGTCGCTGATGCTAATAACAACAGAATCCGCAAACTATCACTTGAAAAAAACTTCTTGGCTGATTATTCAGCAAGTCCCAATCTTGAAAACAAAAAACCTCTGATAAAACTTGTTAATGATCTTGAATTTGATCAGCAAAATGTTTTTAAAATCCAAGAAGGCAATCCACTAGAATTAAAAGTTTTTGTTTATGATAATGAAGATGAATACAAAAGCGTCGCTAAAACCCAATGGATATCAAATCTTCAAGGCGATCTCATACAAGGTCTAAAATTTAATACCAAAAATCTCAGCGCTGGAAAACACACTATTACGATTATCGCGGAAGACAGCCAGTCTGCCAAAAAGTCTCTCAAAATCAATCTAGAAGTAGTTCCTAAGAATGTTGCCTTAGCTCAAGAGTTTGGCGGCTGTGATAAAAACGGTGATGGAAAAATAAACGCGCTGGATGCCCTTGACTACGGCGCGCCCTTAAAAACCATTGTAGAAATCATCCCACCTAGCACCAAGCTTGATCCTAAAAAAGATTCTCTAAAAGCTTTTGGCGGGCAAATAAACGAAGTAAAAGAAATGGTTTTTTCTATGGACTCAAAAATAGTCTGGGAATACGAAAAACCGGAAGCTAGTTCTATAGGTAATTTAAGCTATCGGGAATTTCTCAAGCAGGGACCGGAACTAGAGCTCGCCAGAATTCCCAAGGGAGTCAAAAAGATATATGCCAGATTAGATAATAGCGAGACTATGTTTAGTCTTTAGCCCATCGTAAAATGGGTTTTGAAGCTAAAATCAGTTTCAAAAAACCAAAAGACCCTAATTTCTTAACATCTATTTTAGTTTTGAAGCCTTTTTAATCTTGAAAAAGGGCTCTAATTCAAGCTATTATTCTAACCCTATGGCAAGATACAAAGGTCCTAAAGATAAATTATCAAGAAAATACGGTGAGGTACTATCAGGTATGCCGATATTTGAAGTGGCAAAAAGGCCATATAAAGCAGGTCAACACGGCCAGCGCAGAGCTAAGCTTTCTGAATACGGTCTTTTACTAAAAGAAAAACAAAAACTTCGCGAAAGTTTTGGTGTACTCCCAGAAAAACAATTCCAGCGCTACGTAGATAAAGCTACCCGTAAAAATGGTCCTACTGGTGAGATTTTGATGCAGTTGCTTGAGACTAGACTTGATAACATCGTTTATAGATTTGGTTTTGCTCCTACTCTTGGCGCGGCTAGACAATTAGTTTCACATGGACACATTCTTGTTAACGGTTTTAAAGTGGATATTCCTTCTTACCAAGTTCAAGCTGGCGACAAAATCGCTATTGGCTCTAACGGTCAAAAAATGACTCTTGTTACTGAAGCTATGAAAAACTGGGTAGATGTACTTCCTTACATTAAGCGCGAAAAAACCGCTTTTGAAGGCGAATTCATCGAAGTACCAGCTCGTGAACAAATCCCTGTTAATGTTAATGAGCGTATGATTGTTGAATTCTACTCTAGATAGAATTAGCTATCATAATTGTCAATTTTCTTAACCTCTACTTAACTTTATTATTCAATAATACTTATAGTCCATTTGGGTGATATGACCTTAAGTTTATTTGGGATTTATAGAGGTAGAACAATGCATACCAACTCAAAAATTGAAAAACACTCAATTTTTAAACCAAGAATAAAATTTATTTTTGCTCTTGTGATTTGTTTTTTTTCTTCGACTGCTATTTTAGCTGAAAATCCAAAATTTAAGCTCGGTGTCCAGGAAGCTTATTCAGATTTTGTACCTTCTAATGTCGGAATTATTGGTCTAAAATATTTACACAAGACCGGCGATACCAGCACTGTAATTGATGTTTACCCTCATACTCCAGCTGAGCAAGCGGGGATTCAAGTGGGAGACAGAATTCTAGAGGTGGATGGTTCTAGCATTATTCCGCTGACGGCAGATCAAGTTTTTGCGGTGATAGCTGGAAGACCCGAAACCACTGTCGAACTCAAGATGATGCGCTGTGATCAAAACTACGGAAGCCACTTGGGATGCAGGGCATATTCAGTAAACCTAAAACGAATGGACATGAATCAGCTAGCTTCTGATAGAGTTTTTCGAGTTTATAAATACGGAAACTAAAGTTTAATTATAAAATTACAGTAAAATAGATAGAGTGATAGAAAAATCTATATCTTCAAAAACTTTATACCAAGGCAAATTTCTTTGTTTTAAGGAAGATCATGTCGAAATCCAGATCGAGCCTCCAATTCGCTCTTTGCGCCAATACCTGGTGCATCCTGGCGGAGTTTGCGTAATTCCTTTACTTGATGATCGAAAAATAGTTTTGATTAAACAGTTTCGTATGCCTGTCAATGACATGCTTCTAGAGATACCAGCAGGCAAGATCGATCCTGGCGAAACCGATAATTTATTAACAGCAAAAAGAGAATTACAAGAAGAGACTGGCTATACCGCCAAAACCTGGATTGATCTAGGCTACACGCTTCCGTGCCCTGGCTACTCCACAGAAAAATTATATATTTATTTGGCAAAAGATCTTGTGCCAGGCGTCCAAAACCTCGATCACGGCGAGGTTATAGAGAATCACATCATCAGCATTGATGAAGCTCTCCAAAAAATTAAATCTGGTGAAATTATAGATTCCAAAACAATAGTAGGAATTCATCTAGCATTAAGCCTTCTATGAAATCATCAGTTAGCCTCTTTAATACCCATTTATGGGTACTAAAGAACTCTAATAAAACTTACCCACGTAAACTACTAGATATCTATCATTGAATTTTTTAGCGCAATCACAACAGCTTCAGTTCTGTTTTTTGCTCCAAGTTTTTGAAGAATACTTCTTACGTGATTTTCAACAGTCTTGGTACTCAAACCAAGATTACCAGCGATTTCTGGATTTCTTAGACCGTCTTTAATTTGTAAGAGTACATCCATCTCCCTTCTTGATAAATTGCCTCTTTCTCTTTTAATTTCCACTTCAATATGTGAATTTAATTGATTATGCATCATTTAGTTCCCCCTTAGTAGGACTAGTTAAACCGACAACGAGCCCAGATACATCAGTTTTGATAACAACTTTTATTAATTTTTCAAACAAATCCTCTGGATACGATTTTAGCTCTATGTGAGCGACATTGAACCGACCTCGTAAATTACAAGGAATCTTTGTAAGATCTTTTCTAGTTGTTATTATATTTATACCCAATGTCAGCACTTGAGTAACTTCATTCTCCGAAAAAAAATGATGATCTGGGAAAAACCATGATTTTACCTCGATTTTTTCAAGATTAAATTTTTGGTTGTTTAGATAGTTCTCTACCATTGACTGAAATGACCTAGGGTCTCCTATCCCGGTGAAGATACCTATCTGATTAGTATTATGCAAATTATTAGTTAAGCTCAGGTTATATTCAAGAGCTAATTTATCTGGATTTTTGTGTCTCCAAGCTGGATTTACCTTAGTGTAGATAGTAAAATCGGCATTTTTTTTATTAAACTCAAACTCTCTACTAAAGCCTGTTTCATTAATATTCTTTAGAAGAACTCTCAAATCTGCTTCAATCGCCAGATGCTGGTAGCCATCATCCAGAATAAATACATCTATGTCAGGATGCTCCAACAGCACTTGCCTTGAGGCTTTTAGGCGACTAGGGTGAACTGCAATAATTAAGCCTTGGTTTTTTGCCTTGAAATGCTCAAATATCTCCAAAGCCTCATCGCCAGTGGTTTTTACATTTGGGTCAGAATCTTTTAGGGTATCTAGAATTAAAGGCTGATGATTTTTTTGGGACTTATATCCGCGCATTAGGACACAAGGCTTAAAGCCTTTGGCAATAAGCTCTTCAGCTAAGCGAATAGTGAAGGGAGTTTTACCGGTACCCCCGAAACTTAAGTTACCTACTACGATAGAAAACTTGGGGAGCTTTTGGGCTTTTAGGATTTTAAGGGCATAAAAAGACTTATGAAGCTCATGAGCACATTGGTATGGAAATGAAATTAGTTTATTAATTAAATTCATTTAGCTCTTATGCTTATAAGTTTAGCAATTCTGATTTGATTTTTTCAGCGACATTAAAAGATATTTTTTTGTGCTTTTCTGTAAGGTTTTTGGCTTGGGCTCCCATTAAGATTCGCAAATCAGCATTTTTGATTAATGAATCTAGAATTATACGAATATCTTCTTTTGCTTCTGCGATCTTAATTCCACCAGCTTCCTCGAGGCTTTCGACCATAAATTTATTTTTATGATAAAAAGGTCCCACTACCACAGGAATCCCACAGCTAGCAGGTTCTAGCACATTGTGTCCGCCAATTTTTTCATTAAATGTACCGCCGACAACAGCAATATTAGATATCGCAAATACATCCATTAAATCTCCAATAGTATCCACTAGAATTACATCATTTGCGGAGCTGACCTTGAGATTATCAAGATCTTCATAATCATCGGTCTCTTGGACTGCTTTTAGAATATCGGAAATACTAGCTTTTTTTTCGAGATTCAATCTAGCACGAGCGTTTATCGATTCTTTTAACTTGCTCAATCTAATGGGCACTAGCTTCGCTGCTGAATTGATAAAATCCTCAACGGTACTGAATCGCTCTGGATGTCTTGGCGCCAAAACCAATCTTAGATTAGGATACAGTGTCTTTAGCTCCTGAAAAATCGAGATCAAGAGAGCCTCTTCTTCTTCGTGAGTACTACCGCAAGTTATGATCAAGTCATTATTTCTATAACCAATTAATTCTCTAAATTGCAAAGCTTCAACGATTGACTTAGAAGACAAAGCAGAAAATTTCATATTGCCAGTCATAAAAATTTTTTCTTTTGGGACCCTCATGGTGAGATATTTTCGACTATCAGCTGGTGACTGACAAAGAACCAGATCCAGAGTCTTAAATATCGGATAAAAAACTTGGGGTAATAATTGGTACAGCTTGAGAGATTTATCAGAAAGTTTGGCGTTAATTATGGCAAGCTTGATACCCAGCTTTTGAGACTCCAGTAATAGAGCAGGCCAGATCTCACTTTCCATAAGGATTATAGCGCAGGGACGAATTCGCAAAAGAGTTTTTTGGATAATTTCAGGATGATCCCAAGGCATATAAAAAAGCTTTATTCTATTGTTTTCCAGATCATCTTGTAATTTATTTTGGGCTAATTGATAAGCAGTCTGTGTAGTTACGCTCAAAACAATTCTTAAACCCGAAAAAAATCTCAACAAAGGAATTAGTGCATTTAGCTCACCGACCGAAACAGCGTGAAACCAAATCGGACCTTGCAAGTGCCGAGTGGGCTGAAGAGATTTTTTGGCTTTAGCTAAATCTGGGAAATCCTCTGGATTCAGCTTACCAAGTTTGTTGTCCAATCCTGCATGCCATTTAGGGACTAGGGTCTTGGATAAAATTACCAAAAACGGAATAGCTAAAGACCAAGCGATATAATATAAAAAATAAAAAAATCTCAACATCTCAAACAGTCTGTGCTAGTTCTAAGCGCGAAAAAACAGGCTCTACATTTTCGGCAATCTTGTGATTCTTAAGAACATTGACGCTAAGAGCTTTTAAGGCAAATACTTCTTGCATCAGCTTACGCTTATCAAGAGTATCGTTGGTAGAAAAACCGAGATTGTGAAGTATGCGCAAAGCAAACTTTGGCATAGCGGGCGCTAATAAAAAAGCAGAATAATAACAAGCATAGGCAGAGCTAGCAAGTGAGCAGGCGGCACGTTCCCACTCAGGACTGCCTGGATCAGCGGCTTTTAGGATGCGCCAGGGCTCGACTTCGTTAATCATTACATTTACTTGATCTAGATTTTTAAAAAGTTCTTCAAAGCCAAAAAAGGGATTTATATCATCTATGTTCTTTTGAAAATTGACGACAAGGTTCTCAAAAAGCTCTTGGATATTAGGATCGAGGCTCACATCAGGGATCACACCATTAAAATATTTATTGATCAGTTTTAGTGATCTGCTTAATAAATTACCTAGATTATTAGCAAGATCAGTATTCAATCGGGTTATAAAACTCTCGTCCGTGTAATCGCCGTCTCTGCCAAACACAATCTCTCTTAAAAAATAATATCTGACCGACTCCGCTCCGAAGCTCTCAGCAAGAGCGATTGGATCGATAATATTGCCCAGAGTCTTACCCATCTTAGTACCATCTTTAGTCAAAAATCCATGCCCAAAAACTTTTTTAGGGAGAGGAAACCCAGCAGAGATGAGCATTGCAGGCCAGTAAACCGCATGAAATCTCAGAATATCTTTTCCGATAACATGAGTTATTTTGCAAGAATCATCACTCTGCCAAAACTTATCCAAATCAGCGCCTAACCCAGATAAATAGCCCAATAGCGCATCAAACCAAACATAAATAATTTGTCCGTCGGTGTCGCCAGGCACAGGAATTCCCCAGCTTAAATTAGTTCGCGATATAGGAAAATCTCTAAGACCTTCTTTTATCCAGCCCATAACTTCGTTTTTTCTGTACTCAGGAGAGACAAAATCCGGATTCTCTTGAAAATATTTTTCTAGGTGATCTTGGTATTTAGATAATTTAAAAAAATAATTCTTTTGCGAGTATTGCTCGACAGGTCTCTTGTGAGTAGGGCAATGGAACACGTTCTGGGATTGGGTTTCAAGATCTTTTTCCAGCCAAAAATCTTCACAGCTCACACAATACAAACCCTTATACTCACCTTCGTAAATATCACCGTTCGCTTGTACTCGCTTAAAAAAATCTTGCACAAATTGTTTGTGAACCGGATCACTGGTGCGAATAAAATAATCAAAATTTATATCTAGAATTTTCCAGAGATTTTTAAACTCACCAGATATATAATCGCAATGCTCCTGGAGAGTTTTACCATTATCCTCAGCAGCTTTCTCGATTTTTTGCCCATGCTCGTCAGTGCCAGTCAGGAAGGCTACTTGCTCGCCTCGTTGTAACATGTGGCTAGCAATAAAATCACAAACTATAGTAGGATACGCACTTCCAATATGTGGCAAGTCATTAACATAAAAAAGCGGGGTTGTTATGTAATAAGTCATTTATACCTGGGTGACTAAATCAAAGCCGCTCCACTTTTATAAAACTCATCTAATTTGGATTTGATGAATTTTCTTTGTTCTTCATTCATCGCGCGCTGTAAAGCCCATCTCATAGCAGTATCTGATTTGACGTTTTTGGTCGCACAAAACTTTTTGAGATTAGCGTCAAACTCTTCTGGCTTGCTATAAGCCAAGTTGTCTAAATCGCCGCCTAATTCCATTCCTCTAGAACCCATATCTTTATTATAAATCAAAAAAACAAAACGCCCTAAAAAGGGCGTTTCATCTCTTTTTAGCCGTTAAAATTTTATTACTTAAGAGTAACTGTAGCACCAGCTTCTTCGAGTTGGGCTTTCATTTTTTCAGCGTCAGCTTTAGCCACTTTTTCTTTTAGTGGTTTTGGTGCGCCTTCTACTAAATCTTTTGCTTCTTTAAGACCTAAACCTGTGATCTCACGAACGATCTTGATAACACCGATCTTAGAAGAACCACCAGCAGTAAGTTCTACAGTGAAATCTGTTTTTTCTGCTGCTACTTCTGCTCCACCGCCAGCTCCAGCCGCCATTACAACGCCTGCTGCTGCAGTGATTCCAAATTTTTCTTCCATCATTGTCTTAAGCTCTGCCGCTTCAAGAACGGTTAGGCTTGCGATTGATTCTAATACTTCTGCTACTTTTGCCATGATAATCTCCTTATGCTAGTCCCTCGTTTGTTTCGTCACTGTTAGAAGCACTCTCCACTGGTGAGTTAGCGACGATAAAATCTTTTAGTAATTTAGCTTGATCTTCTTTTTCTCCAAGCTGGCTTAAAATATAAGCAATAGACTGTGTGTTTTGGACCAACATTCCTGCAATCTGACTCAATAAAACATCTTTAGAAGGTAAGCTTGCGACTTGTGAAGCTTTTACTTGATCAAGAAGCTCTCCTTCAAGAACTCCACCTTGGATAGAAACCAGGTCTTTATTATCGGTTGAAAACTTTTTAACTTTACCAAGAGGCGCAATAGTGTCTTCATAACAAAAAACTAACGCACTTGGACCTTTTAATTCTTTTGTCAGAGCTTCAAAAGGAGTACCTTCAGCCGCAATTCTAAAAAGTGTGTTTTTTGCGATCTTGAAATCTGCTCTCATAGGGCGGATCTCGCGGCGCAATTTAGTTATCGCAGCGACGCTAAGGCCAAGCTGTTGAGTAGTATATACCGATTTAGCCTTGCTGAACTTTTCTTTAAGTTCGCTAACGGTTGTTTCCTTTTGTGATTTTGTGACCATGCAGAAAAAGAATTATAACACTAGCCACAATTGGTTTTCAGCAAGTAAATATTGATTAATAGTTAAGTTTAGGAGGCAAATCGTCTAGACACGAGTCGTTTTTTTTGATAAAATCTGAAGTATATAAAAAAATCATTAAAAAATGTTAGGGATACTCAAAAAAAAATCAGAAGTTCCAAGCCTACAGGTATCGACAATTTCCGGGGCCAAAAATAATACATCTACTATTTCAAACCCCCAATCTGGTGAAACTTCTGGAACAAAAAATCAAACAGAGCTTCATGCGCCAGCTTATAGCTTTAATAATCCTCTAAAAGCCGAAAATCTTGAATTTAAAAAAATCGAAAAATCTGACCCTCGAGCAAGTAGCCCAGAAATTCAAAAAATCCTAAAAAGATTTCAAATCGGCTCAAACACTAATAACCAAGCTCTTTTAGATAAAGAGGGTAAAAGACTTATGATAGTCTCTGACGGGCCAACAGCCTATAAAGAGCTATGTAATAATTCCTGGTCAAATTTTTTCTTCGGCTGGATTAGAAGAATTTTTGGTAAAGCCGGTCGAAACTGTGTCTCTGACTGGGAAAAAGAGGGATTAAAATTTAGCAAAAGCAAATCTGATCCAAAAGCAAAAATTCTCGAGCCTATGTCTCATATCCGCAAAGCCTTACGCCAAGATCATTACAAGGCTGTTACAATGTTTTGTCTCGACAAAGAAACCAATACTTTTAATGTCGAGCCTGATGCTGTTTCATTAATTACCCAATACGAGCCGCTTCTAGACGAGATTATAAATACCGGTCCGCCAGAGCAAGTCGTAGCCGCTAAAAAAATAAAAGCAGAAAATAGTTTTAAAGATTGGTTTTGTACGGATCAATACTTGGTAAATCCAAAATCAGATCTTGAGCTTAATGAAATCACACACAACACTTGCGAAAGTTTTTTTGCAGGTCATGGATTTAAGGGATTAACAGTGCACTACAAAGTACACGGCGAAGATCACGCAGCATCAAGCGACTTGAGTTACGATTCAGTTCCTTGGAAGCATCTCTATCAGCGCAACGACGAGAGTTGGAAATCTAGTGATGATAATCATCCTCACTCAAAAATTACTGTAGTTCGCGCCAAATCATCGCGGCATAATCCTATCCCTAAGGAGCTTGCATATATGCATGCTTGGGCTCAAATGGCGTTAGGAAGAAGCTTTGAGGAGAATGAATCAAATTTAAATCTTATAAATGAAGTTGAAAAAACAAATTCAACCAGATTAGGTGAAATCAACCAGGTGATTTCCCCAAATTTACCAAAAAATGAAAAAAGTTAATACTTTTTAGCGCCAACTCAGTATAATGTTAAGCGTAAATGGTAATTAGTAGTCTTAGAAAGATGATGAAAGGAAACGCTGGCTCAGCCCTGCAAGATAAACCTACTCAGCCTGCTGAAACCAGCACAGAGACTAAGAATTCTGATACCTCAGCTTCCGATAACAGAGAAAAAAACGCAGAGCTATTAAAAAAACCAGATAGTGTTCCGCGCCCAGCAGCAAAAAATATTGCAGAAATCTCTCAGTTTACAAGAATTAGAAGTTCTAGTGACGTGGAAGGCTCTCCAATAATCGATAAAGCTGGCGCCCAAAAAATTCTCAAAAGATTTTCTATAGATCAAGCAAACCAAGGAAACGCCGCTTTTACTAGCAAGGATGGTAACCATCTGGCGGTATTTTGCGGTGATAAGAATGCCGCTGTTAATAATGGTTTGAGATCGTTGCTGGGCTCTTGGTTCGGACTGAGAAAATTATTTACTGGATTTGATACAAGAGTCGCTCTTAAATACACAGCTGGCGGCGGAGTTATAGATCTAGTAGATAAAACCGAAACTAAAATGGACAAAGCCCAGCTCGCTCAGGGAGTGAAATCTGGTGAGTTTAAATTAGTTTATATCTACCAAAGCGGAGATGGTATCGAAAAAACCACTGAACAAAAATTTGATAGAGAGCCGCTTGCTATTGCCGTTTTACACGATTATTCAATCATGCTTGAACAAATTGAAGAACGCTTCAATAGTAGATTCCCTGATAAAGCCATCCAGCAAAAACTTCAATTCCAAGCAGAATTTAAGAAACTAAAAGAGAATAAAAGCTTGCAAAATATTTATGCTTGCGACACCATTCTCGTGAATCCTAAGAAAAAAGATAAAATCACTAGTGAAAAAATTAATAGTATTTGTAAAAATGTTGCTGAATGTATGCCAACAAGAACTACTTTGATTTTCCCGCGCAGTATAGTAGGAGCATCAACAGCAGAAGCCCAAAGTAAAAACAAGCGTTATAGCTCTATCGATTGGAGACATCTAGAAAACAAAGAAAACAAGTGGGATTATGTCCAAAAACCTATTACAATAATTAGGGATTTAGATCATGGGTCAGACCCAATACCAGAAGGCTTCCTAACAGTTAATCAGTTCCACAATATGGCAAAAGTAAAAGATCTTAAATCTATGGATCCAGCTAGCGTCACAAAAGTTTTAGAAGCGCAAGAATTTAACAAAACTGCTTTAGCTGACTATGATAATGCAGTAAAACCTGGTTATAACGAAGAAAAAACTCCAGAATCGGAAAAATCTCCTGAAGAAACCTAAAAACTTGATCTATATCTAGACATTATACCCATATTTTAGCTATGATAACAGCGTAAAGCGTATTTACTCCAAAATGATTGCAGGAATTGATAAATTAGCCACAAAAAAACCTTCGGGCCCGAGTAGCTCGGCAGTCATCCCCACCACAACTAATCCAGCTCAAGAAGATAAGGCTAGTAAAAATTTGGCCGCAGAAGAAATCCAAAAACAACTTCATACTAAGCCTGGAAATATTCGTAGCTATAATTTTAAAAAAATAAAACAAGGAGACCCAGGTCTAAGTAAAAATACCGAAAGTATTCTAAAAAGATTTGGTGTTGACGGTAGTAATAAATATCACTCAGCTGTTTTGAGTGATGATGGTAAAACTCTAGTAGTTATTTCAGGCGGCAAAACTGCTCTATCACAGCTTTTTGGAGGGTCAAATGCCTTAAGTAGATTTGTTTATAAAGCCTTTGGATGGATAGGGCGCTTGTTTGGAGCACCTCATCGAGGAATAGCTAGCTCTAAATATAATGAGCTTTATAACGCTAGCCACGAAAGTAGCCCTGAAGGTTTTAAAGGTGAGCCTATTAAACATCTATTAACAGCCTTATTAAAAGATCAATACCACTCAGTGAGCGTGTTTCATAAAGACGATAAGACCGGAGATTTTAATAAGCAACCAGTAGCACTTGCAATTACTGATGCTTACTATCATTTGTTTGATACTTTTATGCCGCTTGATAAAGTATCTCCAAAAGAAATTGAAGATTATAAAAACAAATACAAAAAGTTTTATTCCATCGATAAACTTATTCCTTTATCAAAAAATCCTGCCGAGTTTAAAGATATTTATCATCAAGTGGTCGAAGGCTTGTATCAAGCTCAGGGATTTGATCTGTTAGCAGTTCCAATGCACATGCACTCCAACCCTAATGTTAATTCCAATGATCTAAATTACATGGAACTCCCTTGGCATCGTATTTTGCAAACAAATGCTGGTAGCTGGAAAATTGTAGGTGATAAAAAAATAATTGATGAAGATGAAGGCATAAAATCACTAATGGATGAAAAAGCCCGCGAAGAATACAAATCATCACTAATTGATCAAGCGCATCAAATTACTTTTGTCAGACCAAAAGCCGAAGCTGGTAATCCAATTCCTGATATATTAGCCCACTGCGATGCTTGGTCCCAAATGTCCTCTGGTAGCTTGATTAGAGCAGATAAAGAAGAGGATCGAAAACTTATTGCAAAAGCAAAAATGATAGATTCGGTTCTGATAAATAACCATAATACCGAACAAAAAATCGCCAATAAAATTACGAATCAAGCCCAAGAAACAAAAGCCGAAAACCCCGCCAATAGAGCCGGTTTACTAAAAAAACTCTTCTCAAAAAAAGAAGCCTAGACCCCATCTAATAAAGCATAAAAGTGCTATTCTAAAATTGGATGAAAGTTTTAATACTCTCGACTAAAAAATCTCTTTATTCGACTCGCGCCCTTAAAGAAGCCGTGCTGGCACGAGGTCATAGCGTCGAAGTCGTGGATCACACTAAATGCTCGGTCTTAATGGAGTGCGGCAAGCCCCAAATCTACTACCAAGGGCACGCTCTAGATGATGTAACGGCTATCATTCCCAGAATCGGAGCTTCGGTTACTTTTTTTGGGTCGGCTGTCGTTAGACAGTTTGAGATGCAGGGAGTTATTACTACCGCGAGCGCTGATGCCATAGAAACCTCTCGCGATAAGCTTCGCAGTTTACAGATTTTTTCTACGCTTGGTATCAATATTCCAAAAACAGTTTTTGCTAAGTTCCCCAAAAAAGATGATATCCCCGAACTCATCCACAAAGTAGGCGGCGTGCCCCTAGTAGTCAAGCTTTTGTCTGGGACTCAGGGCCTTGGCGTGGTTCTAGCAGATACTAAGAGCGCGGCTAAATCTGTCATCGAGGCGTTTTCATCACTGAAGGCAAATATTTTAATCCAAGAATTTATAAAAGAAGCCGAGAGGACTGATATCCGCGCGATCGTAATCAATGACAGAGTCGTAGCCGCTATGAAGCGCCAGGGCGCGCCCGGAGAATTTCGCTCTAATCTGCATCAAGGCGGGTTTGCTGAAGCTATCGAATTAAGCCCAGAGCAAGAAGCTATCGCCGTCAAAGCCGCTCAAGCAATGGGTCTTGGGGTAGCTGGCGTGGATCTTCTGCCGTCAGATAGTGGTTTACTTGTAATGGAAGTGAATTCCTCACCGGGTCTTGAAGGTATCCAAAAATCCACGGGGATAGATGTGTCCGGTGCTATTGTCGAGTACTTGGAGAAGCAGATTGAAGCTAAGACCGCATTCCAAGCAGCTGAAAGTTTTCGCCTAAATAAAATTTCTTAACTGTCGGATCATTAGCGATCTCTTGAGAGTTACCCTGCTTGATGATGCGTCCATCTTGTACGATATAAGCTCTGTCTGTGATTGAGAGGGTTGCAAGAGGATTATGATCTGTAATCAGAAGACCAATATTTCTTTTTTTACACAGGTCATGAATAATACCTTGGATATCCAATATCGCCACCGGATCAATCCCCGTAAAAGGTTCATCTAATAAAATAAACTTCGGATCAGTAATCAAAACACGCGCGATTTCCAATCTTCTTCGCTCACCGCCCGAAAGAGAAATAGCAAGGGAGTTTTTTAGATGATAAATATTGAACTCCTCCAAAATATTTTTTACTTTTACCTGGATTTCAGCTGGCTTAACTCCGCGGATTTCTAAAACTGCTGCTAGATTATCCCACACGCTCATCTGACGAAAAGCGCTTGGCTCTTGGGTTAGATAGCCCAGTCCCAAATCCGCTCGCTGATGGATTTTCAGCTTGGTTATATTCTTATCATCGAGTTTAATCGAGCCAGTATCAGGCTTAACCAGTCCGACGACTATATCAAAACTGGTAGTCTTACCAGCTCCATTAGGACCCAATAAAGCTACTATTTCACCGCTATAAATCTCAAAGCTTAAACCATCAACAACTCTTCTAGAGTTATAGGTTTTAGCTAAATCAATAGCTTGTAATTTATGATTTTTCAAAAGAATTTCCTCTCAAGCTTATTGTTGAGCTGATCTTCTGCCTGCGTTAAAAACTGCTTTGCGCTTTGCTTCGTCTTTTTTGCGTTTTTTGCGCTGACGTCTAGACTCGTAGTGCTTGCGTTTTTTGATTTCTAGGATAATTCCGGCCTTTAAAACCTCTCTTTTGAAACGTCTTAGTGCCGCTTCAATTGATTCATTATCTCCTACTCTTACTTCTGCCAAGTTAAATTCACCTTTCCTTATGCGCTAAATTTTAGCAATATCGAAATCATATTGCTAGTTATATTATGCCCAAAAAGCTAATAATTTAATAAAAATCGCTCAAAAACGCCAAGATTTGGATCTTTAAGCCATAAAAAACCAAATAAAAACAAAACTAATCAAGATTTGAGCACACCAAAACATAATGACCACAGCAAGCTCATTAAAACCAGAAAGCTCAAAATGATGATGCAAAGGGGCCATCTTAAAAA
>Ga0169931_10006774_pt1 | contig 17168 bp, 9 predicted proteins | sample Kivu_15m_20L_FD_129675 | JGI IMG/M metagenome (GOLD analysis project Ga0169931, IMG submission 129675) | Freshwater microbial communities from Lake Kivu, Western Province, Rwanda to study Microbial Dark Matter (Phase II) - Kivu_15m_20L... | ecosystem: Environmental > Aquatic > Freshwater > Lake ...
CCGCGAGTGGCTGGTGCTCGTCGTCGATGACGAACCGGCGGTGCACACGGTGACGCGGCTCGCCCTGGAAGGCTTCGAGGTCGCAGGTGCGGTGGTCCGGCTGCAGCACGTCCATTCGGCGGCCGAGGCGCGGGCGTTTCTGCAACAGGAACCCGATGTGGCGTTGATCCTGCTTGACGTCATGATGGAGACTGACTCCGCAGGGCTCGAGCTGGCTCGCTGGATTCGCCTGACGCTCAACAACCCGTTTGTTCGCATCGTGTTGCGAACCGGCCAGGCGGGCACGGCACCCGAAGCGCTCGTTATGGCCACCTATGACATTCACGACTACTACGCCAAGACCGAAGCGGGCGCGAACCGCATACGCAACACAGTGACCGGTGGCCTGAGGGCGTGGCGAGATTTGCGCGCGCTGGCCTCTCATCGCGACGAGCTGGAACGTGCCCAGCACCTGATCGTGCGGTCGCTGCAAGAGAAAGAGGCGCTGCTGAAAGAGATTCATCACCGGGTCAAAAACAACCTGCAGATCATCTCGAGCCTGTTGCAGCTTCAGGGCGAGCGCATGCCTTCCGACGAAGCGCGGGCGCTCATTCAGGAGACGGTGATGCGCGTTCGCTCCATGGCGTTGATTCACCAGCATGTGTACGCGGTCGAGTCGCTCGATCAGATCGACTTTGGCGACTACATACGGGTGCTGGCCGAGTCGGTGCGAGGACTTCTGGCACCGACGGTGCGTCTGCACGTCGAGAGCGCCGACGTTCGGGTCGGGCTCGACGACGCGATCCCGGCCGGGCTTGTGTTGAACGAGCTCATTACGAACGCCTTCAAGTATGGGGTGACGACACCGATGGGCTCCCAGCCACCCGCCACGCCCGGTCGCACCGGCGCCACCTGCGACCTGCGCATAGACGTCAACCTGACAGACGGGCGGCTGCAGATCGAAGTGATTGACTCAGGTGCGGGTTTGCCCGAAGGCACGCTGGGGAAGCGGTCGTCTTCGCTGGGATTATCGCTGGTTCGCACGCTGACACGGCAGCTTCGCGGCGAGCTGCTGTACGACTACGACAACGGAAGCCGATTCACCTTCTCGTTTATGCCTCGACCGCTGAGCCCCTCGATTGCCTGAGCCAGCGGTCGCCCTGCTCTGAAACGCCCTCCCCATTGCGTACGCCGTATCAGGGTTCAAGCCCTCTGACAGGGCGGTGGTACGCCCTGTCGTTGCCTGAAGATTCAAGCGCCAACGCCCGCGACCTGAGGAACGCATGCATCGCCGTCCATTGCACAGCTGGGCTCGCTGTCTGTTATGTGTGAGCGCTGTGGTCATTTTCGCCGCCTGTGAGACACGGGCATCGGTGGCGCGCGACGACTTTTCTTCGCGACACAGCTGCCCTGCCGATCGTACGGCTGTGACCGAGCGCCCCGACCTGCAGTACACGCCGCTGTCTCCCGAGGTACCGCCCCCTGAGGTGGCTGCCGACGAGGCGCGGCTGGCCGTGTGGCAGCAGAGCCGGGAAGACCGGGAAGCGAGCCATCGGCACGGTCAGTCGCTTACGACCGTGTTCGAGGTGACTGGCTGCGAGAAGCGCGAGATCGTGCGCTGCGACTCGTACGAGTATGTGAGCTGCAGCCTGGAAGATCAGGACTAGTTTCGGCACGCAGCGGAGCGTGCGGTGTGGACGGAGAGACGACGGGCACCTGTGGGGTTCCCCCTCGAAGTGTCCACACACCGGGACGCCAGCATCGTTGGTGTGCACCACACCCGAGTGTCGCCTCATTGCCGCATTCTGCAGGTCGCCGCACAAAAAAAGCGCTTTTCAGCGCGTTACCAGATCGGTACCCACACCACACACTTCAGAACAGGACCGAACAGGGCGAGGCTTTTATGGCTGAGATACGAAAAGTGGCGTTCCTTCGGCACCTTCGGGCCGAACCCAACCAGAATGTGTTGCATTTTTCGAACGGTAACCTGCGGCGTAAAGGCCCAGGCGTATCGTACTGGTTCAATCCGCTGACCGCGGCGCTGGCGCAGGTGCCGGTCGAGGACTGCGAGACCACGATTCTACTGAACGAGCGCTCGGTAGACTTTCAGGAGGTCACTGTGCAGGTGACCCTGACCTATCGGGTGGTGGAGCCCGAGAAGGCGGCTCGGCGCGTCAACTTCTCCATCTCGACAACGACGGGCGCGTGGGTGGAACAACCGCTGGAGCGGCTGTCGTCGTTCTGGTCTCAAAGAGCGCAAAACCCCGTACGGGCGTGTCTTTCGTCGGTGTCGCTGGTGGACGCCGTGCGATCGGGTGCCCGGGACGTGCGGCAGGCGATTCTGGCGGCGCTGCAGGCCGACCCCGAGATCGGCGACATGGGCATCTCGGTGGTCGAGGTGCAGGTGGTGCGCGTGGCGCCTACGGCCGAGCTCGAGAAGGCGCTGCAGACGCCCATGCGCGAATCGATTCAGCAGAAGGCCGACGAGGCGGGGTTTGCCCGACGCGCCAACGCGGTCGAAAAAGAGCGCGCCATCAAGGAGAACGAGCTCGCCACCGAGCTGGAGCTGTCGCGGCGACAGGAGCAGCTGATTGAGCAGCAGGGACGCAATCGGCTTATGGCGGTGCAGCGCGAGGCCGAGTCCGAAAAACAGAAGGCGCAGGCCACGATTGAACGCCAGCAGCTCGAGGCGGCGGGCTACGTCGCGCAGCTGCAGGTGCGAGCCGAAGGCGAGGCGAACGCGCGACGGATGCAGGACAGCGCGGTGCTCGAAAACGAGGCACGTCGGGTCGAGCTGTACAGAACAGCGCCGAACAGCGTCATGTTCGGTTTTGCTGCGCAGACGCTCGCGACCAAGCTGCAGAATGTGCAGCACCTGAACATTACGCCCGATCTGGTTCGCGACGTGTTCGTTCAGACGCTGCGTGACTCGGGCAACGGAAAATAACCATGGGCAACCGCCCACGCATCGTCATGGTAACCCGCCCTACCCCGTGGGAGCTGTTGTTGCGACAACACGGCACCGCGGGACAGGCCGAGTTTTACCTGCGCACGCGGGGCGAGACCTCGGAGTGGTATCGGCACGTGCATGAGCGTCTGCAGAGCGCGCTCGGCGTGGTCAACAGCCAGCTGCCGTCGGACCAGCGACGGGTGCGTGTGGACCGCGATTCGCTGGACCGGTTCGTGTTTCGCAACGAAGACGTGGTGGTGGTGATCGGGCAGGATGGGCTGGTGCCGAACGTGGCCAAGTACCTCAGCGGCCAGACGACGATCGGCGTGAACCCGGACCCGAAGTCGTGGGATGGGGTGCTGTGTCGGCATCCGGCCGAGTCGTTGCGCGCGGTCCTGCAGTTCGCTTATGCCCCGTCGGGAACACGCTACCGACTCGAGCGTCGCGCCATGCTGGTGGCCGAGCGCGAGGACGGGCAGCGGCTGCTGGCCCTGAACGAAATTTTTGCAGGGCATCAGACACACCAGTCGGCGCGTTATCGCCTGACGGTTGGCACGAGCGAAGAGCGCCACTCGTCGTCGGGGGTCATCTGCTCCACGGGCACGGGCAGCACCGGCTGGGCGCGATCGATCGCCACGCAGCGGGGACTCGATGGGTTACCCGGCCCCGAAGAGCGGCGCTTTGCCTGGTTTGTGCGCGAGCCGTTCCCTTCCGTCTCGACGGGGCACTCGCTGCAGTTCGGTGTCGCCGACGAGAGCACCGTTTTTCGCATGCGTAGCGAGATGGGCGAAGGCGGCACGATCTTCGCCGATGGGATTGAACAGGACCGGCTGGATTTCAGTTCGGGTCAGTCGGTGGTCGTGCGGCTCGCCGACCAGACGCTGAACCTGGTGGTTCAGGCGTCCTGAGCCGATTGCTTTCGTGCAGCAGGCGGGCATTCAGAGTCGCGTGACCCGTCGAACGGCAGGGCGACCAGATTTAAGGCCAGCGCCCTGCCCCGCGACTGACGAGTGAACGGCCGCCGGAGTGTATCAGGCGAGCGTGTGAAAGACGTTCTGCACGTCGTCGTCCTGCTCGAGCCGGTCGATCAGCTTGAGCACGTCGGCTTCCTGCTCTTCGGACAGGGCGGTGGTGTTGAGCGGGAGGTATTCCAGCGCCGACGAGATCACGGGCAGGTTGCGCTTCTCGAGGGCCGCGGCGAGCGTTCCGAAGTCGGCAAACGCGCAGCGCAGCACCAGGATGGCTTCCCCGTTCTCGCCGGTGTCGGATTCCAGCTCTTCGAGACCATCGTCGATGAGCTCCAGCTCGAGCTCGTCGCTGGCCAGGCCGGCCGCCGTGAGCTTGAAGACCCCCATTCGCTTGAACAGGTAGTTGACCGAGCCGGTGGCGCCAATGTTGCCGTTGCACTTGTTGAAGTGCATGCGAACGTTGGCGATGGTGCGGGTGGGGTTGTCGGTGGCAGTCTCGACGAGCACCGCGATGCCGTGTGGCGCATAGCCCTCATAGACCAGCTCTTCGTAGTCGACGGCTTCGGCGCCCGAGGCCCGCTTGATGGCGATCTCGACCTTGTCCTTGGGCATGTTGGCGGCGCGCGCGTTCTGCATGATGCGACGCAGCGTGGGGTTGGAGTCGATGTTGGGGCCGCCCGACTTGACGGCCATCGTGATGTCTTTGGTGATGCGCGTGAACACCTTGGCCATGCGGTCCCAACGGGCCATCATGGCGCCTTTTCGATTCTCAAAGTCACGTCCCATAGTGGGCTCTCACGGGCGGGTAGGGAGGGGGGTATCGTGGAAAGCGAGTGTGCTACTATCGCCGGAAGCGCGCGCGGGCAACCCGTTTGCAGCACATGTGGCGCGCGTGGTCTCACACCACGTTGCGGGGCGGGTCCCCGTGTGTCACACACAAGGCAGCAGCCAAGAGCCTGAGACACACTTGATACACGAGGAATCGTGTGTCTTTTACTGCATCATTTTGCCGGGGATTTTTTGACACGTTTCGTACGGACGGCACTCTGCGGATCGTACGTTTCGGCGTGGGCTCACGCCTTCGCTGCGATGTGTCCTGCCGCACCTCGCCCGGTCCCGCATCGTTGTCCGATGCACACGCGATGGCAGAACGTCATCACCCCGACCCTCCTCTGTCCACGACCGAGACCATGAACCTCGCTGCCTTTTCAGACGCCAGCAAGCGCACCATGGAGCGCCTGCAGGTGCGTATTGTTGTGCAGGACTCGCTGCGCTCGGCGCCGCTTGGCAACACGAGCGACATGAGCATGGACGGGTTCTTTCTGTCGACCGATGCGTTGCTGCCTGTGGGGAGCATGTTGCCGGTGGGTCTGACCCTGGGAGAGTTTGGCGAGCTTCGCACGTCGGCCGAGGTCGTGCGACACGCGGATGGCGGCATGGGAATGCGCTTTGCGACGCTGTCGGGCGAGGATCGACGCCGGCTTCGCAAGTTTCTGGCCCGGCTGACCACGATTGGCGCGCAGCGCGAGACGGTAGAGCGACTGAACGACGCGGTGACCCGAACCACCACGCCCGTGACGGACGCCGCGCAGATCGCGCGTCGCCTGGAGGAGGCCGCGCAGCTCGCGGTCGAGGTGCGTGTGATTCCGCCGGACCGCCCCACCATGGACGCGGGTCGCCTGCGGCAGGTGAACGCGAACGGGCTTGTGCTTCAGCTGTTGGCCGCTCCCACGGTGCAGCCCGGCGAGCCGGTGTTGGCGCTTCTGACGCTGGATTTTGTGTCGTACAGCTTTCAGGCGCAGGTGCAGTCGATAGATGACCGCACGCTGCAGCTGACGATGCCCGAGCAGCTCGTGTTTTCGGAGCGTCGTCAGTCAGACCGGCGGGCGGCGCCGGCCAACACGCGGCTGCGCCTGCCGGCGCCCTGGCTTCCGCAGGGCGTACTGGAGTGGCAGGTGGTGGACGTTTCGCCGGGGGGCGTAGGGTTGATGACCCGGGACGCCGGCGCACAGTTGTTTCCGGGCACTCCGTTGCCAGGCGCGGCGCTGGTGGTGGACGGCAGCCCCGAGCCGCTACTGAACGCGGTGGTGCGCAACGTAGTGCGCCGCGAAGAGCCGGACGGGGGTCACTCGTTCCGCATTGGCATTGCCTGTGGTCCGCCGCGCCGGCTGTTGGCCGACACGGCGCTGGCGACTGAACCGCGATCGGGCAACGCGCTGTGGCGTCGCGTGGCGTCGTTTTTCAGGACGCTGCGCGATGGGGCGAGCCTGTTCTGGCACTCACGCGCCACGCGTGCGCTCAGCATCACCCCCGAGCGCTCGGGCGGTCCGCAGGTGGTGCGTTTTTCAGGCGCTCGCGGACTGCGTACCACCGCCCTGATCAACCGTGCGTTTGACGACACCGAGGTGCCGCAGTGCCCGGTCGTGGTGGTGGTGCCGGGCTTCGCCGGCCGTAAAGAGCAGACCGCTTATCTGGCGCATCAGCTGGTGGACCATTTTCGGCGTCAGCATCGCGACCTGGTGGTGATTCGGCTGGACGGCACCAACAACCTGGGCGAGTCCGACAAGGCGCCGGGATGTCAGGCCGAGGGCAAGCACACACTGCACTACACGTGCTCGGGCGTGTCGGAAGACCTGATGGACTGTCTGGCGTGGTTGCGTCGCGGCGACGTGGTGCGCGCGACCGACGTGTCGGTGGTGTCGGTGAGCTTTGGCAGTCTGGGCGTTCGGCAGCTGCTGGCGTCGGGGCGAGCGCCCGAGGTTCGGCGCTGGGTGGCGTGGATGGGCGCGGCGGACGCACGCGACGCGGTGCTGCACGTGTCGGGTCACTTTGATGTGCTGGCTGCCGGGCAGGCGGCGCAGGCCGCTGGCGTGCGCATGGGGCAGGTGACGCTGGTGGGGTGTCTGGTCGATGCCCAGCGCTTTTATGACGACCTGGTCGAGCATGACTCGGGAACCCTCGACGATGCGCGGCGCGATCTGTCGCGCATTGGCGCGGACGTGCTCTGGATGCGCGGCACGCACGACGCGTGGATGGATCCGAAGCGCATTGGTGACATCATGGGGGTGGCGTCATCCGGCCAGCGACAGGTCGTGAGCGCCGAGTCCGGTCATGTGCCCCGCACCGGCGACGAGGCGATTCGGCAGTTTGCGGAGATCACGACGTGGCTTGAGCGTGGGATCGTCGGCACCGCCAGTCCGGTTCGGCCGCCATCACTCGGCTGGCTCGAGACGCACAGCCGGCTGGAGTGGCAGCGCGTGCGACGCAGTATGCCCACCAATGCGGCAGAGTGGTGGGGCGAATACCTGCTGGACGACCGCGGACCCGGCTTCGACATTCTGCAGCGTTCGCCCGCCTACACCTCGTTCATGCAGCGGCAGGCCGACCTGGCCGATGTGCAGGGCTGTCGGGTGCTCGAGCTGGGTGCGGGAACCGGTAACATGTCGGCGCGACTGGTGCAGGCGCAGCCGGCCGAGCTGGTGATCACCGATCTCGTGCCCGAGGCCGTGCAGCGCATTCAGCAGCGCTATGCGCATCTGGCCCACGTGCAGGTGCAGGTGCTGGACATTGACGGTGGCCCCTGGCTGGCGCTGGATCGTTTTCGCCGGGGTGAGCTGGAGGACGTGGGCGCGCTGTTGCGTCGCCTGCCGGGCGCACCGGCCGATCTGGCCGAGCGGGCGACGGCGCTGGACCGGCAGGCGCTGCACGCGCTGGTGCGAGGCCATGACGTGCACCTGGACGACCTGCGGATTCCCGCGGGCGCACCGGCCGAGCTGCGCGAGGTGTTGCACGAACTGGGGCTGCTCGCGCGTATGGCGGCCCAGCCCAGCCCCGACCTTTCGGCGATGGACACCCTGCACTGGCTTCGTCCGGGATCGCCCGAGCGGCGGCGCGGCCTGCCGTTTGCGTCGGGACATTTTGACCGGGTGGTCATGAGCCTGGTGCTGAGCTACCTCGAAGAGCCGCTCGACACGCTGTCGGAGATCTGGCGGGTGCTGGCGCCGGGCGGCACGCTCGTCATGTCCACCTTGCGGCGTGACGCCGACTCGTCGGGCATCTTCCTGTCGTTGATTGAGCAGCTCGAGCAGGCGCCGGCGCACGAGGTCGGCGACGACGCTGCGCGCGCCGGGCTCATCGGCGCCGCGCGCCGCTTTCTGGACCGCGCGTCCGACCTGTTCCGGCTGGAAGAAGAAGGCGTGTACCGCTTCTGGGACGCCGCCGAGTTCGCCCGACTGGCCCGTCTGGCCGGGTTCGAGGGCTGTCGCACCGAGCTCGGCTTCGGCGACCCCGCGCAGGGCGTTATTCTGCTCGCACACAAGCCGGCGTCCTGATTCGCCCGCCTGACACACACCTCTGCAAGCCCCCATGACCCAAGAGCGCGAAGAAGGATTCGACGAGTACGTGGCACGCAATGTGCCTGTTTCGGTGCGTATCGCCGGTGCCCTGGGCATGGTGTCGTTTGTGAGCTTTGGTCTGGTGGATCTGGCCGTCGCAGACCACAACATGCTGCCCCGGCTCGTGGTGTCGCGGGCAGTGGTCACCGTGCTGCTGCTGGCGCTGGTGGGCGCGTCGGTCGTGCGACCGCTGCTCGCCTACGCGTCGTCGCTGCTGGTGGGCGCGTTCTTTGTGATCTCGTTTGGCGCCATTCTGGTGACGGTGCTGGTGGGCGGCAGCACCACGGGGTACCACGAGGCCCTGCTGCTGACGTTCTTCGGGTTCGCCCTGCTACCTACCGCCTGGAGCGGCAGGACCTACGCGCTGCTCTATGGCACCGTCGTTCTGGCCTGGGTGGCCGTCAATCTCACACTTCTGGGCGACGAGCCGCTGTACCGGCTGGTGGTGACCTCGTCGATTCTGACGGTGGCCGGCGTGATCGCGACCACGCTGGCCGTGTACTCGCGCGGTCTGCGCGAACGCGACTTTGAGCAACGCAAGACCATCGCCGAAGCCAACGTCCGACTCTCGGCGCTGGACCGCGCCAAGAGTCGGTTCTTTGCCAACCTGAGCCATGAGTTCCGCACGCCGCTGACGCTCGCGCTGGCGCCGTTGGAGTCGCTCATTGAAGGCACCGAAGGGGCGCTCTCGGACCTGCAGATTCGCCACGCGCAGCTGGCCCGCCGGTCGGCCTTGCGGCTGCTTCGGCTGGTCGATGACCTGCTGGTGCTCAGCCGTCTTGAGGCCGCCAGCCTGCCGGTTCAGCGCTCGACGGTCGAGCTGGCCAGCCACCTGCAGGGGCTGGTGGACGAGTCCATGCCGCTGGCTGCTCGAAAAGGCATTACCCTTGATTATCAGGCACCTGCATATGCAGTGCGGGTCGGTGCCGACCCCGACGCGCTGGAGCGTATCGTGCTGAATCTGTTGGCCAACGCGCTGGGTTACACCCGCAGTGGCGGTCGGGTTCGGGTGTTGCTGGACGTGGTCGAAGGGCAGGCAGAGCTGCGGGTCGTCGACACCGGCGTGGGCATACCGGCCGACAAGCTGGAGCTCATCTTTGAGCGTTTTTACCGGGTGCAGGATGGTTCCACGGCGCCGCGGGCCGGCACTGGCATTGGGTTGTCGCTGGTGCGCGAGCTTGTCGCGCTGCACCATGGCACGATTCATGCCGAGAGCGTGGTGGGCCAGGGCACCACGATGGTGGTGAAGCTGCCCGTGTTGCCCGACGATGTCACGCTACCACCTGCCGCTGAACCGGTGCACGCGCTCGCCGATGTGGTCCAGTCCCATACGGGTGGGCACGCGCGGGCTGGTCACCCGCTCGACGAAGGCGGCGGCTTGCCCGAGTGGCACGACGCGACCCGTCGTTCGGCAGAGTACCGGCTGATGGCGATCGCGATCGCCACCGAGCGCCGCCGCACACCCCGACCCATGCATGACGATGGCCGACTGCCGCGGCTGCTCGTCATTGAAGACAACATCGACCTGGTGCGCTTCATTGGTGAGGTATTGAGCGCGCACTACTCGGTCATGAGCGCCACCGATGGCGATTCGGGCGTGCGACTGGCGCAGCAGTTTCTTCCCGACGTCATCATGTGCGACCTGATGATGCCCGGCATGAGCGGGTTTGACGTGCTCGCGCAGCTGCGTTCGATCGAAGAGACGTGCCACATTCCGGTGATCGTGCTGAGCGCCCGGCAGGACGCCGAGGCGCGGACGCTGGCCCGTGCGCGAGGCGCCGACGCGTTCCTTGGCAAGCCGTTTCAAGTGTCCGAGCTGCTCGCTGCCGTCAGCTCGTTGCTGGACCGTATTGGCCTGCGCCGCGAGCACGCGCGCAAAGAGTCCATCGAGCTGGCGCACGGGGTGGCCTCGGTGCTGGCTCGCACGCTGCGTGAGCATGCCGGCACCCTGCGTCGCAGCCACCACGCCCTGCAATCCAGCCCGCCCTGCGCGACGGGCGCCGCCGAGCTTCATGCGCCGATTGTGGCCCTGGAACATCTGGCCGGGCGTCTGAGTTCGGTGGGGGCTGCCGACGACGAGGCGCCGGCGCAGGTAGCGGCCGACTCGCTGATTCAGGCAGTCGTGCAGGCATGGCCCCGCCCTGAGTCGATTCAGGTGCGCCTGAGCCTGCGCGCCGAGCAGCCGTTCTCGCTCCGCGCGACGGCGCTCTCGCTCGCCCTCACCGAGCTGCTGGACAACACGCTGCACTTCGCCGGAGCGCGAGCGCGGGTGCACGTGCAAACCAGCCGCACCCCCGAAGGCGAGCTCAGCGTTCGTATCGAAGACAACGGCCCGGGTATTCCGCCCGACCAGCGCGAGCGAGTCTTTCAGCCGTTCTACACCACCCAGCCCGACCGTGCGTCGGGGTTGGGACTGGCCATCGTACGCGACGTCGTTCGAGCCCACGGCGGCTCGGTGACGTTCACCGACTCGCGCACCGGCTCGGGCGCCTGTGTGCTCATCCGACTGCCCGCCGACACCCCGTTACCCGAGAAGCCGCATGTCTAGCTGGCCTGGTCGACTGCCCTCGCATTCGGATTTCGCGCCTGCGGTGCCCGAACCGCCGACCCCGCAGCGGCGGCGTCTGCTCTCCCGATTTACGGACCCCGGCTTTGCGATCGATGGCTCGAACCTGCGCCCCGAGTCGCGTGGTCTCCCCGCCGTGGTCACCGCCTGCGGCGTGGCCTGGTCGGGTCAGGCTCCCCTGCGGCAGGGAGCCCGCCAGCGCGCGCGTCGGGTGCGCGCCCTGCTCGCAGCCGCGTTTGTGCTGTCGGGCGTCGCAGCGGGCGCGTGGCTCGCCGGCCCTCTGACGGCCACGCTGGTGCTGGGCACGGCGGTCGCCGTCGCCGTCGCGCTGCGTAGCACCGTTTTTGCCGACGCGTTTCGGGCCGTGGTGCTGGGCGAGCAGGACCAGCTGCTGCACGTGCGTTTTCAGGTGGACGGCACCTTCGTGTGGACCCTCACCCCTTCGCACGTGGTGCTGTCGTCTACCGCGTGTGAGCTGCTGGGATTGCAGGGCGAGCAGGACGCGCGCGACTGGCTGAGCTGGATCGAAGGCGCCGACCGCCCCGTGCTCGACGCCGCGGTGCAGGACGTGCTTGCAGGGCGGCAGTCACAGCTGCAGGTGGCGGTGCGCTTTGTGCGACCCGGCATTCCGCTGCGCTGGGTGGAGCTGCGCGCGACCGCCGAGCGCGATCGCAGCGGCCGCCCGCTGCGCCTGATTGGCTGGCTCATCGACGCCACCGAACGCCAGCAGACCGAGGAGCGCCTGCGGCACGAAGCGCTGCACGACGCCCTCACCGGGCTGCCCAACCGCACCCGGGCCGTGCACCAGCTCTCGCACGCCATGGCACGACACCGACACGACCCCGCCTATCACTGGGCCGTGCTATTTCTGGACCTCGACCACTTCAAGCTCGTCAATGACTCGCAGGGCCACCAGGCCGGCGACCGACTCCTGCAGGAGCTCTCGGCCCGCCTGACCCTCGCCCTCGCGCACCGCGGCATGGTCGCACGCATCAGCGGCGACGAGTTTCTGGTCATTTTGCAGGGCGGCATGCCGTCTGCAGACATGCGCAAACTCGCCACGCAGGTGGTCGCCAGCATTCAGCAGGCGCTCCAGACGGCGCTCTCGATTGACGGCCGCGAGTGGGACGCCCGCGTCTCGATTGGCGTGGTGGTGGGTGAACCGCGATATAGTGCGCCCGAAGAGGTGCTACGCGACGCCGACACCGCCATGTACGCAGCCAAGGAGCAGGGACGAGGCGGCGCCCGCTTTTTTGATCAGAGCATGCACGACCGGGTGCTGCGCCGGCTCGACACCGAGCGAAACCTGCGCGACGCCGTCACCAACGACTGGTTCGTGCTGGAATACCAGCCTGTACTGGACACCTCGTCTGGTGCCCTGCTGGGCCTCGAAGCGCTCGTGCGCATGCGGCATCCCACGCGTGGTATGCTGGGGCCCGGAGAGTTCATTGAGGTCGCCGAAGAGACCGGCATCATCGTACACGTGACGCAGTGGGTGGTGCGCACCGCCTGCCAGGACCTGGCCCGACTGCAGCAGTGCCACCCCGATTACGCCCGACTCTGGGTGAACGTGAACGCCTCGGGACGCTGCTTCGAGCAGCGCGACTTCGTGGAACAGGTCATGTCGGCCATCGCCGACGCCGGTATTCCCACCGAGACCCTGCGCGTTGAGATCACCGAGACGGTGCTGGTGCAGGGCGCCGAGCAGACCGCCCAGTCCATGCGCGAGCTCACCGAGCAGGGGGTCGCCCTGATTCTGGACGACTTCGGCACCGGCTATAGCTCGCTGTCGTACCTGCACCGGTTCCCGCTGAAAGGCCTGAAGATCGACCGTTCGTTCGTGTCACGCCTGCACGAAGAGTCCAGTCGGCAGCTGGTGGCGACCATGATCACGCTCGCGACCCAGCTGCGGCTGGTGGTGACCGCCGAGGGCATTGAGACCGAGCAGCAGCTGCGCGAGCTTCAAGACCTGAAGTGCTCGCAGGTGCAGGGTTACGCGCTGGGGCGCCCCGTGGCGCTGCGCGAGATCGCGAATCGGTTTCCGGGGCGTCGCTCCGCCGAGCTGGACGCCCGGTTCTTCCTGCCCAGGTAGCCCGTCGCCTACTCGGCGAGCGCGGCCTGCAGCTGCGCCCGCACCTCAGGGTTGGCAGCGAGCACATACACGGCACCGGGCCGCTCCTGCGACAGCTCTACGCCCTGCAGGCGCACCGTACGTCCCTCGGGTGTCGCCGACCACTCGGCGTCCACCACGCGACCGTCGAGCGTGATCTCAAAGGCTTCGGCAAAGGCCAGATCGGCGGGCACGGTCACATCCACCGCGACGCGCTGCGGCGCCAGCGCCCAGTGCGGCACATCAAACGGCGGAAAAAGCGACAGAATGCACAGGTCGTCCGTGGGTGCGAAGGTGTGCGCCAGGTTGATCACCGGCACGATCATCGCCTCGCGCGAGCGAATGGCCTCGACAATCACGTCACCGGTCGAGGTCGCCATGCCGGTGGGGTCGCCTTCGCGAGCCATGCGCCGCAGCGCCCGAAACAGGCGGTTGGCGTCGGTCATGGCCTGCCACGACTCCGGCACGGCGTCGGCCTCGCTCAACTCGCTCTGAAACCACATGAGCCCCTTGCCACCGGCCGCCAGCACCGAGAGCGCCTGCACCCACACCTCGCCCGGGTCGGGCTGCCGACGGATCACCGTGTCGCCGCTCCGCCGATTCCAGCCGCTGTGCAGCCCCTGCGCGTACAGCCACGTCGGCAGCGGCATGTGGTTCTGTCGCGTGTTGCGCAGGTAGTCATAGGCGCCGCGAAGCGGCGGGTGCTGCGGATCAAACGTAATGTGGGGTGCACACGCCGCCACATACAAATCCATGCCCTGAATATCGGTCATGCCGGCGAACGCGCCCACATGCCCGTTGGTCTTGCCGCCATTGTACACGGGCAGGTCGGGGTACATGGACCACAGCCGCCGAGCATCCCGCGCCTTCTCTTCGGGCGCCGGCGTACCGTCGTCCAGCAACAGCTCGCCGTCGCTCTCGTCGCCGGTCAGAAAGCCGGCCACGCGCGACGTGTCGGTGATCGCCGTCTCGGGGTTGCGTCGGCTCAGAAAATCATCGCCCACCAGCGCGTACACCGGTTCGGGCAGCGACGGCAGCACGCGGTTCACGACCTCGGCCGTGCGCAGGCCGCAGTCGGCACCGCCGTCCCCCCAGTACCAGTATATGGTGTCGATACCGGCAGCCAGGTGGCGCTCAAACGCCGCGGTGCCACCCTCGCCGTCGGGGAGTGCGCAATCATTGCGTTTGGGCCACGCCTCGATCGGAAAAAACGGCCGAATCGTGCGCCCTACACCCACCGCCGGCACCCCTTCATCGAACTCGGCGACCACGGTCCAGGCGCTGCCCAGCGCGGGCGGCTCGCACAGCGCCACCTGGAGCAGCGCCGACTGCCCCGGCCGCACCACGCGGTCGCCGCACACAACGTCGGCCGCGAGCATATCGTCGCCGTTCACCCACAGGCGCTCGACGGTCACCGGGCGCTCGCCGCGGTTGTGCAGGTGCACCAGCAGGCCGGTGCGATCATCGGTCGTGGTCACCCACGTCAACGGCACATCGGTGATGGCCACCGGGAACGTGTCATCGAGCGCCGCGCCCTCGGCGGTCAGCACCTCGACCCGCCCTTCGCTCACGGTGTCCCAGCGCGCCTCGCGGCTGTGAAACGCCACCCACACCGGCTCGCCCTCGACCACCGGATCGGGCCACACGTGGTACCAGTCGATCTGCGGCGAAGGCGCCGCCAGCAGCGTGCTTACGCTCACGCCGTCAATGCGCACGTCGGTGACAGCGCCCGAGCGTGTGGCCGTGCCCGCAATGTGCAGGCGCCCACCGTTCACCGGATACGCCGTGTACTCGTTGTACACGCTGTCTTCAAAGTACTCGTCCTTGCGGTACGACGCGAACGTGGCGCTCGTACGCACGCGGTCTCCACACACATCGTCCGACCGCTCACACACCACCTCGGCCGCCAGCGTACCAAAGGTAGGCGGCGGCTCGGGGGTCACGTCGGGCGCGACATCCACTGCGGCATCGTCGCCCGCGTCCTGAAGCGGCGCGTCCACCTCGACGTCTGCCGAAACGTCCGGCGCAATGTCGTTCAGGGCGTCCTGCGGCTCAACGTCGGCGTCAGGTTCTGGCTCGGGCGCAACATCCGGTGTCGCGGCGTCTGCGTCGACGGCGGCGTCATTGCCTGCGTCGGGCGCCGGCGTGTCGGACCCTGCGCCACCGTCATCCTGACAGGCCACCACACCGGCGGCCAGCAGCAGCGCACACAGATGCATCATCGAAGGGGCATAGAAGGCGGGCATGTTCCTCGCTCAGGTCATGGTGCCGGTGCATCACTCCCGAACAGTTCGCTGTGTCAGGGCGCCGGCGTGGCAAACGTGGCACGATCGTTCCAACTGCCACGCGGTGTCAAGCGGTGGCCAACACGCGCACGCCGGGCCAGGTTTCGCAACCGGCGCCGACCGTGTTCCGCGTCAGGGGCGTGCGCAGATCACCCAAACGGCTCACCGCTTCGGAGCGTACCGCCGCCCTGCCTGCAGCGTTGCCATTTTGCTCGACACCGCGGGTGGAGCGTGGTGTCTGCGCTGGCGAAGGGTTGCCAGCGCGGGCCGTCGTCGGGCGGCGTGACGGGTTCCCCGGTTCTGGCGAGTGATTGTAGAGCTCTGGAGCAAGGCCATGACGAACGATGCTGTATCTGTGAACGAAGCGACCCTGCGGCTGGTGCAGGTGGCGGCCGCGCGTCAGGCGCTGGGCGAAGAGGTGCCCGCCGAAGCCTGGACTGTGGATGCGCTGACCGCCGGCGAGTCGATGTACGCGAACCACAACGAGCGGCTGAATATCGAGTTCACGGTTGACCGGCTGGCGTTTCCCGAGCTGCAGACCATGGACCCGCGCGTGGTGCGGATTCCGCCGGGCCGCAACAACGAGCTGCATCGGCACGCCCACGAGTCGCTTTTTGTGGTGTTGCAGGGCGAAGGCGAGGTGCGGGTGGGCGACGCCTGGCGCCCCATTCGCACGGGGAGCGTCGCCTTTGTGCCACGCTGGATTTTTCATCAGAGTCGCAACACGTCGGCCACCACCGAGCTGGTGATTCTGGCCATCACCGACTTCGGCTTCACCTCGGCCGTGCTGGGTGATTACGACCGCCGCACCCGGCTGGGGAAGGGCGGCGACGACGCGACCGGCAACGGGTAGTTGGCGTGCGGGGCGGAACAGGGGTACCGCACATCGCGAAGGCGATCGCGCGGGTGTGAGGGTGAACATTTTGCCATCTGCCGCAGCGCAACCGGTGGCCGGTTCCCCGTCTCAGGGAACCCGAGGCACGCTACCGGGCCGCAGGCGCGCCGGCGGCAGCGTCACGCGCGGGCGCGAGACCGTCGCGCCAAAGCGATCGAACGCGCTCAGCGGCGTGCGGCCCTGCATGACGTCCTCAATCTCGGCCTCGGACAGCGGCCCGCCGTACACCGTGGTGTCGATCGACAGCCCCTGACGGGTCACAAACTCCCGATACCCGTCGAGTGCGGCGTCAAAGCTGAAGCGCTCCTCGGTGGCCTCTTCCTCGAGCTCTTCGTAATGCTCGTCCAGCGCTTCGCCCTGCAGGGTTCCCCGGGCTGCCAGGGTTCGCAGACCGGCGTCGATGCGCGCCTGCGCCTGCTCTGCTGAAAGCTGCCCCATGCGCCACAGCCGGTAGGCGTCCAGCACCACGCCCAGGTCTTCGTTGCGGTCGGGGCCGCGAAAATCCATGCGCAACGACTCGCGCACGCCGGGCGTCGTCAGGTCATTGATCTTCGACTCGGGCACGGTCCGGGGCACCGCGGTCCAGGGCGAAAGATCAGCCGTCGCGGTGAACATGTCCCACAGCGGCGACGCCGACGCGTCGGGGCGACCCATGGGCGGCACACCCAGAATGCGGGTAATGGTGGCGAACACCGACTGGTAGTTGGCGTTGACGTGGCTAACGTACCCGCGGCGCGCCCACGGACTCATGACCAGCACAAACGAGCGGTGCGAATCCACGTGGTCTTCGCAGCCCTGCGGGTCATCTTCCACGACGATGATCGCGGTTTTTTCCCAGTACGGGCTGCGCGACAGACCCTCCACCAGCAGGCCCACCGCGTAATCGTTGTCGGCCACCTGCGCCTCGGGCGTGGGGTTACCCGGGGTGACACCGCCGGTGTGATCGTTGGGCATGAGCATGTAGGTGAACTGCGCAAAGCGCCCGGCCTCGATCTCGTCGAGCACGTACTGCGCGCGGTCG
>Ga0169931_10006776_pt1 | contig 17163 bp, 14 predicted proteins | sample Kivu_15m_20L_FD_129675 | JGI IMG/M metagenome (GOLD analysis project Ga0169931, IMG submission 129675) | Freshwater microbial communities from Lake Kivu, Western Province, Rwanda to study Microbial Dark Matter (Phase II) - Kivu_15m_20L... | ecosystem: Environmental > Aquatic > Freshwater > Lake...
CGTGGAGGCCGGCGGACCAAATCGTACCGACAGCCAATTTGCTGCAAACCCAATGGCCATCGATGCGTAACTCATTTCCGGGGCCGACCTGGTGAAATTTCCGGGTTAGCCCACCCGCGCCATCCTGGTGGTGCTGCGGCGCGACCACAACAGAAGCGCGAGGCCACCGGCCACCATGGGCAGCGACAGCCACTGTCCCATGGTCAGGCCCATGGCCAGAAAACCGAGGAAGTCGTCGGGTTCACGCGCGAACTCGGCGATGAATCGCATCACACCGTAGCCGCTCAGGAACAGTCCTGAAACGGCCCCGCGGGGCCGTGGCTGTGCCGAGAACCACCACAGCAGGGCGAACAGCAGGGCCCCTTCGAGTGCTGCCTCGTAGAGCTGCGAGGGATGCCGCGCCAGGGCGTCGACGTTCGGGAAGACCACCGCCCAGGGCACGTCGGTGGGTCGCCCCCAGAGTTCGGCATTGATGAAATTGCCGATGCGGCCGAACCCGAGGCCGGCCGGCGTGAGGGGGGCGATGAAGTCGGTCACGGCGAGCCACGACAGGCGGCGGCGCCGGGCAAACCATGCCATGGCGATGATCACACCCAGGAATCCGCCGTGGAACGACATGCCGCCTTCCCACACGAAAAGGACGCGCAGGGGCTCCTGCAGGTAGTCGGCGAACTTGTAGAAGAGCACGTAGCCCAGGCGCCCGCCCAGCACTACGCCGATCACCGCGTAGAACAGCAGGTCATCGACATCCTTGAGGGACCATCCGAGGTCCGGCCGGGTGCGGGCCCGGTGACGCCCCAGCATCAGACCGACGACGAATCCTGCGAGGTACATCAGCCCGTACCAACGCACGGCGACCGGCCCCAGTTTGAGGGCAATGGGGTCGAACTGGGGATGAACGATCATGCGGGGTCCAGAAAGGGGCAGGGCGGGATTATACGGGTGACAGGCCCGCCGTCGTCCCGGCTCAAGGCACCGTCGTGCCGGACATCCGGGCAAGGATGACCCGGGTCTGGCGGGACAGGTGCGGGGTGTTTCGGTGTCTGTCGTAGAAACGGGGATTGGGGACCATGGCGGCCAGCCTGGCCGCCTGATCCGGCCCGAGGGCAGCCGCGCTGGTGCGGAAGTAGTGGCGCGCTGCCGCCTCCGCGCCGAAAACGCCGTTACCCCACTCGATGACGTTCAGATAGATCTCGAGAATGCGGCGCTTGCTCATCACGGCCTCCAGCATGACGGTGATGACGGCCTCCTGCGCCTTTCGCCACGGCGTGCGCTGCGAGGACAGGAAAAGGTTCTTCGCCAGCTGCTGGCTGATGGTGGAGCCTCCCGCCACCACCCTGCCTTTGCGCAGGTTCTTTTCGTAGGCTCTTTGCAGAGCGTCCCAGTCGAAGCCCTCGTGATCGAGGAACTTGCCGTCCTCGGCGGCGATGACGGCCCGCTTCAGGTGGATCGAGATCCGCTCGTAAGGTACCCAGCGGTGCCGCAAGCCGGCGTCCGGATTGCTTTCCTGCAATACCTCGAGCCGGTCTTCCATGAAGCGGGAGGAGGCGGGGTCGAATCGGATCCACCACACCACGTGGGCAAAGATCCAGGCCTGATACAGGAGGAGCAGGAGCGCACACGCCAGGAGCGCGCGCCAGACGAGACGGAGGGCGCCCCTCACCGCCAACTCACGCCTGGCGCAACATGGCGAGCACCGGGCCGGTGTCCGGACGGACGCCACGCCACAGCAGGAAGGACTCCGCGGCCTGTTCCACCAGCATGCCCAGACCGTCCGCCCAACCGCCTGCTCCCGCGCCGCGCGCCAGGGAGAGGAACGGCGTCTCGCCCTTGCCGTACATCATCTCGTAGGCAAACGCCCCGTCGGCAAAGATGTCCGGGCAAAATTCCGGTGCCGCACCGCCGATGGCCGCGGAGGTGGCGTTCACCACCACGTCGAATCGCCGTCCAGTCAGCTCGGCCAGCCCGCAGCCCGACACCGGGCCGTTATCCCGGAACATCGAGGCGATGGCGGCGGCCTTGTCCCGGGTGCGGTTGGCCACCACCAGGCAGGCCGGCCGGTGCTCGAGCAGGGGAAGGACAACGCCCTGGGCTGCGCCACCCGCACCGAGCAGCAGGATGCGTGCACCGCTCAGCCGCAGGCCGAGGTTGCGCGTCAGGTCGTGCGCCAGACCGGCGCCGTCGGTGTTGTCGCCGAGGACGGATCCGTCGTCGAAGCGCAGCGTGTTCACTGCGCCGGCCGCCTCTGCGCGGGGCGTCCGGCGCGGGCTGTAGGCGAAGGCCTCCAGCTTGAAAGGCAGGGTCACGTTCATGCCGCGCCCGCCCGCGGCGCGAAAAGAATCCACAGCCGCGGCGAAACCATCGAGCGGGCTGAGGATGCGCTCATAGCACATGTCCTGCCCGGTCTGGCGCGCGAACGCCGCATGTATTTCCGGCGACCTGCTGTGGGCGATGGGGTTGCCGATCACGGCGTAACGGTCGGTCATTCGGAAACCAGCTCCTGTGCGCGAGTGAAGGTCCAGTTGCGGGTGATGCTGATGACGTCGTAGCGGCTGCGGATGGCCGGCGGGAACGGCGGGAAGGGCGAGGCCAGTTCGACGATGCGCCGCGCCGCGCGATCGAGCAGCGGGAAGCCCGATGAGCGGTCGATGTCGACGCGTTCGACCGAGCCGTCGGCACGGATGGAAACGGTGAGGAGCAGGGAGGCGTAAAGCCCCTGGCGCTTCGCTTCCTCGGGGAAGTTGTGGGTGCCCACGCGCTCGATGCGCTGGCGCCACTCGTCGACGTATTGGGCGTAGACCACACTTTCCGTGCGTGCCCCGATGAACTTGCGCCGCGGCAGGGTCTGGTATTGATCCCACTCCCGGGAGATCTCCGCCTCCAGCCTCGCGATGCGCAGGGCCCGCTCCTCGGCCTGGGCCCTGGCCACCGGATCTTCGTTCCGGGGCACGGCCTGGAAGGCATCGTTCACCGGATCGGCCACCGGCATGGCCTTCACCCGGGTGAGCAGGCGTCGCATCTCCGCCTCGAGTGCTTCCACCCGCTGCGCAGCCTGGGCTGCGGCATTCAGTTCGGCGGACTCGTCCACGGCGGGCAGATTACTCCGAGCGCGTCGTCGGGCCTCGGTGTTTCCGCCCCCGTCCAGATCGGCCTGCGCCAGCGCATCGGCGCGGGTGGGCTTGTGGGGGGACTTGCTGTTGACGAGCACCACTTCCAGGGGATTGGCAAGGTTCTCGAGCGACCGCGGTGGTGGAGCCACGAACTTCACCAGCAGCAGCGCGGCATGCGCGACGACGGACAGCCCGATGGCGATCGACAGCGTGCGATTGCCACCCCGTGGCTTCATCTTCCCCGCCGCCACGGCTGCGGATGGGTCCGTGTAGGCTGGCTTATCCACGCCTGCAGTCAGGACTTTGCCGCATCCTGGGGCAATCGTCCGACAAACCGGCAATCGAGGTCGAGGCCGAGCAGGTTGATGCCGGATACCTCGATCTCGACCCGCTGGCCTGTTTCCGTTTCAGGCAGCGATGGCACCCGTGCGAACAGCGGGATGCGCTCGAGCCGCACCAGGCTTTCCCGCAGCACCACTGCACTGGTGCGCTGGATGTTCTCCTGGAGCAGCCAGCGCAGACACCAGTACCGTTCCATGGTGCGCTGGAAATCCGAGTAGCTTTCGTGGGCTGCCTCGAAGTCGCGTATCGCGACCAACATGCTCTCCGGCGTGCCCTGGTAGGGCACGGGCATGTTCAGGGCGGTCGCGATGATCTGGCGCTGATTGATGAGGTCCACATACCTGCGCAGGGGTGAACTCGACCAGGCGTACTGCTCGACACCCAGACCCTCGTGCGGGCCGGCCTCGATGGACATGCGCACCTTGCCGCCGCTCTGGACCCGATAGATGCCCGGGACGCCGAACTCCAGCAGGTGACGGCCCCATTCCGCGTTGGCGAGGATCATCATCTCCGACACCACCTTGTCCACTGGCGAGCCCCGGCGTCGCTCGACGATGCGAATGCGTCCGTCGTCGACGTAGAAGCTGAATTCCTGACGCTCCTGCACCTGGTCGGCCTTGCCGCGTGCGGCCTCGAGCCGACGCGAGAAGCGATACAGGATGCCGAGTTCCTGGCCGAAACGGAAATCCAGTCGCCCGGCCGAGACACTGTCCTCGTTGAAATGTGCCTCGAGGGTGCCATGGCGAAGGTTCTCTGCGATGGGCACACGCTCCACCCGGGTTTCGTAACCCGCCACCGCCAGCTCCGGGTCGAGGAAGGCGTACAGCGACACGGCCGGGCGCGCCTCGCCGGCGCTCAGGGTGAAGCGCTCGATCACCGCATCCGGCAGCATGGTGATCTTGTCGCCCGCCATGTAGACGGTCGACAACCGACCGGCGGCCACCTGATCCAGCACGCTGCCCGGCTCGATGCCCAGTGCCGGCGCCGCGATGTGGATTCCGACCCGCCATCCACCACCCGGCAGCGCGACCACCGACAGCGCGTCGTCGATCTCGGTGGTGGTGGAGTCGTCGATGCTGAAGGCTTCCACGTCGGCCACCGGCAGGTCCGGGAGCGCCGGCTCGGGACCCGTGGCCGGGAAGCCCGCACCGCCCGGAAATGCGGCGCGCAGGAAACGCCGCAGGTGGTAGTCCTGGCTGGAGGGAATGGCCCCGCAACGCTCCAGCAGATGGACCTGCTGCAGGCCGGTGGCCAGGGCGGCCGCTTCCAGGGCCTTGACCTCGATGGTGTTGCGATCCGGCTCGTACAACAGCTCGTCGAGTTTGGGGACGAAGGCCTGCGGCAGTTCGAAGCGGGTCAGGCTTTCCACGTAGGACGCCTGCAGCATGGCCTGCTGGCGCTTGCGTTCGACACTGGCCAGGGCCGCCTTGAGCGCGTCCTCCGGCGCGGCCCGGTAGCGACCCCGGCCTTTCTTGTAGAAGTGCATCGGTGAGCCGTGCAGCCGCATCAGCAGGCCGGCGGCCTCCTCCGGCCGCGGTTCGTGGCCGAAGTAGTCCCGCCCCAGGGCCAGGAAATCGAATTCGTCGGCGGGCGCAACCTCCCACAGGAACCCGGGGTCGATGTCCGCCGCAACGCCTTGCGCCGCTTCCATGAAGGGCCCCGGGCCAGGGGTCGGGAAGCGCAGCAGCACCGCGTTGGACTTGACCTTGCCGCGTTTGCCGTGAACCGTCTCGACCTGAAGCGAGGTGTTGTTGTCGGCGAGGACGGTACCAGCCTTGAAGCTGCCGTCCTCTTCGTAGAAGACATTCACTGAAGGGATTCCGCTCGGGGAGAGGGCCTGCGGGTTGGCGCGCCAGCTGGCAGAGCCCCGCGCCTCGGGATTCGGGATTATAGCGGCTGGCCCGGCGCCGCTGCCGTGTCGCCGAACGCCAGGACGGTCTGGAGATGCTGCTCGAAGTCGGCGAAGCCATGGTCGGAGCCCTGCACCACGACGCTTCGGGCACCGGGGTAATGCGCCAGGGTCACACGCCAGTCCAGCAGTTCATCTCCAGTCGTCACCATCACCAGATAGCGTTCCATTCGCGTCGGTTGCCGCACCGCGTAGGCGCGCATCTGTTCCAGATGCGCGGGCGTGAGCGTGTACCCTTCGCCCGTGTAGAGATTGCGCTGCGCACCGAGATGGGACTTCAGCCCCTCGTGTGGCGTGATCGCGGGATTGACCAGCACCGCCCGGCAGCCGTGCCGCTCCGCCAGCCAGGTGGCATAGAAGCCTCCCAGCGAACTGCCAACCAGCACCGGCGGGGACGCAGGCTGCGCCGCCGTCACGATGGCCTCCAGTTGCGACATGGCCTCGTCGGGCCAGTGCGACAGCGCCGGACAGGTGAACTCGCCGTCGCGGCCAGCGCTCGCGAGACGGGTGTGGAGCTGGCGCGCCTTGACCGAAGCCGGAGCGCTGTTGAAACCGTGGATGTAGATGTACATGCGGGGTCTCCGTTGCAGTGGAAGGACGTCGGGCGCGCGCCGCGTGCCGACCGATGGTGCATCGCGCACCGGCATTGTGCCGGCATGCCGTGCGGTGGACTCGTGAGGCACCATCCGGAACCTGCGCGCCCACCGGTCGAACCGCGTCGGGCCCCGGTGTGTCGAAGGACCCGAGCCGATGCCCGTCACGCCCGCCCGGGCCAGATGCCTCCAGCCGGCGGCCGATGCGCCACTCGCCGGGTGCTCGCCCCCGGACACTCATTTCCGGAGCCGATCCGGTGAGGGATCGTGCCTGCTTCTTGGAGACATGCCAGTGAATGATCGCCGTGCTTTCCTGACCGGCTGCGCCGCCACCGCTGCCGGCGCCGCCATGACGCACCTCGCCCACGCCGAGGACACTGCAGTGCGCCCAGAGATGCAGGCCCTGCGCGCCGGGCGGGTAGGCCAGTTCCAGAGCGGCGTGCATCTTCTCCCCGCCACCTCGGAGACGGTCCAGTGGGGGTGGTTCGACCAAGATGAGGCTCCCAGGGCGCGAATCAAGCCGGGCGACACCGTCGTGATGGAGACGATGATGGGGTCGCTGAATCAGATCCTGCCCGGGTCCACCATCGAGGAGATCACCCGCCTTCGGGTCGATCATCCCGGCCGCGGCCCGCACTCCATCACCGGGCCCGTGTTCGTCGAAGGCGCTTTGCCTGGCGACAGTCTGCGCATCCGCATCAACCGCATCGTTCCGCGGCCATATGGCGCCAACTGGAACCTCCCGGGCGATCTCCGGCTCGGCCAGTTCCCGGACGTATTCACCGAGGCCCAGGTCAAGCACTTCTACTTCGACATGCGGCGCGGTGTGACCGAGTTCGCCCCGGGCATCGAGATTCCGGTGCGCCCGTTCCCCGGCATCATGGGCGTCGCCCGTGCCGAGCGCGGGCGCTTCAGCACGGTGCCCCCGGGCCCCTTCGGCGGCAACATGGACGTGCGCGAGCTGGTGGAGGGAAGCGTCCTCGAACTGCCGGTGTTCGTCGATGGCGCGCTGCTCTGGTCCGGCGATTCCCACGCGGCCCAGGGCAATGGTGAAATCAACCTCACCGCCATCGAGACGGCGTTCAGCGAACTGAATTTCACTGTTGATCTGGTGAAGGGGAGCCGGCTCGCCTGGCCGCGCATGGAGACGCCGACACACTGGATCACGCTTGGCTACGACCGTGACCTGAACCGCGCTCTCGAGCTCCTGCGCGAGGAGACCCTGAGGTTCCTGGTGGAGACACATGGACTGTCCGCCAAGGCTGCAGCCGACCACATGAGCCGATTCGGCGACTGTCGGGTTGCGGAGGTGGTCAACGGTGTGAAGGGGCTGTATTGCCGCCTGCCCAAGCGCGCCCGCGGGCCCTTGCCCGCAAGGCCGGTGGCCGAGACCCGGAACCATTTCGTCAGCCATGCCACGCATGCAGATCTGATGCAGGCGATGAACCAGGCCGCAATGGGCATCATCGACGTTGTGGCGACGCGCAAGTCCATGGCCCGCCTGGATGCTTACGCACTCGCGAGCCTGGCCATGGACGCGCGCATCGGTCGCGTGGAGCCGGGCGCGACCAGCGTCCATTGCCTGCTGCCAAAATCGCTCTGGGCCGGAGCCCGGGGCTGATCCGCAGGACACTTCCGCCTTGTCATCCCGGGGCAGGCTGTACATGAACGGCGGGCGCCGTCGCTTCGTGCGCCTGGTCGGAGGTGGGGTGGTGATGACGGCAGCCACGGTGGCGATCCCAGGTTGCGCCGGTGGACCAGGCACGGCACCCGCGGTGGCGGTGCGGCCGGAAGATGCTGCCGACCCGAGGCGCTGGGCACTCGCCCATGCGCAGTTGGCGCCGAGCCACCTCAACCTGCAGCCCTGGCTGGCGGATCTGCGTCGTGAGGACGAGATCGTGGTCCATTGCGACCGGCGGCGCCGGCTGCCCGAGGGCGATGCCACAGATCGCCAGTTGCTCATCGGTTGCGGCGGTTTTCTCGAACTGCTCGAGATGGCGCTGCGGCGTCGGGGTCTGGATGTCACGACGCTGCTGCTTCCAGACGGCGACGCCGATGCGCTCGACAGATGGCCTCTGGCAGTGCTGCGTCTCCGGGCGGCCGCGAAGCCTGCGCACGAACCTCTGTTCGAGCAGGTCACGTCTCGCCGCACCAACCGCAGTGCGTTCGAGGTCGATCGCCCGGTGGAGGAGGACGTGCTGGCCGGATTGCGCGCGTCGGCCTCGCGAGCCCTGGTCGAGGCCGGGAGCGCGAACGGCGGTGAGCGCCGCGAGGCCCTGCGCCTGATCGCACGGTCGGCCTGGGCCATCGAGATGGGCACCTCGCGGGTATGGCGCGAGACCGCAGGCCAGTTGCGTGTCGGCAGCGACGAGGCGGCTACCCGGGGTGACGGCATCGTCCTGTCCGGCTTCGCCGCGCTGGCCCGCGCTGCCGGTGTGTTCGATCGGCGGGCCCTGGTCGATGCCGGCAGCGGCGTCCATCGCCGCCTGCTCGAGGATGGCTTTCGTCAGGCCGATACCGCCGCTGCCTGGATCTGGTTGGTGACCCCGGGCAATGGTCGCGCGCAGCAACTCGAGGCCGGCCGCGCACATCTGCGCCTGCACCTGGAGGCCACGGCCCGCGGGGTGGCGGTGCAGCCGATGACCCAGTCGCTGCAGGCCTATCCGGAGATGGCCTCGCTGCGACGGACGCTGCACGATGTGCTGATGCTGGACCCGGGGCGTCTGACCGTGCAGATGCTGTCCCGCGTCGGTTACTCCGTTCCAGCCGGGCCTTCCTTCCGCCGGCCGCTTTCCACACTGCTGATGTCGTGACGCATCGACGGCGCCATTCACCGCAACGGTGACGATGCCGGGTCTTCCGCCGCGGTGCCGTCGAGGCGCGACAGATTGATTCGCGCCTTGACGTAGTCGGGGTCGAGCGCGAGTGCCCGCAGGTAGGCCTCACGGGCGCCGGCCCTGTCGCCCGCGATCTCGCGGGCGTAACCGAGATTGTTCCAGACCCGCGGCTTGCGGGGAGACGCCTCCGCCGTGGCCTGCCACAGGCTGACTTCGGTGGCGTAGTCGCGGTTGCGTAGCATTGTGGCCGAGGCCAGGAGGGCGACGATGCCGACAGCCAGCGCGAGCGCCAGCCGCCGTCTCGTCAGTCCGGAGAGCAGCATGCCCAGGATCCATGCGGGCCCGCTCAGTGCGAGGTAGAGCTGGCGGTCGTTGGCCACATCGAGTCGGGGCAGCACGGAATTGGTGGCGGCAAGTTGCACGAAGTACCAGGCGATGCCGAGTCCGAGCCAGGGCCGCCGGCGCCATTGCCACACGGCGAGCGTCATCAGCCCCAGCAGGACGGCGGCCGGTAGCCAGAGCTCCGCCGTCCAGCGGGTGCGTGCCGGCAGATCGGGATCCAGGTTCGTGTCCAGCAGCAACAGGGGTCTGGTCAGGAGGTGGAACTGGCCATCGACCTGAGTGATGAGGTTCTCGAGGGCTGTGCGGGTCTCGAGGCTGAACTGCAGGAGGGTCCGGTAACCTGGGATGGCCAGGGCGCCCAGCAGCATCGCCAGCAGGACCAGGAAATAGGGTGCCGCCAAACGCCAGGCCCGTCCGGGCCGGTGACAAGGCCGAGAGAGTTCCAGGGCCAGCACGGTGAACGGCAGTGTCCACGCATTCTCCTTCGCTCCGAAGGCGCAGACGAAACAGGCGAGCGCGGCCGCAGTCCAGCGCCGCGGGTGGCTGCCGCACTCGCGCTGCAGGTGGGCCAGCAGCGCGAGCAGCAGGAACAGCGACATGAGTGCGCCCGACCGTCCGGCGATGTAGGTCACCGATTCTGTCTGCGCAGGGTGAAGCGCGAACACCGCCGCCGCAAACCAGGCCGCGGCCCGGGCGCGACCGAAAGGGGTGCCGGCGGCGACGAGGACGCGCGCGACCACGGCGAGCACCAGCAGGGCGTTGACAGCGTGCAGCGCGATGTTGAAGACGCGGAAGCCCGCCGGTCCCGCCTGCAGCGACCAGCAGGCCACATAGGTCGCCTTCAGCAGCGGGCGGATGCCCGGCATGCGCGCCCACCACGCGCTCCAGGAGTGCACACCGGGGTTGTCGACGATCACGTTCCAGTCATCGAACTGGAAACTGGCGCCGAGCGATGCACCGTAGACCAGCGCCACCAGCAGGCAGAGCAGTGCAGCATCCCTGGCAGTGATGTCCGACGGCTGAGGCAGGCACGGCTGCGGTGTCACCACCAGCACCCCGTCGCAAGAGGCCACGGCCGTGGTGCGGCGTTGGCAACCCGCGTCGCAGACACCTGTCCGCCAGTGTCCTCAGCCACGCGCGCGCCCATCCCGCCAGCTGCGCCACAGGCCCTCGACGCTGAACAACAGCAGACCGGCCCAGATGGCCCCGTAGCCAGAGAGTTTCGCAGGCGGGAAGGGTTCGCCGAAAAGCAACACCGCGAGCAGCAACTGGATGCTGGGTCCGAGGTATTGGATCAGGCCCAGGGTCGTCAACGGGATGCGCCTGGCAGCGGCAGCGAAGAACAGCAGCGGCAGCGCTGTCACGGGCCCGCTTGCGGCGATGAGGCATTGCATCCCCAGGCCGGCGCTCTGGAAGACGTCGCCGCCCTGCTCAGCGAGCCAGATCAGATAGACGAGCGCCAGCGGCAGCATGATTGCGGTTTCGAGTGCCAGCCCCTCGAAGGCACCCAGCACAGCTGTCTTGCGCAGCAGACCATACATTCCGAAGGTCGCCGCTAGAGCCAGACCGATCCAGGGCGGCGCGCCCGCGCTCAGGGTAAGCCAGAGCACGCCCAGGCCGGCGCAGGCGATCGAGATCCACTGCGCCGGTCGCAGCCGTTCCTTGAGGTAGACGGCGCCGAGCAGCACGTTGACCAGCGGGGTCATGAAATAGCCGAGGCTCGCGTCGACGATCCTGCCAGCCGAGACCGACCAGATGTAGAGCCCCCAGTTCACGAACACCAGCCCGGCGCTGACCGCGAAGATGGCTAGCACCCGCCGATTGCGCGCCAACGGACCAAGCCACCGCCAGCCGAGACGCCAGGACACCAGCGCGGACACGAACACGAAGGACCATACCACCCGCTGCCCCAGCAGCTCCCCCGCCGGTACCGAGGCCACCGCCCGGAAGTAGAGGGGGAACAGCCCCCAGAGCAGGTAGGCTCCGATGGCGTAGAGGATGCCGATGCGCACGAGGGTGGCCGGGTCGTCGGGCAGGCCGGTCAGCAGCGGTGGGAAAGCCGGGTCACAGCGGCAGGTGCAGCGAACCTGCGCCGAGCAGTACCACCCGGCCGCTGACCCGGATCCGCCCCGTGGCGGTGACCTCCAGACCGAGCCGGCATGCCCTGCCGAGATGATCGCCCTGACGCAGCGTCCGCATCAGCGGCAGCGGATGCCGTCGCGACAGCCACCAACCCCCGAGGTTGGCGCACGCCGAGCCCGTGCCCGGGTCCTCCGCGATCACACCGCTCTGTTTCTCGAAGAAGAATCGCATCGGCATCTCCGGGCCACCGGTGTCGACGAAGCAGCACAGCTTGACCATGCCGCGGTCGTTGGCCCAGCGAGCCGCCAGAGCAGGCACCGGCGCCACCCCCGCCAGTGCCGCCTCGCTGGCCAGCGGGATGAGCAATTGTTCGTTGCCCGTGCTCACCCAGCGCGCGCCTTCGGCGAGATCCCCGGCGGACAGCCCGAGCATGGTGGCAAGCGTTTCCGGCGCAGCGTCGGTCTCCCGCCAGACCGGGGCATTGGCCGTCAGGGTGCAGCGCTCCCCGTCGACCTCGACCGGGATGACCCCGGCGGCCATCTCCAGCGCGATGCCGCGCCCCCCGCCGACACCCATGTCGCGGAGCACCGCGGCCGTACCCAGCGTCGGGTGACCGGCGAACGGCATTTCACCTGAAGGCGCGAAGATGCGCACCCGGGCGTCAGCCTGCCGGGACGGCTCCACGAACGTCGTCTCGGAGAGGTTGAACTGCAGGGCCAGCGCCTGCATCGTCCGATCATCCAGGCCGCTGCCGTCCTCGAAGACGCAGAGCGGATTGCCCGAGAGCGCGTCCGCCGTCGCGAACACGTTCACCAGTCGATAACGCAGTTCACGCACCGGCGAGCGCCTCCAGCAGGCGGTCATGGATGCCGCCAAAACTGCCGTTGCTCATGACCAGGATCTGGTCGCCCTGGCGTGCTTCCGCAGCGATCGCCCGAACCAGGCCGGTGATGTCGTCGTCGGTGCTCGCCTTGCCGCCCAGGGAGGCCAGTGCCTCGGCGGCGTCCCAGCCGAGGCCCGAGGTGTAGCAGAACACCCGGTCCGCCGCCTGCAGACTGCCGGGCAACTGCGCTTTCATGACGCCGAGCTTCATGGTGTTCGAACGTGGCTCCAGGACCGCGAGGATGCGTGCCGACGGGAACCTGCGGCGGAATCCTTCCAGGGTGGTGGCGATGGCGGTCGGGTGATGCGCGAAGTCGTCGTAGACGCTGACGCCGCGGACGGTGCCGCGCAGTTCCATGCGCCGGCGCACATTGCGGAACCGCGACAGGGCATCCGCGCCGTGGGGCACGGGGACACCCGCATGGCGGGCTGCGGCGATGGCCGCCAGAGCGTTGGCGCGATTGTGTTCGCCCAGCAGGTCCCACGCGACGCGACCCTCACGCCGCCCGCCCAGCATGACGTCGAACCCGTGTCCGTCATCAGGCCCGGCGTGCCAGCCCGTCCCGGTTGCGAATCGCTCCACCGGGGTCCAGCAGCCCCGTGCAAGAACGCGGTCCAGGGTGACCTCGTGGCCGTTGGCGACGATCAGTCCGTTGCCAGGGATGGTCCGTACAAGGTGATGGAACTGGGTCTCGATGGCCGCCAGATCCGGGAATATGTCGGCGTGGTCGAATTCGAGGTTGTTGAGGATCGCCGTGCGCGCGCGGTAGTGCACGAATTTCGAACGTTTGTCGAAGAACGCCGTGTCGTACTCGTCGGCCTCGATCACGAAGAAGGGCGAATCGGTGAGGCGTGCCGAGATGCCGAAGTTCATGGGCACGCCGCCGATGAGGAAGCCGGGCTCAAGACCGGCATCCTCGAGGATCCAGGCGAGCATGGAACTGGTCGTGGTCTTGCCATGGGTGCCTGCCACCGCCAGCACCCATTTGCCGCGCAACACGTTCTCTGCCAGCCACTGGGGTCCGGACACGTAGGGCAGGCCGCGGTCCAGGATCGCCTCCATCAGCGCGTTGCCGCGCGTCACCACATTGCCCACCACGAAAAGATCAGGCGCGAGATCGGCCTGTGCCGGATCCCAGCCCTCGACGAGCTGGATGCCCTGCGACTCCAGCTGCGTGCTCATCGGCGGGTAGACGTTGGCGTCACAGCCGGTCACGGTGTGGCCCGCCTGTCGGGCGATCACGGCGATGCCGCCCATGAAGGTGCCACAGATGCCGAGGATGTGGATGTGCATGAACCGGATCCGAACGCGGGGAGGCGGCAGTGTACCGGGCGCATCACCGGCCTGCACACCGACACCCGCCGGTTCCGCGTCGGGGGGCTGATGCGGCCCGGTGCTTGATAACATGCGGTCCACAGCCCGGTTCGCCGGCCGCCAACCCGAGCAGGAGCGCGATGATGAGCCTGACCATCCGACCCATGGATCCCGGACGGGATCCTTTCTTCGTCGGCGAGGTTGCCGGCATCGACCTGCGGACGCCGCTGTCGGCGGCGCGAGTCGCGGCGATCCATGCCGGGATGGATCGTTACGCCGTGCTCGTGTTCCGCGACCAGCGCATCGACGACGATCAGCAACTCGCGTTCAGCCGCCAGCTGGGCCCCCTGGAGCAGGCCACCGGCGACATCATGGACCCGAAGGACAGGCGCCTGTCCATGGACCTCAACGACATCTCGAACCTCGACAGGAATGGCGGCGTGCTGGCGCGCGACGACAGGCGGCGCCTGTTTTCGCTAGGCAATCAGCTCTGGCATTCGGACAGCTCGTTCAAGGCGGTCCCGGCCATGTACTCGCTGCTGTCCGCCCGAGTCATCCCGTCTGCAGGGGGAAACACCGAGTTCGCCGACATGCGCGCCGCCTACGACGCGCTGGACGAGGCGACGAAGCGCGAAGTGCACGACCTGATCTGCACCCACAGCCAGATCTATTCGCGCGGGCTGCTGGGGTTCGACGACTTCACCGAGGCCGACCGGCTGAAGTGGGCGCCAGTGCGCCAGCGTCTGGTGCGGCGACACCCCGTGACCGGCCGTCTGTCGCTGTACCTGTCGAGTCATGCCGGCACCATTGAAGGCTGGCCAGTGCCCGAGGCGCGTGCTTTCCTGCGCGACCTGACCGAGCATGCCACCCAGCGCCAGTTCGTCCACACCCACGTCTGGCAGCCCCACGATCTGGTCATGTGGGACAACCGCGTGACCATGCACCGGGCGAGGCGCTACCCCTCGGCCGAGGTGCGGGACCTGCGCCGCACGACACTGAGCAACACGGTGTCCAGCCTGGAGCAGGTTCCCTGAACGCGGCCGGCCCGCCGACCGCCCGGGTCTGAGGCGGCCGTCAGATCACGAACTCGATGAGCCGGGGCCCGCGTTCCCGGCAGGCGGCGCCGAACGCGTCCGCGAAGCGCTCGAGAGAATCCACGCGGGTCGCCTCCACGCCCATGCCCTCGGCCAGCCTGACCCAGTCGATGTCCGGCCGGGACAGATCGAACAACTCGCCCGAGGCAGGCCCAGGCTGCGCCCCGACGGCCAGCAGTTCACCGTGCAGGATGCGATAGGCGCGGTTGGCGAACACCACATTGACGATGTCGAGCTGCTCCCGCGCCTGGGTCCACAGGGCCTGCAGGCTGTACATGCCGGCGCCGTCCGCCTGGAGGCAGACCACCTTCCGGTCGGGTGCCGCGATGGCGGCACCGGCGGCGCAGGGAAAGCCATGCCCGATGGCGCCGCCCGTGATCTGCAGCCAGTCGTGTGGCGCAGCGCCGAAGGTCGGCGCAAACAAGGCCCGCCCGGAGGTCACGCCATCCTCGGCGACGATGGCGTGTTCCGGCAGCAGCAGCGCCAGCGTCGCCGCGAATGCCTCGGGGCTGAATCGGCCCCGCGGAAGCGCCGCGGCGAGGGGCGCGTCCGCCAGCGACGGTTCCCGGGCCGCACCCAGCTCGTCGGCCACCCATTCGAGGGCGGCGACCACGTCCTGCTCCGGGCGGGCGAGCACGAGCACATCGGCCGCTGGTGGCGCCAGCAGGCCGGGCCTGCCCGGGTGGGCGAAGAAAGCGGTCGGGGGTTTCGCGCCGGCCAGGATGAGATGCCCGACATCCGCGAGCACCTCCAGCGCCCGGTCCACCGCGTAGGGAATGCGATCCACCGCGGGCCGCCCGCGACCGCGTGCCATGCGTGGCACCTGGGTCGGGCAGCGCAGACGGGCACCGGTCGCCTGCGCAATCCGCTGCGCGGCGCGCAGACCGGGTTCGGAGAGCGCCGCACCGGAGAGCAGCAGCATGGCCGGCTTGCCGCTCCTCAGGGCCAGCACCGTCAGGCGCAGGGCCTCGGGGTCCACGGCAGGGCGCGGCGGGACCGGCAGAGGATCAGCCGCCAGCCCGCCCTCGCCCCAGGCGGCATCTGCCGGCAGGATCAGGGTGGCGATCTGTCCCGGGGGCGTAAGGGCCGCCTGGATCGCCGCCGCGGCATCGGCGCCCACGCGTCCGGGCGAGCCGGTGGTACGCACCCAGTGGGAGCAGGCCCGTGCAAGTCCCTCGGTGTCCGCGGTGAGCGGCGCGTCCAGCAGGCGGTGATGGCTGGCGTGGTCACCCACGATGTTCACCATGGGGGTGAAGGCGCGGCGGGCGTTGTGGATGTTGGCGATGCCGTTGGCCAGCCCGGGTCCGCAGTGCAGCAGTGTGGCTGCCGGTTTCGCGGCCATGCGGCCGTAGCCGTCGGCGCAGCCGGTGACCACGGTTTCGGCGAGCCCCAACACGCAGCGCATGCCGGGCACACGGTCCAGGGCCGCCACGAAATGCATCTCCGAGGTGCCGGGGTTGGCGAAACACGTGTCCACCTCGCCTGCGAGCAGGGTGCGCACCAGACTCTCTGCACCGTTCATCCGGACGCGCTCCCGCATGAGGGACTGAAACCAGGGTGTCTCACAGCCCCAGGTCGTCCCAGAGCCGGTCGACGCGTTGCCTGACCGCCGCATCCATCGAAATGGGGGTGCCCCATTCACGCTGGGTCTCTCCGGGCCATTTGTTGGTGGCGTCCACGCCCATCTTGGAGCCGAGGCCTGACACCGGGCTGGCGAAGTCCAGGTAATCGATCGGCGTGTTGTCGACCAGCAAGGTGTCGCGTGAGGGATCGACCCGGGTGGTCAGTGCCCAGATCACTTCCTTCCAGTCGCGTACGTTCACATCCTCGTCGGTCACCACGATGAACTTGGTGTACATGAACTGGCGCAGGAAGGACCAGATGCCGAACATGACGCGCTTGGCGTGACCCGGATACTGCTTGCGCATCGACACCACCGCCATGCGGTACGAGCAACCCTCGGGCGGCAGGTAGAAGTCGACGATCTCGGGGAACTGCTTCACCAGCAGCGGCACGAACACCTCGTTCAGCGCCACGCCGAGGATGGCGGGTTCGTCCGGCGGCTTGCCGGTGTAGGTCGAGTGATAGAGCGGATCGCGACGCATGGTGATGCGGTCGATGGTGAACACGGGAAAGCGATCCTGCTCGTTGTAGTACCCGGTGTGGTCGCCGAACGGTCCTTCCAGCGCCGTTTCGCCCGGGGCGATGTGCCCTTCCAGAACCATCTCGGCGCTGGCCGGCACCTGCAGGTCGGACCCGATGCACTTGACCAGCTCGGTCCGGGCGCCGCGCAGCAGACCGGCGAACTGATACTCGGACAGGGTGTCCGGCACCGGCGTGACGGCGCCGAGGATGGTGCCGGGGTCTGCGCCCAGTGCCACGGCGACCGGGAACGTTTCGCCCGGACGGGCCAACGCGTGATCGCGGAAGTCCAGCGCCCCTCCGCGGTGCGCCAGCCAGCGCATGATGACCTTGTTCGGGGCGATGACCTGCTGGCGGTAGATGCCGAGGTTCTGGCGGGTCTTGTTGGGCCCGCGGGTGACGGTGAGCCCCCAGGTGATGAGCGGTCCGGCGTCACCGGGCCAGCAGGTCTGCACTGGAATGCGCGACAGATCCACCTGCGTGCCCTCCCAGACCACCTGCTGACAGGGGGCAGA
>Ga0169931_10006777_pt1 | contig 17161 bp, 8 predicted proteins | sample Kivu_15m_20L_FD_129675 | JGI IMG/M metagenome (GOLD analysis project Ga0169931, IMG submission 129675) | Freshwater microbial communities from Lake Kivu, Western Province, Rwanda to study Microbial Dark Matter (Phase II) - Kivu_15m_20L... | ecosystem: Environmental > Aquatic > Freshwater > Lake ...
ACTAACACTTTACTCAAAGCTAGTCTAAGCGCATCTTTTCTCAGGGAAGATTATTATGGTGCTCGGACAAATAGAAGTCGACAAAAGCCCCTCAAACACTGATATTGTTTCCTTTTATTGTGCTAAATTGCTTGTTTGTGAGATAAGTATTGGTTTATTATTATTTAAATATATTATGATCCACATCACCAAGTAACAAGAGCCCCTCTACCAGGAAGTACAACAATCCCTACAAAGTTGAAATAAATCGAAAAGGAGATGCGAGAATCAGTATAACAAGTAAAGATATTCGAAAACTCACATGCACTGCTCAGCAAAACCATTAAAAAAAACGACCTCACCATCAAAAGGCTCGAATAACTCACAGGAGAACGATCTATCTACGTCCCTCTTGGTCGCGCGTAACCCTTTATATAGTAAGATTCCTCAAAAAGGACAAGGAATCAACGATCAAATAGTTCCGTGGAGCTAATGAAAAACTCATACTAAGTGCTGAAGAAATGAGTCTGAAGATAAAAAACTTGACTGATAAGGCAAATTAGAAATACAAGATACTTAAGGAAGGCACCTAAAAGCTTACCAAGAAATGATAGTTATTGCACAGTTGATAAAATAAGTCATTAGCAACAATCAAATTCCAGCATCAACAGACCTATCTTTGTCTAAGCATGTTTCGTAGATGATGCACAGTTGCATACAGTATTTCGTTTTACTATCCACGATAAGTGTTTAACTCAATCACCATCGTCCTCAACTTGCGGTTTTATTTCTAACACTATCGTAAGATATCTAACTCGCCTTTACTGTGCTCGAGCTACTATTCGCATTCTCGTATCTTTTTGAGAGTCCTCTCAAGCTACTACCTAAGTGCCAGATTCGTCCTTTTGTATGCCTCAGCCTACGTACTAGTCAGATCTGGAAAATCCATATAAAGAGTATTTGACTAAAGCTTAACTCTTTGTGGTGAAAAAAATTATTCAGGCAAAATATTTTTACCTTCAAACTCAGCTATTCTTAAATTTTTACCTTCAAGTTCAGCCCTAAGGTCAGTCATAGTTGTTTATTGCTCGATTACTATTTTATTAGCTTTTTCCATTTTTTAAAGCAAAACTGTGATTTGGTTATCTTTGTCAATTCCTGCAGCCTTTTAAATACTGAAAATTTAATCTATTTTTTTCAATTATTAAATCTGTTATTTGTAGCTTTCGTTAATGTCTTTGAGCCATCGGTACTAGTCTTTGATTCTATCGTAGGACTCAGCTTTGGATGTAAGTTTTTCGTTCTATATAGTAATGTGTTTCAATTAGAGCTGATGAGCTGTGTTCATTTCAGTTATTTTTAGATGAAGGGCATTTATTATGCCTTCTTTTCTGGCACTAGTATCAGGAATATTCAGGTATTTGCCTTTGAGTGGAGTAAATCTTTAATCTTCGAACAAAATCTGTATGCCTTAAATTTGCTCATTTTTTTAGTCTAACTCTTCTTTCATGTGTTTTAACTTAGTCTCAAGTTCTTCTTTTTCCCAACAAATATGCTCCAAAACTTGCTGTAATTTATCGTTCTAGTGATCTAACTACATGATCTTGTCAAACATTCGCTTTTCCTTTTACTTTCGAGGTGACTCTCTCAGCTGATTTTATTGAACTTTTGTAATGATGTTTTACAAAAATTATTGGGTCTTGCTTGAAGTGCTTGCCATTTTTTAGATAAAATAGTCACGATTTTATGCCTGCATGGCCGTTTTTATCAGCAACTATAACAATTTTTCAATTTATTTTTCGTTGCTTAAGTGTGCAATCTCGATAAAATCGATTTCTTAACTCTCGATCTACAGATTGAAAACAGAGTTCCAACATTTTTAGATAGACCGGTGAATCATTTTCAAATTATTAAGCTTCTGAGGAAAACCTTTAGCTTTATAGCTGAACTACCCAAACGCTACGAATCCTGCTATGATTTGCGCAAACTATAACACAATCAGTCCATCTGCTAGCTACCCGAGACAAGTAGGAGTGCTAGTAAGTTCTTTGAATTGACAAAGAAACTATATGTAGGGATGTTTTTAGATGCTGTTGTGGGCTGAAAGACTTAATTGGCTCATTTGAATTTATATTCGTTATTATTGATTGAAAGTAAAATATTATTTTTTAACTAAAATTTAACGATAAGACAATCAATCTAGATATATTTTTGAATTTTATAGAAACCATGTAAAAACTCTAAATTTTTATTAAAAAAATCAACTGAACAGTCTTTCGTTAAATCGAATGTCTTCATAGATCTTTTTGATATGAGCGTAAGTGCCCAAACGGCTTTGAAGAATCTTGATGTCCTTGAGAGCTCCCCAGTGCTGATAGAGTTCTTCGTTCATTCTAAACATGTCTGTAACGATGCAATCATTCTAATTCAATACAAAATTACTTTGGCTTTTAGTTTTAAGTTCTATTCTTTGACCAGTCTAGACTCTTATAAAATCCTTTATTCGATGCGCTTGTCGCTCTAGCGTGCCTACTCTTGCAGACGTGTGACTACTTCTTTTTCGTTCCGCTCGATTCTTGTTAAAAATTATTCTTCTTTGATTCTGTGCATTTAGTTGAGTCTGCTGATATCTGCACTGAACTCTGCCTTTAAAACCATAATTTCATTCAGAAGATAAGCGTCTTTGCTTTAAATTACACTTTGTATTTAATTTCTTGACTTTTCTTGTATTTCTTCTTTAAACATTCGTTCATTTTTCAACTATTTTTGATAACATCTGTTTTGATCTTACAAACTTTAACATTTTCTTTGTAATTATTCTTTGGTTTTTGTCAGATTCAGTATCTAAGATTAGTAGTCATTTTTCATTCGATCTAATTGTTAAACGTGATTGAGCTCACGATCACTTAAAGCCTATTTTATACCTTCTTTTGAATTTTCAAGTTTTTATAACTTTTTTTGCATGTTACTGTTATCTTTGAGCAGTCTTTTGTTTTAAGCTTGCAACTACTGGATGACTCTTTATCTAAATCTTTCAAAAAATACTTGTTTTGCTTAAGATTAGACCACTACTATTACTTAAATTTTTACACTCCTAAACGAAGACCACCTTATTATACCTGCATGTGTGCCTCTAAAGTTCTATGAAAATTCTAGGCCAAAGTGTCTATTTCATGAGTTGAAACACTTTAAATTGCAGATTGAAAAGACCGCAGATTATTTCTAAGATCACCCACATGACTACTTTATAAAAAAAATACCTTGAAACTGGATGCTTACCCTATCCGAGATATTTAAATATAGGCGCAAGCCCTAAGTTCAGACTAGCTGCTTTTTACTTAGCCTTTAGCACCTGTTCGTTAAATCTTACTAAAGTATGTTTGATATCGTTGATGCTTCGGGTCACGTTTTTCTTGGCAAAGACTTAGGTTTATTTTTTGCTTGATTTAGGTAAGTTTTCCTTAATACTTTCTCGATTAGCTAGGGCTGACATCGGTCTACTTTTGTATGGAGATATCATTGACAAAAAAAAATTACTTTTATCATGGCGCGGTTGTTTCAACTCTATCTTTTCCTCAGCCAATCTATTGTTGCTTTTATGTTAATATTTTTCTTCAAGAAAATCTATCTTTTTTGGTGTAATCATCTGTTTAATAGGTCTTTTGGCCTATCTTACAGACAAGTATTGCGCTTCATTATTAGTTTTTGTCTACTAAAATCCTGCAAAACTGCCATCTGCATCTGGTTTCCTTTTAGTATGCGAGTTGGAAAAGAAAGTCTTATTCAAGGTGCTTTCAAGATTGTATTGTTTTTTTCTTTTGAGAAAATCGAGAAGACCCTAGCCACTTCCCATAGTGTCTCTATTCATGTTTTATCTTTTTCGTGCAGAGTAACTCATACTAACGAATATAATATTTTATTGATAAACTAATTAAAAAATGAGTTTTCTTTTGATTAATATGCCAGAATGTCTTGTATTTCTGCTTATGTGCCTGTTATAATATTAACATGAATAAATACCATAAGTATAAAGGCGTTAATCGAGTAGTAGGGTCAGTCAATACATTCAAAAACAATCTTTTCGCTTAAAATCTTCTTTTTCAATAAAAAAAGAGAGTATAAAACAAACCGAAAGAGTAGACTTTTTCATAGTTTCCTTAAGAAACAGAACAGGACTTTAATGACGTGCTTAGTCGTGCAAAAAAGTTAGTATGAAAGATTTTATATAGACTTTGATCAACAAAGGCAAGATAGATAAGGCCAAAAAAGACATAAAAAAGCTCTAAGTAGCTGAATCAGGGTAGTTCATGACAGGGGTCGGCTTATATTTGTAAGAAAAATAGCCTTAAGAATACTAAATAGATAATGATGAACTACTTAAAAGTCTTAGAAACGACGATTTTAATGACTTAGATGAACTCAGAAGAATGATAGCAAAGACTCAGAGCAATTTGAGAGATTACAGTGAAAGTGTACTTAAACTATTACAAAGGTATACAATATACAGAACGAGGTCGTGAGTGCAGCAGATAAGTACGGAAAAGACTTAGATCCAAGTTTAGCTTTAAAAATAAACAAATGCAACTTGAAAAATACTTTTTACAACTCGAAGCCCTCTACAGCTAACCAGTAATCGGTTCGAAGAAGAACGATGTCATCTCATATCAGCCGACGCGTTAATAAGTGATTTATTGATACTTTTCTGATTATGTAATTTGGAATATATTATTTAAATAGCTATGAAAGTTAAGATTAACAACTGGAACGCGGTAGCCACTTGGAAATGGGACATCGAAAATTAATAATGTTGCACCATATGCCAGTTCGCTTTCGAATCACCATGTCCGCGATGCAAGGTGCCAGGTGATGACTGCGTACCGATTCAGGGACAGTGCGGACATCACTTTCATCTGCACTGTATTCTCAAATGGACTGAGTAAGGAAACTCTGAAAACTGCCCTCTTTGTCGTGAAAAATGGATGGCTAAAAACTGATAAAATCTCACTATCGACCATTAATTGTCTTTTAGTATAAAATTTGCATAACATTTGATGTTTAATCACTTCAGATTCTTTTGAAATTAGGGGATTTTCTGTCTTGATACGTTTCTTCTTAGTCTTCCTAGAGGTTTCTAAATGCTTTTTTGCCCTCACAATTCTATGTATTGGCTCCTTTTGGTAGTATTTGATGAATAGTTTTGACTGTAATTGCACTATTCTGAGCCTTAAGGTTACGCACTTGCGGCTAATATTGCTATTCTTCATCTTTTTAACTGTTTTCATCCCAGATAACCTCCAAAAATTGCTAAAATTTTTATGTCATAGCTTCCATTTTGAGATCGTTATACTTGGGTACATCCTTGAGAGACTCCAACTGTTCTTAGCTCTGATGCCTAAAAAGTGTTAATTTTTGCCTATAATGCTGTAGACTTTCTCTGCATTCTTCCCTTTGTCCACTGGCTTTGATTTCCTCGAGTACTTCTTCTAAATGATTTTAAATATCATTCTTGATGACATTGATCTAAATGATATTTTCTCTAAGATAATCATTCGAAATATCGGCTATTTGAGTGTATTTATCTCTATCTTGAACCAAGTCTTCAAGATGGTCGTTTTTCATTTCTTCTATGATGCTGATTAATCTATCGTAGAAGACAGTTGTCATCTATATTTGTTGCTGGTAGTGCTACTACATGCTGCCGAATCGTTATATGCTTGAATTGTGTTCTCCTATTACTGTGTTGCATAGCTTCAAAGTCTCAAGGATCTCCTGATATACAGGCTAATCGTTAAATTGGGGAAAATTGGGTAATGAATTTTTTTTGCTTATTCTCATACTGCCTTACTATATCCTTTGCACCTCGAAACCTTGAGTGGCCAGCTGAGCCGCACACCTTCCGCAGTAATGCTATAGCTCGCCCTCATCTACTGTCACCATATACTCTGCGGCTTTTGATGGATGATTCAAACATATTCTTTCATTACTGCGTTCAGTCATCACAGGTAGTCCTCCGTAACGCTCAGTTCTGCCCTGTACTGAAATTCTGTTATTATTCTGCGACTGCCTTTAAGTATTTAGTCTTTTGGGGCTTATCAAAGGTCTCGGCTTAAGTGTATTGGGCATATTTCTGAATAGACTTGAGCGTACATGTATTTTTGCTGATAGTTTTACTTTTCGACATAGTAGTTTTAGTAGGGTCTAGGCTGCATGACTGGATTGGGCTTCCATTGGTTGTCTTTGTTCCTGTTTTTGCCAAGCATCTATTTGAATATATAACCGTTTATAACTATAGGGTATACAAGAATCAAATGCCTAATTGTGACTCAGCTTATATAAAAAACTTTTTCGATTAGCTCCTTAAAATCGATGAAACTACTTTATTATTGATTAAACAGGTATGTATACACAAGATCTTGCTGTCACTGCTGAAAAAACCTTTAACTATGTAGTTCCGCTTATGGAGACTTAACGATAGAACTAAATTTAGACAGAAGATGAAGGGTTTGATGTGAGATAGCTGTAGCCTGAGACTATTGACGAGCACTTAGATCTTCTTAATCGAGTACACCTGAAGATTAATCACATACCTCAGCTAATGCTAAAAGGTACTTTGCATACGAGTCTTCTTATCTCCATCAAGGTATACTACAACACTTTGGCTCAGATTATGTAGCACTGCGATCTTCAGCAGAGGATCCAGAAGATGATTATTTTAACTCAGACCTATCAAGAACTCGTTAAGCAATATGGGCTTTTTTTAGTGAATTCAGAACATATTCGAGGAAACATAGACAGTGATCTGGTAATTTGGATTAATCAAAATTTTTGTCTAAATTTTCCAGATTTTCCCCTGAAAAACAGTAAAGAAAGTTAGTAAAAAATATGTAAGTAACTAACTAATGTTTTCACTCCTTTTTTCAATCAAAATTATTTCAAAAACGTAAAATTTGACAATCTTTCGCAGCTTTAGCTTTATTTAATGAAAATTCAAAGAAGAAATCAGATGCTCCAAGGATACAGTACTAAAACTAGATAAAATTTGGTAGCGACTAACAAAAATATGCTTGCCTTGTCTGCAGCTAAATAGTAGCCCATGAATAATCTGGGCCGAAGTCGGGCAGTTCCTTCCTTCATTAAACAGAAATAATGCAAAAAGCTACTCTCATCATTTTCTACTAAAAACATCACTCAAAACATATTTTTGAATAAAGAAAACAGAAACAGCAGTGCTCTTAGGTGTAGTCGGCTCTTCGATAGTGCACTCAGAAGATCATTGAACGTGTTAAGCCAATAATCAAAATAGATAAAAGACAGAACTTAAGATAGCAAGTTTTTATTGTGGTCTTCTGAAACGCAATAGAGTTTGAAAAATTGCAACTAATTCGCTTTTGGACTCAAAGGAAGACCTCACATGAAATAGAAAAAAAATATTCAGCAAAACAATACTTTATGATTTGATTTTATTTTCTTATTGATAAACCCTATCTATCATTAATGAAGATGCTTAAGTGTCTTGGTTATAAATTTTGGTATAGCGTAGGTCGGGTCTATCTCCAGAAGATCGTATTTTTGAGGATTTAGCAGAGAAAGTGCAGCTAGTCCAAAGAAGGTATGAAATACGTCGACCATATTGCCAGGACGGTCACTAATACCTCCTTATTAATCTTGGCAGTTCAAGATATACTTCTATAGTCCCTCTTGATCCACCCAGCTTTCCTTTTCCATCATGCAAAAAGTCGAATAAATCCACCAAGAATAGCATACATCTGCTAGTTTTTCAGGTCTTCCGTTAAAGCCTCCTTTGCTTGTTTGTCTCTAGCAAAGCCATTTCGCCAGTAGGTCTTGATCGAACTACTACATAGCTCCTACTATTTTCAATGTACCCACACAACAAAAGACATAAGCAGCGTGAGATTAGGCGTCAGGTATGCCTCCAAAGGCTCCGTCGAAGTTTCTACAAGTCAGCACATACTCTGCCGCCTTAGCTTTATCTATCTTATCCAAAGCATTCAGTAGTCTAAGACAAGATACGGCACAGTAAGAAAATCTGGTGTCTACTTATCCCCATTTATCTCCAAAAAATGATCCATTTGACTGCTGCAATCCACTCACATACCCGATTACTTTTTCACGATTAATCGATCTATTTTACTGATTTTTTACTCGATTCGATTGAAAACTAAGCAGATTAGCACTGCATAGTGCGTGCTGGTCATATGAGAGTCATGCCCAATATTACCCCCGAAACCACCGTCTTAATTTTGACAATCTTTGAGCCACTTTACGAGGTCATTTACTTTTTGTTATGAAAGTTGTTATTTGAGAGCTGCCAAGCTGGTGAGAGACCAATAGCCTCCAGCTATTTTGAGATGCTAAGTCAGATATTTTCCGATCGAATACAGATCTTTGCTGTCGTCGAGAGCTAGCAAGTATTTGATATGTTCTTTGCGATAAAATACGGTGCTTTAGTTTTGTTGCATTTATTATATAGTCGCATACATGCACTCATAGATAGATATCTATTATGATTATCAAATTGACCAAAATAGTCGTTGAAATGAAGCATGTTCTTATCGTCACTCTGACTCTGCTTTCTTTAGGCCTAGCCGCTACTGACACTCTGCTCAAGATGGGCGAAAATAATAATTGCATTAAGGGCGTGATTGGAAGCTTTCCTCCCGAAAAACACTGCCAACAAATGGATGACCTCCAGAAATCAACAGTAAGTATTCAAAGATTCAGCTAGCTATGCGCATGAGTCAGTGCTTGCTTATGCAAATGGGAAAGTCTTTAGCTCCTTAGTGCCTTCAAGGCAACATGGCTAGATGCGATATATCGGGTTAAGCTTGGAGCACGTATTCAACATTTTTTGCCCACATCGACAATCTTTGTCATTTTTACTGGGAAATTCTACATCACTAGCGAGCAGAAAGACTCATCAGCAGTCTAAGCGAGTCGTCCTCTCAAGCTCAATAAATTTTAGAGTAAAATGTCCAGCAAACAAACAAAATTTTATAAATGCAGGAATCTTTATCAGAAAGTATGCAAAAATCTCTATAAAATCAGCAAGAAATGTCATAGTTAATCTCTGATTCTTCAAGCCGGCTGGTAAATATGACCTCAAATATGTAGAATTATATCCAAAAAATACACGATGACATAGATCAAAACTATGGAAGTTTAAGAAACATACTATCGACGATCAACCATAGCGTCTCTCGGCTTCTTTCAATCCAGTCTTTTATGACTGCCGAAGTAAACTCTATTCAGGGCATGCTGTACTTTTTGTGCCAGTTTCTGGCTATCATGTTTGTAACTTCTTTTACGTCTTCGCAACATAGAAGTCTCTGTCTGATGGCTTTTGGCATCAATATTGCCCTTTAGCTTGGACTAAAGAGCTTAGTCGAGTGGCTTATCGGAGTTAAACTTCTAAGGTGTCTTTTTATGATGATCGAGCTTTTGATACTAGCTAGTCATTTCAAGTAAAAGCCGTCAATCGAAAGAGAGATCCTTAACCATCTTGATACACCAAGGCTTTAAAGAATTTTCAATCGGGCCTTGAATCAACAGAAAACGATGTGGATGTAAAAAAAGATAATCTGTTACAGAGAAAATTAAGATGAAAATTACCGAAACTCAATCTAAGAATGATATTTGACTCTATATGTGAAGAAATATGTGATTAAATAAATAAAAAGAGATGAATGAAAGAGATTTCTCGACTGTTATGGTTAAGAGCGAGTTTATAGATAAAAGTAGAATAAAATTATTAGTAATTTCTATATGGCGACAAAGAAAACGGACGAGCAAGGAGGAGTTCGCAAGAAAATTTAGGACTATTCTTACGTGCTCACCCACAACATCGGTAAAGGATACTCCAGTCAAGTCTTCAAGGGCCGCAACGACGTCACAGGTACCCTTCCTTTTATATAGAAAATGTAGTGGCAGTTAAAGTCATCGACATGCGTATGATTCGCGGATAAGTCCACAAAAACCTTCTTTCTAGCTAAATAGAAGTGCTGCAGAGTCTCAAGGGAAGTCCGAACATAATCGAAGTATTCGACATTTTCAATACTAAAAACAATACTTACATCATAACTTAATTATGCGAAGGGGGAGACCTTTCCAAAGTGATTAGCAATCGCAAAAGTATTCCTGAAGATGAGGCCATACTACTCATGAGCCAAATTCTATTAGGCTACAATCATATGCAGTCCAAAGGTATCATCCATAGAGATCTCAAGCCTGCTAACATATTCATGAAGCAAGGAGAACCCAAACTGGCTGACTTCGGTTTTGCTATGAAGCAGTCGGATGGCAAAAAATATTCATCTTACAATGTCGGTTCGCCTGTCTACATGCCTCCCTAAGCTCTAAATGAAAACAAGTACAGCTTCAAGAGCGATATTTGGGCCTTAGGAGTGATATACTTTGAAATGCTGACCGGCAAGACTCCCTGGAGAGCAAAATCCTAGAAAGATTTAGGCAGACAGCTTTTATCTATTCCTATAGCTAAACTACTACCAGCTGGAATCAATGCCAAATCAGAGGAATTTTTGACCAAAACTTTAAATATTAACATCAACGATCGCATGAGCCCTGAGGAGCTGCAAAGATTCACTTTTAATATTCAGCATACTTTCAGCAGAAATCCTACGGTTTTTTCCTCAGAAAACTCTCTTTTTGATTAAAAAAACCCTCACACGAGACAAACCGGTCTAAGGATAATGTAGAGAAACGACAGACATGATAGTTCTCTAAACAAAAGAAGACATGAAACTTCACTCAACAAGAATACAGTCAGCACCCCTAACAACGCTAGATGGATGTAGGAGATGAAAAACAACAACATAAGTCTACCTAAGACTGCAGCTACAATCGCTAATAGAACTTAGAAACAACTTTAAAGCGCAAAATCTATAAATAGCGGATAGGCCTTGTGTCAGAAATAGATTAATATTGTATAAAAAGAGAAAGAAATTACATATGACAAAAAGTATATGTCTAAACAGATTCTAAGTCAGATACATTTCTGTCGTTTCCTTTATAAGCTTCTCATTCGAATCAATGAAAAATTAAACATTTAGACGAATTCTAGCTTCTAACTTATGAAGCAAGAAATGGCAGGACTTATCTTTAGCAAACTTCAAGACATATAAGACCTTAAGGGAACCCATAGAAAATACGTATAAGACTACAAAATAAGCCCAGATTTCCACAAAATTATTCAGATTTTATAGCAATACAAGACAAAATACACAAAAGATCTCGCTGGTATCAGACACAGCACTTCTTCTCTAAGCAATTTTAAAGAGCAACTCACTAGAAACATCATTTCGCTTTACAATCAAGTCGACAACCACGAAGAAATAAACTAGTGGAAGGAAGAAGTCATCGTGCTGGACTACCTGGTCACACTTAGACAACTTGTAAGTCTGCAACAAAATAATGATCTCGAAGGCTTCCACAACAAGTCAAAAATATAAGCTATTGTGGAGGGCAGTCCATCGAAGACCATCACTCAGGACCATCTCAGCGCCATCAGGAATAAACTCAAAGCCATCAAAATACTATGATCATTTTTATTTAATGTGCTATATTTCTTTTGAAAATAAAATGCATTCTATTACTTTTTAATATGTTAACTGACAACAACATTTGAAATCATTTGTTCATTTTTTTGTCTTTTAAGCGTTAGTTTTAGGGTTTAATTCTTCAAGTGTTTGCACTCGTTAAGGCTAATTGAAATCTCGAGTAGGCTTAGTCAAAATATCCAAGGAAATTCCTTACTGCCTCTTTTATTGCTTAGCCTCCTTTTTGACTGTCTTAGTCGAGGCTTAGATCTTGCTATCTACCTCAGAAAGCTTAGATTCTGCTTACTTTTTTTATCTAATCGGCTCGACTTACATCTGTTTTTCGTGAGCCCCCTCATCAGAATGCTTTTTGTGTCCCTAATCGCTTGATCTTTTTTGAGTAGAATTTTTGGCATCTGAGCTCGAAGAAGCCTAGTTGACCTGAGGTGACTCAAACTGAACAAATTTATAAGCGTCTGACCTTTTCGATACTGTGAAAAAACATTTTAAAAGATTTCTCAGACAATTTTTCTTCTTATAAGGATTGCCTCCGACTGTCTCCCACTGATCGTTAAAGTACTCTTTGGTCGTCGTATTTGTGAGTATCAAAAAAGTGTGAAAGAAAAGCATGATTCCATCAAAAATGAAAGGTGGAATGCAAATGATCGATAATATGATCGAAAAAGGATAGCTTCTTAGTGTCTTACCTAGAGGTTAGTCGTTCTGAGACATGAGTACTACGCACATGGCAAATACTATGATAAGCTCTAGAAACAAAGACAATAGAAAGAGATAGTATTATACATAGTTTCTTCGGCCTATACAGGTGCCCACCCAAGGACAGTGATGGTCAAGTTTCTACACGCAAACCCCACATATATCGCAGTGACTAGCTCGAGGAGGTCTGTAAAGATTGCAAGTAGTGCAAAATTTTATTCTGTTTACCTTGCGAGCGTCAGGCCATACATAAGAAAAGCTCTGATGACAACGCATTTGCTGCTAATTTTTGGGAATCTGCAATAGTTAAGCGTCGTTTTCGTATCTTTAGTGCTTAGTAAGTGAGCTCTTACTAGTTTTTGAATTATGCCAGGGTTCATGGTGGTGATCACCAGGAAAGAATAAAAGTTAACGAATTGCAAAATTATCAGTAAAACGATGAAGGTGTAGTAGTGTCTAGTGCTGAACCAGCTCAAATGAAGAACCTAGTGCAGGATGATGCAGACCTGAATGAGGATCAGAGTTATGGCTGCCTTCTTTGTTTAAGCCCTTAATGTATGCAGAATTACACTTGGAAGAGTCGACCATCGCAGCAGGCGTAGTCTTACTCATAGTCTCTGACTTAAGGAACCGGAGGATTCTGATTCTAGACCGATTTTCTCATTTATTATATAGGAACAGACATTCACATAGTAATCTTACGGTAATTTAAATCAGAAAACTTAGTAATGCGTCTCTTTTAATAGAATATTTTGATTTAAAAGTGATGATGTGCTAAATAATGAGATCAAAACTAGGGTTCGATCGTAAGCCAAAAAACTCCTCGAGGTGCTTCTCGATCCCAAAGTTTAACCTACTGTTAGCCTGTGGCCATAAGCTAGAACTCGCATTCTCCCACTAAATTATCCTGGAAAGCTGTAATGTTGCGTTGAAGGACTCTTAGCTTAACTAAGGTAGGTTTGAGACTGAGGGCAACGAACTACGAAGGCTACTGCCACGAGCATTGTCCGTTGTTGACCTGACCTAAGGCAGTTCTGTGCATATGCTGATTATACGTGATTACTGCGTATAAGTTAGATAGATGGGCTACTTCTGGCAAAAGGTAGACGCATTCCATCAGAAACCTTATTTTTTGTTGCTGGTCATTGAGTTTATATGAAACTTAAGAGTCAACTGCTGAACATTCTTTTTGGAATTATTTTTCAATAATAGAGCAATCTTTATTTGACTCTTTAATGTCGTAGTTTGAAATTAAATCCAAATCAGTGCTGCAAGGCTTTGATGGTAAGTCTCTTATTTAAGAAGAATCGTTGTGACCTATTATGTTAGTAGATTGACTTTTAAGTTCTTTTTAGTCATTCATCAAAGAAACGTTACTTGTGCTGCCGTTATATTAGGTCGATTTTCTTGAGATCTTAGCCCCATGTTTGCTTGTGATAGTTCGATAGATCATGTTGAACTAAGTCATCAGACCTTAGATCGCCCTTTCCCTGATGTGTTCTTCAATCGGACATATGAATCTTGTCTTCAATACATAAGGCTCTGTGGCACAAATCAAACTTGAATCTGAAGAAACTTTGTTCAGATTTTGATCAGTATTTTACAATTTGATCAAAAATCCTTTGATTTTTTAAGCTATTTTGGGTCTATGCTAAAGTTTATATGCTTTAAGAATATGTTGGTAAGCCTATTAATGCTATTTCGAGTCAATTTCCATGAGCCCCAGCAAAGCTAAAGCCTCTTTATTGTTATGGCCATACTAAATAGCTTTTCTTAACCAAGAAATTTAAGACAGTTTCATACCTAAGGCGAAGTATGCTCCTGACAAGCTCAGACATAACTGCTCATATGCCTGTTCGATTTGATCGTTGAGAAACATGATGGAAAACATGTTAAAACGAGCTACGTAGTCGAGCTGATTCATCTTTACTGCAGTTTGTAGGTCTTAAAGAGACTTTTTATTCTAGCGAAGATGGAAATTAGCGACGGCACGGTTAGAGTAGAGAATTGAAAGAGTCGGATTGATTTCGATGCAGTCATTGAGCAGAGAAAGACAAGCAGGGTAGTTGTCTTGGCAGTACATTTGGGTCGAACTGTCAAAAGTTTTCTGGAGTTGCTCTTAAGCCATAAAAATATTATCATGGTTCCGTTTTTATGCAGCGATCTAGCAAAATGTGTCGAAATTTGAAGACTAATCTATAGAAAAATAAAGTTTTTAATGAGAAACTTTTATTTAAAAAAAGAATAAAAAGTATTTTTTTTTTAATTTTTTATAAACAATATATATTAATTGATCTATTGTGACATAGGATTTCAGATTTGATTGTAGAAAATAATGAAAAGTCTAAATCAGATTAAATAATGAGTTTTTATGAGTTTTTAAAATTAATATAATATTCAAATTGCATGTAGGCGAATTCTTAGAGACGGCGTTTTGAAGACATGCGCTTAGCCCTATAACAAAAGAACTATTAGATCATTAAATCGATCGGCAAGGGCGCTTTTGGCTAGGTCGTTCTGGCTCGAAATAGTAACACATATATAACAAAGAATCGACGGAAACTCTTTATGCTGTCAAAATTATCAGCAAACTGCATATAAAAAAGAAACCCTTTTTGCAGAAATACATCGACCAATAGATCGATATAATGAAGAAGCTCAACCACCCCAACATCGTCAGATATTAATACGAGTTCACAAGTATATTTAAGAAGATTCAGCTCCGGATTTCATCATAATTATCATGGAATACTGCGAACAAGGAAATTTATTGACCTATCAGGCCAAGTTGGCAGGCAAAACGTTTCCACTTAAACATGCTACTAAAATCATTTTTGAAGTCATGAAGGGACTCAAGTGCATCCACGAGAAGAATTTTATTCATAGAGACATCAAGTCAGAGAACGTTTTACTAAAAAAAGAAGGCAATAATCTGGGGTACAAGATCGCAGATTTTGGATTTGCAAGGTCGATCGGCGGGGTGGGAGCTAAGACTCACTGTGGAACTGAAAAGTACATGGCACCTGAAATCATCAGCAACAGTTACTACGGTATTTCTGTCGATATTTGGGCCCTAGGAGTTCTTTTTTATTTCATGCTATTCGCTTAGTATCCCTTCAAAGGTAATATCTATATCATATAGGTCATGACATGAAAGCAGAGATCTCACGTCGCTGTAGCAATCCAAGCTTCAGTCTTACTGCCACTCTTAATAAAAAAGACAAACTCAGATAATCAGCTTCAGAACTTTAAGATTTTTTCAAACGAATTTTCGTGGTAGACAGCAAAAAAAGAATGACTTTTTCCAGCATAATCAAACATCCTTTGTTCCTCTAATATGAAAACGACTTCAAAGACAATATCGTTTTTTACAACAAGTATTAAAAAAACGAATAGTATCAGAAAGATTAGGCCTAAAAGTTTTAGATAGAAGGCAGCTAAATGGAGCCATAAGACGACACTCGTACCCATCTTCTCAAGAAAAAAGGAGTTTCTAAGGAATCTAAGCATTTAGAAAGAGAACTTGAATAGATTGATTTTTAGATTGGTAAAGCCTACTATCTTAAAGAATGTGCTACTTAACTTTTCGATAACTATACCTCTTACCTTACCTACGCGTAAAGACTCGCAGCTAAGTTCTACCTTCTTAAAGCTTACATTTTCTATTCTGATCCGCTTTTGCAGAATCTAAATGCTGGCAAGATGCCCTAGTCTTTAGCTTAAGCCAAGATATAACCTAAAAAATGGACGTAATGCACTAAGACTCCAGAATATCAAAAATTTATAAGCAAAATGTAGGAGTAAAACCTGAAAGCTCATCTTATGTTCGAAGACACCTTCAGCTAGATCGGTCTAGTGCTCCACGACATGCCTATTAAAAACTTCGATAAAGGATACAAGCAAGTAGTCGACGAGCGAACTTTCGACGACCTGAAATTTTCATACAGATCAACAACCTCCTACGTCTTTAAGGCCATCCACTAAAATAACAAAATCGACCCACACACTCGAAACAAGATCAAAATGAGACTTTTTTGCTGCCACATGATCAACAGAATTTTCAACCGAAAGGAAATTCCTGACCATTTTCCTTTCTTTGTAAAATGGATAAAAAACAAACACATCTAATATCCACACTCGTTCGACTTCATTTACTTTAAAAAATGGATTTTAGAAGAGTCGCAGCAGAATCTGGAGAGAAATATAGCGTTGTTGCACAAAACTTTCTTCTGAAACACAAATGATTGTCCACAGTGAATGTATTATAGAACAAAATATACTGAGTTGACACAATACATGACAATTCGTCTTATTTATGCAGCTTTTTTAAAAAAATATATAAAAAAATTCTTCTTTTTCATATTATTTTAGTTGTAATTTTGATTAAGAAGAGTTAGCTATTATAAATATGATTTTTTATTAAATATTAAAATAATCTTATCCACATGTCCTTGATCATCGAAGACGCTGATAACACTTTCAAGTTTATCCATCGTATTCTCAACACCAACATCGACGGCAAGAGGACCATCCCCTTCGCTCTCGACAAAATCAAGGGAGTCGGTCGCAGATTCGGCTTCCTCATCTGCAAAATACTGAGAATCAACCCTAAACTCAGAGCCGGAGAACTCACTGAAGCCCAAACTGACGCCATCGCTAACATCATTGCTGACCCTGAAGGCCACGGAGTGCCCAGATGGTTCCTCAACAGACAACGCGATTACAAGGAAGGCAAGAATCTTCAAGTCGCTTCCAACATTCTCTAGACCAAGCTCAGAGAGGACATCGAAAGAATGTTCAAGATCAAGTGCAACCGCGGTCTCAGACACAAGTGGGGACTCAGAGTCAGAGGTCAGCACACCAAGACCACCGGTAGAAGAGGAAAGACTGTC
>Ga0169931_10006778_pt1 | contig 17156 bp, 17 predicted proteins | sample Kivu_15m_20L_FD_129675 | JGI IMG/M metagenome (GOLD analysis project Ga0169931, IMG submission 129675) | Freshwater microbial communities from Lake Kivu, Western Province, Rwanda to study Microbial Dark Matter (Phase II) - Kivu_15m_20L... | ecosystem: Environmental > Aquatic > Freshwater > Lake...
GTCAGGCTGGGCGTCAGGCAGGGGCGGTATACTCGCAAGTTTTGCGCAAGAGCTCACCCATGCTGCGAGACAACGGCCGTCGGCCCGACCAACTGCGCCCGGTGCGCTTCACCCGCCAGTTCACCCGTCATCCGGAGGGCTCGGTGTTGGTCGAGTTCGGCGACACGCGGGTGCTCTGCACCGCCAGCGTCGAGGACCGGGTCCCGGGGTTTCTGCGCGGCAAGGGCCAGGGCTGGGTGACAGCCGAGTACGGCATGCTGCCCCGCGCCACCCACACCCGCGGCGACCGCGAGGCGGCACGGGGCAAACAGAGCGGCCGCACCCAAGAGATCCAGCGCCTGATCGGCCGCAGCCTGCGCGCGGTGACCGACATGGCTCGGCTGGGCGAGCGCACCATTCATATCGATTGCGACGTCCTGCAGGCCGACGGCGGCACCCGCACCGCAGCTATTACCGGTGCCTGGGTGGCGCTGGCCGACGCCGCTGACTGGCTGGTCGGCAAGGGCTTGCTCGCTGCCAGCCCGGTGCGTGACAGCGTCGCCGCGGTCTCGGTCGGCATCTACCAGGGGCAGGCGATCCTCGACCTCGACTACCCCGAGGATTCGGCCTGCGACACCGACATGAACATCGTCATGACGGGCGGCGGCGGCATCATCGAGGTGCAGGGCACCGCCGAGGGCAATGCCTTCAGCCGCGACGAGCTGCGCCAGCTGATGGACCTGGCCGAGCACGGAATCGGCGAACTGGCGCGCCTGCAGCAGGCCGCCCGCGCCAGGTAGTTCTCGGCTGGCCTGTGCCGGCAGCACATGCGAGACTTAGCCCTCATGAACGCGCTGACCGACATCGCCGATATCCCTGCCTACATGCACGGCCTGGGCCAGGCTGCTCGCACCGCGAGCCGCGCCTTGGCGCGCGCCGATACCAACGCCAAGAACCGCGCGCTCGCCGTGATGGCTGCGGCCATCCGCCGCGATGCCACCGCGCTGCTCGCTGCCAACACCGCCGATGTCGACGCGGCCAAGGCTGCCGGGCTGGATTCTGCGATGATCGACCGCCTCGCGTTCACCGCCAAGGGTGTCGAGTCGATGGCTGCCGGGCTGGAGCAGATCGCGGCATTGCCGGACCCGGTCGGCGAGATGGGCGGCTTCGCCTATCGGCCGTCGGGCATCCAGGTCGGCCGAATGCGCGTGCCGCTGGGTGTGATCGGCATCATCTACGAGGCGCGGCCCAACGTCACGGCAGACGCCGCTGGCCTCTGCCTGAAGAGCGGCAATGCCTGCATCCTGCGCGGCGGCTCCGAGGCGATCCGCGCCAACCGCGCCATCGCCGCCTGTGTCCGCGAGGGCCTGCGCGAGGCCGGCCTGCCAGAGACAGCGGTACAGGTGGTCGAGACCACCGACCGCGCCGCAGTGGGCGAACTCATCAGCATGAAGCAGTACGTGGACGTGATCGTGCCGCGTGGCGGCAAGAGCCTGGTCGAGCGCATCGACCGCGAGGCACGGATCCCGGTGATCAAGCACCTGGACGGCATCTGCCACGTCTATATCGACGAGGGCGCCGACATCGACAAAGCCGTGCGCATCGCCGACAACGCCAAGACGCAGCGTCTGGGCACCTGCAACACCATGGAGACGCTGCTGGTGAACGCCGCCGTTGCACAGAACGTGTTGCCGCGCCTGGCCGCCGTGTATGCGGAAAAAGGCATCGAGCTGCGCGGTTGCGAGCGCACGTGCGCCCTGTTGCCGGGCATCAAGGCTGCCACTGAAGACGACTGGCGTACCGAGTACCTGGCCGCTATCCTCAGCATCCGCATCGTCGACGGCCTGGACGAGGCCATCGAGCACATCAACACCTACGGCAGTCAGCACACCGACAGCATCGTCACCGAGGACTACACCCGGGCGCGGCGTTTCTTGCGCGAGGTCGATTCGTCGAGCGTCATGGTCAACGCCAGCACGCGCTTCGCTGACGGCTTCGAGTATGGGCTGGGTGCCGAGATCGGCATCTCCACCGACAAGCTCCATGCCCGTGGCCCGGTGGGCCTCGAGGGCCTGACCACGCTCAAGTGGATCGTGCTGGGCGACGGCCAGGTGCGCGGCTGAACGGACGCCGGACAGCTTGGCCACCTTGACCCCCGTCGGCATCCTCGGCGGCACCTTCGACCCGATCCACCACGGCCACCTGCGCCTGGCCGAGGAGGTCTCCGGACTGTTGGGTCTGAACGAGGTGCGCTTCATCCCCACCGGCATGCCGCCGCACCGCGCCCGGCCGCAGGCCAGCGACGCCCAGCGGGCCGAGATGGTGCGCCTGGCGATCGACGGTAACCCGCGCTTTGTACTGGACGACCGCGAGTTGCGTCGCGCTGGTCAGTCGTATTCGTTCGATACGGTGACCGAGCTGCGCACCAGCCTGCCCGAGCGCACGCCGGTGGTGCTGATGATGGGCGCCGACGCCTTCCTCTCGCTGCCCGGCTGGCACCGCTGGCGCGAGTTGCTTGAGCTGTGTCACATCGTCGTCGCGCAGCGACCGGGCTACACCGTGACGGCTTGGGAATCGAGCCTGCCGGCCGAGCTGTGGGAGGATTTCTCCGGGCGGCTGGTGGTGGGGCTTGAGCCGCTGCGTCGGGCGCCGGGTGGGCGCATCGCCATCCACACCATGACGGCCCTGGACATCTCGGCCTCGTTGCTGCGCAGCCAGCTGCGTTCGGGGGTGTCGCCGCGCTGTTTGCTGCCCGATCGGGTGCTCGACTATATTCGCTCGGAAGGGCTCTACGCGGTGAAAGACGCCGCCACACAAGGACACCACGGACTGCATGGACAGTGAACAACTGAAGGCCATCGTCGTCGACGCGCTCGAGGACATCAAGGCACAAGACCTGGCGGTGCTGCCGGTGCGCCATATGACCTCGCTCACCGACTACATGGTGATCGCGACCGGTACCTCGAACCGTCAGGTGCGGGCGCTGGCCAACGCCGTTCAGGACAAGGTGCGCGAGGCCGGTGGCGGCGTGATCGGCGTCGAGGGCGAGCAGGCCGGCGAGTGGATCCTGATCGACCTTGGCGATGTCGTCGTGCATGTGATGCAGGGCCCGGTGCGCGAGTACTACAACATCGACGAGCTGTGGGGCGGCGACGCCTCGCGCGTGGCGCGTCATCTGCGTGCTGGCGGCAGCGAGCCCGCCTCCGCAGCGTCGCACTGAGCTGCGGCGCCAAGGCGCCGCTGTTGCCATGAAGCTGACCGTACTTGCCATCGGCGACCGCTTGCCGGGCTGGATGCAGGACGGCTGCGACGACTACCTGAGGCGCTTCCCGCGCGATTGGCCACTGGAGCTGCGTGCCCTGCGTGCCGAGCCGCGCGGCGAGGGCCGCCCGACCGATCGCCTGCGCGCTGCCGAATCGCAGCGTTTGCAGGCGGCGTTGCCCGCCGCTGCGCGTCGCGTGGTGCTCGACGAGCGCGGCCGCGGCCTGAGCACCCGCGAGCTGGCGCAGCGCCTGCAGGCCTGGGCTGACGCCGGCGAGTCGGCAGCCTTCCTGCTGGGTGGGCCCGACGGTCACGACGATGCCCTGCGCGGGTCGGCCGACCTTCTGCTGTCGCTGTCGCCCATGACCTTGCCGCATGGCCTGGCACGGGTGGTCTTGCTGGAACAGCTCTATCGCGCGGTTTCGCTGTTGCAGGGCCACCCCTATCATCGCGACTAGACGCTTGCGCAGCTGCCAGCGTGACGCCGAGATGCTTGCGCTGTGCGACAGGGTTTTTCGACGCTGCCTTGCGGCCAAGACCAGCGCCATCACCATGTGCTTTTTGGACCTTTCCGTTCGATGACCGACCCCGACTTCTACCTGGCCTCGGCCAGCCCTCGCCGGCGCGAGCTGTTGGCTCAGCTGGGTCTGCAGCCGCAGTTGCTGCCACTGGCGCCCGAGCGCGCTGTCGACGAGACGCCCCAGCCCGGCGAGCCGCCCTTGGTCTATGTCAAACGTCTGGCGCGGGCCAAGGCCTTGGCCGGGCTCGACGAGCTGGACGCGCGCGGCTGGTCGCCGGCGCCGGTGCTGGGCGCCGACACCACGGTGGCGCTGGGTGCACAGATCTTTGGCAAGCCGGCCGACACCACCGAGGCCGAGCAGATGTTGTTGCAGCTGTCGGGGAGGGCGCACCAGGTCCTCACCGCGGTGGCACTTGCCTTGCCAGGACCTGCAGGCCCGCAGGTCGATCTGCGCGTGTCGGTGAGTACGGTGCGGTTGCGCGAGGTGCCGATCGAAGAGGCACGCGCCTATGTGGCCAGCGGTGAGCCGTTCGACAAGGCGGGTGCTTACGGCATCCAGGGACGGGCGGCAGCCTTCATCGCGCATCTCGAGGGCAGTTATAGCGGCGTGATGGGTCTGCCCCTGTTCGAGACGGCCGACTTGCTGGCACAGTCCGGCATCGGCATCTGGAAGGAGTCTTAAGTGGGCCTGCTGCGCGAAGAGATCCTGGTCAACGTCACACCGCAAGAGACGCGCGTGGCGGTGACCGACAACGGCGTGGTCCAAGAGATCCATATCGAGCGCGGCCGCAGCGTCGGGCTGGTTGGCAACATCTACCGCGGCCGTGTGCAGCGGGTGCTGCCGGGCATGCAGTCGGCGTTCATCGAGGTCGGCCTGGACCGTGCGGCATTCCTGCATGTGGCCGATATCCGCCGGCCCGGGCTGACGCCTGGCGAGACGCCGATCGAGCAGCTTCTGCACGAGGGCGACACGCTGCTTGTGCAGGTTTTGAAGGACCCGATCGGCACCAAGGGCGCACGCCTGACGACGCAACTAAGCCTGGCCGGACGCTTTCTGGTGTTCATCCCGAACGAAGCGCACATCGGTGTGTCGCAGCGCATCGACGAGACCGAGCGCGAGGCACAGAAAGAACGCTTGCAGGCGTTGCTGGGTGAGCGCGGCGGCGGTTACATCATTCGCACCAATGCCGAATCGGCCTCCGATGACGATCTGCGCGCCGACCTCGACTACCTGCACCGGCTGTGGAGTGATATCGACAGTCGCAGCGCGGGCAGCGACGTGGCCGCCCTGTACGAGGACCTGCGCCTGCCGCTGCGGGTGCTGCGCGACATGGTCTGGGCCGAGACCTGTCGTATCGTTGTCGACTCGCGCGAGACCTACCAGCGCATGCTCGAGTTTGCCGAGCGCTACACGCCGGCGGCGCTTGGTCAGGTTGAGCATTACAGCGCCGACCGTCCCCTGTTCGACCTCTATCGCATCGAGGAGGAGATCGAGCGTGCGCTGGCGCGGCGCGTCGACTTGAAGAGCGGCGGCTACCTGATCATCGACCAGACCGAAGCCTTGACCACCGTCGACGTGAACACCGGAGGGTTCGTCGGCAACAAGAACTTCGACGAGACGGTATTCAAGACCAACCTCGAGGCGGCGCAAGCGATCGCGCGTCAGCTGCGGCTGCGCAACCTTGGCGGCATCATCGTCATCGATTTCATCGACATGGATGAGCCAGCACACCGCGAGGCGGTGTTGGCCGAACTCACCCGCGCGGTCAGTCGCGACCGCATGCGCGTGGGCCTGAACGACTTCACCGCGCAGGGGTTGGTCGAGATCACCCGCAAGCGCACCCGCGAGTCGCTGGCGCACGTGCTATGCGAGCAATGCCCGACCTGCCAGGGGCGCGGCGAGATCAAGACCGCGCAGACCATCTGCTACGAGATCCTGCGCGAGGTGGTGCGTGAACAGCGGCAGTTTCAGCCACGCGAATTCCGCATCGTTGCCAGCCAGCAGGTGGTCGACCTGTTCCTCGACGAGGAATCGGCCAGCCTGGCGATGCTCGAGTCGTTCGTGCAGCGACCCGTGTCGCTGCAGGTCGAGACCGCCTACACCCAGGAGCAATACGACATCGTGTTGCTGTAGGGCGGCTACAGCAGGCTGCGCATCAGGTTGTGTTCGATGGTCGGCAGCACGATACCCAACAGGGCCTGACCCACCAGCAGAGCCACCAGTGGCGACAGGTCGACGCCGCCGGGCGTCGGCAACAGGCGGCGCAGCGGGTGCAGCAGCGGTTCGGTCAGGCTGTGCAGCAGGCCGGACAGCGCGTTGCGGGGGGCCACCCAGCTCAGGATCGCATGGATCAGGATGGCCCACCACAGCACCTGGAGCCAGATGCGGATCACCCCCAGCAGCGCCACCATGACCAGCGCCAGCGGGCCGAACACCGGTACCGTTAGCACGCCGATCAGCCAGACCTTCAGCAGCATCGCCAGCCAGGCGATGACCAGGATGGCGGTGTCGCTGCGACCCGACAGCGGAACGTAGCGGCGCACCGGATGCACCACCCAGTCGGTGACTGCCAACAGCAGCTGGCCGACCGGGTTGCCAAACGGTGCGCGGACCCACTGCAGCATGAAGCGCAGCATCAGGGCGAGGACGAACAGGCCGAGCAGGGCGTCGACAAGGAACACGCCGATCTGGCCAGGCATCGAGGATGTGGGCATGGTCAATCCTTTCCGAACAGGGCGCCAAGCTCGGCGGCGCGCTCGTGGGCGGCGGCCACGGCGCGCGCCAGCAGGGTTTCGAAGCCGCCGTCCTGCAGGGCGGCGATGCCGCGCTCGGTGGTGCCACCCGGCGAGGTGACGCGGGCACGCAGGGTGGCCGCCGGCTCGCTGGCGCTGTGCAGCAGTGCCGCGGTGCCGGCCAGGGTATCGGCTGCCAGGCGTGCGGCGGTGTCGGCATCCAGGCCCTGCTCGACAGCGGCCGCAGCCAGCGCTTCGGCCAGCAGCAGGACGTAGGCCGGGCCGCTGCCGCTCACCGCTGTGACGGCGTCGATGCCGGCGTCGTTGGCGACCCAGACCACGCTGCCGACCGCCGCGAAGAGCCGCGCGGCGGTATCCCGGTCGCTGTCTGACAGGCCTGGGCTGGCGGCCAGGCCGGTGACCCCGGCGCCGACCAGTGCCGGGGTGTTGGGCATGGCGCGTACCAGCCGGTGGTGACCACCGAGCCAGCGCTCGAGGTCGGTCAGGCGGACCCCGGCGGCCACCGACACCACCAGCGCCTGCCGCAGCGCGGCAGCGAGCTGCTGCGCCACGGCGCGCAGTACCTGTGGCTTGACCGCCAGCACGACGATGTCGCAGTCGGCCAGCGCGTTGCTGTCGGCGCTGCAGTCGATACCCTGGGCCGCCAGACGCGCGCGGGCTGTGGCGTCGGGCTCGACGACGGCGATGCGGCTTGTCGGATGACCGCCACGGAGCAGGCCACCGACGAGCGCGCTGGCCATGTTGCCGCCGCCGACAAAGCCGATGTGCGGGGTGCTGGGAGGGGGTGCTGGGCTGCTCATGCGGAGGCTCCGGAAGGGGGTGCAGGCACTGGCTCGCCCCGCGGGCTGCGGGCGCCGAAGATGGCCGAGCCGATGCGCACGAGGGTGGCGCCCTCGGCAATCGCAGCGGCGTAGTCAGCCGACATGCCCATCGACAAGTCGGGCAGGGTCAGGCCAGTGCTTTGACAGACGGCATCGCGCAGGGCGGCGAGTTGGCGAAATGGCATGCGCTGGGCGGCGGCATCGTCGCAAGGTGCCGGGATGCACATCAGGCCGCGCAATTCGAGCCGCGGCAGGGCCGACACCGTGACGGCGAGGTCGGCAACGGCATCCGGCGCGACGCCGCTTTTGCTGGCCTCGCCGCTGATGTTCACCTGCAGGCACACGCGCAGCGGTGGCAGATGCGCGGGTCGCTGCTCGGACAGGCGGCGGGCGATGCTCTCGCGGTCGACGCCATGCACCCAGTCGAAATGCTCGGCCACCATCCGCGATTTGTTCGATTGCAGCGGCCCGATGAAATGCCAGATGATGTCCTGGCAGCCAGCCGCCGTCAGGGCTGCCACCTTCGCACACCCTTCCTGCACGTAGTTCTCGCCGAACTGGCGCAAGCCACCGGCATAGGCTTGGGCGACCGCGTCGGCAGGGAAGGTCTTTGATACCGCCACCAGCGCCACGCTGGCCGGGTCGCGGCCGGCGGCGTGCGCGGCGTTGGCCAGCGCGTGGGTCACGGCGTCGATGCGATCGTCAAGCGTGGACGTGTCGGCGGCGGGCATCGGTCTTGAGGCGGGCGGAGAGCGGCCGTTAATGAAGGCGAGCCGGACGGCGTGCGGGCTGTCCGGGGTGCTGCCCCGGCTGCGCTGCTGCGTCCGGTTGCCGGTGTCGGGACGACAACTGTGTCTATCAAACGAGGGGAGTCTAGCGTGGAAATCCGGGAACTGCTTGCACTGGCGGTCGAGCGCGGTGCGTCCGACCTGCACCTGTCGGCGGGGTTGCCGCCGGCACTGCGGGTGAATGGTGCAGTGACACCGGTCGACGCCCTGCCCTTGACCGACGAGGCGATCCGCACCCTGTTGGGGCAGATCATGACTGCCAGTCAGTGGCAGCAGTACGAGCAGACGCGCGACCTGGACTTCGCTTGTTCGGCGGCGGGAATCGGCCGGTTCCGGGTGAATGCGTTTTGTCAGTTGCGCGGTGCAGCGGCGGTGCTGCGCGTGGTGCCGACACGGGTGCGCAGTCTGGCCGAGATCGGTGCGCCGCCGGCGATGGCCAGCCTGGCTCAGCTACCGCGGGGTCTGGTGTTGGTCACCGGGCCGACCGGAAGCGGCAAGTCGACCACATTGGCGGCGCTGCTGCAGACCATCAACAGCAGCCGCCCGGCCCACATCGTCACCATCGAGGATCCGATCGAGTTCATTCATCACCCAGACCGTTCGTTGATCAATCAGCGCGAGGTCGGGGCGCACACCGGAAGCTTTGCCACCGCCCTGCGCGCAGCCCTGCGCGAGGATCCGGACGTACTGCTGGTGGGTGAGCTGCGCGACCTCGAGACCATCCGCCTGGCGCTGACCGCTGCCGAGACCGGCCATCTGGTGCTGGCCACCTTGCATACGGTGGGCGCAGCGCAGGCAGTCGACCGCATGGTCGATGTGTTTCCCGACGGCGAACGCAGCATGGTGCGCACCATGCTGGCCGACTGCATCCGCGCCATCGTCTCGCAGGAGCTGCTGCCGCGCGCCGACGGCAGCGGCCGCGTCGCCGCCCACGAGGTGCTGCTGAGCACGCCGGCGGTCCGCAACCTGATTCGCGAGCACAAGCTGGCGCAGTTGGCGACGGTGATGCAGACCTCGCAGGCGCTGGGGATGCAGACGCTCGATCAGTCGCTGCAGGCGCTGGTCGCGGTCGGTGCGATCAGCGCGGCAACGGCGCGCGGCACGTCCGACCGTGGCGAGCAGTTGCAGGTCTAGCAGCGGCCCGGGAAAGATTCCCTGATCGGCCCGCCGGGCTTGCGGCCGTGAACCCAGGGCGCCTTGGCGAATCTATACTGGCGCGCCGCATGGCGCTCAGCTGCGAATGTCAACGCGCTGGTCCATGTGCTCGCCAAGGAGCCCGTTACGATGAATCGCCAACGCACCACCCCCTGCCTTCGTCCGTCCCTGCTTGCTGCCGCCCTGGTCGGCGTCAGCTTCGGCGCGCAGGCCGATACCGTGTTCGTCACCAGCCAGAAGAGTGGCGTGTCGGTGGTCGATCTGGCCACTCTGCAGACCACCGCCAAGTTCGATCTGAAGGGACTGTCGCCGCGTGGGATCGGCATCTCCAAGGATGGCCGCACGCTGGTCGTCGCCACCCGCGAGACCGGCGGCGTGGTGTTGCTGGACGCCCGCACCGGTGAGCGCACCGGCGAGGTCAAGGTCGGGACCAATCCGGAGTTCGTCCGCATCCGCGGAGACTACGCGTTCGTCTCCTATGAACCGAGCGCCAAGGCCGGTCCCCCACCCAAGCCGGGCGAGGCGCCCGCTGCACACGACGACGATGACGATGACGACGAACCGGCGCGCATCGCCATCATCGACCTCAAGCAGCGCAAGAAGGTCGGCGACATCGTCGGCGGCCCCGAGACCGAGGGCATCGAGTTCAGCAAGGACGGCAAGTCGCTGGTCGTCACCAACGAGGCCGACAACACCGTCACCGTGCACGATATCCGTACACGTCGGCTGCTGAAGACGGTGTCGACGAAAAAATGGGGCGACCGCCCGCGCGGGATCAAGGTCTCTCCCGACGGCAAGCGTTACATCGCGACGCTGGAGTTCGGCAACCGCTTCCTGGTGATGGACGACAAGTTCCGCGTGCTGCGGGCGGTCGATACCGGAAAATCGCCCTACGGCGTGGCATTCGACCGCGCCGGCAAGCGCATCTACGTCGCTGCCGCGCACGACCAGAAGCTCGAGGTGTTCGACGCGCGCAGCTACGCCAAGGTCGGCGAGGTCGCCACCGGCGACCGCTGCTGGCACTTCACCTTTACACCTGACGACAAGGGCATCGTGCTGGCCTGCGGCAAGTCCGACGAGGTGCTGGTGATCGACGTCGCCACCCTGCAGGTCGAGGAGCGCCTGGGCGGCTTTGACATGCCCTGGGGGGTGGTGGCGTGGCCGCGCTCGATGGGTTCGCTCGATCAGCCGTGAAGCCGTGTGTTTCGGGCGGCGCGGGGCAAACAGGACTCCCGACCGCTCGCTGTACGCTCAGCCAGCGGCGAGCTGTTCTACGACCGCGACGGTTCGGGTCAGAAAGCCGCAGCGCTGGCGGCCATCGTCGGTCAGGTAACCGAACTCTCGGCGGATGACTTCCTGATCGTCTGACCGGCCAGATGGTCGTTGAGGGCCCCGCTTCGGCGGGGCTTTCTTTTTGGCAACAAAAACCCCGCCGAAGCGGGGTCTTTGCACATCTGGCCAAGGGCCGACCCGCCAGCGGGCCAGCCCCGGCGGCAGGACTTACATCCCCATGCCGCCCATGTCGCCCATGTCGGGCATGGCCGGCTTTTCGTCCTTCGGCAGCTCGGCCACCATGCAGTCGGTGGTCAGCATCAGGCCAGCCACCGAGGCGGCGTTCTGCAGCGCGGTCCGGGTGACCTTGGTCGGGTCGAGCACGCCCATCTCGACCATGTCGCCGTACTCGCTGGTGCCGGCGTTGTAGCCATAGTTCGACTTGCCTTCCAGCACCTTGTTGATCACCACGCTTGGCTCGTCGCCGGCGTTGGCAACGATCTGGCGCAGCGGTGCCTCGATCGCCTTGAGCACGATCTTCACACCAGCGTCTTGGTCGGTGTTGGCGGTCTTGACGGCGCCCATCGAGGCCCGGGCACGCAGCAGTGCCACGCCACCACCAGCAACGATGCCTTCTTCCACGGCAGCGCGGGTGGCGTGCAGGGCGTCTTCGACACGCGCCTTCTTTTCCTTCATCTCGACTTCTGTGGCGGCGCCGACCTTGATCACCGCAACACCGCCGGCCAGCTTGGCCTTGCGTTCTTGCAGCTTTTCCTTGTCGTAGTCGCTGGTCGCCTCTTCGATCTGCTTGTTGATCTGGGCGATGCGGCCCTTGATCGCGTCGGCCGAGCCGACACCGTCGATGATGGTGGTCTCTTCCTTGCCGACTTCGATGCGCTTGGCTTGGCCCAGATCCTGCAGCGTGACCTTCTCCAGCGACAGGCCGACCTCTTCGGCGATCACGGTGCCGCCGGTGAGGATGGCGATGTCCTCGAGCATGGCCTTGCGACGGTCGCCAAAGCCGGGGGCCTTGACGGCGACGGTCTTCAGGATGCCGCGGATGTTGTTGACCACCAGGGTGGCCAGCGCCTCACCCTCGACGTCCTCGGCGATGATCAGCAGCGGACGGCCAGCCTTGGCCACCTGCTCGAGCACCGGCAGCAGGTCGCGGATGTTGCTGATCTTCTTGTCGTGCAGCAGCACGAACGGGTTGTCGAGCACGGCCATCTGCTTGTCGGCGTTGTTGATGAAGTAGGGCGACAGGTAGCCGCGGTCGAACTGCATGCCCTCGACCACGTCGAGCTCGTTCTGCAGGCCCGAGCCGTCCTCGACGGTGATCACGCCTTCCTTGCCGACCTTGTCCATGGCATCGGCGATGATCTGGCCGATGGCCTCGTCGGAGTTGGCCGAGATGCTGCCGACCTGGGCGATCTCCTTGCTGGTGGTACAGGGCTTGCTGACCTTCTTCAGTTCGCCGGTCAGGGCTTCGACCGCCTTGTCGATGCCGCGCTTCAGATCCATCGGGTTCATGCCGGCGGCGACGAACTTCATGCCTTCCTGGACGATGGCTTGCGCCAGGACGGTGGCAGTGGTGGTGCCGTCACCGGCGACGTCCGAGGTCTTCGAGGCGACCTCCTTCACCATCTGCGCGCCCATGTTCTCGAACTTGTCCTTCAGTTCGATCTCTTTGGCGACCGAGACGCCGTCCTTGGTGATGGTCGGGGCGCCGAACGAGCGCTCCAGCACGACATTGCGGCCCTTCGGGCCAAGCGTTACCTTGACCGCGTCGGCCAGGATGTTGACACCGCGCACCATGCGCTCGCGGGCGTGGTCATGGAACTTGACTTCTTTTGCAGCCATTGTTTGCTCCTGAATCGGTTTGGGCCAGGCGGCCAATAGGGCCGGTGGCCGGGAATCTAGGGATCTTGGTCCGGTGCACTGGCCGTGTCAGGCCGGGCTACCGCAAAAGTTGTGTGTGGATCAGGCTTCGATCACGCCGACGATGTCCTCTTCGCGCATCACCAGCAGCTCTTCGCCGTCGATCTTCACCTCGGTGCCGCTGTACTTGCCGAACAGCACCTCGTCGCCGACCTTCACCGCCAGCGGGCGGACATCGCCGTTCTCCAGGATCTTGCCGTTGCCGGCAGCGATGATCTTGCCGCGCACCGGCTTTTCGGTGGCGCTATCGGGGATGACGATGCCACCGGCCGACTTGCGCTCTTCCTCGAGGCGCTTGACGATGACGCGGTCATGCAAGGGACGGATCTTCATGGTCTCTTGGGTCTCCATGTTGAGAATGGGTTTTGGAATTGGGTCTGAGCGGTTGTTAGCACTCACCGCCAGCGAGTGCTAATAATAGGGATGCGCTGCGACGATTTCAAGACCGCGCTCCATTCCCTCGCCGAGCGATGCCAAAGCCCGTGGCGGACTCGTTGTCGCGCCTCTTCGCCAACGGCTCGCCGCGCGCTTTGCTAGATTGTCGACATGAAGTTCCATCTGCAGCGCCCTGATGGGCGCACCCTCATCTCGGCAGTCAGCGAGGGCGCCATCGTGATCGACGGCGAGCGCTGGACACAACCGGTGCTGGTCTGGCCCGATGCTGCGCCGCAGCCGCTTGCCGCCAGCAGCTTCGAGATGCTCGCCACCGACCATTTCGAGCCATTGCTGGCCGCGCGCCCGGATGTGGTACTGCTGGGCACCGGGGGCCGGCAACGCTTCGCCCACCCGCGGCTCTATGCAGCGCTCACAGCGGCGCAGATCGGCGTCGACTGCATGGACACTGCTGCCGCTTGCCGCACCTACAACGTCCTGGTTGGTGAAGACCGCAAAGTGGTGGCGCTGCTGTTTCCGACCTGAGCCAGCTGTCGGCTTCCGAGCCGCCGTTCCGTGGCCGCTGCTGCGCCCTTGGGCATCGCTCGAGAGGCGCTGCGCGCGGTCTGGCTCGGCCCAATGGTCATCCGCGTCGGCTTGCATCAGGCCGGCATCGGCTAGAATCCGGTTCTTTCTGCGATTTAGGGCCTGTTCATGAACGCCCCCGTGCACAAGACCGCCGCCGGCAACACCGGCTTGGTGATGAAGTCGGCCAAGCTGGCGAACGTCTGTTACGACATTCGCGGCCCGGTGTTGGCGCGCGCCCGCGAGATGGAAGAAGAGGGCCACCGCGTCATCAAGCTGAACATCGGCAATCTGGCGCCGTTCGGCTTTGACGCGCCCGAGGAGATCGTCCAGGACGTTATCCACAACCTGCCCGAGGCGGCCGGCTACTCCGACAGCAAGGGCCTGTTCGCGGCGCGCAAGGCGATCCAGCAGTACGCCCAGGAGAAGGGTATCCAGGGCGTGACCATCGACGAGATCTTCATCGGTAACGGTGCGTCGGAGCTGATCGTCATGGCCATGCAGGGCCTGCTCAATACCGGCGACGAGGTGCTGGTGCCGGCGCCCGACTACCCCCTGTGGACCGCCGCAGTCACTCTCGGCGGCGGTAAAGCCTGCCACTACCTGTGCGACGAGGGCGCCGGCTGGATGCCGGACATGGCCGACATCCGCAGCAAGATCACCGCCAACACACGGGCGATCGTGCTGATCAACCCGAACAACCCGACCGGTGCCGTCTACCCCGAGCCGGTGCTGCGCGAGCTGGTCGAGATCGCCCGCCAGAACAAGCTGGTGGTGTTCGCCGACGAGATCTACGACAAGACCCTGTTCGATGGCGTCGGCCATACCAGCATCGCCTCGCTGGCCGACGATGTGCTGTTCGTCACCCTGAACGGCCTCTCGAAGAACTACCGCGCCTGCGGCTATCGCGCTGGCTGGATGATCGTCTCGGGTGCCAAGCGCCTGGCGCGCGACTACATCGACGGCCTGGGCATCCTCGCCAGCATGCGCTTGTGCTCCAACGTGCCGGCGCAGTTTGCCATTCAGACCGCGCTGGGCGGTTACCAGACCATCCGCCAGCTGGTCGCCCCCGGCGGTCGCTTGTGTCGGCAGCGTGACCTCGCCTGGGAGATGATCACCAGCATCCCCGGGGTGAGCTGCGTCAAGCCGCAGGGCGCGATGTACCTGTTCCCGCGGCTGGACCCGAAGATCTACCCAATCGCCGACGACCAGCGCTTCATCCTTGACCTGCTCGAGGCCGAGCGTGTGCTGCTGGTGCAGGGCACCGGCTTCAACTGGCCGCGCCCGGACCACTTCCGTATCGTCTTCCTGCCGCACGAGGACGACCTGCGCGAGGCCATCACCCGCATCGACCGGCATTTCGCGCGTTACCGCAAACAACACGGCACGGCATAACACCATGAATCCCATCCACGTCGGCCTGCTTGGCATCGGCACCGTCGGCGGCGGCACCTTTACCGTGCTCGCCCGCAATGCGCAGGAGATCGCGCGTCGCGCTGGTCGCCCCATCGTCATCACTGCGGTCGCGGACAAGAACCTCGAGCGTGCGTGCGAGGTGGTGGGTGGCACGCCGGGGGTGCGCATCACCGACGACGCCATGAGCATCGTCGACGACCCGAGCATCGACATCGTCGTCGAGCTGATCGGCGGCTACGGCGTTGCCAAGGACGTGGTGCTGCGGGCGATCGCCAACGGCAAGCACGTGGTCACCGCCAACAAGGCGCTGCTTGCCGTGCACGGCACCGAGATCTTCACCGCCGCCCAGCAGAAGGGCGTCACCGTGGCCTTCGAAGCGGCGGTGGCCGGCGGCATCCCGATCATCAAGGCGCTGCGCGAGGGCCTGACTGCCAACCGCATCGAATGGATCGCCGGCATCATCAACGGCACCACCAACTACATCCTGTCGACCATGCGCGACAGCGGCCGCCCGTTCGCCGACGTGCTGGCCGACGCGCAGGCCCTGGGCTACGCCGAGGCCGACCCGACCTTCGACATCGAGGGTGTAGACGCCACGCACAAGATCACGCTGCTGTCGGCGATCGCCTTCGGCACGCCGGTGCAGTTCGAGCAGGCGCACATCGAGGGCATCAGCAAACTCGCCGCCGAGGACATCCGCTACGCCGAGGAACTGGGTTATCGCATCAAGCTGCTCGGCATCACCAAGCGCGTGGCGGGTGGCATCGAGCTGCGTGTGCACCCCGCGCTAGTGCCGGCCAAACGCCTCATCGCCAACGTCGAGGGCGTGATGAACGCGGTGCTGGTCAAGGGCGACGCGGTCGGCGCGACGCTCTACTACGGTCGCGGTGCCGGCGCCGAGCCGACTGCCAGCGCGGTGATCGCCGACCTGGTCGATGTCACACGCCTGCACACCGCCGACCCGGAACACCGCGTGCCGCACCTGGCGGTGCAGGCCGACCGCCTGGAGAACACGCCGATCGTGCCGATGAGCGAGGTCGAGACCGCCTGCTACCTGCGCCTGCGCGTGCAGGACAAGCCGGGCGTGCTGGCGGACGTCGCGCGCATCCTCGCCGACCAGGGCATCTCGATCGAAGCGATGATCCAAAAGGAGCCGGACGAGGGCGCGGGCGAGGCCGACATCATCCTGCTCACGCATCTGACGCTGGAGAAGCATGTCGATGCCGCTATCGCCCGCATCGAGGCCCTGGCGACCACCGTCGGCACCGTGACCCGGCTGCGGCTGGAGTCGCTGGCGAGCTAAGGTTTATTTGCTGGCAAGCTGCCAGCAGCCGTTCCATTGCACTGGCGGGTCGCGCAGCAGCGACCAACAGCGTGCCAGCAAGGTTTTGGTCGGCCCGTCGTCAGGGGCGATGCTCAGACACTCGGCAAATGCCGTCTGTGCCGCTCGCCACTCGCCCTTGCGGTATTGCTCCAGCCCTTCGCCGTAAGCGGCCAGCAGTCCGTCGGGCAGTGGTGACGCCTGACCCGCCGCGCCGAGCAGCTCAAACACCGCCACCGGTTCGGTCTTGCCGACCACCGCCAGCGAGTCGATCTCGCGCACTCGGATGGAGTTGCCTGCCATCCGGCGGGTGGTCGCATCGATCAGCGCGCGCGTGCCATACACCTTGTTGGCGCCCTCCAGCCGCGAGCCAAGGTTCACGGTGTCGCCCATGACCGTAAAGCTGCGCGAGGTCTTCGAGCCGATACTGCCAACGATCGCCTCGCCACTGGCCAGGCCGATGCGCATGTCGACCTTGGGCACGCCCCTGCGCAGGCCGATCAGGTCGGGTACGCGGGCGCGGAAGGCGTCAAGCGCATCCAACTGCGCCACCGCTGCAAGACAAGCGTCGGTCGCTTGGCTGGCGGTCGGCGAGAACGGCGGCGACCAGAACGCCATGATCGAGTCGCCGATGTACTTATCGATGACGCCGTTGTGCGCGCGGATCGGTTCGGACATGGCGGCGAAGTATTCGTTGATCAAGCCTACCAGCCCAGCCGGACTGAGCAGCTCGGCCAGCGCCGTGAATGCCACCAGGTCCGAGAAATACACCGTCACCACTTGTTTCTCGCCACTCAGTGCCGCGTCGGGTCGGCCGGTGATCAGGTTCTCGACGATGCGCGGATCGACGTACTGGCCGAAGGTCTCCTGAATACGCTGCTTGTGCCGGTGCAGCGACATGTGGGTGCTGATACGGGCCTTGGCGATGGCCGGGCTGACCGGTTTGGTGATGTAGTCGACGGCGCCAAGCGCCA
>Ga0169931_10006779_pt1 | contig 17156 bp, 12 predicted proteins | sample Kivu_15m_20L_FD_129675 | JGI IMG/M metagenome (GOLD analysis project Ga0169931, IMG submission 129675) | Freshwater microbial communities from Lake Kivu, Western Province, Rwanda to study Microbial Dark Matter (Phase II) - Kivu_15m_20L... | ecosystem: Environmental > Aquatic > Freshwater > Lake...
GTTCGGACTTCGTCGAAATGTTTGTCGGCGTGGGCGCTAGCCGCGTGCGCGATCTCTTCGAGCAAGGCAAGAAGAACGCGCCCTGTATCATTTTCATCGACGAAATCGACGCCGTCGGCCGGCACCGCGGCGCGGGTCTCGGCGGCGGTCACGACGAACGCGAACAGACGTTGAATCAGTTGCTGGTCGAGATGGACGGCTTTGAATCGAACGAGGGCGTGATCCTCGTCGCGGCCACCAACCGCCCCGATGTGCTCGATCCCGCACTGCTGCGGCCGGGCCGTTTTGACCGGCGCGTTGTTGTCGGCCGGCCGGATGTGAAGGGCCGCGATCAGATTCTGCGGGTGCATACGAAGAAAGTTCCGTTGTCAGATGACGTCGATCTGACGGTCGTCGCGCGCGGTACACCGGGCTTCGCGGGCGCCGATCTGGCCAACCTCGTGAACGAAGCGGCGCTGATCGCGGCGCGGCAGAATCGCAAGGTCGTCACCATGTTCGACTTCGAACATGCCAAGGACAAGGTCATCATGGGCACCGAACGGAAGTCCATGATGTTGACCGAGGAAGAGAAGAAGAACACGGCGTATCACGAAGCCGGGCACGCGCTGGTAGCCGCACTCATCGAGTTCGCTGACCCGCTCCACAAAGTCACCATCATTCCGCGTGGCATGGCGCTGGGCTTGACGATGCAGTTGCCCACCGACGACAAACACTCCTATCACAAGGAGTATTTGGAATCGCAGTTGGCAATCCTCATGGGCGGACGTATCGCCGAAGAGATCTTCATGAAGCACATCACCACCGGCGCGGGCAACGACATCGAACGAGCCACCGACATGGCACGCAAGATGGTCTGCGAGTGGGGCATGAGCGACATGGGGCCGCTGAGTTATGGCAAGCGTGAAGAGCAGATCTTCCTGGGCCGTGAAATCTCGCAGCACCGCGATTATTCGGAAGCGACGGCGATCCGTATCGATCAGGCCGTGCGCCGCTTTGTCGATGAGGGCTACGCGAAAGCGCGCGGCATCATCGAGGCCAATAACGACGCGATGGTGCGCATTGCCGAAGCCCTGCTGGTGCGCGAAGTGCTCGACGGCTCCGAAGTGCTGGCGTTGATTCGCGGTGAGTCGCTTTCGGCGTCCAATAAGCCTTCGAAGTCGGACGACGACAAGCCCGCGGCTTCGCCAATGCCGATCCGTCCCGAGGGCGGATTGCGTATGCCTCCGCTGGTGGATGGGCCGCAGCCGGCCTAATGCTGTATCTCTTCGATGTGGATGGAACTCTAACCGATTCGGCGCCCGACATTACGGGCGCCGTTTCAGAAGTCTTGCGCCGGAACGATCTGCCGCCGCAGTCGTTTGAGCATCTGCGCACCTATATCGGCAAGCATCTGCGCGAGCTGTTTTTCGACATCGTACCGGATTGCACGGAAGAAAAAAGCGATGCGCTGATCACCGAGTACCGGACCATCTACGCAGAGCGCGAACATTCCCAGACGCGCGTGTATGCCGGTATCGCCGAGGCGCTGGCGGGAATCGAAGGCTTGAAGGCGACCGCCACAACCAAAGGCACGCCGACAACCCGAATCGTGCTCGAGAAGTTCGGCTTGATTCAATACTTCGATCACGTGCAGGGGACCGATGGCTTCCCTGCCAAGCCCGCTCCGGATGTGATTCACAAGTCGCTCGATCGATTCCAAGTGGCCGCCGGTGACGTGCTGTTCATCGGCGACTCGGAAGCGGACATGGCGGCGGGGCGCGCGGCTGGCGTAAAGTTGTGCGCGGTGCGTTGGGGCTATGGCGACATCGACAAGATGGCGCGGTATGCGCCCGACTATTGGGTGGACGAGCCGGCGCAATTGTTGGCGCTCTGCCGCTAGCCGTTACAATAGTCCAATGAATCGCCGTTCGTTGTTCCAACTCGCCGGCCTGCCTCTGTTCCAGCTCAAAGCGCAGGACAAGAAATTCAAGATCTCGCTCGCGCAGTGGTCGCTACACAAAGCGATTCAGTCGCGCCTGATCACCAACCTCGACTTCCCTCGCATCACGCGCGAACACTTCGGCATCGAAGGGCTCGAATACGTGAATCAACTCTGGCAGGCGCCGATCTCGGATTACGTGCGCCGGCTCAAGAACGAACAAAACAAAACCGGCACGAAATGTGTTTTGATCATGTGCGACGGCGAAGGGTTCATGGGCCATCCGGAAAAGGCCGTGCGCATGGCCGCGTCGGCGAATCACTACAAGTGGGTCGATATCACGGCGGAACTCGGCGGGCACGCGATTCGGACGAACATGTACCCGGGGCCAACGCAGCCCAAGACGCCGGGCGAGATCGACGATTTCGTCGGCCGCTGCGCCGAGAGCTTCGCCGATCTGTGCGCGTATGCGAAAAAGGCCAATATCAACGTCATCATCGAAAATCACGGCGGCGTGTCGTCGGTCGCAGAGGTTGTCGTAAAGCTGATGAAGCAGGTCAATCTGCCGAACTTCGGCACGCTGCCCGACTTCGGCAACTTCCCGCCCGAGGCCGATAAATACGGCGCCGTAACAAAGCTGATGCCCTTCGCCAAGGGCGTAAGTTTGAAGTGCCACGACTTCGACGCCAGCGGGCGCGAGACGCAGATCGACTTGGACCGGATGATGGGCATCGTCGACGCGGCCGGTTACAAAGGCTACGTCGGCATCGAGTACGAAGGCAGCCGGATGACGGAATTCGAAGGCATTCAGGCGGCGAAGCGATTCCTCGCTTCGAAGTGGACGGCGTAGCGTTCCGAATTTAACGGACTTACCTCTACTTATTCTTCCTGGCCGGCGGTCCGCCGCCCCCAGGTTCCTTCCCTCGCCCGGCGCGCTGCAGCGAATCCCGCAGCAGAAACTCGATCTGCGCGTTGAGGCTTCTCAGGTCGTCGTCAGCCCAACGCTTCACCTGCTCCAGTATCCGGTCGTCGATCCGGAGTAGGAATGGTTTGCGTTCGGCCATGAGTGAAGAGAATTCCTAAGTGTACAGCGAACCCGTGTTGACGACGGGTTGGGTGGATCGATCGCCGCAAAGGACGACCAGGAGGTTCGAGACCATCGCGGCCTTGCGCTCGTCGTCGAGCACGACTACTTGCTTTTGGGCCAGTTGATCAAGCGCCAGTTCCACCATGCCGACGGCGCCTTCGACGATCTTAGTGCGTGCGGCGACGATGGCCGAGGCTTGCTGCCGCTGCAGCATGGCCATGGCGACTTCTGGCGCGTACGCGAGGTGCGAAATGCGGGCTTCGAGCACCTTGACGCCCGCCTTGGCGAGCCGCTCCTCAATTTCTCTCTGCAGATGCGCGGCGACGTCCGCGGTGTTGCCGCGGAGCGACATCTGTCCCTCAACGTGCGCATCGTATGGATACGACGTAGCGAGATTGCGAAGCGCGGACTCGCTCTGTACGTGGACGTAGTGTTCGTAGTTGTCGACTTCGAAGCTGGCTTCGGCGGTATCTTCGACTTGCCAGACTACGATGGTGCCAATTTCGATCGGGTTGCCGTCGTGGTCGTTGACCTTGAGCTTGGCGGTTTCAAAATTGCGAGCGCGCAAGGATATCGCTTTGCGCGAGTAAAGAAACGGGTTGATCCAGTGCAGTCCGGGGCGGCGCTCGGTGCCGCGATAGCTGCCAAACATTGTGATGACGACACCCGTGTTCGGCTCAACGGCGAAAAAGCCGATGGAGAACAGGAGGTCGACCAGGATGCATGCCACCATCGCCGCGATGGTGAAGAACTTTTCCGCTCCTCGCGGATAGGTGCCGCCGACGTGGGAGATGGCCCAGACGAGCGCCGCCAGGACAATCACCATAACGATGGAGACACCGACGCCATTCGATGTCGCAATAGGCTTTTCGCGAATCATATCATTTACCTTGCATTATGATATCACTTCAATATCGCACAGTCAAGCGCAATCCGGCGTCGTACGTGCGTCACCACACGCCCGAGTCGTCCGGCTCGAACTCCACTGTCCCAATATCGGCGGACGTCTGGCGTCCTGCTACTTCACAACGACGTTCACCAGTTTGTCGGGAACGACGATCACCTTAACGACGGTCTTGCCTTCCACAAACGGCTTGACCTTTTCATCGCCAAGCGCCAGTTGTTCCAGCGCCTCCTTCGACGTGCCGAACGCCACCGTCGCCTTGCAGTGAATGTGAATGGCGGCTTTTCGAATCCAGTAAGGCTGAACGTGCGTGCGCGGTAGAAGCGTCGCGTTCTTTCAGTGACTACTTCGCTACCGCATTCGCCAGTTTGTCCGGCTCCAGGCGCGCCCATCGGCGCCGCTTGCCCTCGACTTTGAATATCGCCATAGAGTACGAAGGCGGCAGGATCGCCGAATTCGAAGGGCTTCACACGGCGAAGCGGTATCGAGCCGCAGAGTGGACGGCGTAGCCGCGCCCGCTCACCCGCCGCCTCGCGCCGCAATCGAGCGGCGAACGCGAACGTGTCATTCCGCGACCGGGAGCTCGAGCGCTCCACCGGATTCTATTCGCGGTGCCTGGGCTGCTCGGCAAGGACTCTCACCCGCGTTTGTATCGCGGCGGAAGGTAGATCGGCCAAGGACTCGATCGATCAGCGGGTCGCGCTGGAAGCCAAACGTTTTCTGGCTCACGGAAATGCGAACCCGGCGGAAATCGCTGGCAATCTGGGATTCACCGACGCGGCGAATTTCGTGAGGTTTTTCAAACGCACCACACAACTTACGCCTTTTGAGTTCCGGCTGCGATTCGGAAAGGCCGTACCCGTTCGTTGGCGAACCAACGAATCCTCGCGGGCGCGAGCTTCTGCCGCTCGCGCCCGCGGCGGCCGCAATGGCGCGTGTGCGCCACGTCAGTTCCCGGCGGCCAGCTTCTCCGCTTGCTCGCGGTGATACTTCGCCAACTCCCGCGATTCGTTTGCCGCGCGCCGCGCCTGCATCGCCTTGCCCCGGAGGTGCTCAACCGGCGCCTGGGCCATGGCGGGCCACTTGTGGCGCATCGCATTGTAACCGGTATTCCGAGCTCGCTCGTCGGCGTCGCGTTCGTGTTTGACGGCTTGTCCGTCAAACGCGATCGCTCGCGCATCCCACTGTTCCGCGGCCTTTAGGTGTTCGGGCCCGGTAGTTGCCTCGATCGCCTCTTTTTTCAACTGCTTGATATCTTTCGTTTTGACGGGTTCGATCGCAAACGCCAGGGTCGTGGCTGCCAGGATTAAACTCATTGCTCGGATCATGGTGTTCTATCTCCTGCTCCTATTAAGCCCGGGATCAGCCCATCTCCGATATCCGCAAAATTACGGACCCGCCACCAGCCCCATTCGGATGGCGTGTTGCACAAGGCCGGCCGTTGTCTTGACGCCGAGCTGATCCATCATGCTGTACTTGTGCGTCTCCACCGTGCGGGACGAGATTCCCAGCACTCCGCCGATCTCCTTGGCAGACTTGCCCTCGGCCAGCAACTGCAGCACCTCGCGCTGCCTTTGCGTCAATTCGATCGTCTCCTTCCCATGGCGTTTGGTCTGGTCGAGAAACTCGTCGACGGCCTCTGTCCGCAACTGTGGCGAGATGAAACGCTGTCCTCTCAGAGCGTCGTCGATGGCTGCGATCAAATCCTCGGTCGCCGCGTGTTTCAGCACGTAGCCCGAAGCGCCCGCTTCGAGCGCGCGAGACAAGTACGTCACATCGGGGTGCATCGTCAGAAAGACCACCTTCGCCGCCAACCCCTCGTCCCGCAGCTTCCTCACGGCGTCGATGCCGTTCAACAGCGGCATTGAGATGTCGGCCACAATCACGTCGGGCCGCAACGCGAGCGCCTGTTCCACCAACTCGCGCCCATCGCGCGCGGCGCCGCAAAGCGCGAAGTCCTTGGACAATAGGCTGCGCAGTCCGTCGAGGACGATCTGGTGATCGTCGGCCAGCAGAACCCGCTTTAATTCACCCACACGTTGACCTCCGTACCTTGGCCGGGCCGGGAATGCACCTCCACGTGCCCTCCCAACGGCCGCACCCGCTCCTCCATGCTAGTCAGACCGAGGCCGCGCCGCCACTCCGGCGATTGAGCATCGAAGCCGCGGCCGTCATCGGCGACGCGAAGGTGAACGCGGCCGGCCCGTTCCAAAGTGAGGCTGACGTTCTGCGCGGCGCCGTGTTTCTCGATGTTGCGGAGCGCTTCCTGCGCGATGCGGTACAACGCCACCTGTACCTCTTTCCGCAAATCGCCGAGGTCCCCTTTCTGCTCGAAATCCACCGGCGGGCCGCCGCGTTCGAAGAACCCGCGGCACTCCTGTTCGATCGCCGCCACCAGGCCCAGATCGTCGAGCAAAGCGGGATGTAGATTCCGCGACAATCGATGCACGTCGTCCGACAACCGGCCCGCCTGTTCGCGGATTCGCGCCAATCCCTCGCGCTGCCGCGCGCTGTCATCTTCGGGCAGACGCGCCAGTTGTCCCGCCTCGATCGCCAGACTGGCGAGCTGTTGCGTGACGCCGTCATGCAGTTCGCGAGCGATTCTGCGCCTCTCGTCTTCTTGGGCGGTCAGCAACTGGCCGGCCAGATGTTCCAACTCTTCTTTCGAAACCGTCGTGCGGGCCAACTCGGTGGCGATCCGATTAAAAGATGCCGCCAGTTGCCCGATCTCGTCGCGGCTCTTTTGGGCCAGCGACGTGGTGAAGTCGCGATTGCCCAGGCGCTCCAGCCCTCCGGCCAACGCCTGAATCGGTTCAGTCACCGACCGCGCCAGCCACCCAGCCGCCAGCAGAAAGCCTGCCGCGATCGGAAGCCCCAGGCCGATAATCCGCCAGCGCAACGCGCGGATGGGCGCCAGCGCTTCTTCGGTTTCGATCTCCGCCACCAACGTCCAGTCCAATCCGGCTACCGCCAATGGAGCGTGCGAACGGAGAACGCCCGCGCCCCGCAGGTCCCTGCCCAATTCCGTGCCCGCCGGCGCTCGCCGCCACTGCACGGCCTCCGGCGCGTCCAACCGCAGAATCGCCGTTCCGTGGCGCGTCATGTCGTCCACCACCGCGCGCGGCACGCCGGCTTGCAAGAGTTCGGTATGGTAGCGTTCCGGGTGCTCCAGATGGAGCCGCATGTCGCTGCGCAGCATGTTGTCCGGGCCGACGGCATAAGCCTGTCCCGTGCGGCCCAAACCTTCGTCGATCCATCGGCCGTCATTGGTGATAACGCGATTCACTTCGCGAATCGATACCTGCATCACAAGGACTCCCACCCGGGCGCCCGCTCGGAAAACCGGTGCGGCTATAAACGCCGCCGGGTCCGAGGACGACGGCACGTACGGATCGTAATCTCGCAATACCCATCCTTCGGTGTCTTCGATCGCGAACGCCTTCTCGACCACTTTCCCCAGCGGCGAGTCGCGGTACGGCGCTTCGCCGAGCGCTACGCCAAAATCGATCTCTTTCGAAACGGTGTAGACGACCCGCCGGTCCGCGGCATCCACCAGGAAAATATCGTAGAAGCCAAAGGCCTTCTGATAGCGATGAAACGTCGGATGGAATCGGGCGTGGGCCCGTCCATAGGCGCCGGGCATTTCGAGCAAACGGTCTTTCGCCCCCTTCGGGTGCGGATTGGCTGCCAGCGCCAGATGCTGCTGCGCGATCGTCCGCCGGTCCTGAGGAAACCAGGATTGCGCTTCCTGGTCGAAGCCGGCGTAGTATGCGCGCAGAGCCGTTTCTTCGGACGGCGTGGCCGGCGCCGTCGCGCGCCATGCCGAGCGAAAGGCCTCCAGCGCTTCGAGAACGCTATCGTCGGACGCCAACGCGGTTGCGTGTGAGGCCAGATCCTGGAAGTAGCGCTCCACCTGCCGGCAGCGCGTCTGCCGGATCGCGGTGAGGCGCTCGTAAGTCGCCGCCTCCAACGCCGCGGCCGCGCCCGCCGACGCCTCCCAACCCGTCAATCCAATCGCGCTCAACCCAAGAAGGAAGAAGACCGTTTGCAGTTTCGCGCGCAGGGATCGGAACATGGGATCGGATGATTACATCCTACTGAAGATCCGCGGCGCTATTTCACCACCACATTCACCAGCTTGTCCGGAACGACAATCACCTTCACGATCGCCTTGCCTTCGACAAACGGCTTGACCTTTTCATCGCCAAGCGCCAGTTGTTCCAGCGCCTCCTTCGACGTGCCGAACGCCACCGTCGCCTTGCCGCGCAGTTTACCGTTGACCTGGAAGATCACTTCCGCGCCGTCCTCCTTCGCAAGCTCTGGATCGAAAACCGGCCAAGACTGCTTGAACACGGGCCCGGCAAGGCCCATCATCTCCCACAACTCCTCGCACAAGTACGGCGTGAAGGGTGCTAGCAGCAGCACGGTTTTTTCGGAGACTTCCTTCAACGTCGCTCCGGTTAGCGCGGATTCCTGCGCGTAGAGTTCGTTGACGAACTCCATGAACGCCGCGATGGACGTGTTGAAGTGCCAGCGGCTCTCGAAATCGTCGGTGATGCGCTGGATCGTCTGATGCAGTTTGCGCAGCACTTTGCGGTCGGCCTCGCCGGGTGTGCCGGGCGTGTCGAAGCGATCGATCGAACGCGTGACGAAGCGAAACACGCGGCCAATGAAACGGTAGGCGCCCATCGCCCCGTCGGTGGTCCAGTCGAGATCGCGCTCGGGCGGCGCGGCGAAGAGTTCGAACAGGCGGCCGGTGTCGGCGCCGAAGTCGTCCATCATCGAATCGGCGCTGATGACGTTGCCTTTGTTCTTGCTCATCTTGGCGCCGTCTTTGATCACCATGCCTTGCGTGAACAGCCGCGCGGCGGGCTCGTCGTTGGTGATGAGGCCGATGTCGCGCATCATCTTCGTCCAGAAGCGCGAATAGATCAAATGCAAGATCGCGTGCTCGACGCCGCCGATGTATTGATCGATCGGAAACCAGTAAGCGATCTTCTTCGGATCGAACGGCGCATCGCTGTTCTGCGCGTCGCAGTAGCGGTAGAAGTACCAACTCGAATCGACGAAGGTGTCCATCGTGTCGGTCTCGCGGCGGGCGGGTGCGGCGCACTTCGGACATGGCACGTTGACGAACGATTCCGATCCCGCGAGCGGCGATTGGCCCTTGCCGGAAAGCTCGACATCGGCGGGCAGCAACACGGGCAACTGCGAATCGGGCACCGGCACAACGCCGCACGCATCGCAGTGGATCATCGGAATCGGCGTGCCCCAGTAGCGCTGGCGCGAGATGCCCCAATCCTTGATGCGGAACGTGATGGCTGTCTCGCCGAACCCGTTCGACGCCGCGTGCGCGGACATTTTCTTGCGCGCGTCGGCCGAAGAAAGACCCGACCACTCGCCCGAGTTTTCAACGACGCCGTAGTCGCAGAACGGCAGCGCGGCGTCCGACCCATCGGCGGGCCGAATCACGGGGCGAATCGGTATGCTGTACTTGGTGCAGAATTCGAAGTCGCGCTCATCGTGCGCGGGCACGGCCATGATCGCGCCGGTGCCGTAGCCGGTGAGCACAAAGTTCGCCACCCACACGGGCACCTTCTCGCCGTTGTACGGATTGACGGCGTGCATGCCGGTGAAGACACCAACCTTTTCAACTTCGCCCGGACCCTGCGTGGCTCGCGCGTCGATCATCGCTTTCACGGCGGCGGCGTTGTCGCCGGTGACGTACTTCTTGACGAGCTCATGTTCGGGCGCGAGGATGACACACGTCGCGCCGTAGATCGTATCGACGCGCGTGGTGAAGACGCGGACCTTTTCGCCGGTGACATCGAGAGTGAAATCGACTTCCGTGCCTTCGCTGCGGCCGATCCAATTCGTCTGCATCGCCAGCACGCGATCCGGCCAGCCGCCTTGCAGCTTCTCGATATCGCGCAGCAGTTCGTCGGCGTACGCCGTGATCTTGATGAACCACTGCGTCAGCTCTTTTTGCTCAACCGGAATGTCCTCGTGCCGCCAGCAGCAGCCGTCGACCACTTGCTCGTTGGCCAGCACCGTGGCGCACTCGCGGCACCAGTTCAGCAGCGCGGCCTTGCGGTAGGCGAGACCCTTCTCGAACATGCGGATGAAGAACCACTGGTTCCACTTGTAGTACTCCGGCTCGCAGGTGGAGACCTCGCGCGCCCAGTCGTAGGAGAAGCCCATGCGCCGGTGTTGGCGCTTCATCTGCTCGATGTTGTAGTGCGTCCATTCGGCCGGCTCGCGCTTGTTTTTGATGGCTGCGTTTTCGGCCGGCAGACCGAAGGCGTCCCAGCCCATCGGGTGCAGAACGTTGAAGCCGCGCATCCACTTGAAGCGCGCCAGCGCATCGCCGATCGAGTAGTTGCGGATGTGGCCGATGTGCAGCGCGCCGGATGGATACGGAAGCATTTCGAGCACGTAGAACTTCGGCTTCGACGAGTTCTCTTCGGGCGCGAAAAGTGTGGGGTCGGCGGCCCAGCGCGCGCTCCACTTAGGTTCAATCGACTTGTGATCGTAGGTCTGTTCCGGCATGTTAGCGAATCAGGTTCCACAGCGCATCGACATTGCGTTTATCGTCGCCATCGTTGTCGATCGGCGTCTCTAAAACAAAAGCCTTATCGCGCAGCGCGCGAGCGTTCAGGATGCGGCGAAACCCCTCTATTCCAATATAGCCTTCGCCGATATTGGCATGGCGGTCGAGATGCGAAGCGAGCGCGCCCTTCGAATCGTTGGCGTGAATCACCGGGACGTTTTCGAGGCCGAGATTTTTCTCCGTCTCGCCGATGAATCTCTTCAGGCCCGCGTCGGTGGTGATCTCATAACCGGCGGCGTAGGAGTGGCACGTGTCGAGGCAGTAGCCGATAGGGAGCTTCACCCGATCGGCCGCAAGATCGCGAATCGCACGCAGATCGCTCAGCGAGCCGCCGAGCAGATTGCCGTGACCGGCGGTGTTTTCGAGCAGGATCGACAGCGTCTTCGATTTCAGGCCCGCGCACGCTTCGACAAGCCCTTCGGCGAACGCGGCGATGGCGGCTTCGCGCGTCTCGTGATCCTTCGCCGAGCCCGGATGAACGACCAGATACTCCGCGCCGATAGTGATGCCGCGTTCGACCTCGCCGCGAAACGCCGTGATCGACTTGGGCCGGTTGGCCGCGTCGGCCGAGCAGAGATTGATTAAGTAGTTGGCGTGAATAACGAGCGGCGTCAGGTCGTGCTCTTTCCGCAGCGCGGCCATCTTGGCCACATTGGCCGGGTTCGGCGGAGGCGCCGCCCAGGTGCGGGGACTACCCGAGAAAATCTGCAAGCAGTTCGCGCCGAGTTCGATGGCCTTGAGCGCCGCGTTTTCGAGCGCGCCCGATGTCGAGCAGTGAATGCCGATGCGTCGTTTCGTCACTCGAAGAGGATAGCGCACGGGAGTCGATATAATCGATGGAACCTCGATGCAACTGGCCGCCGGCACTCGTTTGGGACCGTATGAAATTCTTGCGCCGATTGGCGCGGGCGGAATGGGCGAGGTGTATAAAGCGCGCGACACGCGGCTGGACCGCATCGTCGCGGTCAAGGTTTCCAAGGAGCAGTTCTCCGAGCGCTTCGAACGCGAAGCCCGCGCCGTCGCCGCGTTGAATCATCCGGGCATCTGCACCCTGTACGATGTCGGGCCGAACTATCTGGTGATGGAATTCATCGACGGCGCGCCGCTGAAGACGCCGCTGCCGCTCGATCAGGCGCTGCGCTACGCGATTCAGATTTGCGACGCGCTTGCCGCCGCGCACAAGAAGGGCATCACGCACCGCGATCTGAAACCGGCCAATATTCTCGTCACCAAGTCCGGCATCAAGCTGTTGGACTTCGGACTCGCCAAGCTTGCGCCAGCCGCGCAGCCCGTGGGCGACGAAACGCTGACAATGGCGCTCACCGGTAAAAACGAAATCGTCGGCACGCTCTACTACATGTCGCCCGAGCAGTTGCAGGCGCAAGGCAACGACCGTCAAATCGACGCGCGCAGCGACATCTTCTCGTTCGGCGTGGTGCTGTATGAGATGTTGACCGGCAAGCGCGCGTTCGATGGCACGAACATGGCGAGCGTGATCGCAGCCATCATGGAACGGCCCGCGCCGTCGATCAGCGATATCGCCCCCACGGCGCTGGACCAGTTGTTGAAGACTTGTCTGGAGAAAGATCCCGAGGATCGATGGCAAACCGCGCGCGATCTGAAGCGCGAATTGGAACGGATCTCGAACGCGCCGGAGTCTGCCGTGAAGGAGACCAACCGGTTGCCGTGGATCGCGGCGGGCGTTCTCGCCGCGGGACTGGTGGCGGCGTTGTGGAGTCTCTCGAAAACGCCTGCCGGAGTTACGAGCGATCGCGCGATGATGCACGTCGATATCGACGCGGGCCCGGACGAAGTGGACGATCCTGTCATCTCGCCTGACGGCACTCGATTGGTGTTCGTGGTCCGAGGCGCGAACGGTTCCCATCTCGCGACGCGGCGGTTGGATCAGGCCAAGACTTCGATCATCCCTGATACCAGGAACGCGCGATACCCGTTCTTCTCGCCCGATGGAAAATCGATCGGCTTCTTTTCCGATTACGCGGGTGGCCGGCTAAAGACTGTTTCGCTTGATGGCGGTACGGCGGCTGCGCTCGCCGACGCTCCCTATTCCGGCGGCGCTGTTTGGAGCGAAGACGGAACGATCACCGTGTCGTTTGACCAGTGGAATCAGGGCTTGTTTTCCCGAATCTCCGCCTCGGGTGGAACCCCGCAGCCACTCACAAAGCGCGAGGGAGTTGAGGCCCAGTTGAGCCCTCAGTATCTGCCAGGCGGCAAGGGCCTAATATTCACACGCAAGCAGGGTCTCGTTGGATACGGATTCGATGCGTGTGTGAAAGTGCCCGGGCGCGCCGAGCCGGAGATGCTCGTGTCAAACGCGATCGCGGCTCGTTATTTGCCAAGCGGCCATCTGGTGTTTCTCCGCCAACAGAAAATTTTTGCGGTGCGGTTTGACCTGGACCGGATGCAAACGGCCGGCGATGCGATTCCGATCGTGGACGACGTTTGGGATGGGAGAGGCGTCACACCATTCAGCATTTCCAACACGGGCGTGCTGGCGTACCGTCACGGAAACTCTGCCGATCGCTTTTTGATGAGTGTCGACGCGGCGGGCAAGCAGACGAAGCTGATTCAAACTTCGGGCGCTTATGTCACACCAAGTATTTCGCCGGATGGCACGCGGGTTGCCTTTGTGGACCTTGCAACCGGAATCGGGCGAATTCTCATTCACGATGTGACGCGGGGCGTCACCAATCGGCTCACTCTGGACGATCGCGCCCAAGGCCAGCCGTCGTGGACTCCAGACGGGACGCGTGTTATCTTCCTCGGCGGTAAGACGATCATGGCGGCTCGCGCCGACGGTGGCGGACAGCCTGAGCCGGTAGCGGGTTCCGAGGGCCTCTCGAAGGTGGTTATTTCGAGCGACGGCAAACTGGCAGTGGGCACGAGCGTAGCGAAAGATGCTGACATCTGGATCGCAACGGTTGAGCCTTCCGGGAATGGATACGGGTTTGGAAAGAGAGTGCTGCTAGCGGGTGGGCCAGGCCGCCAGGAGAAGCCGGTGTTTTCTCCCGACCGCCGCTTCGTGGCCTACATGTCGAACGAGACCGGAGTGTACAGAGTCTACGTCGTTTCTCTGTCGGCGGATGGATCGCCGGCCGGTGGCAAATGGCAGGTCTCGAAGAATGGAGGCTATGATCCGAAGTGGCCGGCCAAGGGCGGTGCCTTCTACTACGGCCTGGACGAAAAAATTACCGTGGTTCCGTACACAACACGGGGAGACAGCATTCTGGCGGAGCCGGGAGGGCAGTGGCCCGGCCAGGTTACCTCGGACTTCGAAGATGCCATGTTTGATGTAACGCCGGACGGCAAGCACGCGATCGCGATCATCGACTCGAACTCACAAAAGCCCGAAACACACGTCCGGCTCGTCCTGAATTTCGCCGACGAAGTCCGCCGGCGCTTGCCGAACGGCGCGAAGTAGTGTGGTAGAACTGGGGCGTGTATCGGATCCTGTTTTTGTCGGCCGTCGCCGCCCTCGCGCAGCCGGCCAACTTTGAGCGCGAGATCGACGCGAATGCGACGCACTCTCACTCCTTTCGCGCCGGAGCCAACCAGTTCGTTCTAATCACCGTGCATCAATTGCTCGGGCATGTCGACATCACGTTGCACGCGCCGGGGGAGAATTTGACGGCCGAAAGCAAACGCACCTACAACGGCGGCTATGAAAGGTTGGCGTGGATCGCGCCGGCGAACGGCGAGTTCAAGCTGGAAATCGCGCGGCCGGCAAAGACCCCCGCGAAATACCGCCTGGAGATTGAGATTCGCGATGGGAATGAAGTAGACCGCGCTCGCGCGGCGGCATATCGAACGATCTTCCAGGAAGTGCCCGCTTTGCAGAAAAAGCAAACCGCCGCGGCGATGCGCGAAATCGTGACGAAGCTGACCGCGGCCGCGGTGCAAGCGCAAGAAGCGAACGACCCGGAACTGGCCGGCTATGCGTTCGGTCAATTGGCATCCGCGCAGGATCGCCTGGGCGATAGGGGCGCAGCGCTGACGACGATCCCGCGATCGATCGCGGTTCTCAAGGACCTCCCTCACGAGCGGCATGGCTGGCTCACCGCCACAATCCATATGGGTGTCTATCAATCGCTCTCCGGTAATGCCGAGACAGCGTTCGCCATGATGAAAGGCGCACTTGCCCTGTCCCGCGAAGAGAACGGGAGAGACATTCATAGCGAGATGCTGGCGCTGAACGGCCTGGCCATCGGATCGAGCCGCCTCGGGCGGTACCAAGACACACTCGAATATGACCTCCAACTATTGAAACTTGCCAAGGAGCACATGCCGCCGAGCGACGTCGCGACGATTCTTGCAAACGTCGGCACTGCTTACGCGAATCTCGGAGAAAGGCAGCTGTCGATCGAGTCGCACGCCGAGGCTTTGCGGATCCGCCGCGAGGCCGGAGACCTCCGGGCGACCGCGTTTTCCTTGCGATCCATTGGCCGAGCGTATTCGGAAATCAACGAGGTCGCCAAAGCGACCGCGTACTTTCAAGAGGCGTCGGCGTTGTACATCAAAATCGGCGATCGTTTCGGACAATCCGACGTTGCCATGCACTTGGGCGACATGCATGCGAGAAATGGCGATTCAGCGGCTGCCATTCAGAACTTTGAAGTGGCCGTGAAGTTGCAGCGTGAGGGAAAGTTGCTCGGCTCCTTGACGCCGACGTTGAGTTATCTCGGCGAGCTGTACGCCCGAGAGGGGCGTTGGGAGCTTGCAAAAGCGGCGGCCGAAGAGGTCTTGGCGGTACAAGCCCAGACCAAAACCGCGACCGAAGGTCCAAGGCTCGGTGTCCTGTTGGCGCGGGTCGCCGAGCACGAAAACCAGATCGACAAAGCGGTCGAATATTTCAATCAAGCGATAGCCCAGGCGCGCCGTACGAAGAGGCCCGAGGCCGAAGTGGCGAGCCTTGTGGCACGGTCGGCGTTCCATCAGCGCCGCGGACAGTGGCAATCGGCGCTAGCCGATCAGGAACTCGCCCTCGCTATCGCCGAAAACGAGGCGAGCCGGATTGCGGCGCCCGAATCCCGCGCTACCTATCGCGCCTCGCGCGTGCGCCAGACCGTGGAGTTGGTCGACTTGTTAATGACAATGCACGAGCGCGAGCCGGGCGGCTTCTCCCGAAGAAGTGCGGCTGCTGGAGGCGGTGACTTCATCGCAGGCGAAGCTGTTTCGCGAAGGCGTTCCGGCAGCAGAGCGCAAGCGGTTGGAAGCGGAATTGACCAAGGCTGAATTCGCACTGGACCTGTTTCAGCGCGCATCGAGCCCTAAGGCTCCCGCGCTGTTTGAAACCTGGACCGAAGAGCGCACGCGTCAAGAGTTGGCCGGCGCCGATGGCGCCGTCATCACGTACGCGCTGGGCCCGAAGCGTTCGTTTGCCTGGGTGCACACGCGCGAGAGTTCGCGCGTTGTAACCCTCGCGGGCCGCAAGTTGATCGAGGATGAAGTCGATGCATTTCGGAAGTTGCTCGGGAAGCCTGCCTCGGCGTTAACGGCGGCGCGCGACGCGGCGGCTTGGACGGCGCAGTCGAAGAAATTGCATACAAGCCTGGTCGCGCCGCTGGTGTCCGCGATCGCCGGCAAGACGCGGCTGACGATTGTGCCCGACGGGGTGCTCGCGCAACTGCCGTTCGAAGCGATCGGCGGCTTGATCGAGACGCATCGCATCGCCTACGCGCCGTCGGCGTCGATTGCGGGTGCGCTGCGAAAACCGGCCGCCGAACGTGCGCGCACGTTGCTGGCGATGGGCGATCCTCTACTGCCCGGCGCGGCCGCGATGGCCCCGGTCCTGGAGCGCGGTTACTCATTCGCCCCATTGCCCAATGCGCGCGCCGAAGTGCAGTCAATCGGCAGGCTCTTCCCCGGCGGCACGACTTTCCTCGGCGAACGGGCCTCCGAGGAGCGGATGAAGAAAGAGGAGTTGTCGAGCTACCGGTATCTGCATTTCGCGGCGCACGGGTATTTCGACGGCGCGAACCCCGAGCGGAGCGGGATCGTCCTGGCCCCTGGCGGCAGCGACGACGGATTCCTGCAGGCGCGGGAGATTTCGAAGTTCGATCTGCGCGCGGATTTGGTCACGCTCTCGGCGTGCCAATCGGGCTTGGGGAGGGTGCTCGATGGCGAAGGCGTGCAGGGGTTGTCGCGAGCGTTCTTCCTGGCCGGCGCGCGGAGCGTCGTTGTCAGCTTGTGGAATGTGAACGACGCGGCTGCATCGGAGCTGATGCGGCGGTTCTACTCCGGCCTGAAAGCGGGCCTGCCGAAAGACGAAGCGCTGCGCGCGGCCAAGCTCGCGCTGAGGAAAGAACCGCGTTGGCGCCATCCCTACTATTGGGCGCCGTTTGTGTTGCAAGGGGATGCGGGCGGGAAGTGATCGATCAGCCACCACCCGAAAGGTGTGGCCAAACGCTTACAACTTCCTTACAAGTTTTTCCGCGGAATGCGTACAAACTGGGGCGATCCGGTTGTTTCGCGGGCCAACAGCTCCCATACCGGTTTAGCCCAACCTTCGCAGCTAACGGCGAAGAAACGCCGTAGGCCGGTTTATTTGCAACAGCAGGTTGCAAAAGGTCTGCACTACATTTTCAATGGAGCCGGGGCGACGGAAGGGGCCTTGGCA
>Ga0169931_10006780_pt1 | contig 17155 bp, 17 predicted proteins | sample Kivu_15m_20L_FD_129675 | JGI IMG/M metagenome (GOLD analysis project Ga0169931, IMG submission 129675) | Freshwater microbial communities from Lake Kivu, Western Province, Rwanda to study Microbial Dark Matter (Phase II) - Kivu_15m_20L... | ecosystem: Environmental > Aquatic > Freshwater > Lake...
ATCTCATCCGGATACTCCTCGAGTATTACTGCATCGCTACCTACGACTCCATTATCAGCATGAGTGTCTAGCTCCGCTCTCGAGTATCCTGAATTGATCACGTTTTGTACGAGTGACACTATCCGTGTAGGTACCTTGCGTACTTGAATATAACACATCTTGCGAAATTTTTGGTTCACATTCGCATCTGCGTCCTCTTCTTCATATTCCTCCATATTAAGATCGTATTCTTCCCCTTCATTGAACTGAACTCCTACTTTGGATACCTTCCTAAAACCTCCGCCCGCGGTCCTCTTATAAGCGTCCCCCGGAACTGTGCCGCCGTTTCCGAGATCCCTTGAACCTCTTCCACTAATATCTCACCCTCGCCCTCGACCTCTACCAGATAAATTCCGACCGCCGCGATTACTACGACCTCCACGGCCATATTGTGATTGATTATGGGCACCCCTATTGCCACGGCGTTTATTACGTGCTTGTGATATCTCGCCTCGTTCTTCGTAGCTCATTTTCTGCCACTGTGACTCAGGTATGTGGTTGGATTCGTGTGACGGTCCAGCGACTTGTGAAACCTGACGAGCTTTAGCGACAACATCCAAATCGGAATCCATAGCAACCGACCGTGATTAATTAAGACACGCAAGTTCGTAATTCTTACTAGCCTCTCTATCGTTCACGATAGCTATCTTAGCGGCTTTTAGATGCTCGCCTTCCATTCCATCCAGTAACTATTGCACCTTTCCTTCGTCCTTCGGCTCTAGATCAGCATCCCTTACGTCCGCCCATGCCTCATCCATAATCCTACGGTACGTAGCGAAGTCCAGGGATGCCTTCTTACCCGTATATTTCGTTTTTTTTATAACACTCCAAGCTGCGCTATTTCTAGTGAGTCGGTAAACACCGCCAGAAAAATGATTATCCATGGCGAGAAAAGCTCCACGGCCATCTCGGGTCGTCACATAAGGTCTGATGTAAACTTCTCCGACATCACCGAGAACCGATCCGTATAAGTATCTGAAAACGGTGCTGTTGTCGTCCTGGTATAATTTTTCCGTATGAGTAGTAGTATAGATCGGATCGTTTCCAGCATTCGGTGATACTTCTTGAGGCCGGACAACATAGGTAAGCGCTACGCCTTTCTTGCCCGTTATACCGTCTAAAAAATTGGTGAATTGAGCCTTGTACGTACGCCATTTGGATGTTTTGGTAAGTTTAGGTAACACTTGCTTTGGCTTGCTGGATGTTTCCTTATTCTCTACACCATCCATATGGTCCATCTCTGCAATCAAAACGGTTCTATCAATTAATGCGGAATCAACTGCGTTTCCCTGGGAAGTTAATCGTCGGATGTGATGATGGAGCGCCTTCAGTAGACTGACTTGCTGGACGGTATATGGGATCCACAAATTATCGAGGCGGGTGAAAATACGGTCCAGGGTATCCTTGGCCAGAGCTAAAAAATGTTCCAATAATGTAATCTCCTCTGTTTGAGTAATGTGGTTACAGACCACATTTGAGAACCCAAGGCTTGATAGTAAATCGGCTACGTCATTGGGGACGAGCTCCTCAGGTGGTAGGTTTGCGGCGCCTCGACCTCCTCGACCTCCTCGGCCTACTCGCCCCCCTCTTCCAAACATGACACTGAATGATAGACTAAAAGAATATAAGATAAATCAATGAGGATAATAAAATAAAATAAAATGTTGTATTGGGGTGATGGATAGACAGTGAGTCTATCATCAACGTATCTTTCTACAAATTATGTTATACAATCTATATAAGATATCATTGAATCACTTAGACCCTGCTCCGGGGTGATCCTTTTTGGATCTGCCACGTCAACATCAATATCATCACACAACGCACATCAACTACTGCATTCCTACATACATACACATACCCACACATTCTTTACATATGCCCCAGGTTTTTGCCCCTGGGGCGAAAAAGATCCGTTTGTTTTCAGTATGTACGTAGTTGTTTTACGTAATTTTTTGCCCCCTGGGCGCCCTGGGCCCTGGGCCCCTGGGGCAAATTTGCCCCAGGGGGTATATTTGAACTGAATTGCAGTAGGCACCCATTACTGTATGGTTCCAGATGACAAATCTCTCAGCATGAAGGGCCTTTGTTATTTTCTTCCTATATTTGGTTTGTATGCCGTTATTACTGAGATCCATGGCGAAAGGAGGGTTAGTTTTATTCTGTGGATTGACAATTTAATCAAACATCTCTGTCCCTTACACAAACGTGGTACTGTACATGTCACATATACTGTACTAGGCTAATTACCATTTAAAAACGTTTCAAGCATTTGAAACGAGCAGCCCCCTTCCCTCGACCTATATCCCAGCCACAGATCTCCCCGAGAACTTTTCTTGGTCCAACATTAATGGCATATCCTATCTAACTCGAAGTTTGAATCAACATTTACCTCAGTGAGTTTCATTTCTCGCTTTTCAGTTCAAGAACTCAATTGAATACTTTGACAGAGTATCTTTGAAATACATACACTGTATGTACTGGGAAATCTTTTAGATATTGCGGTAGTTGTTGGGCACACGCAGCTTTATCGAGTCTAGCGGATCGTATTAAAATCTTCCGAGCAGTGATAGGTGATATTGGTCCTGATATCAATTTATCAATACAATACCTTCTTAATTGTGGATCAAACTTAGCTGGAACTTGTCAAGGAGGATCATCATCTGGAGCGTATCAATTCATAAAACAAAATGGTTTCATACCCTATGAATCATGTCAACCATATTTGGCATGTTCTTCGGACTCAATAGAAGGGTTTTGTCCTTGGATTGATTCAACTTGTAATGCGATGAATACATGTCGTACCTGTACCAATCCATCGAAAGGTGGTGCTTGTCATCCAGTAAGTGCACTGCCTTTATTGTAGATAAGAAAACAGTTTTAAATATTTCTTCTCATGGAAACATTTGAAAAGATTGATATATTTCCTAATGCAACAATATCTGAGTATGGACTTTATCATAAAAATATCACGAGCATCATGATGGAAATATATACTCGTGGGCCAGTGACGGCAGGAATAGCTGGTTTCTATCTTAAAGATTATCAAGGTGGTATCATTTCGAATCACTCTTTCAAGGATGTACCTCCTACACATGAAATATCAATTATTGGTTGGGGTACGGAACAACGTACTAGAGAAAAGTTTTGGATCATTCGTAATTCATGGGGAGAGTATTGGGGAGAAATGTCTTTTGCTCGGTACGTTAACTTTGAGAAAAATGTTTTTAAAGCTCTTTACCATACTTACCATGCATACGATCATCGATTCAACTTGCTTGTTTTGTATGAAAGAGTTCAACTTGGTTATAATATATTAGGTATCGAAGATGAGATATCGTGGGCGACTCCTGGTGTTTACACAACTCATAATTTCCCTTGTTTTGAAGATGGTGCGAATTGTGATGGAATCCAATCGAAGTCTTATTCTCATGGATTGTACAGGGATCCATCCATTGAAAAAGTAGCATATGGACGATATCTTGCATATTCTACAAGTTCTAACAACTCAACTGTCTAGCATGGAACAGGGACGATTCTATACTAGTAAAATGAAGGCGCTTACAAGTTCTACTGTACTGCACCATCACATAGTTTTATGACACGGTTTCGTAATATTTTCGATTCGTATTTTCAAGTTTTATTTTGAGATGAAATGTTCCTCATCCACTTGATGAGAGTTTTCATTTTTGTACGTAATCCTCATTAAGGCTTGCATCCATTCTAGATGTAATTCTTTCTGTGAAAATAAAACCCCAAATGTCTCTATAACTTTGATACTGTAAATACATAAATAGATAGACTGTAATTTATTGAGTACTGTGTAAATACAAAATATCTAGAACTGTAGTTACAATCGATATAAGATGTACACTCGTACACCCTAAGACTATCCTGATCTTAGCCAAATCTTCGTAATATTAAAGTATGATGTTTAAGATCTACTTATAAAATCGTCATGGCAAAACACCCATCAATCGCTTCATCATCGCTAAATCAGTTAGATTCGATAATCATCATATAAGTCCCGTACACTTTTCATGGGCTACTACATCTGCTCATGTACATACTTATTCCGTAGTCATTATTTCTCGGGATCTGGCACGACTAAGGATTCCGTTCCTCTCTCTACATAGCGTTCACACTCGCACTCGCACTCACGCAAATCGCAACTCGCACGTAGATCCATCGTTTTATCCCCCACAGCAGCACAAAGACAAAGACAGATCATGGGTACAAGAGGGGGGAATAATTCTGTTCAAAGCTACCCCCTGCTACTTCCCATACACCATACATAATTAAGATAAATATATTCCCCTAGTTCTACAATGATTGTAGAAACAGAAGAAGTATTCGAATCCGAGGATCCTTATCCTGAATATAAAGTATTGAATGATGCACACGAGAAGGTAGCTGGCCGATCCATTTTATTTATTTTACAGGATCGGTCTATCCACTCATCTTCATCATGGAATCATCAATTTGGAAAAAGAAAGAGAAAAATTCCATATTTGCTTGAATCTGCAAAAGCTGCAACTTCACCTTCATCTGTTATTAGTGAGGAGGAGGATGATGATGATGGATGTAAAAATCCATTTTCTACGACGATGACGACCCGGACGCCAAACCAAACGAGTCGTAGCACTTCATCTCCCTCATTATCCTTGAAGGATATTCATAATATTCGTACCAAGGCCAATCATAATCACAATTCAGCCTTGTCTAAAATGGTTAATAATTACAAAACACGAAAATATAAAAACAGGCCGTATTCAGCAAATATTCTTCGCGAAATCATTCATTTTGTTGAAAAACAAGCCGTGTCTCATCCAAAAAGTTGTTATTTACCTCTACTTTCACCATCATCATCTTCAGAACGAGCTAATCACAATCATCGATCTCAAGGTACAGCAACTACAACCAGTACTAATAGTATGAATCCGACTGCTGTGTCTACCATAGCAATAGCTTTTGCTCCGAATGGACGAACCATGGCTTCAACACATGGAGATCATACTGTCAAGGTATCTTCTTGTCATAATGGACGTTTGATACGAAGTTTAATTGGACATTTGCGTACACCATGGACAGTCAAATATCATCCTACAAATTCAAATATTATCGCTAGTGGATGTTTGGGTTTTCAAGTACGGATTTGGAATTGGAATCATTCTTCTTCTACAACAGAAATGAATGATAATGAGGAGAATGATTCTTTTTTAGACTATGAACAAACCAAAGGTGTTTGTTTATATACTCTTCATTTACAAGATGCAGCTATTATTTCCATGAGCTTCCATCCATCTGGATCATTATTAGCTATTGCATCAGGAAATATGTTATTTTTATGGGATTATGCTCATGTCAGTGAAGGAGAAGTAAAGAAAAGGAGCGCCATGACATCAGGAGTAGTAAAAGATGAATCTTCATTGTCGTCATCATCACAAGATGCTACGCTGGATAGTCATGCAACCAACAATAACAACAGTCAAGATAATCCTACTCCGAACGCATCCAACAACAAATTTCTTCCATTCAACTTCAAGTATACATTGCGATGTGTCATCTTTCCACCTCATGGAAATACTATACTTGTGGGTGTTGCTAATCCAACAAATACTAATACACAAGGTCTTGATGTAGTAGATAGACATCGTAGACAAGATAAAAAAGGATCAAGTTATTCTCTATGTATGTTAGACTTTGATATCCAAGATGCATATTCTAGATTAGCTTCAAAAAATCCAACGGCTTCATTAGGTTCAATGACTGTACTGAAAAATGTTCGTATCATCATACCTAGAGTTTTATTGTACAATGATGGTGGATTAGATGTATCATATGATGGTAAAACCGTATGTGCATGTGCTGAATACTTATTACCATATGGTACAGAGTGCGTCATGGATATGCCAGAAAATCGTAAACATGATGACTCTGATGATGAAGACGACGACGAGAAAGAAGAAGATAAAATGGAGTCCGATTCTATGGGTGCCTTTTCAGAACAAAGTGTCCATGATAACAAATCAAACATCTTTGATTCACCAACTCGTCAATCGTCTACTGCGTCTACAGATATTGTTGATGAATGTAGGACTCCACCTCGTATTGGTGATAATGGACTTGAGTCGATGCCTCCGCCACCATGTCCTCCTGCGGGGACGTTGAGAAGGTATGCTCTTGAGGCAGCACATGAACGAAGATTACGCTTACAGTTCGCTCGACCAAAATCCACTGTTGTATCTGAGGAACAACTTGAAACAGCAATTCAAACAAGATTAGTCCCTCATATAGTTACTGTGAATATTGACTCAACGTCGCCATCAAAAACCTTGGGACAAGTATTAGAAGCAGCTCCGTTGAGTGAAAGTAAAGCTCCTGGTGTAACCTGCGTCAAGTTTAGTCCATCGACAGAATATTGTTTACTTGGATTTGGTGTTCGTGACAAGGAAAACACCATAAATTCGAATGATGATCATTCTGTTCATCCAGTTATCTCAATTTATAGATGTAAAGGTACCATGGCGCACGTTTCTACAGCTTTCAGCTGTGATGATGATGTGAATATAGCATTGTTTCATCCAGAGAGTGGTCATGGTATGGTTTACGGTACAAAGCAAGGTCGAGTGAAAGTTTTGGCTACCATGCCGTGGAAGTAAAAGATTTTATAATGAGGATTGATAGTAAATAGTGTTGATTCAGTGTGGCAACATCAATGTCTATAATAAAGTTTCTTATAACGAGGAATGTTTGTAAAGAGTTTTTTTTTTCAATATAAAGATCTATAATATCTGTACAGATTTCTACACTAATTTATATGAAGTCTCGTGTGAGAAAAAAAATATTCCTTATTTCACGTATTCGTCACTGCCATCAGAGCAGTCAATAACACCATCTGCGATACGTGAGGGAAATATGATAGCGCTACCATCAATGCACCGAAAGCTGGCTTGACGTATTAAGATATGAGAGCAAGCAGCGGTGTTCGGCTCATCTCTTCCATCATCGCAATCACAGTAATCATCATTAAGAATACCTTTTGATTGATCTTGACAAATTATTACCGGTTTAATATATGTAATTGACTCTGACTTTGCCTGAGGTGTGTCGATGTTTACAGCAGATTGTTCTATGGATCTCATTCTTTTATCATGTCTATGGCTAGGCTTACTAAGGATAATAATAGCTACGATTACAAAGAAGGAAGGTATTGCATAAAGAAGGGTAATTGTAATGATTGGGCGGTATCGTTTCCGCCTTTTAATTGGGGTTAATGTTTGAGTGCTATTGAACGTCGGGAGTATCGTCGATTTACGACGACGAAGGCCATTAGAAAGATTCTTCATACGCCCTCACCATCAAAGTCCTATGTATAAAGACCGAGCTCAATAGATCATAATTGTAGTTTAGTTTAATCATAAATCATTATGTTGGTTTTGTAGACTTGATAAAAAATGTGGATTTTAAAATACGCACACGTAGTGTCCTACGTACTATTAGATCATTCAGAAATGCAATTGTGAAGTCTCAACAACATCACACGAACAACCTCTCTTTGGGATGAGGCTAAGCACATAGGTTGCGTAATAGTAAGCCCACGTATGGCAGGCCACACTGGATTGCACGAACATTTATTGATACACAAAACGCTTTCTAAGACCAATGTGGAAGATTTGCAATTATTATTATCAGGGCATTATATACTTTGAAATCGTCCAGGCCAGCGTTGAGGTCAAAAACTATAACAAGAAATCAAAGAGATGGGATACTTGCAAAGCATAGCTGGCCTGCAGTTCGAAATGAAGCCTAGTTCATATATTTTGGGAAATAAATTGATCGATAAATCAACGCTAGCTTAAAGAAGATAAAAATCTGTTAGGTCAGAGTTCTAAAGACACGTTCGTAGATAAAATTAAATATTATAAAATATTAGACTCTCAATGTATAGCTCTTTACGCTTGTACATATCATTCTCTAATCGAATATGCAGAAATTTATTAACCGATAATGCGTGTGCCTTGCGATATTACCATTCCACTTTGGGACTGGAGCCGTCAGAGACACACTTACGAAGATCAGGACATAAATGCTGTTCCACCAGCGCTTAAGGCTGAATCAGGTGTCCTTCGAAAGAAACGACGATCTTGATTATCATCTCCTTCATCATAAGGGTTCTGTATCAGATCATATAGCTCAAAAAGTTTAGATTCGTCATTTGGCTCATTTTTTAATGATGCAAAAAATGACGACTTGATAGCATAGGCTTTCGAGTAAGCCTCTACCAATAAATGTTCTCTCAAAATATACTTTGGATTCGATATCCTCATCCGCTCGGCTGCAGACAATGGTTTCTCATCACTTTGTGATAACCGTATTGACGTCCCATCAGATGCATATGCAATTTCAAGGGCTTCTCTCCATGACTGTATCCACTGTATGTACTTTATTTTGTCATTTTCTTCTAATGGCGAGTAAAATGGGCTCGACCCTTGGTTCTGATTCTCATCACCGTTAAGGAGCTGAAACATCTCTTCATAGTCTTTAGCTTCTATGTGCAATGGAAAATTTCGAGCAACCAACATCAACCGCCTCCAGAAAAGAGTCCAATCCACTCGAGTTACTAGGAGCAAGGGCTCAAGGCTCTCCCACAATTCATCAGCGGAGACATCTCTAGGATGAAAACCAAGTTTGCTTCTGAAAGTCATGGACACTTTCTCCTCGAAAATTTTTTGACCCTTACTCATTAGTTCATCCTTATATTTCTGAGCTTCTCGTATATTCTCACTATATCCTTCAATCAGAGGCATGACACTTGCAACCAGAACAGCCCAGTTAACATATCCAGCCTTAGCTTGATTCATGAAGCCGAAATGATCTCCACTTCCAGTCCATTTCGCATATAGGGGATGGTACTCATCTACCCACCCAAAAGGCCCGTAATCTTAAAAGCATGTCAAGAGTGTATCAAGGTGACGTACGGAATGAGATGATGACATCAAAAGCAAAAATCATGACACAAATTCATGAAGCCAGCATACCCATAGTTCGACCGGCAATAAGGCAATTATCTGCATTGAAGTTCCCCTGTACAAATCCAACACGAATCCAATTCGCAACAAGGGTGGAAATATTTTCTAGACTATTTTCTAGGAGGGCTTTGGAAGCAGATGCTACGTCATTGTCCTTGTGGAAGGGATGATAACACTGAGATGGGAATTCTCTGTAGCATGCATGCCATAGTAGTTGTTCTAATTCATGAAATTCTGCACTGTTAATGTTTGGTTTTGCATCTTCTTGTATCAAGTCACGTGTTGCTCTACGAGCGAATAAATCAATATGACCAACTCGAACAAAACTTGGGGACACCCGACATGTGATCGCACATGGTTCTTGAATCATAATATTTGGATCATTTTTTATCTGAGCCTTTAATTGCGCCAAAATCATTTTACGATCTTCAAGAGAATATTGACTTAATCTGGGATCTTGAATATCAGGTAAGCCTTGTCTTTTACTATCTTCGGAATACCATGGTCGATTCACCTTATCTCCCGAAACGCCATCACTAAGAATTAAACTCAATGCCCTTGTGGTGGAAATATTTAGATGATGCATAGCTTCACTCGCTAAAAACTCACGGATGGATGATCGATATACAGCTCGACCATCTGCACCACGACAAAAGGGAGTAGGACCCGCACCTTTGAGTTGAAGTTCATATCTTTGTGGTAGACCATCATGAGACAAATCTGATGGCGATAAAACTTCACCAATCGATATAGCTCTACCATCTCCATAACCATCTCCTGTACCATAGGGACAGTTCGATGTATAACGAGTCCCCATGATGGATAAAGCATACGGTGTAGCCCAAGTTGCAATCTTATCATCTACAGTAGTACCTCCTGTAATTGCATGAAATGCGCGGTCGACATCTCCACTGAAGAATAGCGTAAATTCTGGAGAATGTACATCTGTAGGACTGAATCCCAGCCTTGTTGCCATGTCTGGAGAATGAATTACAAGACGGGGATTTTTTAAAGCAAGTGGACGAACAGGGACATAATGTCCATTAAAAACAGGGCGTTTCACGTTGTTAGAGTGTCCATCATCAGTAGCTCCAGCTGTTTTCTGTGACTTGATACGATTCTCTGGTGTTTCAGGGGACAAATGTTTGATCCAGCTATGATCAAAATGATTCCATAATGAATGAAGTGGATGTGATGTATCCTGTTTACTGTCACTTTCCTCATTGTTTGGCTTGGATAAGTCGGCGGTGTTTGTGATTGTAGTTAAGCTATTCACTCCATTCTGATGAGCAGCAAGGGCCGTGATGAAGGAGGTTTTATTCATGAGGCCTGGATGGACTGCCGAAACAAACGAGTATTGTCGATGTGACGTCCAAGCTGACGTGGTGCTTATGAGTGTTATTGTGCTGCAAATCGAGAGAGGAAATCGACAAACGATCCGAAAGTGACGCATCGCCTTTCAAAGACCTCAGGTACGTTTTAAGCAGGTTCGTATGAATGCTAGAGAATGTTGACTTTGATGGGCAACAAAGAAATAATCTAAAAGGTAGAAATACTGGTTGCTGTGAATAAATGACTGAGTCATGTCAACTCAACGACTATCATATTCATTGTTATACGTGCTCGCTTTTTAAATGAATGTACAGTACAGTATGTACTGTAGGTACCATCATAGCCATAGCCAGGGGAGGGATTTTTTTATTTGTTTGTGTTTATGTATCATGTTCGTTTCAAATTTTAACACGTGAATTTTATTGAGGTACATAAATAATATTCCACTCGCAAAATACAGATTTCTTTCTCTCAGTATACATCAACACTAACGCTATTACATACTATTCCCATAAAGAGAAAAATGAGCAATTACCAAATTCTTAGAAATGATTTTACGAAAGATCATGCTCAACATGCTATACAATTGACTTTACAATACATTTCACAAGCCATGAAAGAAAAAGATATTTGTATAAATTTGAAAAAGGAATTCGAGAGTAAATACCATGATGAAAGTTGTTGTTGGCAGGTTGTTTGTGGAGAAATATTTGGATGTTCCTTAACTCACAAAACGAAGAGTGTTATATCCTTTCGAGTGACTCAATTAGATTCCATATTATATGTGTTTATGTTTCAAAGTGCTTGATATTCATCGAGGTGAGAGTATATGTGCGTGTATATATGTAGTTACACACATGCGTATGAATATCTTCTGAATCAGTAGATTTCATAAAAAAAAACAATAGTAAATAATTATAAACGAATCAAAAAAAGAGATATGCACATTTTAGGATTGCATAATTCGTATTCGAAGAAAGTCATCTACCGTTTTCGAAACAATGGGTAGTACTCTCCATTCAGGACATTGCAGTTGTGAGACTTGTGGTTTCATGTATTGCGATGGTTCCTCAACATCTACTTTACATTTCTTCGAAGCCAGAGGATGATTGTGTGCCACGGCTACTTGATGAGAAAACCAAAGTGCAGAGTCACACATGGAAACGACTAGTTGATCATTTCTCGACTGGGCCTCCCTTTTCGTCTTGCGTAGCATCACATTAGCTTGCCTTATGCGATTGGCTTGGATAAAATTGTATGCCTCATTGATTGTGCACTTGGAGGCTAAGCTCATATCTCCCAAGGCATAGGCTACTTGACGCTGCCATCGAGCAAGTTGTATAGCCTGAGACAAGTATCGACATAAGAAGTAACCCCCACCTAGTGTTGCCATGTAGGCATTGATGCTCTGAAGTTTTATCAGATAGTTCTCCCATCGTACGAGTGAGGAAGTAAATATTCTTTCAGGATATAGTGGTCGAGACGATGCTGGTGATGGATATGGTGGAAGCAAAATTAGGGTCAGATGAATCGAGGGAAAATTCATTTCCCTACAAGTATCCAGACATGTGTTGGTTTTAGATTGATAGAATGCAGTATGAAATACAGGATTCGATGGTCTCAGCGGAAACGTATGATACCTGTGAAAGCACAATTCCTCTTGATTCCAAAATTCTGTATGTGTGAACGATTGCTGTCGTACATCAAATTCGTTGTCGATAAACACCGAAATGGCCTTGATGGCAGTATCGGCTTTAGATTGAAAAAACAAAGGAAAAAACCCTTCCCAAAAGATACGTTCTCCAAGGCATTGAACATGCATTGAAAAATGATGATTTTCAGCGAATTGTTCCGTTGTGGCTATACTGCTACCGAGACTAATAATAGGTTCTTGTTGAAAATGACGTTTCTCCAACACGAGTCGATTGTAAGTTGAACAATGTCTCGGAACAACTATTCGCACCATGAACTTTGGAGCCATCGAAATTCCAAAGCTCCACCTTGAGCGCGAATTAATAGCTTTCTTCTTTCGTAAACTCATCCTTCGTTACAATCATCACATTTGAATCAAAGGAGATCTACAACTTGGCGTCTACAGTATATATGACAAAGTAGTCAAAGTATGGTTTTTGGGATCATATACATTTCCAGCAGAGAGTAGGACGTGCAGTAGGAGTGTACCTACATAGCAGTTGTAACCCTATGTAGAGCTAGGCTACTGCACTGTAGGGCTACTTCTTTGCATCATTTCATCCGATTCAAATCATCCCAAAGTAACTTGACGATCAAAGGTTCATGGAATGTTGGAGGTCTGGACTATGGCGAGACGTATATTGAGCGTATATTCACTGATCTCCGCACTTGGCCATTCTGCTTTAGGCTCATTTGTTGGACAGAGCATACATTCAAGAAATAGCTTGACTAACATACAGTCTTTTCGAAAGCTTAGGATGTCAAACAATAGATCAACATATGATGAAACAAAACTTATTTCAAGAACGAATTTCATACAATCAGAAATGAAATCATCTATTCTCTCTTCGTTGTTGATACAAATCTTCCTGCAAACTAAGGTCACTTGTAATGCATTTGATGGTGGCGTTGGAGGTTTAGGAAAATCAAAACCAGATACGGGTGTTGTATTTGCGAACTCTGATCTTCCCCTAACAACGACAGGAGGAGGGGGGACAGCAATTACTACTGAATTACTGAGTCCAGATAGAAAAACGACTGCACTTGTATCCTTTTACGCACCATGGCCATTACTACGTTCGACGAATGGTATTGAATCACGTGATTTGTCGAATCCTGAAGCAACATTTCTCCGTGTTGCACCCGCCGTTAGTATTCCTGATGGTAGTAACATCAACATGGATGTTTCCAATATACCTGCATCTTATTTTGATCAATTTATATTTGGTATCAGTGGCAAGTTTGGAATGTATGGTCCAGTTACTGATTTGAAAGTCAAAAAGGTCATTGATAAACAAGCTTCTAGTATATATCTTGCAAGTTTTACTACTTTGTAAGTTTGAAATTGCCTTTGAGACCATCAAGCATTTTCATTTCATTTATCATAGTATACTTATTATATCATCTTTTCTGAAATATTAACGTTTCTAAGAACTCCTGCTATGAGAGAAAGTGAACGTAAAGCATACATATCTGTGTCGATTGTGGGCAATGGGGTATTTATGCTCATCACAAGTTCAACTGCTTCACGTTTCAAGGCACAAGATACAGTACTTAGAAGAATTGCAGATAGCTTTTCATGTGTAGAGGCTCCTAAATCCAATTTTCGAAGATAGAATTTTCACACTTGCACTTACAATTCTTGAGTAATGATATCTTAACATAATTTAGAACATATACCAAATTTTATGATCTTTGAAAGAAACATTTGCCTAATCATGATAGTATAATTAAGACCTAACTAGTATCGACAACGGGTATAGTTATAACTCATAATAGATATTATGTGAAGATGCTTCGATAGACTTGAGTAATAGATTCAATTGACATCAATATGATCATGGCATGTGGAGCAGTTCTGGTGTAATATGCCGAGAAACCTCCATAGAACCCAAGTGGTCCTTCTTTTTGAAAGATTTTGGTGGCGCAATCTATGATACCACGATAAGGGAGTTGTCCAGTCTCAATACTTGGTTTTTGAGCCATGAGCCTAGATTTTATGAGATCAAAAGGCAGCGAGAAGAATGCTGCAGTGAAGCCCTATGTATATGATGAAAGGTGAGGGAAATCATTATCGATTAGTTTTATGGCCATTTACAAATTAACATTAACATGAACTTACGGCGATAGCCGAGGAACCCAACTGCGTAGTTAAGTTCGGGCCTTTCTCCATGGGATCATTTGTAATCTTTGCGACCATTTCCTTAGCTTGATCATAACAAGCTAACATTCCTACATTCATGGACATTCCTCTGAGAATGTTAGGACCCCTATTAGAACAAGAGAGAAGTAAGCTATCAATAACATGCAACCAAAACAGAATTGTATTTGCGATCAAGAACAAAAAAACTTACAATCCTTTATACAGAGCAAGAAATCCTTCTTCTCTACTTGTTCTCATTAAAGCCTAGATGAGAAAAAAGTTTGAAATATCATTCATTGAAGTCGACGATGTGTAATTCCTTCTTCGGCAACTTACATCAAACACATTCTTGTAATTTCGTCGCTCTGATTTTGGAGCCATAGAATCTGATTGCAAACGAACCAATGCCACATCAAACGGTGTTCCAATACAAACTGCGACACTTCCACTTGCCATCCCACTTAACGTTTTAGCTACAAAATTTATCGGCTTTCCATCATTCCATTGTACGAGTTTATCACTGAATGTTCTATGAAGTCCAATACGAGATGTCCCGTAAACAAGTTGACGACCTATCGCTGCATCAACACCCTTATAAATACTCATAACACCATCTGAATTAGCCATATTTTTGATTATAGTAACAAAACTTGGAATCGGTTTTCCTGGATTGAGTTGTCCATACAGTTGCATCCTCACTTTTGCGAGATCGATGGGATGAATGACGATGGACGCGAAAGATGCAGCTAAGCCACCACAAACGAAGGGCTCAGCAGCTTTAGCAAACGATGAGTCTTTAGTTTCGGATACCATCTCTGATGCAAAGGTTGCCCGTTTCCCTTGATTACGGATATGGATTCGACTTTTGGGTCACAGTGGCACGTTTACAGTTCAAACAGAATCCGCGAATCCGCCCTGTAAAAGGTAAAAGGCTCTCTCATTTGTACGGAAGAATTGTTTTTATCAACGCCTAGTCGGCTTTCGGGGCATGTATGTAGAGAAATCTACTGCATTTGTTTGAAAAAAAATTTCCACACGTTCTACGTTGGCCTCGTCATCCCTTTTATCATCACATCATCACCGTCTTTGGATTTATATGTATCGTTCGCCTTTCGTATAAAAGTCTTACTTTCGATTACATATCCAAAACATCAAAGAATATCTTTACAATGCTAGGAGAGGTTGCGAAACGAGCCCGAACTGATGACACCACGGCAACAGATATCAATTTGTTCCAAACCCTCGACCCACACATAATTTCCGACAAGGAAGAAAACAAAGACGACGAAAACAACACAAATGATATCCCACAGCCATTGGAACGAGATGATTATGAAGGTATTATAGATGAGGCTTACGATGAACTCAATCAGGCAAATGTTTCCGAAACTGCAAACGAGGAGATGGAAATCAAAAGCAACCGTGCGTCTACTTTACGTTCTTTATATCCTCAACTTGAGGAGTCACTCACGAATATCCGAGCAACAACCAAGACGTTGCTAAATGCGGTTGAACAGTATGCGAAAGAGATGGAGTCCATCGAGATTGATTACATTCGTTGTCGTGCAAGTCTGCGCAAGGAAGCTTGTCGTTTAGATGAAGTGGCACCGGACGTTTCACGTGTAACTGATTGCTTTTCGAACTTGAAGCAAGGTTCAGAAGACCTTCTCCAATAGCCTTGTTCCTTATCTTCTTTTGGATCATATTGTCCATTGGTACAGATTTCTTACTTATGGAGATAGATTTTGTCTTGTATCTCTTATACGTATTCGGTTCCTCTTCTCTGCTCTGATATTTACTGGATGCGACCAGTCATTTATCTCATCATCATCAAAAGATAATAACTTTTATGCTTTGACTTCATACGTTGTAAAATATAACTTATAAATATTTAAACATTCCATTTGGCTGATTCATATTCCCAACAATTCCAGACAAAGCCCAGGTCGGTCAACTGTTTTATTCGCTCTTCATTCAAATCATTTCTATCACCTAAAAGAAATGCCTTGTATAATTTTCTTTGAGTGCAAACCCAATTACCCTACTCATACAAAAGGCCAAATAAAGTTGAGAAAAATGATAAAGCAAAATTAATTAAATCCCGTAGACCTTTATCTTGACGTACCAACTGCCGATTCATAGAAAATTGTGTGGGGACCAAACAATGCCCCATTTGTTCTTGAAATTCCTTCAATTCCTGTAGACGTAAATCCCAAAGATTCTCACGCGGCGTCCAACAGAAATGAATTGAATCGAGATATTGAATTCTTTCTTTGGTCAAAGACGATTTTTCACCAAGATCATATTTCTTCTTTTCGTGACGTTGCCTTGAAGCCCAAGCGCCTAAAGGTGTATGTGATGGGAGCTTGTGCGTATCTCCATTATTTCGGTCAATGTAATCCTTCAGTTGTTGAAATCGTGTCAACCAAATACTGTTACGTTTAACCTGTATGCTATGACAAGGACTCTCAGTGCTAAATCGTCCATCCCAACGAAAACCAATTTTTTCTAGAATCAATATTCGTTCAGGAGTCAAACTTGATTTTTCACCCATATCATATTTCCGCCACTGTTGACGGATTTTATTCACAAAGTTTCCCAAGGTAGGATTGGCCGTATATCGTTTTGGTACTAAACAATGACCATTTGTATCTTTAAAGTGTTGCAATTCTCGTAATCGTTGGAGAAAAGCTTCACCATATATATCAGGATCTAGTAAATCTATCCAGCAATTTCTATTACCATTTATAGAATTTATATTTTGTGTATTCGCATGAGCATACAAACGGGTGGCGACTATGGAAGTAGGAAGGTTATACTGAAAGCCTGAACAGATTTGAAAAAATCCCAGAAAGATAAGGATCATTCCTCGAGGCGACCACATTATTGTGAAGTTTGCTGTTACTGTTGATCGCTA
>Ga0169931_10006783_pt1 | contig 17152 bp, 16 predicted proteins | sample Kivu_15m_20L_FD_129675 | JGI IMG/M metagenome (GOLD analysis project Ga0169931, IMG submission 129675) | Freshwater microbial communities from Lake Kivu, Western Province, Rwanda to study Microbial Dark Matter (Phase II) - Kivu_15m_20L... | ecosystem: Environmental > Aquatic > Freshwater > Lake...
ATTTTATTATATATATTTTAATAATTAGATAATAATAAAATAAATAATTAAGCGATTTTCGTTCCAACGAACGATTCGCAAAATCTTTTCAATGAAAAGTAAGTTCCAGAAGTGCTGTAAGCCTAAAATGGCTTACAGCACTTCTGGAACTTACTTTTCGAGTGTCGGATTTTGCTAATCGTTCGTTGGAACGAAAATCGCTTAATTATTTATTTTATTATTATCTAATTATTAAAATATATATAATAAAATTAAATATTTATTTTAAATTGACTTGGTAAGCTACGCTTGGGTATCAAGCCATGTAAAATTTTTATCATTACGTAAACTCTAGATTCATTTAATCAACGATATGATTTAGGTAACACTGATTTAGAAGTGAACACCATACTAAATCCAGTCCACAATTACAAATATAAAAAGTACCTATACCTCAATAGAGACAAACAATCTAATGAATTTACAACTAATTCTTTAAAACTTGCAGGACATAGTATATTTAAATAAATTAAATTTTTATTTTAAATAATTTTTCATTTATGTTTTATTATATTATCGATCTCTTATTTCTTATTGTTTGTTTAACTAAATTATTCAAATTTTCTTTTTTTAATTGTATAAAGAGCAATTTATTAAAGCTTTTGCTTGACAATTTTTCAAATGAGTTGACTCAATATCGAAATTTCCATTTATATTCAATTTATTTAAACACATTTGAGTTACTTGTTCTCTGATCAAATTATGAGATATTGTTTGTTTAGTAACTGGAATACTGGCAAATTCAGAATCTTCCACATTGTAACTGTATTTCTCTATTGTTGATGTAGAGGAAAAATTTTGGGTATTTTTATTAGCTTCGAGATTCTTATCTGAAGAATAATTTGTTCTTGACATTTAATTTAATTTTTAGAATTATGTATTTATTAAATAAAATTACTAATATTAATTTAAATAATTTACTCTATATAAATTCTAATATATATAATAACATTTCCATATCTTATATATGAAGAAAAGATTCAAAATATTTAATATAGAAGAATGTCTATTTTAGAACTGTTTGATCATTTTGTTCTGTTGATTTAGTTTCTATGTTTTCTAATGGTTTTGCTTCGTTTTCCTCAGTAGATTCCTCCTTCTTTATCTCGGAATTTTCTTCTTTCGATTTTTCAGCTTCTTCTCTTTCTAATTTATCTTTTTTCCTGATTTCAATTTCTTTCATATAATCCTTAATTGATTCAGTCATTGGAAAAGGTCTTTCTCCTAAAATTCGGACAATGTCTAATAAATCGAGAGTTTCTTTTTCTAAAAGTTCTGTTGCAAGTTTTTCGATTTCATCTTTATGTTTTCTTATCATCTGTCTTGTTTTTTCGACAGCATCGTTGATTATTTTATTAGTCTCTTGTTCAATCAACTAGAAAGTTAAAAATTCTATTCTTACAGTTTCTGTTGCAGGTGAATATGGCTTAGATAATTCTGATTCATCGCTTCTGTTGTATGTCATAAGTCCAAGATTACTCATTCCGTACTGTGTCACCATAGCCTTTGCGATTGAAGTGACTTTTTGAAGATCATCACTCGCGCCGGTTGTAATTGTCTTGAAAAAATATTCTTCTGACATCCTTCCTCCCAATAGGCCACAAATAAGATCTTCTAAGTGTTCTTTGCTTCTTAACTGGATATCGTCTGGAATAAATTGTGCAAATCCTAAGGCCCCCTTAGAACGCGGGATAATTGTTAGCTTGACTAAAGGATTACTATACTCCAAGAACCATCCAATAACCGCATGCCCAGCTTCGTGATATGCTACTGTTTTTCTTTCTCTCTCAGAAAGTAATCTTCTTGTCTCAAGTCCAGCAATTATTCTATCTACAGCTTTTTCAAAGCTTTCAGAATTAACATGTTCCTTATTTTCTCTAGCAGAAATAATAGCTGCTTCGTTGACTAAGTTAGAAATATCTGCTCCACTGAATCCAGGAGTGAGAGTTGATAATCTAATTGCATATTCCTCTATTGATTTAGTTGGATCTAATTTAATCTTTTTGAGATAAATTTTAATGATTTCCTCTCTGTCTTTTCTATCTGGTAAACTGACCTCTATTTGTCTATCGAATCTTCCTGGACGAAGTAATGCTGAATCGAGTATATCTGCTCTATTTGTGGCGGCTAAAACTATAACATTAGATTCTGTTCCAAAACCATCCATTTCTACAAGAAGTTGATTTAGTGTATTATCTCTTTCATCGTGACCTCCGGTAAACTTTCCTCCTCTTTTTCTTCCAACAGCGTCGATTTCGTCTATGAACAAGATGCTTGGGGATTTTTCTTTAGCTTTTTTAAATAAATCCCTGACTCTAGCAGCACCTACTCCTACAAACATTTCTACAAAATCGGAACCTGAAATAGCGAAAAAAGGTACTGCTGCTTCTCCTGCAACAGCTTTGGCTAGCATTGTTTTTCCTGTTCCAGGGGGGCCGACTAAAAGTGCACCTCTAGGAATTTTAGCACCTAAATTGTGATATTTTTCTGGTCTCTTTAGAAAATCAACGAACTCTACAACTTCCTTTTTAGCTTGCTCCATTCCAGCAACATTTTTAAATTTGACTTTGATCTTTTGTTCTGTTCCATATTCTTTAGCATTAATTTTTGAATAATCGAACATGTTATTAAAACCTCCAAAACCACCCATATTTTGAGATGAATCAGACTTCTTCTTCTTCCCAGCTAAATTTTTTGATTCGAAACCTTTTCCACTTTTGTACAATTTATAAATACAGAAAACGAAACATGCAAATGCAATACTTTGCATAGTGGAGTTGTCTTCAGTTGAGTATAAAGAAGGAGTGGAAGTTAATTTGATCGGAATGAATTCATTTTCTTGTGTGTGGAGTTCATATTGCCTAGTTTCTAGGGCTTTTAGGAATTGCTCATAATTAAGGATAGTCAATTTTGCAATTGTATCATCTTTAAGTTCAATAATAACATTGAAAAAGCTATTTGTGTTCTTATCTTTAGTAATTTCAATTGATTTGATCAACTTTTTATCGACTTGACTGTTAAATTCGTTTATGGAAATTTCCTTTACAGTTTTTTTGTTTTGTGAAAAAATAAAATAGGCTATGGAGATTACAGCTCCTGCAATGTAAGCATAATTTTCTTGTATAAATTCCTTAAGTAGGTTCAATTGATCTTTTTTATTATTGTTATTTTTATCATTTTTATTTTCTTCGTTTTTGTTGTCCTTTTCATCATTCTCTTCATTTTCCTCATTCTTATTTTGTTTTTCTTCCTCAGGTTTTTTCGGCTCCTCTTGGGCTTCTTTTTTCTCTTCCTTCTTTCTATAAAACTTTTCGAAACCTTTAGGGGGAACTTTTTCGTTTCTGTCTTCTGGGTCTTCTTTTGGGTTTTTTTCGTTTTTATCGCAGAATTTATAAGAATTAGTCTGTATAAAGTAATTTGATTTTGCTTGTATTCTAGGCAAAGTTGATAGAAGCATTGGTTTATTCACTTGAAAGAAGGGAAAATTACAATTTTTGTTTAAATAATTTACAGACACAGGTTTAAAATTCTGCGTGATTTGTTTTTTGAGTTTGAATAGAGATTTCATTTAAAAATATAATCTAAAATAAATATAATTATTAATATATTAAAATAAAAAAAAATTACATACAAGTAATTACTATAATTAAGTTATATTAATTATTAATAAAAATATTATAAATTTTTTTGATCGTGTAAAGCGTGTGTAAAATTCAAATAGAATCATTCATTAGGGACTGTAATAAAACTCCTTTTTCTGTAGCCAAACTATTTTCGAAAATGAGTAATTTATAATCCTCTGATATATCTATTTCTTGTAACATGTCGAAAAATTCTTCATCGTTTATTTTTAAAGGAAACTTTTTCAAGTTTTTCAAAACGTCATAAACAGGGATACTCATAAGATCTTTTTCTTGAATTTTTATAATAGATAAACCAACTTCGTATAGAAAGACTTCACCTTTAAAAAGATAAATATCCCATATTCGCAAGAGTGTTTCATATTTGAAGGTCCTGTAAATATAAAGATTCATAAATTACTTTATAAAAACATTTTCTATCCAATTGAAGAAATATAAGGAAGTAGATATATCCAGTCTTGCAAAATGTTTAGAAACGGCAGGAACGTATACTTTAAGTAATTTTTCAAAGAAATCAATTCTTGTTCTTATCTATGTTAGTTATTATTTTTATATTTTACATATAACTCATCTCTGGTTAAAAATTTCATCATAAACCCAGGAATCGCAAAGTTTATCAAGCATACGAATGCTGAATAATAATTATCACTGTTTAGTAACAATATCGCGCTTAAATATGAAATCTGTTTTGAATATGTTATATCTGGTCTGATTAATGTAAAGACCCTGACTGTTTTGAATAAATCATCCATAAATTCATTTACATCGAATTTGTTTTTTATTATTTCCGCTTCTAATCTTAATGTTATTTTATATATATCGTTTATTATCTCGTTGAAAATAGGATCATCACTCACATGGATTTTGTGCTTAAATTTTCTTAGAGTTTCAAAATTTGGGGAATTTTTTAAGTTTGGGTTTCCATTTTCGAGTTCATCTTTGTTTGAAATTCCTAAGTCGTTTTTTTGATAATATTGTAAAATCTCTTTAAAATTAATGGATTCTATTTGCTTTAGATAAAAATTAAAAAGATTTTCGGTAATAACAGATTCATTTCCTATTACAAGCGGCCACAATTTCTTTCGCAGCCAATCAGGAATTCCGTGGGTCCATAGAAATAAAAATTCGCTTCTGTCCTTGTCATCCAAAATTTTTTCGTTTTGTTTGGAGTTTTGTTTAGTCAATAATTTCCATAATTTCTCCTTATTTTTTTTATTCATATCCTTATTACTCATGTTCAATGAACTGAATCCTTCAATTAAATTTCCTTTCTCTTTGGTTATTACAAATTTTCTATAAATATGCCAGTTAGGTAAAATTTCGTTGATCCAAATATCAGAAATAAAACTTTTCATGTTGCTTTTATTCTTTTTTAAATCAAAAATAGATCGATTTTTTCTTAATATGTATTTTATGCCTTGATACCATTTCTTACAAACACTCTCATCATCTTTTCGAAGATCTAATGATCTTTTACCAGAAACAATAGAAAAACAACAGGAATCATAATCAGGTGGGATTTTATATTTTTCAAAAATTTTACTTGCACTTGCTCCTATATAAACATCTTTGATGTCAGATATTTCAATAAATTTCATTTTTTTAAAAATGTTACAACCTCCTGAAGAATACCAATACAGTTTTTTTTCATCTTCTGACAATTTGACGTTTCTGGGATGAGGGTCCCCGTATTTTCCGTATTTAATGAAAATTTCTCCGGATTTTAGCATTTTGATAATCACTTCACCTTTTCCATCACCATTACTTGGATCGATCATTTGAACATTAGGATCTTTGTTTGGTTCATTGACCTTATTCAACTTTTCAAAAAAATCTTGACTTGTTTGTGCTTTTACCGACAATCTTCTGTATATTAATTCGTTATAATCGTGTATAATGTCAAGTTTGTTTAATTTCAAGTCGTCATATAGATTTCCTAAAATTTCTACACTTACGTCTTTATTCATTTTTATGAAATCTTCCTTTTTCATTACCTTCATGTTCGCGATATCTGATCTGCTAAACATAGTATTTAACGCTAAGACTGAAGAAGTTAGCAAATAAATAGCAGTAGTATCCTTATAATGCTTGGTTTCTTTATTGTCCTCGAAAAATATTGTTGAAAAGATATCAACAATCTCAAGAATCAATCCGGCCTCTTTTGGTAAATTCAGCCTGCTTAAAAGAAATCTTAATCCATCTAAAAATTTCAAATGGCGAAAATCCATTGATTTCACAAAACCGTGAAGAACTTTTTTATCTTTGTTGGGATATTTTTCTTTAGAAAGAAAATCTCCTACTATATATTTATCAAATCCTGTTATTACTAGTAGTAATTCACCAAATTCATATTCGTCTTTTACTATCCCACTGCCCAGTAAACAGTTGAAGGAATCTTCATATTTTTTGAGATTAAATGAGAAAATGCCTCTCTCTAATTTTTGCAAAAATAGGCTATTGAATTTTATGACATTTTTATCTTCATTTAGCACAGAGTTAACACCAATAGTATTAGACAGCTGTCTATATCCCCTTAATTCTTCATCGATATTCATGTTAATATTCACAACATTTTTTTGGACCTCTGTGTTATAAATATCCCTATTGTTGATACTTGATATTTCTTCAAGTTTTTCTTTTATATATCTTAATTTAAAGAAAGTCTTTCCTGAATCAATGATGCTTCTTGTATATCGTCTATTCTGCTCCTTAAACCATTTCGATTCAAATATAACATTTAAGCTGCTTCCTTTAACATGAATAGGGAGATTACCATATAGAATAGTGTCCCTTCTTTTCAAATCCAGAAGATTATATTTATTGGAGTTATATGCGCTAAAATTTGATTCAAAATTCTTCCTTTCTGGATTATTCACTTCTGTTTCCCATTTCCCATCTTTACCATTTATTCTATGAGAATAAAGCGGTTTATCTAATTTCTCTGTTTCTTCTTCGATTTTCACATCTATGCTCTCTTCATTAAGCTCTCTGTTTCCGTCATTAATATTAGATGTATCTAGGTCTTCGTCACCTTTTGATTCACTTGGTTTTGTGTTATTTATTATGTAATGTTTAGTATATTTTAAATTCTGTTTTTCCCCGTATTTAATTAAAAGAGGATTTTCTAGCCCATTTGAGTTAAATCCTTGTTCGCTGAGGTACACTATCTTATTACGGGCAATTTCCTCAGACTTCAATTTATTCATCATTTATTTGTAAATTATTTCATTCTAGTAAAATGAATATATTTAACAAATTTAAAATGATTGATTGTAATAGTTTATATTATATATAATATTTGATGATAGGCATGAATGACAACAATATGGATGAAGAATTACAGGAATATTACATTAATAATGTTCAATCCAAAACAAACCTTAGATCATGCAAACAATTTCTTAATGATCTCTTTGTCACAAGCGGAGGAGAAAAAATGAAATATATTGAAAAACATATCTATCACATAGGTCAAAATTTAAAATTCAATAGAGACATTCAATTTATAACTGAAGAGTACTTTTCTCTTAAACATGAAAATTTGGTTAATACAATGAATAAGAAACTTAACGAATCAGAATGGAAAGATCATGAGCTAATGAGAAATTTCAAACCTGAGTGTTTAATTCAAATTGGACAGAAATTAGAATCAATCCCAGATTTAGAAAAATTGCAAGGTGATAAAGTGATGAGAAATTATGTTATTGAAGAAGGAAGAATATATATTATTTACCTATGGACAATTTACAATACAGTTTGCAAAAAGCAACTAAAATTTTTAAATGATTTATATGAGAAGAATCATGTCTGGGAAGGGACAGTGAAGCTGATTTCAATAAACTCTGAATTAAACAGAGATATCTCAAAAAAGCTCATAAAATCTCTTAACTTAATGAAAATAGACCACTTATACATAGATTCTGTCAAATATCCCAAGCATCCCCTTTTAAATCTTGTAAGTCAAATAGGTTATCCCGTCTGTATTTTGGTCAACAATGATAACATTATAGACTTCTGTGGATCTTTATATGAAGTTGATTTACATAAAACCGTTTCAGCTCTTTTACACAGAGAACTTGTCAGTTCAGCAAATATAAATGCAAATTTAGGGCTTTCCATAAGTGATAAAAAAATGTTGAAAGAAATTTTATCTAATCTAAGAAATAGTTGTGATTTGTATAGAAATAATTTAAAGGCTCCTCATCTATGTGGCGCTTCTCTTAAAATTCATAAAATATACACAGCCTCTTCTTCACAACATTTTAATAGAGTCAAGGAGAGTAATTCTACCATTAAAAAAAATTCAAAAGATGAAAAAAAGAATTCTAACCTAATGAATTTTAGAAAAATAAATACAAAAGTTTCAAAATCTGAAACAAGTAGCAGATATGGAGAAAAAGAATTAGAAAAAAGTAATTGCGAGATGATTTGCGAAATACAATACTATTGTCATGAAGAAGATGATCATGTTTTTCAGAATTTATTTCAGGGAATAGAACAGATTCCTAAGATAAATATCCAAAGACAATTTATAGAGACTGTGGAAATCCCTTCAGCGAGAGCAAATTCTTTATGCTCTGTTTGCAACAAAGCTGTTCTCTGTTATTACAATATGAACAAAGATGATCAAGAAAACAACGATGATTTAAATATTTCTGGAGATTCTTTTAATGATTCGAATTTAATAATAGCTCCTCAATATTACTGTTTTAAGTGTGCTACTCATTTTTGTAAGAATTGTGGTGATCATCTATCAAACTTGAATTTTCCAAATCAGGTGCATAATCACCATTTATATTACCTACATAACAACAATCGTTTGTTCAGTAAATATATTCTATCCTATAATTTCCAAAATAATTACGATTTTGATTTCAAATATTATCAAGAAAACACCAAGACTCCGAAATATATTAATGATATAAAAAATCATTATCAAGTCTCATGCGATGCATGTAGGAGCTTTCCTATAACGACTTCAAGATGGAAATGTTGTAATTGCATTTTTAAAAATATATGTGATAATTGCAAAAATGCGTCAGAAGATGTGAGTAACCCTAATCATCAAACGACATTAAGAAATTTAGAAATTCAAGGATGTAATGCTGTCAATCATGTTTTTATGAAAGTAATTTTTGACTCTTTCGTTTATTAAATTGTTATAATTTGATTAATAATATTCATAAAATTTATAGAGACTAATTTTATTGTATGAGGTTCTAAAGTATCATTTAATAAAATATTTAGAAAGATTTAAATAATCATTAATTCTTTGGGTATATTCTCGTCAAAGGTAATTTTACCCAACTTTCCTTCCTTAAAATATCTTAAAATGAGATCATAAATATGATTAGTAGAAGATATCTTGAACTCGTCCCCTATATGTTTGATTAGTTCGTTAATGTCGTCTGTGGGTTCTTTCATTCGAAAAGTTTTCAAATATTCCTTTATATTAATTTGGGACTTATTAAGTGTGTATAACAGGTAATCAGCAATTATATCCTTCCCGGCAATTTTATCTTTTATGTTTCCACAAATAGAGAGCTTTAATCCAGATTCTACATTGTAAATTTTTGGAGGCATAATTCCAGGTGTATCCATTATGTAAATTAGTGGCTCCAAATTAACTTTAAAAAAATCGATATGTCTTGTTGTAGTCGGGTGAATTCCTGATTTAGCCAGCTTTTTAGTATTATCTGTTAATTCTTTTAAATCTGAACTAATTAATTTGAATGAATTTATTAAAGTAGATTTCCCGACATTTGGAATTCCTCCTATCATGCACCAAGTTCCGACCGTTTTGAACTTTGGATTGTTTTCACGCATCATCATGTCTAAAATTTTCTTTACATTTGTTTGTGTCTTTGCTGAGGAAAACATGTACTTAATATTTTTCAACTTAAAATCATTTGAAGAATCTTGTATATATTTATCTATTATCTTTTTTGTTTTATTCTAAATCTTTTATTTACTTTATTTAAATTACCTGATCACATAAATCGAATTTGTTGAAAAGAATAAATCTTTTCACGTTGTCTGGAATGTATTTGTTTAATTCTGTATTACCGGACGAAATTGGAATTCTGCTGTCTCTAATTTCTAGGAAAATGTCAATTTTTTTAATATTTTCTGGTAAGAGTCTATAAGTTTTCGCCATGTGCCCGGGATACCAATTTATCTTAAAATTTTTAGGGAGAATGAATTCTTCTCTAAATGCACTTTTCATATTGAATAATAAATAATAAAAACAAATTAATTTGAAATTTATTTAAAATTATAAGTGTTATTTAAACTCAACCAAATTCAATCAGATAATTAATTAAATTCACTAAGTAAGATTAACTTTATTTGTCATATTTTTATTTTCCAGAATTAGAAAAGTTTAGAATATAGAAATCATTCCAATTCAAAATTAATTATCATAAGGAATTAGATTATTTAAAATCTATAAGAACAAATATATAATATGGTTTAGGATATCATAAGTATATTATAATTATATATAATATGAATTAAAACATGAATTGCATTGTAAAGTAAAGAAGAAACATTTAAATTTTTAATTTTTTATGTTTTCTTTATTTGATTATTGCTGTATTTTATATTATCTAATTTGATTCAACATAAGATATTATTTAAACATAAGAGCATTTTTAATAATTTTAAAACAATTTACTGAAATTATAAATAGATTATCCCATAGAAGATATAATGTTATTTTGCCTTACTGATTTAAATAGGATTATAATTACTGAGTTATATTTTCATATTTTATAAATTATTTATAATAAAGACAATATTTAAAGTCCACCAATTATTAATTATAAAATAAATGATAAAAGACAAAAAAGGGCTTTACTTTGTAATAGACGAGTCAATTGAGAGAGATCTTAGAAATGAAGATGAAAAACCTCAAAGGATCAAGTGTTATCTTAAAAAGGATCATTTAGGAGGATACGTCCTAGTAGACACAGAAATTGATAAAAACAATTGCTCAATTAAATGCATTTTTAGCGAAGAAGGTTTGAAAGAATATTTGGCGGGTCTTCCTTCATATATTGACTACGAATCATTCGAAAGTAAATTTCATAATTTATGACATCTTATCTTAGACGCACAGATTTTACTCAAAAATTTCCGTTTCGATTATCTGATTTACGAAAATTCTGATAACTCTTTGATTTATAAATTAGTCTGCTACATCGAAAATTTCGAAATAGATGGAACCTATAGATCTGTCACAGACACAATTCCCTTAAATATCAATTTAGACACTGCCATAAGACACAAGATTGAAACAGTTGTCAATAACACTCTTAAGGTAAAATCATAATCGTGATTTACAATTAGAAATCTCACAAAGTTATTGAGGTTGACTCAGAAAAAAACATTTTTTCTTTTGATGCAAAAAATTTTATTCAAAGAAAATTTGCAATTTCGGAAAGCGAAAAGAACTATACAAATAAATTGAAGGCATTTGACATTTTAAGAGAAATTAAGAAAATTGATGCAAATAATATTTTATTGAAAACAGGAATTTCTATTCAAGATCCTTTTTCTTACCTTCAAGATTTTGAAGCTGAAGTTCAAACATTTAACAGAATAAAAAATTTCGACTTTACTCGAGTTTATTCTTCATGTCCTTCTCAAATAGATAAGGTAAGAGGAGAAGAATTAAAAGCTACCGAAGTAGATATCACAGTCGTTAAAAAAGATATCATCATCAAACCTTCAGATCTCAATTTCGAAGTTGAATTATCTGAAGAAAAGATTCAAGATTTTCTTTTAAAGAAAGTTAAAAGACAAAGACCAGTCAAAGATTTTGATTTGCTTCCTGAAAATGTAAAGAATCTTATAGCGAATTATGGCGATGTATGTGCAAATGTTACCAGCAAAACTTTTGATAACTATTTATTCTATAGAAGATTTATCGAATTTGAAAAAAGAATTGAAAGAATGGAAGAATATTAAGGAAATTTAAAAATTTCGATTTAGACTTAAATAAATAACTTTATGAATTTTTATGACCATCTTTAAAATTATCATTGAATAAATAAATTTAAAAATAAATTTAAATATTTCATATTATGGAAGACGAATATTCTTATGATTTGTTTGTATCAAAACATAGAAGAGATATAAATTGCTTACTTGATCAAGTAAGTATTCCTTCTTTATATTCATTAAATTATTATAACACATTTCAGGACAGAAACATAAGAAAAACCGCATTTGACAAACTTTTATCAGAAATATTTGGAGTTAACAATAAAGAATATTTGATTAATTTAACGAGAGAGTACTTGCTAACTCCAGTTCTGAAATGTTTAGAAGACAAAATAGAAAAAATAAGAGAGTCAGCAGTTAAGATGATAATGAAACTGATGAATACGATAGAATTAGATGATAAAATGAATAATTTAATACTTACTTCAATTATCAGTAGATTAAATCATGTCCCTTTTCCAGAAACATGTAATAATTTATTAAAATTACTTTGTATAGCAGAGGAGCTAAGACAGCAGTTGATAAAAGTTATAGATAATTATCTTACTAAGTACCCAAATGAGATTATTCCTGTTATATCCGAAATGAGCAATATGATTTCTAAATTACTGACTGATCCTTGTCCTGAAGTTAAAATAAAATTAAGTGAATTACTAATAAATTTAAGTGCAAAACTAAATAAAGTAATCGGTCCACATATGAAAGGAATTATATTGTCACTTTGTAACAACTTAAAACATCAGCATAATAAAATCAGGAAAATTACTGTCTTAGTAATAACTTTTATTTACCATAGGCTTTAGCTGATTGCCTTTTATGTGAAAATGCAGGAAAGCACTTTGAAGAGGCTGTTCCATCCTTGAAAGTAATAGCCAATGATAAAAATTATGATGTCAGGAAAGCTTTTTATTCGTCTATTTACAAAATAATTACAAATTTCAACATTATTTATTTGAGAAAATATGAGCATTTTCTTGTGATATTACTGATGAACGGTCTTAGCGATGAGAAAAGTGAAATACAAATGATGTCTCTACTGGGTTTAGAAGACGCTGGAAAATATAGGAAGGTATTCGATATTTAGCTAAATTAATATAATATATAAAGGAATTAGCAGTTGAACTTGGAGAGGATGTCACAGATTTTCTACAAGATAAAATTTATAATTAAATATTTAAAATTATTTTATTAAAATCATTATTCTTAAATGGGAAAATTTAAACTCAAATCAATATTCCTCATAGCCTTAATAATAATTGGTTTAAACTTCATCGTCTCACACAAAGAGAATGATTTGGTGATCGAAGGTAAAAAAAATTAATTTTAAAATTAGATGAACATGAATCCCAAGCTTCTCCTAGCAAAGTAGACAAAAAGGACATAAGATTTAATAATCAGAATAGAGAAGAAGATGATGAATTCGATGATCCTTTTTTGCTAAAAAAGTCTGATAGACTTAAAAATATAAATGAAATAAAATCAACAGGAAAACCCATAATCAAAAATTCATCCGAGGAGAAAGCAAATTTTGAAAATTTAAAAGAAACAGATGGAAAGGGTTTACATTTCGCCTATTATGAAGTCATAATGGCAGTTTTCGTTCTCGTTTTCATTGCAAATTGCCTGATTGGAAAAAGTAAAAATGAAAACCTGGCTAAAAAATGGTATATATCAAATAAGAACTTTCTCGAAGAAAATTATGCCCATCTTGGTCATGGCAGAGATTTCACCCCATCATCTGCACCATTATTGAAAGAAAGCTACAACACCTTCAAGTTCTATGCAAGTGGCAGAGTGTTCATTAAAAGACTTCTTACTAGAATGGAAGTAAATTAATATCTAAGCATATTTTAGTTTAAGAAAAGACAGGACTTAGTGTCTGTTTGCACCGGAATCTTTTTATTTAACGAGAAAGATAGATTGGTATATGACACAGCAATTACTCCCCCGTCTGAATTACCTCTTGTATTTTGTTTATGTAAAAAGAGAGAAACAGCAAACATGAATAAGAACTATTCTGATATAAAACATTTGACCTCAAAAGCAGATTTCTATTTCTTAAGTGATAAACTTGATTTAATGACTGAAGACAAAGAATTTACTGATGAAGTTTTCAAAAATAAGGTAAATATATACATGAATTTTCTATTAAGTCTTTCACAGCAATCTATAAGAAGATTGAAGATTATATTGACATTATCTACTTCTCAGACACCCAATCCTTTACCACAGAACCTTACGCAATGTTTTTATCTTTCGATTTAGATTTCAGCAAGAAAAATCCAGAGGAAATTTTTGCTGATATTAATTTGTTTGTTCATGCATTTATTGACCAGATATGCTTGAATTCTTCTAAAATTTCTTCTCAAGTAAAATTTATTTTAACTTATTCGTAGTACAAGAAAGCTGCAGAAAAGAGAAGAGCCGATTACGATAGAGTAAAAGCCAAGGAATTGCAAGAAAAAAATCCTGAAGTATCGATAAATTAAAATATTTAAATTTTAGGAAAATAAACAAAATAAAATAGATAAATTACTTGAAAAAAGTAAAAAAGCGACAACACCTGAACAAGCACAGAAAATTGAAGAGCAATTGAAAAAGGAACAACTAAAAAGTCAAAAGAAAAAACAGATGAAAATTATTAAAAAATAAATGTATTCCCTAAGAATATTCAAATAGAAAATAAAATCAGAAAAAAATAATTTATAATACTTTATAATAAGAAATTGATATTAAATATTTAAATTAAATATAATATATATCATTTTACTATTTTATAATTGGAGTTAAAGTTCTTTTTCTTGAATCACTATATTTAACAGAAAAGTCAATTGGGTTTTGTTCTGAATCTAATGAATGATTAGTTATTTTCATATTGTTTTCAAACTTTTTATTTAAATCTTTTAGATTTTCTTCAAGGAGAACACATTTTTTTTTATAAAATTCTATTTCTGAAATTTTATGATCCTGAATTCCAAACTTTGTAAAATTTTTTACCCCTATCATTGGATCATAAACCTGCAAATTATATTCTGAAAATTTCTTTTGAAAATTAGATCTCTCAGAAACTTTCATATCAAAATTTTTATCTGTTAAATCCACACTAAGAATTTTCAATTCCTTTATTTTCAATTTTTCCTCTAGGTGAAATTTTTCCCTTATCAAATTTTTATTTTCTAAAAGCTATAGTAAATCATTAGTAATACCTTCCTCTAAATAAGAGATACGTTCTCTTTGTAATTGCAGAATAAAAAGTAGGGAATTTAAGGTTTCATTTTCATTTATTTTCTCATTTTTGTATTTTTTCAAAATTTCATTTTCTTTATTTAGAAATTTCATAATGTCAAAATTTTCGTGATTTGATGTTTCTTCTTTCGGTTCCATAATTTTATTTTTATTTAAATAAGTTAATTCGAATAAATTGAAACAATAAAAATTAAATAATTTATTCAAATTAAATTCTTATCAATTATAAGACATCAAATACCCTGTAATTCTATCTGATTCTGGATAATATTCTCCATCTATTTCTATCTCTTCATATTCTGTATATTCATCCTCTTCATCTTCATTGATTTCTTTTATGTGTAGCTTAAATTTTTTAAATCCTGCTTCTTCCAAGGCTTCTCTCATTTCGATGATAGAATATATTCTAAAATCAAAACTGAAATGTGGTATAAATTTTTTATTCACTTTATAGTTTAATGAACATTTTGATTGGTTATTAAGAATATTCATTTGTTTTCCTGAAAATTGATAAAAATGTTGTGATTTCTCTTTCGCGTATTTATGATCTTCGTAAATGTGTGAACCACCATAGAAATCTAAAATAAATATTCCTTTAGGATCTAAGCTTTTATAAACATTTGAAAAATAAGTCAACAAATCTCTTCTTTTTGTAAGTAGAAAATGTGAATAATTAAGGGAACAAATAATTTCGAATTTTTCTTTTTGATCATAAGGAGTCAATACATTGTGATCTAAAAGCCTAATTCTGTCAGAACCTGATGTCAAATTATTCACGTTATGTTCTAGTCCCCATGCTAACGCCTCTGGGTCTATATCAAGACCTACTGCAGTATTCATAACATTATTTTTTACCCATTCACAGCTTAGTAAGGCAGTTGAACAAAAGTCTTCTCTAAATTTAGTGGCAACTTTATTATAGAGCATCCGATAGCATTTCCGAAAAAATTCTACCTCAATTTTTACGTTTTGTACTGAAATTTGATATAAATCGAATTTGCTTACATTTTGTTTATTCTTAGAATCCATTCAATTTATATAATGAATTATGTTAAATAATTTAATAAAAAATTATATTTATGCTATTTGAGTTATAAATTTATTTATATTAAATTTGATCAAAAATTAGTTTATTAAAGTGAAAATCAATACAACAACGGAGATAGCTATCCCTAAGATAGTTGCAAAAATATCAAAAAAATTTCTAAGTTTGCTTTGTTTATCTTTATATAAAAGATAGTGGAAAATTGAAGGGAAAATGAATGCAATAGGCGTACATATTCCGCATCCAAATAGTGATATATATGTATCAAATCTGTCTATTGAAGCTATTCCTATTATTATTGTCAAGCTGACGATGAAAATTCTCAGCATATTTTCTAGGAGATATTGCTTCCAACCAATTCTTTGATTTGATTGAGTTTTATTCTCCCCCTCTATATTATTGTTACTTAAATGAGTAGAATCCTTTGAAGCAGCCAAGTGATCACCAGAACCACAACAAAATTTCGAAAATATTAAGAAAGAAGGATATAACACAACAGGATAGACTATAATAACTGAAAACACCATCATCACCAAGATTATTTGAATGTAGAATTTATTTAAAGGAAGGTTATTCAAAATAATTTCGCTAACTTTATCTTGATAGCAAAGATACATAATTAGTGGAAAGGTCATTAAAATAAAGCCTACTGCAAAAGTACCAATTATAATAACAAGATTGAATTTTTTCTTATCTTTCATATTTTGTTTGATTGGTAATATAACACCTATCCCTTCAAGAGCTGTTATCGACATTCCTAATAGCTTAGCCCATCCAGTATTGAACGTTCTTAAATTGTCAAAATTGAAATTTGGATCTGAAGATATAATATTAATCGATTCATACGTAAGAGAAATAACAGTAGCCAAAACAGCCATATCTCCAATAAAATGTAAGGATGATAATCTGCTTATGTTTCTAATCATACATAAAGGAATTAATATCAATGCGAGACACAACCCAATTTTAATATAATGAGTTCCTTCAGTTCCAAACCAAAAATTAATCATATCATTAACAATATGTGCAATTAAATTAGAATAAGAACAAGGAAAGCATATCTGTGAAATGGCTATACCTATCTCAACAACATAATAGCCTATTTTTCCACCTGCTTTATGTCCTATTTTTGCGAAAGAATAAGTGTGAGCAGCTTCAGTGCATTCTGAAATAG
>Ga0169931_10006785_pt1 | contig 17151 bp, 15 predicted proteins | sample Kivu_15m_20L_FD_129675 | JGI IMG/M metagenome (GOLD analysis project Ga0169931, IMG submission 129675) | Freshwater microbial communities from Lake Kivu, Western Province, Rwanda to study Microbial Dark Matter (Phase II) - Kivu_15m_20L... | ecosystem: Environmental > Aquatic > Freshwater > Lake...
ACAGATCAAAATCCAAATGCAGGTCATAGAAATCAATCGAATCAAGCTGGTGTAAAAAACCAAGATCAAAGAAATACTAATCCAAATCAACAAAATTCGAATCAGAATAATCAGAATAATCAGAATAATCAGAATAATCAGAATAATCAGAATAATCAGAATAATCAGAATAATCAGAATCGGAATAAACATAAAAAAAGAAAACCTCAGCATAAGCACCCTTTACCAAAGGGCAATCAGCCTCAACAACCAAAAGATGAATAAATGAAATTTCTGTACCTCTTGTTTTTATTTTTTTGTTTGAGTGTATTAACTTCTTGTCATTCTTATGTTTATGACCAAAAAATTGAATTGGAAGGAAATGAATGGAGTTATGTGAAAAGCATAGATTTTTCTTTTGAAATTCAGGATACTACAAACATGTATCATTTATATTTAGAAGTGGAGCATCTTTCAGATTATGCCTATCAGAATGTGTATGCAGAATTGGAGGTTATTTTTCCTGATAAGAAAACAAGAAAAGAACTACTTTCCATGGAATTGTCAGATGGATCTGGTAAATGGATAGGAGATTGTAATAAAACGATTTGCAAAAGAAAAATGATTTTTATGCCCAGAGCCAGGTTTTTATTGCAAGGCAGGTATAAGTTGAATTTCAAGCAAAGTAGTAGAATTTCAACTCTAAAAGGTATAAAAAGCATCAGGTTATTTATTGAAAAAGAAAAAAAATCAAAATGAAGCAGGTTTTGTTCACGGTAGTTTCAATGATGTTACTATTCTCATGTGGAAATGAAAAACCAAAGGTAACAGAGGACAAGGAAGAGGTAGTAAAAGCTAAAGCTCCTGAGTTTAATGCTGACAGTGCTTTTTATTTTATCGAAAAACAAGTTAGTTTCGGGCCCAGGGTACCAGAAACAGCTGCCCATAATTCATGTATATTGTGGTTAGAGCAAAAATTTAAAGAGTATAGTGTAGATGTTTTTATTCAGGAAGGACCTAAAACTAATCAGACTAAGTACAGGATTAGAAATCTGATAGTCAGTTTTAACAAAGAAGCGAAAGATAGAATTCTTTTGTGTGCGCACTGGGATTCAAGGGCTATGGCGGATCAAGATAAAGAGAGAAAGGCGGAACCTATTTTAGGAGCAGACGATGGGGCTAGTGGTGTTGGTGTTTTACTAGAAGTTGCCAGGGTATTATCAAGCCAACCTTTAAAAAGTACCGGAGTAGATATAATTCTTTTTGATGTAGAAGACCAGGGCATTTCAGGTCCTGCTTATGAAAAAGACAGCTGGTGTGTCGGTGCACAGTATTGGAGCAAGAATCCCCATATACCCAATTATCGAGCGAGGTTTGGCGTTTTATTGGATATGGTGGGGGCAAAGGCAGCGCATTTTCCCAAAGAAGGTGTTTCTCTGAAACATGCGTCCTATTATGTAGATAAAATTTGGTCAACAGCCTGGGAAATTGGCTACAGTGATTATTTTGAAAATAAAGAAGAGCGTCAAATTATTGATGATCACCTTTACGTTAATGAAATCAGGCAAATTCCAACAGTGGACATTATTTATATTTCTGATGAAAGTCCAACCGGGTTTGGCTCACACTGGCATACGCATCAAGATAATTTAGATATCATCGGAAAAAATACATTAAAGGCCGTAGGTCAAACTTTAATTCAGGTTCTATATCAAGAAGATTTAGAAAACCAATAATTTGTTAATATGTTAGTCTCCTCCCTTATTTTAAAACAATTATACAAATACAATAGCCTAAGAAATTCTGATCGTGGACTTTTATTTTCAATAGGTTAATCAGATGGATATTTTTTTGCGAATTTTTCTTTTGTTTTTATCTACTCATGTTTTAGCTCAGGTTCAGCCTGAGGTAGATGAGCCTGTTTTTTATGGATGTAACGATCCGCTCTTTAGTCAAAAGCAAAAAAGAGATTGTTCTGAGGTGAAGTTTCAGGAGTTTATTTTAAAAAAATTGGCGGCAGCAAAAAATCTTAAAAACAATGCAATCGAGGGCTTATTTGTCATAGAAATAGAAATTGATGAATTAGGCAGAACAACAAAGGCAGTATTATTGAAGGGCTTGGAACCTCAGGTAGACCAAGAAATTCTATCCATTTTGAGAGAAATTCCGTATTGGACACCGGCAGAATCTAAAGGCAAAGAGGTGAAAGTAAATCGAATTTTTCCCATCCGGGTTGTTCATGAAAAAGATCAGAATGCACAGTTTTATAAAATTTTATGGTCGGGCTTAGAGGCAGAGATTGTTGATATTAGCACCCTGCAAAAGCATATTTACAGAACAATTCCCTTTGTAAGAAACGCTAAGGGTACGCAAGAGAAGATTGATAAATTGTATATCGAATTAAAAGGTAAGAAGAAAAGGAAGTTAATTCTATTTAAATCAGAAGAGCAATGGCGGGAAGAAATCAAAACTCAGCTGAAAAAGATAAAAAAATTGCAATCAGTATTGCTTAAAATAGAATTTTCAGAAGGATTTAAAAAAATTGCCTTACAAAAAAATATCTACATAGATAAGGATTAGGCCCCGTCTCCCCGTAGTCTTCTAAATCTTTTTCTGGATTCTACGGTAAAAATACTGCCAGGAAAATCAAAGAGGATCGACTCGTAAAGCTTCATCGCCTTTTCATTATCTTTTTTGTACATTTCATAGATTTCAGCCATTTTGAAAATAGCATTATCCACTAAAATTCCTTCCTTGTATTCGGTAGAGATTTTTTCAAGATAGAATAATGCCTGGTCAAAATCTTTTTTACTCAAATAAATCTTTGCCTTGCTTAAATAAACATCATCTCCCAACCCATGATTGGGAAAACGAACTAAGAGGCTATCAAAAGCTAAAAATGCTTCTGATATCTTATTTTGAAACAAAAGTAGATCTGCTTCAGCAAAGTATTTCATCGATGCATGAGTAGTATCTAAATTGACATGATCCATAATAAAAACAGAAACATCTATTGCATCGTTGGCAATAAGTTCTGAGCTTGCTCCTTTGAGAACGTCCAATTGTTCCTGAGCCCAATCAAAATCACCTTTATAATAAGAGAGTTTGGCATTTTTATAGCGGGCATTTTCTCCCTGGGGCGCATCTTTCATTTCCTTATCTACTTGTGAATACAAGAGTGTAGATTCCCATACTTCACCCGACATTAGGTAGAAATCACCTAGTTTTAGTTTTGATTCAGCCAAAAAAACTTTATCTAAGAGTGGAATTTCCAAAACTTCATTCATGAGTTGAATCGCTTTGGAAAAATCATGAAGATAATAAGCGTATAAGTCAGAAAGTTCAGAAATGACAGTAGCTGTTTTTTTTCCTTTTTTAAATTCTGATAAGAATTGTTCGTAGGATTGACAAAGTTGAGTAATAGAGTTTTTGTCAAAAATTAAATCTGAGGTCAGTTTTGTTTTTTGTGTATTTAAAAGGGCCTGTCTGGATTCGATATAATATAAATTTTGAGGACCTTTTGCATCGATAATGTACTGAAAGCATAAGATGGCCGCATCATAAGCATTTTCGTTCAATGCCATTTGAGCTAACTTGTATATTCTTGTTCCGTTTTCATCCAATCTTCTATCGAGGGCAATAGATTGTTCCAGGGCTTCTTCAAAATTTTTATCTTGAATGTAGATCCAGATCAGGAGCTCAGGATATAAAAGTTGATTGCTGTTTTTTTGAATTCTAAGATAGAGTTGTTTTTTTAAAGCCTCATAATTACCAGTCATTTCTGGTAGGTATCTTTGCAAATAGGCCTGAATATTCGTTAAACGTGTGGGTAAAAAATCTAGGGCATTTAGGTAGGATTCAATCATTTTTTCAACATCTCCTTTCAGATGGTATAATTCAGCCATTTCATAGGCAAAAAAATAGGTTTCTTTAATGAGCTTTTCTCCTTTTTGATAAGTTTGGAGTGCGTAATCGTATTTTTTCTTTTGCGTAAAGGCCTGTGCCAATTGCATGATTTGCAATTGATTTTCAGATAGCATTTTTAATGCCTTTTCAAAATTCTCTTTGGCCTCATTGTTCTTTTTCTGTTTTTCGAAAATGATTCCTATATCAATAAGTCGCTGTAATTTTTCAGGATTCGATTTAATTGCTTTTTTGATAATTTTCTCTGCATTGCTCCAATCTTCTAATTCATGGTAACAACTGAGTAATTTCTCGTACAAGTAGTCGTTGGATTTGTCCTGTTCGTGCAATTCCAGAAAACATTGTGCAGCTTTTTCATACTCACCATTTTTATAATATTCCTGGCAAAGTCTTATTTTCTGCCCGCTACCAGAGGTTGCAGGCGTTTGAGAATGCAGAGAATGACAAGTTATAAAAAAAAGTAAAAGGGCGATATATTTCATTGAAAAGCTGTATGTTCCTAAATTAAGAAAAGATAACCAAGAAAAATCCTTGATTATCTTATATAACTTTATTTTAACGAAAAGATTGTACCATTAGAATATTACACCGAGACGCATCCCAATATTATGTAAACCGGTAGAATTTTGCTTGGTTGTATTTAAAAATCCATAATTGTAGTAGAATCCGCCAACTACACGCAATCCACCTTCTTTGTCAGGAGACCATTCTACACCAGCCCCAGCTCCAATCATGAGTTGAAAAAGATTCACATCATTCACAATATTTTCTTTTTCGGATTTACCACCGTATGTATCAATGGTAGAAGAGGTAGGAGCATCGATATTTCCTAAAGCATCAACCCTAAACATTGGCGTGAGCGTAGGCAAATGAAAGTAAGCACGTAAATAACTCTGGCCTAATTCATCTGTTCTCAACTTGAGCCCAAGTGGTATTTCAACATAATTTATACTGTAATTGATAGAAGTACCTGCTGTAAAGTTAAATCCTTGATTTGGGGCATCATTTCTATTTACATTTGTAAATGAACTTAGTTGGACGATTTCAGAATTAGCTAATAGTATACCACCATCTTTATAATTCATGCCTCCTCCTTTATTAAAGCAAAAACCAGCACCAAAGGTGAAGGCATAATTATCCCATTTATCTTCATCTGCAACGAATGAATAATCGAGTTCAACCCCGAGACCAAAATTAAAGTTTGCATTGGTTGGAGTATACTTTTTAGAAGAATTTAAAAAGGAGATGGCAGGATCAATATGTACACCAAATTTTACTCTTTGAGATTGAGCCGCGAGAGAAAGAAATAAGCATAAGCAGAGAACGAAATTTGATTTACGCATAGCATTTGTTTTTGTGAAGGAAGACAATCTAGATCTTGTGATTTTATACAAAACTAATGCTATTTTTGTTTAGCTAAAAATCTAATTCAATGAAATTAACACCCTTTGTTTTTATTCTTTTGTTTTATGTTCTATTCACGGGATGCGGTGACGGGGCAAAACCCAGATTTAGATACAAACCTCTGGAAAAAGTTAATCCTTATCCTGTTGAGTGGGTTCGTTTTGAAAAGGAATTGAAACAAATAGACAGTACCGTTACTGCTGATAAATTAGCTGCACTCTGCAATAAATATGATGATTTTTGTCGATTGTATTTTGTAGAAATATTAAATGATGGAAGACCAATGCCAATGGCTGAAATTGCCAGGGGATTTTTGTCTATTCCTGAGTCTGCCTTTCTAACAGATTCTATCTTGCGTGTTTATCCTACATTAGAAAAAGAAAAGAAAGAACTTTCTCAAATGTTGGGTTATGCCTCTTATTTTTTAGGTGAACAGGAGATTCAATTGAAAAAGATATATACTTATCAATCGCTTTATAAATTTGGTGCCTTTGTTTTGGATAGCATTGCCGGAATTGGATTGGATTTCTTTATGGGTGAAAATCATATGCCCTACACCATGATAGAAAATTTAAGGCATCAATACAAAAGAAGAACCTTGAGTTCTGAATATATAAGTTCTGCACTTGCGGCTGCCATTGCGCAGGATGCTGTAGACAAGCGACTGGAAAACGCAGGTTCAACTTTATTAAATCAGATGATTTATGAAGGAAAAAAAATGTATTTGAAAGCAATGTTTTTACCAGAGACTCCGGATAGCATAGTTTATGGTTTTACCCATTATCAATTGCAATACTGCGAAAAAGGAGAAGTTGCATTATGGGAGCATTTGGGTAAGTCTAATCTTTTGTATTCCAGTAAAAAGTCTGATTTTCAAAAGTATATTACAGAAGGACCGTTCAATCCAAGTTTAGATTTACCGGGCAATAGTGGAACTTGGTTGGGAGCTCAGATTATTATGCAATACGCAGATCGCTTGAGGATGGAGCTGTCGGGTCGGGAAAACAAGAAAGAGACTGACCGAAAAATTGTTCAAAGAATTTTAGAAGAGCAGGATCCGCTTATTTTCATTCAAAAGTACAAACCAAGAAAGTCTTAGTTAATTTTAGTTAAATGGAAGGCAATAAAAACGGATTTGATTATTTTGTGCATACGAAAACAGTACATATGTTAAGAGTTTTCTTTTTGCTACTTTTTCCTTGTTTGCTTTCGGGTCAAGGATACATGCTTCTTCCAATGGATGAAGCACAGCAGAATCATTTGAAGGCCTATGGCATTACTTATAAGGTATTAGAGCTGAAGTCGGAAGCCTGGTGGTTATTAAATTACAGGGGTGGGAGTTTCGCCTTTGCCTACAGTGATCTTTTTAGAAAGGAGTGTATAACAAGAGGTGTTAGTTTTGAAATTGTTCCAGAAGCAAAATTTCAACGTATTTTGGCTGAGATAGCAGATCCTGAAACCAATATGGAGGCAATGAAATTGGAGGTGGCTCCCAAAGTTGCAGTTTATAGTCCTACCAAAAATGAAAGAGGAGAAGAAATTCAACCCTGGGATGATGCTGTAACCTTGGTTTTAACTTATGCTGAAATTCCTTATGATTTAGTTTATGACGACGAAGTTTTGGGAATGAAATTGCCCGAGTACGATTGGCTGCATCTTCATCATGAGGATTTTACAGGTCAATATGGAAGATTTTACGCCAATTACAGTTCGCAACAGTGGTATAGAGAACATGTAAGATCTATGGAACAAATGGCGACGAAACATGGTTATGCCAAGGTGTCTCAATTAAAATTGGCTGTAGTTAAAAGAATTCAGGAATTTGTATCTGGTGGGGGATTTATGTTTGCCATGTGTTCAGCCACAGATAGTTATGATATCGCCTTGGCAGCAGAGGGTGTTGATATTTGTGATTTTATGTATGATGGCGATCCACAAGATCCAGCTGCACAATCCAAATTGGATTTCAACAAAACTTTTGCCTTTAAGGATTTTCAATTGGTTCGGGATCCATATGTTTATGAATTTTCAACGATTGATGCCTCTCCATTAACAGAACCGAATCGAATGGTTCGGGATGATCAGGATTATTTTAATTTGTTTGATTTTTCTGCTAAATGGGATCCTGTTCCAACGATGTTAACACAATGTCATACGAAAACAGTTAAGGGTTTTATGGGACAGACTACTGCCTTTAGAAAAAACCAAATTAAGTCTAATGTTTTGGTACTGGGAGAAAATAAAGGGTTCAATGAAGCGCGTTATATTCACGGGACTTTTCAAAAAGGATTTTTTAGTTTTTTTGGAGGACATGATCCTGAAGATTATCGTCATTTTGTTTTGGATCCACCTACAGATCTTAACTTACACCCCAATTCTCCGGGATATCGTTTGATATTGAATAATATACTTTTTCCAGCGGCAAAGAAAAAACAAAGGAAGACTTAATGGAAATCAGATACGCTAAGTCTTTTACCAGTACAAAGCTAAAGATCAAAGTAGGTATAGAAGGTGTTCTGATACAGGTACCCTTTTTGATTACCAAAAAAAGAGCTGAAATATATGTGGAGAAACATATGCCCTGGATTATCAAAAAATATGAATCTTTTCAGAAAACAAGGCCTAAGGTATTTGATATTGGTTTTGTTTATCCTACCAAATTAACTGAAGTCAGAGTACTTTCCACAACTGAATCAAACCCGTTTATAACACAGCATAAAGAGTATCTGGGGATATACATCCCAGAAAAAGCCAAAATCAAAGCGGATTCCTATCAGAAGTTGATACAAGAGCAAATTGTCTTACAATTGAGGAGGGAAGCAGATGTATATTTGATTGAGAAAACCAGGAAATGGGCCCAAATAAAAGGCATTCGAATCAATAAAGTGGCCGTTAGAGTTACAAAATCAAGATGGGGTAGTTGCTCTTCCGAAGACAATATCAGTTTATCTGTATTTCTGATGAAGTTGCCTGAGGAATTGATAGATTATGTAATCTGTCATGAATTGGCGCATGTGAGAGAAAAAAATCACAGCAGGGCTTTTTGGATGCATCTGGAATCTATTTTACCAGGGGCAAAGCAATTGGATAAAAGATTAAATGAATACAGTACAGGGCTTTAATTATTTTTTCTTTTTAAAGTTCGGGTTATTTTTCGCCTGATTTTGAGGATGATTGCCTTTAAACTTATTGTTGGCATTTCCCGGGTTTTTCTTAAAATTATGATTTCCGGGTTTTCTGTATTGTTGTTTCAGATTGTTTTTCTTTTGAACATGGTGTGTATTATTGGCACCCTGGGCTTTAAACTGAGGCTGTATAAGAAAATTGATATTTGCGGCCTCATCTAAATGGATTTCTCCTCCACTTAAAATTTTCATTTCCTGAGCAACAACATCATCGCTGGCATTATCTCTATTCCAATTTTTATAACACATTTTCATAAAGGCCCCAGTGACTTTAATCAGCTCCTCTTTTACTTCAGGATCTTCAATCTGAGAAGCTTTTTCCAGTAGCCTTTGGATTCCTTTTCCATAATGCTTATATCTGATTCCACCGCTCGGATAAGGAACTTGCTCAGGTTTTTTGGCTTCTTTTTTAGGGGGGATATTATCGGGTGTATCCACATCCAGTTCGTATTCGCAAATTTGTAAGATATGAGACCAAATTTTTAATTTATAATCATCAACATTACGGTTATTCACAGGGTACATTTCAAGAATCATTTCCACTATTTTGTCGATGGCAGCCTGTCTTCTTTCCCTATCAGGAAGTGCTTTGGCGAATAAAATCATTTTTTGAAAATTTCTGCCAAATTCTCTGACGATGATGGGTTCTTTCGCTGTGTGGTATTCTTGCATATTTGATTATTCTACGGTAACTGATTTTGCTAAATTTCTGGGTTGATCTACATTGCAGCCTCTGGCTACAGCAATATGATAGGCCAAAAGCTGAAGAGGAATTACAGATAATAAAGGTGTGAGAGGCTCTGCTGTGTCTGGTATTTCAATAAAATGATCAGACATTTGGGCAATTTCGTAATCATTTTCCTTGACGATTGAAATAATCTGACCCTTGCGAGCTTTTACTTCCTGGATATTGCTGATAACTTTCTCTCTTGTACTATCATTCGTTGCAATGACAATAACGGGCATATTTTCATCTATAAGCGCAATTGGACCATGCTTCATTTCTGCTGCGGGATAACCTTCAGCATGAATATATGAAATTTCCTTCAGCTTCAGTGCCCCTTCGAGCGCTACAGGGAAATTATATCCTCTTCCCAGGTAGAGGGCATTGGTAGTATTGATAAAGAGATTCGCAATTTCTTTTATTTTAGAATCATTTTCTAAAACCCGGCTTACTTTTTTGGGAATACTTTCCAACTCATTTACAAGCTCATGAAAATAAGTATTCGAAATAGTTCCTTTTAATTGTGCTAATTGTAATCCAATGAGTGTCAATAAGGTAAGTTGACCGGTAAAAGCCTTGGTAGAGGCTACCCCAATTTCAGGACCAGCGTGAATATAAGATCCGGCATCTGTCATTCTTGCTATCGTGGAGCCAACCACATTACAAATGCCATAGACCAAACAACCTTTTTCTTTGGCGAGATCAATTGCTGCTATTGTATCAGCCGTTTCCCCTGATTGAGAAATGGCAATGATTAGATCCTTTTCTGATAATATAGGATTTCTATATCGAAATTCAGAAGCATATTCAACTTCTACCTTAATTCTGGCCAATTCTTCAATAATGTACTCGCCAATTAGTCCTGCAATCCAGGATGTGCCGCAAGCTGCAATGACGATTCTATCAGAATTAATTATTCTTTTTTCGTACTCATTAATTCCGCCCAGCGTAATTTTTCCCTGGCTGGCAATGAGTCTTCCTCTCATAGCATCTGCAATCGTATCGGGTTGTTGATATATTTCTTTGAGCATATAATGCTCGAAACCACCTTTCTCAATTGCTTCAATTTCCATTTCAAGGTATTGAACAAAAGGAGTTACTAATTTATTGTCAATTGATTTGATAATAAATGCACCATTTCTTTCCAAGCTCACAATTTCCTCATCACGTAGATATACAACATTTTTTGTGTATTCGATAATAGGTGAGGCGTCTGAAGCGAGAAAATATTCTCCCCTGTCTCCCAAACCTAGAACAAGGGGGCTACCTTTTCTGGCTGCAATAATTTGCTCAGGATTTTCCTTGTCTAAGATTACAATGGCATAAGCTCCAACAACCTGCGATAAGGCCAGTCTGACAGCCTCAGCTAAATCAATATTTTCTTTATCCTGTATCTCTTCAATAAAATGAATTAAAACCTCAGTATCTGTTTCGCTATGAAAGGTGTGTCCGTTTTTTTCCAACATTTTACGTAAGGGACCATAGTTTTCAATGATACCATTGTGAATGATGGCCAGGTTACCCTTTCCCGACAAATGAGGATGTGCATTGGTATGATTCGGTTCTCCGTGGGTAGCCCAACGTGTATGACCTATCCCCACATGACTTAGGGTATTTTCACCAGAGGCAAATTCCACCAAATCTTGCACCTTGCCTTTCCTTTTAAAGGTTTTAATGAGATTTGATTTTGAATCAATTAGTGCAACTCCTGCACTGTCATATCCTCGGTATTCTAATCTTTGTAAGCCTTTGATTAGAATCGGATAAGCATCTTTATTTCCAATGTAAGCTACGATTCCACACATAAAAGTCTGGGTTAAAAATAGGGAATTATTGAACCTTGGTGTATGTTAAATATAATTTAGCCTGTAATGAGGTGCTTTTCTGATTAGCCAAAAGCATTCTATTACTGTCTGTGATTGCTGCGGTTTGCAGATAAAGTGCATTTTCATTTAGTTTGCCGTCTACCAACAATTGTAGGTACTTGGAAATGTTCAATCTGAAAAATCTTTTATCTCCCTCATTACTTAGAGTTCCTCCGAAAATTTGATAGGGTGAGAGCGGACTTCTTGTAATAGAATTCGAAACATCGTCTATAATACTTAATTCTCCAGAGCTATTTTTTTGAAGGGCAAAAATTTGATTGGGGGTTTTGTAGTTTCGATCATCTTCACCTGCTACATAAACAATGAGTTCGGCTTTGTTAACAACCATTTTACCCAGATTCAACAAATCAGGAAATTCGATTTTAACTGCTGCGCCATTCATTCCCTGCATATAAGAGACTGTATCAAAGGTGCTATTCAGCAAAACTCTTGTGTTTTGGTACTGATGGTCGAATCTCAAAACAGATTCAGCGTCGCTGTCATTGATATAATCGTAGGTTTTGGCAATACCACTTGAGTCTGTATAAAACAGGGTAAGTCTTGTCATGGAAGAACTTGGGAAAAATCGAAGTATGCCATTATTTCCCGAATTATCTTTGGGTTTAATATAAAATCCTTTAAGGTGATTTTTAAAAATGGTATTGTTTACATAAATAGCGGAGTCCGGATCAAGCAGACCTCTTCCCAAATCATCATCTAAGCGAATTCTCAGGTGTGGTTTTTTGTAAGCACCCTGAACGAGTACGCTATCATAAATCTGAGGTGTAAATTGAATTTGCGCTACAAGTTGACCCAAGCTAAAGTCTTTATCAGAATTGTAGGTCTTGTCGGGCTCCATAAGCTCAGTAAGTCTGTAAACTTCCCAGCTTTGAGGTCCAAATTGATCGAAAGCGGCTCCATAATGTCCGATACTATCATATTGCAAGGTTAGAACCAGGGAGTCAAATCTTGCATTGGGAAATTCCGCATTGGTGGTACTTAGTCTAAAATTAAGATAAAGACCAGCAGAGGAAGGTCCAAAAATTGGATCCAGATAATAACCGCATAACCATCTGCTTCTATTATCAGAAGGGGCAGGGTTTGTTTCAACTGTGCTGAAAGCCAAAGAAACAGAATCGGTAAAAACGATATCCAGTGGATCTGTTTCTACAAGGCTTAAGCCCAAATCAGAGGGTTTGCTACAGGAACAAAAAGCCAATAAGAGAAGAATCAGAGGGAATGATAGTGAGATTTTTTTTAGCATGTACGTCTCAAATTATACTGTTTGTTCTGCTTTCAGCATAAGTTGGTTAAAAAAGTCCAGATAGCTTGACCAATCTTTGTTGTCAGGAAGTAATTCGGAGCAAAGTACAGGAACTTCAGTTGGAGCTTCCATTGACATTTCACTACTAATTACAATAGCATCAGAAAATTGAGCGGCACCTCTGTGTAAGTCTAGTTTTCCCTCTGTGACATAGCAATCTGCGCAATCAGTAGTCATTTGGTTTGAACTAATTTTAGCACTGAATCGGGTTGGATCATTTGGGGAAACCTGCGCTGGATCAGTGTACGGAGTGTAAACAAATTTTGCCGATCTGAAAATAGGTTCATTCTTGAAATGATTCTTCATATAGGCAGGTATCAAACTCGTCATCCATCCATGGCAATGAACTAAATCAGGTGCCCAGCCAAATTTTTTCACAGTCTCTATTACACCTTTACCAAAAAATATCATCCTGTCCAGATTATCTTCGAAAGGCTTTTCGTCTTGGTCTGTAAACATTTTCTTTCTCTTGAAAAACTCTTCGTTGTCAAGGAAGTAAATTTGCATTCTTGTGCCAGGAAGGCTGGCCACTTTAATTATGAGAGGATAATCATCGTCGTCGACTGTGATATTCATACCTGAAAGTCGAACTACCTCATGGAGTCTGTGCCTTCTTTCATTAATACTGCCAAATCGGGGCATTAGAATTCTAACTTCCATGCCATTTTCCTGTAGGTATTGTGAGTAGGCGTGAGTAATGTTGGCGATAAAAGATTCGTCAGTAAAGGGGTGAAATTCTTGTGTTACAACAAGGATTCTCTTTTTTTCAGCCATATAATCTTTCAAAAGTTTAAAACAAGTAATAAAAAGTATGATAAAGGGTTTGCAAAATTACAAAAAAAATAAGACTTTCCGCAATTTTTAAGGAAATCCTTTCTTTTCTAAGGATTTGTAAGCAAAGCCAATGAAAATAGTACGTTTGATCCATGAGCTTGAATCGGAATTAAAAGGAAGGAGATCTGTTTCTTCCCGCCTGGGTTTTGTTCCTACCATGGGCGCTTTACACGAGGGACATCTAGCATTAATCGTAGAGGCTCAGCAAAGTTGTGATTATGTGATTTGTTCTATTTTTGTAAATCCAAAACAATTTAACGATCCAAATGATTTAATCAAATATCCCAGACCGATTGAAAAGGATATTCAGATGTTAGAACAAATTCAGTGCGATTTGTTGTTTTTGCCAGAAGTAGAAACTATTTATCCATTGGATTATCACCCTATTGAATTGCCCTTGCTTGGTTTGGATCAAACAATGGAGGGGAAAATGAGACCAGGACATTTTCAAGGGGTAGTAGAAGTTGTTTATCGACTTCTCGATTTGGTTCAGCCCGATTCCCTTTTTATGGGACAAAAGGATTTACAACAATTTACTATAGTGAGACATTTGATTAACTGGTTTCATCTACAGGTAAATCTGGTTTCTGTGCCTATTGTAAGAGAATCAGATGGTTTGGCATTGAGCTCAAGGAACATCAGATTAAGCCCGGAAGGAAGGGCTTTGGCTCCCTTGTTTTACAAGGTTCTTCAAGATATTTCCTACCAGATTAAATCTCAGCCTTTCCCCCAATGCACAAATCTGATTCAACATGCCGTTTCCACGCTTCAATCATTAGGTATAGAGCAGGTAGAGTATTTTGAAATAGTACAATTAGATAATTTGACCTCATTAACTGAAATTCCCAAGGGTGTGGATATTGCCATTTGTGCTGTTGTTGTGATTGACGGTGTCAGACTTTTGGATAATATTATAATAACCAACAGCGAAATTTCAGTATAAATCGACTAAGTGCTTAGCCGGGCTCTCCAGGCTGATGAGGCGTGGCGGGGAAATATTTATTTTTAAGTTCATCATCATATTTATCTGTATAATAACCCACACGATTGAAGGATGCAAGTATTTCGCTTTCATCAATTCCTTCCAGTTCACGGATCATTTTGACATATATGGTTTGTTCAAATTTTGTAATGGCTACACCATACAAATCGTAACTGATTTCGAGAAGCTCTTGAAAGAATGCCTCTCTGTTTGTGCTGGGAATATCAGATAGTTTGGCCATTATCCTTAGATATCCGAGATAACCACTATTGTTGGCTGCTGGGAAAACATCAATCCAAACTGTTGCAGAGCCTTTGGTTAATGTCCACTGGCCCGCTGAATCATTACGGCACAGAACAGGGTCAACACCAAGATTTTGAATGGTATTCTCTACTTTGAGATAATAAGGTTCTAGGCTCATATGAATTTGTTAGAAAGTTAAGGATTAAAAATATTGTCTGATATAAATATATACAATCAGTATAAAGTTAACAAAAAAGGTTGAAAAATTGTTAGTTTTGCACAACAGCTTGCATAGCTCAATTGGATAGAGTGTCGGTTTCCGGAGCCGAAGGTTGCAGGTTCGAACCCTGCTGTGAGCACTGATTTTATAATCAAATAAAAGCCTAATTTTAAAATAACTTAGTGTAAAAGCAGTATAAATTATGTCTCTTCCTTCTAATGTAAAGCATGAAAGCTGGATACTTTTGCTTCAAGAAATCATAGATTCAAAAACGCTTGGATCAAGAAATTTAAATGAATTAGAAATTCAAAGAATTGAAAATCTGAAAAAATTATTTGAATTGGGAGTAAATCCCTATCCGGCAGAAGCCTTTCAAGTAACACATTTTGCTAATCCCATCAAGGAAAATTTCAAGGAAGAAAATGCTGATCAATATCAATATGTTCGCCTTGCAGGTAGAATTATGGCAATTCGTGGAAAAGGAAAAGCCAGTTTTGCAGAGTTGCAGGATCAAACCGGGAGGATACAGTTGTATGTAGGTCAAGACAATATTTGTCCTACAGAGGATAAAACACTCTATGAAGAGGTTTTTAAAAAGTTGGTAGACATCGGTGACTATTTAGGTGTTGAGGGTTATGTCTTCATTACCAAAATGGGAGAAATTAGTATACATGTTTCTTCCTTTACGTTTTTGAGTAAGGCAATTCGTACTTTACCCATAGTGAAAACAGATGCAGAAGGAAAGGTATATGATGCCTTTTTGAACCCTGAATTGCGATACAGAATGCGATATGTGGATCTGACCGTAAATCCAGCCTTCAGAAATATTTTCATCACAAGATCCAGGGTAATCTCAGAGATGCGTAAGTATTTTGACAATCAGGGATGGCTGGAAGTGGAGACGCCTATTCTACAGGCCATACATGGTGGTGCTGCTGCCAGACCCTTTCAAACGCATCACAATACCTTAGATACAGATTTATTTCTTCGAATCGCCAATGAATTATATTTAAAAAGATTGATTGTTGCAGGATTTGACGGCGTTTATGAAATAGGTAAAATGTTCAGAAATGAAGGAATGGACAGAACGCACAACCCAGAATTTACCTCCATGGAAATTTATGTGGCATACAAGGATTACATTTGGATGATGGGTATGGTAGAGGAGTTATTGGAAAAAATTACAACGGTGGTGCATGGAAAAACAGCTATTGAGATCAGAAAGCAAATGGGAAAGGAATTTACGACCCATACGGTAGATTTCAAGGGGCCATACGAAAAACTAAGTATCTACGATGCGATAAAAAAACACAGCGGTCATGATGTCAGTAATATGGACGAATTAGCGCTTCGCAACCTTTGTAAAAATCTTGGAATCGAAGTGGATCCCAGTATGGGTCGCGGAAAACTGATTGATGAAATCTTTGGTGAGACGACAGAAGCAAATCTGATTCAGCCTACCTTCATTACGGATTATCCCATAGAAATGACGCCCTTAGCCAAAAAACATCGTAGTAAAGAGGGTTTGGTAGAACGATTCGAATTGTTTGTCATGGGCAAGGAAATCGCCAACGCATACACTGAATTGAACGATCCGATTGACCAGCGTGCGAGATTTGCAGAGCAACTTCGCCTGGCAGAACGCGGGGACGATGAAGCCATGTCGATGGATGAAGATTTCCTGAGAGCTCTTGAATTTGGCATGCCGCCATCTTCTGGATTGGGAATTGGTATTGACAGGCTGACCATGTTGATGACCGACCAGACAACTATTCAGGAAGTGTTGTTCTTCCCTCAAATGAAGCCTGAAGTTAAGGTGGAAGAATCGAATACTGAAAATTAATATTATAATCACAAGTCAAGCTTCGTCAAACTTTATTATGAACGACATACAGCAACTCAAAAAATTCGCATCTCAGGTTCGTCGAGATATCATTAGAATGGTGCATGCTCCTCAAAGTGGTCACCCTGGTGGTTCTTTAGGTTGTGTTGAATTCTTTACAGCACTCTATCAGGGAGGTGTTATGAATTATAGCACAGATTTTGAGATGAGCGGAAAGAATGAAGATGTTTTTATACTTTCCAATGGACATATTTCTCCAGTTTGGTATAGTGTTTTGGCCCGGTCAGGATTTTTTCCAGTGTCAGAATTGGCAACATTTCGCCGGTTGAATTCTCGCTTGCAAGGACACCCAACCACACATGACCATCTGCCGGGTGTAAGAATCGCCAGTGGTTCATTAGGTCAGGGATTGTCTGTAGCTATAGGTATTGCTTTGGCAAAAAAACTGGAAAAAGATAAGGCATTGGTTTATGTTTTGACAGGTGACGGAGAGTTACAAGAAGGTCAGATTTGGGAAGCTGCTATGTTTGCAGCGCATCATAAGGTTGATAATTTGATTGTTACCGTGGATTGGAATGGCCAGCAAATTGATGGTCCGAACGATAAAGTAATGAGTTTGGGAGA